>Ga0315291_10000316_pt1 | contig 62550 bp, 45 predicted proteins | sample YL17G12_20_MG_FD_203070 | JGI IMG/M metagenome (GOLD analysis project Ga0315291, IMG submission 203070) | Sediment microbial communities from Yellowstone Lake, YNP, Wyoming, USA - YL17G12_20 | ecosystem: Environmental > Aquatic > Freshwater > Lake > Sediment | place: USA: Wyoming | collected... | reverse complement strand
GCGGTCATGCTGCCCGTGGACGGACTTCGCCCTTGATAGCCCCACCCGCCGTCCTGGTTCTGGAACTGAATCCAATGCTCGCCGACCGTCTCCCAATAGGTGTCGGGCACAGGCAGCCCGGCGTCGGCAGCCATCCACACACCCAGCACGCCAAACTGGCTCACCGAGTTGTCCCAGCGCGGCGACTTCCCATGTTCAATCGGCGTGTAGTTGTAGGCGCCCGCCGCGTCGGTGCCCCGCGTCCCGACCGCGTTCAACAGCCACTCCAGGTCGTCTTGCAGCCGCACGCGGTAGCGCCGCCCGGGCGCCAGCGCGAGCGCATGGGCCCGCACGCCGTACACGTAGGTCCCGTTCAGCGTCTGCGCGGCGAGCCAGTCCAGGGTGTCCTGCAGCACCTGCTCGCGCGGGTCCCGTCCAGCGTACAGGAGCGATAACGCCGCCAGCGCGGAGGTGCCCGCCCAATGAACGTCCTTGGTGTTGCTCGAGGACTCCCAGTGTCCCGCGCTGTCGCGCCGGGATTCGATCCAGGCGACCGCACGCTGGATGGCCGCTTCCACGCGGTCGTCGGTGACCTGCGTTTCGTCGGTTCCGGCCAGCCGGTGGGGGCCGAGCGCGAGCACCAGGCCGGCGGCCACAATCGCCGCACGGGCGCGTCCGAGAACGCACGGCGGCGGCGTGTGCGTGCCAGGACGTTGGCTTGGCGGCGGCACCGGATTTGCATCCCTTGACAGCATGGCATAAAATCAAGAGGTTAAACAGTGCGTGCGGACCACCTCAGGTTTCAGGAGTTCTGTGGGTGGCAGACAGCTCAGAAGATAGTCAAATTTGCCGGGTGCTGATAGAGCGCCAACTCGTTACCCCCGAAGAGCTCCGGGCTGCGGGCGATCAGCGACGGGAGCTCGCGGCCAGCGGCCACGAACGCCCGCTGACCGAGCTCCTGGTCGATCTCGGCTTCCTGACCCGCACGCAGCTCCAGCGCCTGCACGGTTCCAACGAAGACTCCGGCAGCCGGCCGGCCCAGCAGCTCCCCGGCTACCAGATCCTTAACAAGTGCGGGGCTGGTGCCATGGCGGTGGTCTACCGGGCCAAGCAGCTCAGTCTCAACCGCACCGTCGCCATCAAAGTCCTGCCGAAGCGGCTGAGCCGGAACGCCGAGTTCGTCGAGCGCTTCTACCGCGAGGGACGGGCCGCGGCACAGCTCAATCACCCCAACATCGTGCAGGCCATCGACGTCGCGGAGGCCAACGGGTACCACTATTTCGTGATGGAGTTCGTGGAGGGTTGCACGGTTTACGACGAGTTGGCACAGGCCAAGGTGTACACCGAGGACGAGGCGGTCGACATCATCACGCAGATCGCCCGCGCGCTGCTGCACGCCCACGAGCGCGGCTTCATCCACCGCGACGTCAAGCCCAAGAACATCATGCTGACCCTGGAGCGCGTGGCCAAGCTCGCCGACATGGGTCTGGCCCGCGAGGCCACGGACGTGCAGGCCGCGATGGCCGAGGCCGGCCGCGCCTACGGCACGCCGTACTACATCGCCCCGGAGCAGATCCGCGGCGAGGTGGACATCGACCACCGGGCGGACTTGTACTCGCTCGGGGCCACCTTTTACCACATGGTGACGGGCCGCGTGCCCTTCGAAGGCCCGACCCCCTCGGCCGTGATGCACAAGCACCTGAAAGAGCCGCTGACGCCCCCCGACCATCTCAACACAGACCTGACCTCCGGCTGCGGCTCAATGATCGAGATGCTCATGTCCAAGAACCGGGACGACCGCTACCCCAGCGCCCGCGAACTGCTCGTCGACCTGGGGCGGCTGGCGAGAAAACAGCCGCCGGAGTACGCCCAGCGAAACGTCGGCGCCGAGCAGTTCGAGACGCTGTCGACCGGGAAGTCGATCGGCCCCGACCCGGACGAGGAGACGGCCACCCGGCGGGCGGCACGCGAGAGCGGCGGCACGAGCGCCGCGTCGGTGCTGGCGATCATCCTGGGGATCGTGGCCGGCGTGAGTGTCTTGATTAACGCCCTGCTCCTGGCGTCCCGGTAGCGGATTCCCGCTAACCGCTCCACCAGCGACCTTTCTTCTTCTTGTCCCCGCCGGCCGCTGCCGCGCCGTCGCCGCCGGCCTCCGTATCCAGTCGGGCTAGCAGCTCCACGTCTTGGATGCGGCCGCCGGTGATGCGGCGCAGCACGCGCAGCTTCTGGCGTTGCTCGGGCGTCAGCTTGGATTCGTCGATCGTGCCGTCGGGGGCGTTGGCATCCCGACTACCGGTCGCTGCACCCTCCTCGTCGCCCGCCAACTCCTCCGTAAACGGTTCTGTGTCACCTTCCGGCTCAGGCTCCGGTTCGGGGTCCTGAGTCTCCGACTCGACGTCGGCTCGGCCGTCCGCCGGCGAACCGGCCGACGGTGCAGCTTGCCCTTCGTCGCTCGCGGCTGCGTGGGCGGGCGGCGGCCGAGTGGGCTCTTGCTCGAGTTGCTGCCGGCGGCGGTGTAGTTCTTTTTCGAGGGTCTTGAGCGTCTTTTCCTGCGCGGCGAGCGCGGCGCGCAGCTCGTTCAGACGCGCCTGACGTTGCTGCAGCTCCTCCTCGGCGCGGGCCAGCGACTGCGTCTTTGATTCCAGCTCCTCGGACTTTGCCGCGAGCGCTTGCTCCCGCTGGCGGAACTGCTCCTCGGTACGGCCGAGGGTGGCAGCCTGCTCGGCAGAAGCGACGGCGTGCGGCGCCGCCTGGGCCGCCGGCGGCGAATTGTCCCGGACGAGTGCCCCACGGCGCTCCTCCAGCGCGCCGGCCCGGGCCGCCAGGGCCGCCTCGCGTTGCAGGAGCTGCTCTTCTTCTCCGGCGACCGCGGCACGGGCTTGTTCGAGCTCTTGCGCGCGCGTCGCGAAGGCCGCCTCACGATGGCGGAACTGCTCCTCCTCGTGGGCCAGCGTTTCGCGACCCTGCTCGAACTGGCGCGCGCGGGTGGCGACGCCGGCTTCGCGTTCCTGTAGCCGGCCGTCCTCCTGATCCAGCGCCTGCCGCAGGGACTCCTGACCGGCCTGGCGCTGCTGCGATTCTGTTTCCTGCGCGTCGAGTTGGGCGCTCTGCTCGCGTAGCTCGGCGGCCCGCTGCTCGGCCTGTCCGGCCGCCGCCGCGAGCTCAGCTTGCTGTTGGGCGAGCCGGGCAGCCTCCGCGCGGAGCGCCGTCTGCATGCGGTCGAAGTCGGCGCAGAGCTGGCCGTGTCGCTCGGAGAAGGCTTCCCACCGAGCAGAGAACTCCTGCTGCGAGTCGGGATGGGAAGCCGGCAGAGCGGACACAGGCTGGGCTTGTGAGCCTTGTTCACGCTTGGACGACATCTGGTACTTCCTACCCTCGTTCATCGGCCGCCCGACGAGGCTGCCGCAATCCCGTAGCGCGATGATCCGCGAAGTCCGATATAGTGGTGCGGTCACGTCCGGGATTCTGGCTTCCTGCCGCGCGCTGTGGACGGCGCGCCGCGGGCCACTAATAATCTCGCGTTTGTCGGCTGTCGGCCCGCGAGCGCTGGGCCGAGACGACGTACGCGATGGTAAAGTGATGACTGCGAGAGACAAGTCCGACACGCCGCACAAGGATCGTTCGAGGGAGACCGCCCCGGGGCCCGGTCGGGCCACAGCGCATCCCGGTGACATGCCCACGGCGGAGTTCCGTCAGGCAATGCACCGGGCGGCCGACTTGATGGCGGATTACCTGGAGCACGTCCAGGACTACCCGGTCATGCCCAAGATCTCGCCCGGCGATGTCCGCCGCCGGCTGCCGCAGACGCCGCCGCAGGACCCGGAGCCCTTCGACCGCATCTTCGACGACTATCGCAAGCTGATCGAGCCCAACACCACGCATTGGAATCATCCCGGCTTCATGGCCTATTTCGCCGTGACCGGTTCGGGGCCGGGGATCATCGGCGAGTCGCTGGCTGCGGCCCTGAACGTCAATGCGATGCTGTGGCGCACCGGGCCGGCCGCGACCGAGCTGGAGGAGTTGGCGTGCGACTGGGTGCGGCAGATGCTCGACCTGCCCGCCGCGGCGGGCGAGTTCCGCGGGCACATCAACGACACCGCGTCGATGAGCTCGCTGCTGTCGCTGGCGGCGGCGCGCGAGCACGCGGCGGAACTGGACATTCGGCGGCGTGGCATGGCGGGGCGCACCGATCTGCCGCGGCTCACGCTGTACTGTAGCGATCAAGCCCATTCATCGATCGACAAGGCCGCGATCACGTTGGGCTTCGGCCTGGACAACCTGCGGCGCATTGAGACGGACCAGGCGTTCCGCATGAAGGTCGATGCCCTCGAGGCGGCGATTGCGGCGGACAAGGCCGCCGGCTGTCGTCCCGTGGCCGTTGTGGCGACGGTCGGGACGACTTCCACGACTTCGGTCGATCCGCTGCCGGAGATCGCCGCCGTGGCCCGCCGCGAGAACATGTGGCTCCATGTGGACGGCGCTTACGCCCTGGCGGCGGGCATCTGCCCCGAGTTCCGGCCGCTGCTGGCGGGGCTCGCGGAGGCCGATTCCATCGTGACGAATCCGCATAAGTGGCTCTTTGTGCCCGTGGACTGCTCGGTCCTCTTCGTCCGCCGGCCCGAGCTGCTGCGGCGTGCGTTCTCCATCGTTCCCGACTATCTGACCACGCCCGAGACCGGGGTGACAAACCTGATGGACTATGGCGTGCAGTTGGGACGGCGCTTCCGGGCACTCAAGCTGTGGATGGTGGTGCGGGCGTTCGGCGTAAAAGGCCTGCAGGAGCGGATCCGTTATCACTGCGCGCTGGCGCGGGAGTTTGCCGCGTGGATCGAAGCGCAGCCGGGCTTCGCGCTGTTCGCGCCCGTCCCGTTCAGTACCGTGTGTTTCCGCGCGGTCCCCGCCGGTTCGCCCGAGGACCAGGACCGCTTCAACGAGCGGCTGTTGGCGGCGGTGAATGCCGCTGGGCCGGTGCTGCTCTCGCACACGCGGCTACGCGGTCGGTATGTGCTGCGGCTGACCGTCGGCAACCTGCGCACGACGCGGGTGCACCTGGAGCAGGCCGAGCGGCTGATCGACCAGGCCCACGCGCGACTGCTGTCCGCCGCGGGGAAGTAACGGTGGTTCATGTCCCAAGCCGGGCCGCGTGTGATCCTCAACGATCGCGTGCTGCTGAGCCCGCGGACGGGCGTCGGGCATTACGTGGCCGAGCTGATCGCCGGGCTGCGGGCGGCCTGTCCGGACATCCGGCTCGTGGCGCCGTGCACGCAGTACCTGGCCGCGGGTCGGCACCTCGCCGAAAGCGGCGAGTGCGGGCCTCCGCCGCCCCGCCGGTCGGCGCTGGGCCGGGCTGTGCTCGAGCGCGCGTACCAGCAAGCGTTTCGCTTGGCGGGGAAGCTGCACCGTTGTGCCCTGTATCACGAGCCGTGTCATGTGCCGGGGCCGTGGGGCGGGGCGACGCTCACCACCGTGCACGACTTGTCCGTGTTGCGGCATCCGGAGTGGCATCCGGCCGACCGCGTCCGCTGGTACGAGCGGCACTTCGTGGCGGGCATCGAACGCAGCACGCACGTCATCGCGGTTTCCGAGTTCACGAAGCGCGAGCTGGTCGAGCTGTTGGGTGTGCCCGCGGCGCGGATCACAGTGATCTACAACAGCGCCCGCCGCGTGTTCAGCGTTCTGCCGCGTGACGAGGTCATCGCGCGGCTGCGGGCCGCCGGGCTGCCCACCGAGTACTTCCTCTACGTCGGCACGCTCGAGCCGCGGAAGAATCTCGACGGGCTGCTGGCGGCGTACGCGCATCTGCCCCGACCGGCGCGCGAGCGTTTCGCATTGCTCGTGACGGGCCCGGCGGGCTGGGGCGCGGGACCGTCCGGCTCCTTGGTGCGCCATCTGGCGGGACAAGTGCGGTTCCTGGGCTACCAGGACGACCGGGCGCTGGCGTTACTGTACGCCGGGGCCCGGGCGCTGGTGTGGCCCAGCTTCTACGAAGGGTTTGGCTGCCCTCCGCTGGAGGCGATGCGCTGCGGGACGCCGGTGATCACGTCGAACACGTCGTCGATTCCTGAAGTGGTGGGCGAGGCGGCCATCCTGGTGGACCCTCACCAACCTGAGCAGATCGCGGCCGCGATGCAAGGCCTCATGGAGGATTCCGTGCGGGCCGCCGACTTGGGAGCGCGCGGGCTGGAGCGCAGCGCGCGGTTCTCGTGGGAGGCCTGTGCCGCCGCGCACGCCGAGCTCTACCGCCGGTTCGGCGACGGCTGACGCTCGGCCACGCGGGTGCTGGTGGGCGCCGCCGGCCGGGTCAACGCGAGGTGCTTTTCGATTATCGACCGGAATTCCGTCGCCCGCGCGGACCAGGCGTGGCGGCGCGCGAAGCCGATGCGGGCGACTTGCTGCCGCGGGTCGCGGTCGTCGAGCGCTTCGCGGATGGCCTCTACAAAAGCCTGCGCCGCCGTGGCCACGCGAATGGGAGCCGCTGGATCGTCGAGCGCGAACTGCACGGAGCTGACGACCGGTTTGCCGAGCGCGCAGTACTCATAGGTTTTGAGCGGGTCGGCGCAGGCGGCGATCAGGCCGGGGTGGAAGGGAATGAGGCCCACGTCAAATGTCGTGAGGAACGCGGGTACCGTTGCGTACGGTACCGGCCCCAACACGTGGACGTTGCCGCACCCGGCGAGTGGCGCCAGGTACTCCCGTCGGCGCGGCGGTCCCGCCAGCACAAACTGCACATCGGGCAGGGCGCGCGCTGCGAGGGCGACGAGTTGCGTGTCCACCCACCGGTCGATGGAGCCGAGGAAGCCGGCCACGGGCAGGTTGGGGTGGCGCCGCCGCCAGTCCAGCCAGGTGTACGCGTCAGGGCTGAGGCCTGCGCACAGGTGTGGGGCCAGACCGTGGGCGACCGCGTCGGGCGAGAACGCGGCCAAGTCCACGCCGTTGCCGCACACGACGACCGGGCGCTCCGTCAATGCGCGCACGCGTTCGGACAGGTACGGCGAGACGGTCACGACGACGTCGGCCGCACGCGCGGACTCGGCGTGCCAGGACGCGTACAGCTCTTCTTGCCCGCGGCGGGCATGAACCGCGGGGTCGTCGAGGCAGTCGTAAATCAGCAAGTCACGGGCGAGCCGCGTGCACACCGGCTGCCATAAGGGGGTAGTCACACAGACGACGTGCGGCACGTCGGCGTCGGACGGCACGCCGATCCGCGCGGCCTGAACGCGCGCGATCCAATCGGTGAGCCCGAGCGCGAGTTGCCAGCGCAGCGGCGGTTGCGGCCAGGGCCAGACCAGGCGGATCGGGCCCGCGCGGCGCTCGCGCCACGGCGCGCGCCAATGCCGCAGCATGGCGCGCGGCGTGGGCGGCGCGACGTAGCAGACCGAAATACCCTGCCGGGCTAACTCTGTGGCGAGTTGCTGGTTGCGGCTCTGAAGCGGGAAGTGATAGGGGACGGCCGCGAGAAGCGTCAGCCGAAAGGGCGGAATTGCTGACCCTACGTCGCTCATGGTAGCCTCGGCGAAATGCTACGCGGTCGCTCCGCCGTTTGCCATGACGGGTCGCCGACACCGGCGCGCGCCTTGTCCTAGAGCACTTTGCACGAAGCTGTAGCGGCCGACCCCCGTGTCGGCCGTAGAAGAACGGAGCGCTTCCCGGTTCCCTACGGCCGGTACAGAGCCCGGCCGCTACACAGCGGCGCAAACCGCTCTAGCTCAACCGACGCCTGAGCTGCCGCAGTTTCATGGTGCCGTACGCGTCCGTGCCCGCATGAGCCCGGATGAGACGTCGGGACTGGCAGGGCTCGCTGCGGCCGTGTGTCGTTGTCCGCTGGTGTTGACTCCCGGAAGCTGCACGCGCGAGTATTTCGGGGATGAGGCCGTATATGCAGAGCCCGACAATCCGGCCACCATTCGCGCGGCCGTAGAGCAAGCCCTGGCCCGCGGCCCATCAACCGGGCTCGCTCAGCGTGTCGCGCAACATTACACCTGGGAAGCGGCGGCGCAGAAGACGGCCGAAGCCTATGAATTGGCCCTGAGAACGAAAACATAACGCCCGCCAGAGAGCCCCGGCCGGGGTTCTATGGGGATTTCGCATTGTCTTCCGGGGGCTCGCGCACGGGCGCCCCGTTCCCATGGATGTCCAGTGGTCGTGCGCAGTACGCGTCTCGCCCGGCGTCCGCATCCACATCATCCAGCGGCGCGCCCCCGGTGCCGCGGCCCAACTCATGCCCGCGCCCGGCGTGCAACTCGGCAGCGGCGACGAGCTGCTGATCCGAGGCATGCCAGAGACCCTGGCCACCCTGCGCCGCGCGTAGCGTCCGGGCTCCGTACCGGACGTCTTCGTGGCACCGGCATCCTCGCCGGTACTGTAGCGCTCGACCCCCAGCCTGCCCGCCGTGGCGGGTGTCGGCCGTCGTTTGTGGGACCGGTTTCCAACCGGTGCGGAGCACTGCTCAAGAGCAGTGGCACGCAGCCCGCAAGGCGCGCAGTGCGGACCGCTTCCTCGAATCCGGATCCGCGTTTTCGACCGCGTCCGGTGAAGATGATCAAGTTGATCATGTTTTGACACCCCCCTGTTGATCATCTTGGTTATTAGGACCATGAGAAGCTCTCAGCTTCCAGCTCTCAGCCAGGGCACTGCTTGGGAGCAGTGGCACTCCGCAAGAGGAGTATTCACTACGGCGGGGCGAAGGACACGAAGCGTGGGAGGATTGGTGGAGAGTGGTGGGGACAGGTATGTGCGTGTGTGAAAAAGTGATGATGTAGCGACGTAACCAGAGGTGGCCGGGGGGGGGACGGAGAAGCGGAAACGAGCTGCAAATAACGCACGCCGAGTCAGGGTGGGGAGGCGCGGGAAACCAGGGGGGCGGGGCGCGAGTTCGGAGGCGGACGGGCTCTATGCTCCGCCGCGCCTCGAGGCTACGATAAGCCGTTGTTCTTCGTTGCCCGAACCGGAGCAATACGGCTGGGAATCGGGCGAATTCGTCTTGCCGTTCGGCGCGGAATGTGTTAGGATTACATTCGGTATAGGGCAGTGCCGCGCGATGAGGAAGCGCACGCACGAAATCCGCGATCCGATCCATACGTTCATCCGCGTCGATTCGGATGAACGAGAGGCGGTCGACTCGCGCGCGGTCCAGCGCCTGCGCCACATCCAGCAGTTAGGGATGTCGCATCTCGTGTACCCGGGCGCCACCCACAAGCGTTTCGAGCACTCGCTCGGCGTGATGGAGTTGGCGGGTCGCGTGTTCGACGTGATCACGCGACTGGAGAACGTGCGGCACGAATCCGTGCGCCAGATGGTTCCCGCGGACGATAAACTTCATTACTGGCGTCGTGTTCTCCGCATGGCTGCGTTGTTCCATGACGTCGGCCACTTGCCATTCTCGCACGCGGCCGAGCGCGAGCTATTGCCGAGCGGCTGGGACCACGAACGTTTGACGGTCGAGATCATCCGCAGTCAGGAGATGGTCAAAGTGTGGGAGGCAATGACGCCGCCCCTGCGCTGGCTCGACATTGTCAAGCTGGCCGTCGAGCCCGAGAAGCGAAAACGCTATGTGGAAGCGGGAGCGCTGCCGCCGGAGGTCAAGTCCATCACTGACTGGGAGACAATTCTGAACGAGCTGATCGTCGGCGACGCGTTCGGCGTGGATCGTATGGACTACCTCCTTCGGGATTCGCATCACGCCGGAGTCGCTTACGGACGTTTTGACCACTATCGCCTGATCGACACGTTGCGTATCCTCCCGAAGGAACACGAGGAATCGCAGGAACCAGCGTTAGGCGTCGAGGAAGGTGGCCTGCACTCAGCAGAAGCGCTGCTGCTAGCCCGGTACTTCATGTACACGCAGGTTTATTTTCATCCGGTCCGCAAGGTCTACGACGTGCATCTGAAGGACTTTCTCGCGATGTGGCTCAAAGCGCAGCACGAGGACGGCAAATTCCCGACTGCGGTTAATGACCACCTAGACCTAACAGACAACGAGGTCATGGCGGCGATCCTAAAGGCGGCGCGCGAACCGAAAAACGCGGGTTACGACGCCGCTCGTCGCATCGTCGAACACGATCATTTCCACCTCCTGTATAAGCGGAACCCGACTGACGCCGGGGTGAACCGGGCAGCGGCCGAAGCGGTCTATGAGGCTGCCTGCGAACGGTTCGGTAGCGACAACGTCCGGCGCGACGAGCGCCCCGCCGAGGGCGAAGGCCCGAACTTCCCTGTTCTGACCGGAGATCAACGGGTCGAATCGTCCCTCAGAATCTCAGACGTGCTGCTGAAGATTCCGCCCGCCTCCTTCGATTTCGTGTTCGTTCCAGGCAGCCTGTTCGAAGACGCCGAGAAGTGGCTTAGGGACGAGAAACCTAAGATCATTCAGAGCAAAGAGACGGAGGAGACCGATGGATCGACCACGCCGTGACGTCATCTTGATTCGTCTGATCGAGGCGCTCCGGGAGCGAGGGAGCTGGTGCGGCGCGACGCACGTCCAGAAGGCCATGTTTTTCCTTCAGGAGATGGCTGGGGCGGATACAGGCTTCGAATTCACCCCGTACAAGCACGGTCCCTTCGGATTTGACCTGCAGGATGAGCTGACTGCGATGCGCGCCGACGAGCTGGTTGCGCTGCAGGTTCAGAACCCCGAGTACGGCCCCTCGCTCGTCCCGGCAGCCGCTGCGAATTCCCTGAAACAGCGTTTTCCCAAGACGCTAAGGAAGCACGAGCCCCTCATCGAGTTCGTCGCGGAGAAGCTGGGCGACAAGAAAGTTGTTGAGTTGGAGCGACTCGCCACAGCGCTGTACGTCTCTCAAGAGGTTGGGGTTGGAACTGACGCAAGCACCCGCGCCGAGCGTGTCCATGCAATGAAACCTCACATCTCCGTCGGCCAGGCATTGGAGGCGGTACGAACGGTCGACGACTGGAGACGCGAGGCAACCAAACTGAAGTCGGAGTGATTGGACACGGTTCGAACTCTCTTGCGGCGAAGGCCGCGGCTGGGGCTGTCGCGAGACGAGGCGCCGGTGGGCAGCCGCGAGCCGCAGAGGAACCGTAACTTACTGAGGCTGAAATCCGCCCAATCCCGCCCCCGCCCCCGCCCCCGCCCGTGCCGCCCGCACAAACCCGAGGCACGATTCCATCGCGGAGCCAGCGGGCGACACGTGTGAGAAGGGCGCGCCGCTGGCGCCGAGGCAGTCCGCTCCCTCATCCCGGCGCGCCGGGACGGTTCGGATGCGGCCCGTCGCTCGCGCTCCGGGTTGTCACGGACGTCCGGTACGGAGCCCGGACGATACATCTGACCGGTTGTAAACCGGTGCCACGCGGCGGTCCGTCGGCCGACGAGACGTCGGCCGCTACTCCTCGTCGGGCAGCACGGGCTGGCCGGGCATTCCCCGTATCCCCGGCGGCGGTGCCTCCGGCTTTTCCGGCTTGTCGGACTTCACATACTCGTCCAGGCCGCGGAGGAGCTTTTCGCAGTCCGCCGGGCGCATCAGGAAGACCCGCTTTTCGGCGACCAGGGCCGCGTGGAGGGGCAATTCGCCGGGACGGGCCTGGGCCATCCGCAAAACTTCCTCGTGGCCGTCGGCCAGCCGGATCGTCACGGTCGCGGGCGCCTCCGCGAGTCCCGCGGCGACCAGGTCGCCGTCGCGATAGGCGACGAAGGTTTCGGCCCGCATCTGGGAGACTTCCTTGATGAAGTCCTGCACCTTCTTCTGAGCCAGCTCGACGTACGGATCGGGGGCGTACTTCCAGGTCTTGTCTTCGCGGACCAGCTCGAGCGTTCCGCCGGTCGCGGCGATCTTGATGCCGACCACATCGTCGGGCTTGAACGCGAACAGCCGCGGGTCGATCAGCTCGGCGGTCAGTACCTTGTACACCGTCTCGTCCAGCTCAAAGACGTACGGATCGTCGTCCTTGCGCGCGTAGGCCACGTTGTCCTTGCGCGCCACACGCAGGGTGTGCGACTCGGCCGACGTAACCTCGGCCGTCGTAGGCTGCGTCGCCGACGTCGGAGCCTCGGCCAGCTCGAAACCGATCCAAAGCGCGGGGCGGTCCATGCCGTACCGGGCGCCGTCGTCTTTGCCGACGACGCGCTTGGCCCGCAGGTGGGACAGGTCGTTGACCAGGTTGCTCACGGCGCCCTGCTCGACAGGGGCGTCCGCCGGCTCCACTAGCTTCCAGCTCCCGGCCTCCCGCGTGAGCCCGTACCTTGCCTCCCGGGCTAGCCCGTACGGTGCCATCCACCGCGTCATGCTGATCATGTGCAGCCGGTCCTGGGCGAACGAGAAGATTTCCCGCGCGCGGAGGGTCAGCGGGCTCACGACAAACCGATTCGCCTGCGCCTCGCTGATGACCACGACGCCCGGCTCGCCTTCGCGCTGCGCGTACGCGTTGCGCCCGCTGGCCGTTTCAGCCCCGATGCGCAGCGTGATCGGCGTCAGCGCTCCCGACACCGTGGCGGTCAGCACGACGCGCGGCTGGTCGAGACCATACGTGGCGGGCTCTTTGGGCTCGTCGATGTAGCTGATCGCCGACAGGTTGGCCAGCGCATCGACGAGGTCGTTGACGGCCTCGGGCTCAAGCTGGGCCAGGTCGCCCGTCCCCTGCCACACGTTGTTGACCTTCTTCAGCACGACGGAAGAGCCCCCGACGGTGAGCTCCAGTTGCGCGATGTCCGCGGCCTTCACGCGCGTGACGCGCGGGTCGCGCAGCTCGCCCAGCTTGGGGATCAGGTTGGCCACGCCCGAACTGGCGACGATTTCTACTCCCGGACTGGCCTCGGTCCTGGCATAACGCTGTTCCGATTTCAGGTCGGCGAAGCCGCCGATGACGAGCCGCTGGGTCTCCGTGACCGTCTCGGTCTGCGGGGCGGCGCCTTGCTCCGGCTGGGTCTCGGGCGCGGGCTTCTTGCGCGTCTTTTCGGTGGTCACGGTGACGGTCGCGAACGGCTCTTCGAGGCCGTAGGCGGCCGGCGACTCAGGGGCGCCCTCGACGTAGTCCGCGGCCTGCAGCGTGCTCAGTGGCGTGAGGATCTTCTCGCGGATCTTGGTCCGATCCGCGGGCGCCCGCAGCGGCGCATCAATCACCCACTCGCTGTCGGCGCCCCGCGAGAACTCGTACGTCTGGCCCTCGTGGTCGATGCGCACGCGGACGGCCTCATCGGGCTTGAAGCGCAGCAGCGTCTGGACGCGGAAATCCTTGACCTCCTTGTCGAACTGCGGCTTCAGGTCGCGCATCGTAAGCTGGATCGGCTGTTGGCCCCCGACCCGCACGTACATGTCGCTGGACATGGGCGCTTTCTTGCCGATCTCCAGCTTGAATGGCCCGCCGTCCTTGTCGGTCAGGCTGATCGTGGCCGCCGGGGGCTCCAGGCCGGCGTCGGCTGCGGTCAGCGCGCTCTTCGTCCCGGCTGGCGCGGCGGCCCGCGCCTGCAGGTTGGCGATCGTGCGGGCCAGCGCCAGCACCTTGTTCCCGTCGGCCGGCACCGTCAGCGGCTGCGTCATGCGCCACTCGCCGGGCACCTTCATCTCGCCCTCGGTGTCGATCCGCTCGAACACCATGGGCGGCTTGCCGGGGCGCTCCAGCTCGACGCGCACAAGCTGATCATCCTTGGGCTGCGGATCGAAGACGTACTTCTGTTCGTCGGTCTTGACGGGCGGAGCGGCCTCTTCGGTCGCGGGCGTCCGTGCCTTTGGGAAAAACAGCCACACCGCAAAGACGATGACGAGCAAGACCAGCAGCAGGACGGTCGTCTTGAAGTTCATGGGCGGTTTTCCTCCGCTCGAACACGAATGACCAGTGGCTGCGCTACTTTCGCCGCACGATCCATACGCCGAAGCCCGCCACCAGCGCCAGCACGGGCCACACGCCGACCAGCAGCCAGGGCAGCCGCGCCGTCCACGCCTCGTTGAGTTTCGTGAGGCGCGGCAGCTCGCCGGCGTGCGGTCCCACGGCGATGCGGTTGGCCTCTCCCGTCAGCCAGTGCAAGGCGTTGATCAGCAGGTCACTGTTGGCCGGATACAGCGGGCCAAGCACGAGCGCGTTGCCGCGCTGTTGCAGGCCGGAGGCCTGGGCGAACGCGTCTTCCGCGAAACGCTCGCTGCCGAAGACCACGATGCGCTGCGGCTTGGTCGGTGCACTCGTCGTTCCTGCGCCGGCCGCCTCTTTGGTGGCAGCGACGACGATGGGGAACGGGGTCATGACGTCGGTCGGCCCCGGCCGCACGCCCTGCGTGCGCTTCCATTGCTGTTGCAGCGCGCTCAGGTCGCTGCACGCCCACGCGTCGGTTGTTTTCTTCACTTCTGCCACGACTTCGATCTTCTCGCCCGCGGGCCGGCTCTCGGCAGGGAGAATGCGGATGGGGGCTGCCAGGACGAAGGCGGCCCGGTCGGCGGCCAGCGGGGCACCGATCGGGTGCTCCATCAGCCGGACTACATCGTCGGTAGTGATCACCTCCGGTCGCCCGGCGGGGGCCCATTGGTCCTTGCGCTCCGGGTGCGGCATGAAGTGCAGCGTCAGGTCGTTGTATTGCACGTCCACGCCCCAGGTGGACTTCAGATAATCGGCATATTCGTAGGTTCCCACCGCACCGGGGTACGGCGCCGTCGGCGGCGCCCAGCCCGCCAGGAACACCGCCATCCCGGACGCATTGACCGTGTCCAGCACGATCTTCCGGTCCTCGGGCGTCATGCCGGCCTTCGGCGACGGACGGCGGGGATCGGATTGCTCCGGCGGCTCGGGCGGCAGGACGATGTACAGAGTGCGGATCGTGTTCTCCACCTTCGGCGGCGTCTTCTGCTGGGCGACGTCCCACTCCTGGGTCACGAAGCCCGCCTTCTCCAGCAGCGCGTTCATCTCCTGATAAGGCGCCCGCGGCATCTGCTGCATCATCATCGGGTTCATCTGGCTGAAGTCCGGCCGCAGCAGCGGCTGACCGCCGTAACGCACGAACACGACCGCCGTCTTTTCCTTTTGCGTGAGCTGGAGGACGGCGGACGAGACGGCGGTTTCGCCGGCGAACACGCGGTCATCGCCGTCCGGGCCGGTCGGGGCGCCCGGCTCCGAGGGCGGCACCCACAGGTCCCAGAACGGGACGATCTTGGCTTCGCGCTCGGTCTCGACAAGTACCGGCGGGCCGGTCCGCCAGCGGGTCAGGCCGCTGTACAGTTCCTCGACCTTGACGTCCTTGAGGTTCTCGGTTTTCTGGACGAGGTCGCGCATCTCCTTGAGGACGGGCTCGTAGCGGCCCGGCGCGTCCTTGAAGAAGGTCTGCAAATCCGGGGTGATTTCGGCGCTGGACTGCCCGTCGGTGCTCATCCAGGTCGAGGCGTCGCGCAGCAGCAGCTCCGCGTTCTTGACGGACTCGCGCACGTCCTTCACCGCCTGGCCGAAGCGCGGGACCTCGCCGTGCGTGAGGTCCTGGATCTTCTCCTGGGTTTCCGCCACGTCGCGGCCAATCTGGCGCAGGTTGTTGCGCACGATCGCGAAGTTGCGGTTGCGGGCAAGCTGGGCATCGCCGCGCGCCAGCTCGTCCAGCCGCGCGATCTCGCTCTCGGCCAGGGACTTGATCTGCTCGGTGAGCTCGGCCGACTTGGCCAGGGCTTCCTGGTGCGGCTGGGCCTCGTTCTTGTACGCCGGCAATTCCATCAGCCGCGCCAGCAGCTTGTCGGTGGAGCCCTTCTCCGTCGACGGATCGAGCAGGGCGGTCGTCACGTGGCCGCCGCCGGCCTGCTCGTACAGGTCGAGCAAATCGCGCATCGCCCGGCGGCGCTTTTGCCCGACCTCGTCGCGCTTGTCGGGCTCGGCGAACACCGCCGTGACGCGGACGTTCTGGTCCAGGTGCTTGAGCAGCTGGGCCGTCCGCGAGCTGAGGCTGTTGCGGCCGGTGCCGGTGAGATCGGCCTGGAAGTTGAACTTGTCGGTGATCCAGATGACGGCGACGACGACCGCCGCCGCCAGGATCGCCTGCACGATCACGTTGACGCCGAAGACGAGCCGGCGCCTGGGAGCATTCATGGTGTCGTTTACCGCCATCGCCGCGACTCCACCACTTTGACCGTCAGGAACAGGAAGAGTGCCGCCGTCGCCAGGAAGAACACGATGCCGTCGAGCTCGACCTGCCCGCGGGCGAACTGCCCGAAGCGGCCCATGATGTTGATCTGTTGCACGAATTCGCGCTGCCAGCCTTCAAACCGCCGCACCAGGCTGTAGACCGAAAGGACCAGCAGCATGAGCGGCAAGGCGCCCAGGATCCATGCCACGGCCTGGTCCTTCGTGAGGCTGCTGGCGAACATGCTGAATGCCGTGAAGGAGATGCCCAGCAACAGCAGCCCCAGGTACAGCGCGAAGACCTCGCCCCAGTCGGGGTTGCCGAAGACTTCCATGAGCAGCGGGTAGATCAGCGTGCCGCCGATCATGATGACGTAGAAGACGAGCGACGCGAGGTACTTGCCAAAGACCATCTGCGCGTCGGAGATGGGCGCCGTCATCAGCGTCTCGAACGTCCCGCTGCGGTACTCCTCGCTTAGCGTCCGCATGCTCATGGCGGGGATGACGATCGTCAGGATGAACGGCGTCCACATGAAGATGTCGCGGAGCGTGGCCGGCTTGCCCGGCCCGAACGCGTCCGCGTTCCAGATCGTGATCGCCCCGGTGACCAGCCAGAAGCCGGCAATCACGATGTAGGCGATCGGCGAGCAGAACAGCGACAGCAACTCGCGCTGCGTGATGGCGCCCAGCTTTCTCATGGCGGATCTCCTGCCGCATTACCCGGCAAAGCTCCGCTTTGCGCTACTTGGCTCAGAAAAGGTGTCAGGAACCTTTTCCACCACGAGTAGTGCAAAGCTCTGCTTTGCGAGGGACCAGTAGTGCAAAGCTCCGCTTTGCGCAGGAAAAGGTTCCTGACACCTTTTTCTGACACCTTTTTCGTTGGGCAAAGCGGAGCTTTGCACTACTTGTCTGTTGCCCGCGCATCGATAATGGCCTTTACGAAGAAGTCCTCCAGCGACGGGGTCTCCTGCCGCAGCTCGCGGATGGCCCAGCCCCGCGCCGTCGCCGTTTCCGAAATCGCGCCCAGCGTGTCGTTCCGGGCCGCGATGTCCAATCGGGTCCACCCGCCGGTCGCGGTCGCCCGCACGTTCACGATGTCCGGGAGCTTCTGCACGGCGGCCGCGACTTCCTGTTGCGGGCCCCTGAGCTCCGCGTGCACGCGCCGCTCTCCGCCGACCTGCGCCTTGAGCTGGTCTACCGTCCCGGATGCGATGATCCGTCCTTCGTGGATGATCAGAATGCGCTGGCAGATGGCTTCGACTTCGGAAAGCGTGTGGGTGCTGAACAAGATGGGGTGATCGGCGGCCAGCTCGCGCAAGAGGGCCCGCGTCTCGCGGACCTGCGTCGGGTCGAGGCCGACCGTGGGCTCGTCCAGGATCAGCACTTTGGGGCTGTGCAGCAGTGCGTCCGCCAGGCCCACGCGCTGCCGGAACCCGCGCGAAAGCTGCCCGATCGGCCGTTCGATCGCGTCGGCCAGCCAGCAGCGCTCGACGACGCGCGCGATGGCCGCGTTGCGCTGCGGGCGGTCCATGCCGCGCAGCTTGCCGCGGAAGTTCAGGTACTCGCGGACACGCATCTCGGGGTACAGCGGCACCGCCTCCGGCAGATAGCCGACCACGGACCGCACCGCCAGCGACTCCTGCACCACGTCATGCCCGGCGACGCGGGCCGTGCCGGCGGTCGGCGGCATGTAGCCGGTGAGGATGCGGAGGGTCGTGGTCTTGCCGGCCCCGTTGGGGCCGAGGAAGCCGACGATCGTGCTCTGTTCCACCGTGAATGAGATGCCGTTGACCGCACAGCGATTGCCGAAGTACTTGGAGAGGTTTCGGACTTCAATCATGCGCGTGCACCTCCCGCGACTTAGTACATTACGGGGCGCCGCCCGCCCGGGTTCAGTGCCGCTTCAAATATCCGGTTGGCAGGCGGAAGCTACCATGACGCCCGCTCGACGCAAGACGCCACGCGCTGACCTGCCGCAACCCGCAGCTTCTTGCGTGCGAACGAGGTTCGACATTGTAGGAACCCCGCGGGGAGTGTCAAGGCGACGGGCCCGGCGCGGGTCCGGGGGGTGTGACCACGCTTTGTGGCGGCGGATAAGGTCAGCGGGCAGAATACGTTGCGGTTTCGAGTTGGGGTGGTTTGGCAAGGAGGCCAAGGATGAGCGTGGAATCTGGCGATCGGGAGTTTGAGGCCTGGGCCGAGTCGATGCACGCGGAGTATGAGGCGTTTCTGCGGCAGTCCCGGCGCGCCGGGATGGGCGGCGATGCAGGCCGCTCGCAAGGGGCACTGGATCGCGGACACGGAAGAGCACGTGCGCCAGGCCGGCGAGGTGTTTCGCCAGCAGGCCCTGGAGAAGCTGCTGCAAGCGAAGGTCGCCGAGGGGCAGGGGTCTTTTTCCCCCTCCGCCGGGCGTGGGGTGGGCGAACAAGGGCCTGCGGCCGGTCACCCATCTGACGGCGGTGGGGCACGTGGTAGTCCAGCGGCGGGTGTGGCGGCGGCCCGACGGCGGGCTGGACGGCCAGAGCCACGACCGGCGGCGGGAATCGATCCGGCAATTCCCGGAAGAACCCAAACAAAAGACTCCTGACCCCTTTCTCCTTTCTCACCCATACTACTGCGTCGCCCCCTCAGATGTGGCACCCTTGGTTTGATCCTGGCTTCCGCCTGTCTGACCATCAGCAGGGCCGGATTGATTCAGCATCTCGGCTGCCTTGAGCTGCAATCGCGCTAGCAAATCAACGTATTGATCTCTCGGCAAGCACTCTCTCAGGACTCTGATTGGAGTTTCCTCAGCAAACTCGAGCAAATTCCGCGTCATCAGCTCAGACTGGCGGTCTGGCGGAAGCCCATCAAACGCCGAGTAGACCTGATGCTGGAAATCGGCAAACTCCGTCGCCCAGCGGCGCGAGGCTTCAATCGTGACTGCAAAGTACTCGCGAACGGACGCGAACTTGTGACCCTCCGCCTTCTGGATGTACTCGAGCGACCACGGCGCGTTCGGCCCCGCCCTGGTCACGATGGGTCCCTCAACATCAAAGGACCGTGGTCTCTCGCGTTCCGCGAGTGAAATCAAGCAGCGGGACCACATGTCAAACTGACGAAGGCGCTGACGCTGTTCCGGTGTATGAAAACGCATGCTGTTTGGGATCGCCAAGGGTGAAAACTGATCGAAAAAGAGAGCGCGTTCCTCCCGGATTCCCGCAACGGCCTCGTTCAACTGGTTGAGCTGGTGCCGATACCACTCATTGCCATACGCGCCCTGCAGGTCTTCAAAAGTCCGCAGGTTTATGTTCGTCGATTGGGCGGCTTCGCGCGCCCCGCTCTGAAATCCCTTCTTGCTCACGATGAACCCGGCATTGGCACCGGTACCAGCCATCACTGTGTGGAACGCGTGGACGGTTTCCTGCGGTACGGATGTGTCCCACCATTTGCATTCAACCAGAATCCGCAGCGTCACGCTGGCACGCTTGTCCTCCACGTATACGTCGATTTCTTTCTGCCCGCGTCCGCAGAGGGCGATCATCTTGGGCGACTCGGCGCGGTACCCCATCTCCTCGAAAAACTGCTTGACCTTCGCCTCAAGGTCAACCCAGCCAGTGATCTCGGAGTCCTTGATAAGCATCGGATTCTCCTATGGTGTGTACAGGAGCTCTTCAAGCTCATTCCGAGCTTCGAGCGGCGTATGCTCGCCCCCCGAACACCTCTGCAATCTCAAGGACCTTTCCAGGTCCGTCCAGCAGCACTTGGCCGCGGAAAACGGGGCCGACCGCCTTCTTCAGCTCCGGATCGTCTCTTCGAACGACGGCGCGCGGATTTCTTCGGCGGGCAGGCTCTGTGCCGGCCATTCCGCGCCGCCCGGGCCGAAATTCACCCGACGGGCTTCCTCCCAGTAGCGCCCCGCGTTGTGCTCGAAGGCGGCCCGCATGGCCAGTTCGGCGACCAGCCCGAGCATGATCGAGAAGCAGCCGAGCAAGAAGAATATCACGCCGACCAGCGGGGCCTTCCCCCAAAACGCCTTCCACGCGTCCTGCGAGTAAATCGCCTGCACTACTGCGAAGCACAGGCACAAGACCGCGGCGAGCCACGACCACTGCGTGATCTTCCCGAAGAAATGCATCGGCCGCGTGCGGTATTTCTGCAACATCCGCACCAGGATCAGGTCGACGGCGACCTTGGAGATGCGGCCGTAGCCGTACTTGCTTTGCCCGGCCGTGCGCGGGTTGTGCCGCACTACGACCTCGCAAATCCGTGCGCCGTGCATCGACGTAAAGACCGGGATGAAGCGGTGCATTTCGCCGTACAGGCGGGAATCACGGATCACGTTGGCGCGGTACGCCTTCAGCGTGCAGCCGTAGTCGTGCAGCTTGACGCCGGTGATGCGGCCAATGAGCCAGTTCGCGGCGCGCGACACTTGTGTGCGCAGCCACGGGTCCTGGCGGTCCTTGCGCCAGCCGCTGACCACGTCGTAGTTCCCCGCTTCCAGCTCGTCGCACAGCCGCTCGATCTCCTCGGGCGGGTTTTGCCCGTCGCCGTCGAGCGGGACGATGATCGGCGCGCGGGCGACCCAGAAACCGGCCATCAGGGCGGCGGTCTGCCCGAAGTTCCGCGCCAGGTGAATGACCCGCAGCCGCGGCTCCTGCGCCGCGAGCTGGTCGAGCAGCTCCCCGGTGCGGTCGCGGCTGCCGTCGTTGACGACGATGAGCTCGAAGCTGCGGCGTTGGCCGGCGAGGGTGCGGAGGAAGTGCCCGATGACCGTCGGGACGCTGGCCTCCTCCTGGAAGACCGGCACGACGACCGAAACTTGCGGGCGAATCAGGGGCATCGGCCGGTCCCTCGCGTACGCGGGCTACCCTTTCCCAGCGGCCAGAGCTACAGTAACTCCGCGGATTATACTGGATTGGCCGCACAAAGGCACCCCGCTGGCGAGGAAAACCAATGGCCGCGACGCCCGACGTAGCCGTGCTGCTGGGCAGCCAGAGCGACTGGGACGTGATGAAGGCCGCCGTGGAGACGCTGGCCGAGTACGGCGTTTCGCACGAAGCGCGGGTCTTATCGGCGCATCGCACGCCCGACGAGCTGGCGGCCTACGTACAAGAGGCCGACCAGGCGGGGACGAAGGTCTTCATTGCGGCGGCCGGGATGGCGGCCCACCTGGCGGGCGCCGTGGCGGCCCACACTACCCGTCCCGTGCTCGGCGTTCCGCTCTCAGGCTCGGACCTGAGCGGGCTCGACGCGCTGCTCGCGACCGTGCAGATGCCGGCGGGCGTGCCGGTCGGCACGCTGGCCATCGGCCAGGCGGGGGCCGTCAACGCGGCGCTATTAGCCATTAGCATCCTGGCCCTCGAACGTCCGGAGCTGCGCGAGAAGCTACGCGCCGCCCGGCAGAAACGCGCCGCCCAGTTGCTGGCCGCCAGGCTACCCTGACGATGTCCAGTCCGGCCTCCGACGATCTCCCGGCGCGGCGCTACGCGAAGGTGATCGTCACCGAGTAGCGACCGCTGCTGCCCATTCGCACTTTGCAACCGGCCATGCTACATTCTGCCGCATGCACGGGTCGGGGAATAATCCTGAGCCGCGGCGCGACTTGACTCCCGACGGTGCGCTGCACGCGCTGCCGCGCCCGCGGCCGTTGCTCGTTCCGGCCATCGCGCTGATGGCTGGCATTGGCCTTTCTGAAGCCGTCGGCCCCCTGGCGACATCGTGGCGCAGCGCGGTGGTCGCGCTGCCGGCCGTCGCGCTGGCGGCGTTCTTGCTGGCGCTGTGGCGGCGCCTACACCGCCACGTGCTGCTCGGGCTCGTATCGGCGATTGCCCTGGCGGCCGGGATTGCCCGCCACCAACAAGTGTACGATCGGCCGCCGCACCACATTGCGCATGCTCTCGCCGATGAGCCGGTGCTCACGCGGCTGGCCGGCCGGATCGTGACGCCGCCGATCGAGCGGCCGCCGCCGAAGCTGAACCCGAACCCGTTTCTGCCACTTGATCCAGCGCCGCGCACGCAGTTCGTGCTCGCGATGGAGGAGCTGCGCACGACCGAGCCGGCGACGCCGGCGACCGGCCAGGTGCGTGTTAGCGTCGAGGCTGCCGGGCTGGGCTTGAAGCTGGGGCAGCTTGTGCAGGTGACCGGCCGGCTATGGCAGCCGCGGGGGCCGCGCAATCCCGGCGAGATGGACTGGGCGCGCTGGTTCCGACGGCAACAGATCGACGCCGGCATGAGCGTGGAGGGCGGTGCGTACGTGTCGCCCTTGCCCGGCGAAGGGTCGCCGTGGTATGGGCTGATCGCGGCGTTGCGCAGCCGGGCGCAGAGCCTGCTCCTCGAGCCCTATGCTGACTTGGAGACGAGCGAGTCCGCGCGGCTACTTGACGTGATGATCCTCGGGCAACGGAGCATTGCTGACCACGCGCTGAACGAGGCTTTCCTGCGCGCGGGCGGCTTGCACTTCCTGGCCGTCAGCGGGTTCAACGTGATGGTGCTGGCGGGGACGGCTTGGTGGGTCGTGCGGCGTGTGCTCCGCCGCGGCGACCGCACTGCGGCCGTGGTGGCCGTGCTGCTGACGGTGCTGTTCGCGCTGGTGGCCGAGCCCAACGCTCCGATTCTGCGGGCCACCATCGCAGTCGTGCTGGTTGCGCTGGCGCGAGCGACCAGGCGCCCGATCTGTGCGCTCAGCTCATTGGCGCTGGCGGCGGCGTGCATCCTGATTGTGGACCCGAACGCGCTGTTCGGGGCAGCCTTTCAGCTCACGTTCGTCCAGGTGCTCGGGCTCATCGTCGTGTTTCCCAAGGTGTGGCGCGCGTTTTATCCTGGGTTCTCGCGAGTCGTGCTCCACCCGGGCATGTACGGCGCCAGGACGGATGAGCGCGACCATGGTGGGCATCCGGCCGAAGCGCAGACGGCGTCGGAGTATGGCCGGCTGCGTCCGGCCTGCTACATTAGCGCGTTGGTCCTCACCTGCGCATGCACTTGGGCGAGCGCGCTGCCCCTGGTTCTCTGGCACTTCGGCCGCTTGAGCTCTTGGGGGTGGCTTGCCACGATACCGTTGACGCCCCTGGTCACGTTGGTCACTCTGCTGAGCCTGTTCACCATTGCGGCCAATGCCGCGCTGCCGCCGCTCGGGGCACTGCTCGGCTTCGCGCTGCAACGGTCGGCCGACCTGTTGCTCTGGAGCGTGCGGTTGTTCGAGGACCTGCCGGGCGCGGTTGTCGATTGTCAGCCACCGCCGATCTGGCTGGTAATTGTCACATACGGCGTGCTATTGTTGCTGGTCGCGGTTCGGCGGACTCCGCGGGAAGTGGGGCCACGGCCCGGCCCGCGCCGGCCGCCACCTGTGGCCAGTCTGACGCTCGTCAAGGTCAACGCCGCCGCCCTGGTGGCTTTGGCGTGGATCGGGTGGATCGTCTTGCCGGCGAGTCGCGGGGTTGGGCACGCCGTGCATGTGCTCGCGGTCGGCAATGGCAGCGCCGTCTCGCTTACGACCCCGGACGGTAGCGCCGCCGTCCTAGACGTCGGCACGGATACCAACTCAGACGTCGGCGAGACGGCAGGTTGGGCGCTGCACGCCATCGGGATACGACGGGTCGACGACGTGTTCGTTTCGCACGCCCATTTCGACCATTACAGCGGGCTGCCCGCGCTGATGCGCCGACTGCCGGTCGAACGTTGGCTCACCAACACGTACTTTCTGCGCTCGAAGGCACAGCGCCAGCGCCTGAAGGAACTGCTCGCGCAACTCCCCCAGGGCAGCCCCCGGCCGACGGCCCTGCACGCCGGGGATCAGCTTCGGGTCGCCGATGCCACGCTCGACGTCCTCTGGCCGCCAGAGGGGCTGGACGAGAGCCGGACGGTAAACGACGGCTCGCTGGTGCTGCGCATTACGGCCAGGGGCCACACGGTGCTCGTGACTGGCGATGTGGAAGCGCGCGGCTTGGCGGACCTGTTAGAGGCCGAACGGGAGGGGCGAATAAGCCTAAACGCCGATGTCCTGATTGCCCCGCACCACGGCAAGGTGTTTCCGGGCGTGACGGAACGGTTCTATGCGGCCGTCGCGCCGCGCGTCGTGATCGTCTCGACGCGAACGCCGCGGCCGGAGCTGGAGTCACTGGTGGCGCGCACCCTGGGGCCGATAGCGCGCGTGCTGTTGACCGGAGAAGTGGGCAGCGTGACTGTGCGAATCACCCCGACGGCGGAGCTGCGCGTGGAGACGCCGTACGCGGGTCGGCCCTCCCGTTCGCCGCCGGAAACGGCTCCTACCGGCGCGGCGCCGGACGCGGGAGCGTGACCTCGCACTCCAGGTAGCGGCGGCCGAACTTGCGGCACAGCGGCTCACCCGGCAGGAATACGTCGACCGTGTTGTGGTGGAACCGCGGGTGCGTGCGGTCCGTGACCACAAAGGTGCGGCCGAGCGCCGGAATGTGGACTTTGGCACCGAACGGGATGTCGATCGGCGCCGCACACTGCCCTGTCCCCACGCGTCTTCCGGACGCCGTTACCCCCTCGTCGGCGTACGCCGTGACGCGGTAGATGCGGTGCAGCGTTGGCGCGCCGCGGTTCCGGGAGGGTGCTGACGCACCCTGGGGGGCTGCGGCGTGCTGTGGATCGAGCGTGTCCGCGAGCTCCTGCAACTCCAGGTTGGCGACCGGACCGTCAAACTCGGCCGCCGTCTGCAGATCGATGTCCACGTCACTTTCGGCCATCACGAACTGCGCTGCCCGCGGCTGATGCACGACGGACGCCGCAAGGTCCCTGGCGAGCCCCAGCGCCAGGATGGCGCTAGAGACCAAGCCGGTCCATCCGACCAGCGCATGCAACGCGGACAGCACGCTGCCCGTCCTCCGTTACCCAGTCATCCTGACTATGACAGCCGGACCAGCCCTGTCCGGCCAAGCCCACACCGCGGCCGGTCGCCCGCCGTGCCGCAGCGACACCAAAGGGGGTATTGTACCGACGGTCAGAACTGTTTCCAACCCCGCTGCGGAATTGACTGGCTGCACCGGGAGCTGTTCAATACCGGTGAGTGTTGCCCTGACGCTTCCCTGGCGGGCACGACACGGCGGGTCTGTTATTGTGGGAAAAGCGACACTCGTTTGGAGGTTTAATATGCGACGACCGCTGATCGCTGGCAATTGGAAGATGAACCTGGATCTGGCGCGTGGGCGCGAGCTTATCGCCGAAATTCGGGCGGGTCTGGACACAGGTGGGGTGCGCGACCAGGTGGAGGTGGCTGTTTGCCCGCCGGCGGTCTACCTGTTCCCGCTGGGCGAGGCTCTTAAGGGAAGCCCGATTCGCCTCGGCGCCCAGGATCTTCATCACGAGACGAGCGGCGCGTTCACGGGTGAAGTTTCGGCCGAAATGCTCGCAGAGACCGGCGCTAAGTACGTTATTATAGGACATAGCGAGCGACGCCACACCATTGGGCACCTTGAGGATGACCGGATGGTCAACCTGAAGGCCCGCGCGGCACGCCGCGCCGGGCTGACGCCGATCCTGTGCCTCGGGGAAACCCTCGGCGAACGAAACGCCCGGCAGACGCTGGATGTGCTCACGTTCCAGCTCACCGCCGGCCTGGTGGGCACGAAGCTTCGCGACAGCAGCGACCTCGTGATCGCTTACGAACCAGTCTGGGCCATCGGGACGGGCCAGAACGCGACTCCCCAGCAGGCCCAAGAGGCCCACGCCCATCTGCGAGCGCGGCTGCACACGCTCGCCGGAATAGTGGCCGACGACATCCGCATTCTCTACGGCGGAAGCGTGAAGCCCGAGAATGCCGGCGAAATCATGATGCAGCCGGACGTCGATGGCGGGCTGATCGGCGGGGCCAGTTTGAAGGCGGACTCGTTCGTTGGAATCGTGCGGGCGGCGCTGGCCAAAGTCGGCTGAAACGCCTATAGTGCCGGTTTCCGTTGGAGTGGCGCACTCCGTGGGCCCCGGCGGAGCCAGCGCGGAACGCGAGACGAGACCTGCGATGATCCTAGCCGCTTACTACCACACGCTTTGTGCTTTCCTCTTCACCACGATCGCTATCGTGCTCATCCTGCTGATCCTGTTGCAGCGCGGCAAGGGCGTCGGGCTGGCGGGGGCCTTCGGCGGCGCCGGCGGAACCACGGCCTTCGGGGCGAAGACCGGCGACATGCTGACCTGGGCCACCATCGTTGGGACGGCGGTGCTGCTGACGCTGACGGTCGTCTTGAACTTCGTCTTCGTGGAAAGCGGCCCTGGTTTGGGTGCACCCCCGCCGGCCGCGCCGACCACGCCGGGTGCCCCGACACAAATGCCGAACCCGTCGCCGACGCAAATGCCCGGCGGATTCCCGGGCCTGACCCCCGGAGCGTCTCCGACTCCCGCTCCCGGCGCGCTGCCGACTCCCATGCCCACGGCGCCGCCGACGCAAACGCCCCGTGCGACTCCGGCGCAAGCGCCCCCTGCGACCCCAACGCAAGCACCCGCTGCCGCTCCGGCTCAGGCACCCGCTACGCCGCCAGTCCAGAAACCCGAGGCGCCCCCGACTCCCGCGCCGGCCGGTGGCTGACGTTGACTTGCCATGGATGCTTGGCCCCTGTGCGTGTGCAACGGGGCCGCTGGCGCGCAGCGACACGTCCGGGACGGGTTGACCTGCGGAGTTGACCCCGTGCGGATCGGTGGAATCCAAGTATGATCCACTCGATGACCGGCTTCGGCGAGACCGTCCTCGAGCAGGGCGGGCAAGTCTACCATCTTGAGCTGCGCAGCTTTAATCAACGGTATCTAAAGACGACGCTGCATCTGCCGGACGACTTTGCGTTCCTGGAGAGCGAGGTCGATCGGCTGCTCCGCCGGCGCCTGACGCGCGGCAGCGTGACCCTGCGGCTCCACGTCCGCGATGTGGGTCCGCCGACCACGTTGGAGCTCAACACGGCCGCGGTTCAGGCGTTCGTCACGCAACTGCGCGCTGCGCTGGGCGATGATCCCCGTGTGACCATTGATCTGGCCACGCTGCTCACCCTGCCGGGCGTTTGCCAGACACGGGAGCTGACCGAGACCGAGCGCGAGCAGCGCTGGGCCATCCTCGCCAAGCTGACCGAGGCGGCGCTGGCGCACCTGATCGCGATGCGGGCCAACGACGGGCAGGCCTTGGCGAAAGACCTGGCGGGGCATTGCGAGCTCATCGAGCGCAGCCTCGAAGTTGTGCGGCAGCGGGCACCCGTCGTGCTGACGGAGTATCGCGACCGGCTCAAAGCCCGCGTCGCGGAGCTCATCGCGGACAGCAACGTACGTCTGGCGGAGGAAGATCTTCTGAAAGAGGTGTCCATCTACGCCGAACGCAGCGACATCAGCGAGGAGCTGAGCCGGCTGGCCGGGCACGTGGCGCAGTTCCGCGCGCTGCTGGCGTCCGCGGAGCCGGCGGGCCGCAAGTTGGAGTTCATCGCCCAGGAAATGCTGCGCGAGGCCAACACGATGGGCTCGAAGACCGGCGATCCCACGATCGCGCGCGAGATCATCGAGATCAAGAGCGCGGTCGACCGGCTGAAGGAGCAAGTGGCCAACGCAGAATAGAGAATACAGAATACGGAATACAGAACGACTCGCGGCCATCGATGAGTCGTTGCACTGTGGTGTGTATTCAGTGTTCTCGACTCTGTATTCTATATTCTGTACTTTGTATTAGTCGGCAACGCGGCCATGCTGATCGATACCCACTGCCATCTCACAATGTCCGCGCTCGCCGCGCAGGCCGACGACGTGCTGGCGCGGGCCCGCGCGGCCGGCGTGACGCGCGTGATCCTGGTGGCGGTCAATCCGGCCGACGCGCAGGCGGCCCTGCATCTCCTGGACGGCCGCCCCGACCTGTTCCTGGTCGCGGGGATTCACCCGCACGAGGCCGGGCAATGTGACGCGCCAATGCTGGATGCGTTGAAAGCAGTGCTCCACGGCGATGGTCTCGCGCGCGCGCTGAAGGCGCGCATCGTCGGCGTCGGCGAGACGGGCCTGGATCTGCATTACAGCTTCGCCCCGCCGCCACGTCAGGAACAGGTATTCGAAACGCACCTGGCCCTGGCCGAGGAGCTGGGCCTGCCGGTCGTGATCCATGCCCGCGAGTCCGAGGCCCGCGTCTGCGACATCCTGGCCGGGCACCCGCGGCTGGCCGGCCGTGTCGTGTGGCACTGCTTCTCGGCGGACACGCCGATGACCCGGCGCGTGCTGGACCTGGGCGGGTGTTGCTCGTTCACGGGCGTGGTGACCTTCAAGAACGCGGACGTCATCCGTGCGTCCGCCCGCCTTGTCCCACGCGATCGCATCCTGGTCGAGACAGACGCCCCGTATCTGTCGCCCGCGCCGGTGCGCAAGATTCGCCCGAATGAGCCGGCCTTGTTGGTACACACCGCGCGGTTTCTGGCCGATCTTCGGGGTGAGACGTTCGCCGAGTTTGCCGCCGCGACGACGGCCAACGCGGTCCGGTTTTTTGGCCTGCCCGAGGACAAGTTATGAGCTTGTGTCTGGTCACCGGAGGCGCCGGGTTCATCGGCAGCCACATTGTCCGCCGGCTGCTCGAGCAGGGCCACCGCGTGCGCGTGCTCGACGACCTGAGCACCGGCAAAGCCGCCAATCTGCACGAGGTCGCCGCTCAGGTCGAGTTCGTGGAAGGCGACATCCGCGACGTGCCCACGGTCGAGCGCGCCATGCGCAACGTGGAGGTGGTCTTCCACCTGGCGGCGCGGGCCAGCGTGCCGCGCAGCATCGAGCAGCCGCGGGCCGCCAATGACATCAACGTGACCGGCACCCTGAATCTGCTGATCGCCGCCAAGGAGGCCGGCGCCCGGCGGTTGGTGTATTCGGCCAGCAGCAGCGCGTACGGCGACACGCCGGCCATGCCCAAGGCGGTCGATATGTGTCCACGGCCGCTGAGCCCGTACGCGGTGAGCAAGCTGGCGGCGGAGCACTACTGTGCGGTCTGGGCGCACGTGTATGGACTCCAGACGGTCTCCCTGCGGTACTTCAACGTGTTCGGGCCGCGGCAAGACCCGCACGGTCCGTATGCCGCCGTGATCCCCGCGTTCGTCAGCCGGATGCTCAAGGGCCAGTCGCCGGTCATCTTCGGCGATGGCGAGCAGTCGCGGGATTTCTGCTTTGTCGAGAACGTCGTCAACGCCAACCTGCTGGCGGCGGAGGTTCCGGAGCTGCATGGCGAGGTGGTGAACGTAGCCTGCGGTGAGCGGACCACGCTGAACCAGATCGTCGCGGACCTCAACAAGCTGCTCGGAACGAGCGTCAAGCCGGACTACCGGCCGCCGCGGGCCGGTGACGTAAAGCACAGCCTGGCCGATATCTCCGTGACCCGGCAGGTGCTGGGCTACGAGCCGCGGGTCATGTTCCCCGAGGGCCTGCGGCGGTCGATCGCGTGGTACAAGGCGAACCTGTAGCACTGATCCCGCGTCCGGCGTGTGGCGGCTGACCTTCGTATGGGCTGCCACACGCAGGGTCGGCTGGGGGACGTGCCGACATCCTTCGCCGCTCGGCAGTCGGCGGGGCCGCCGGAGGTCGCTCCCGACCCCGGATGAACCCATCGTTCTCGGCGCCGGCCCGGCGGACGGCTCGGGGGACATGACGTGCTTCCCTTGCGACCCGGGTCCTCTATGACAATCATGTGTCGGTCTGGACACAGAGCAAGGAGCAGATCATCGCGAAGTACGGCGCGTACGAGCTCAGTGTGGCACCGGCGTCTCGCCGGTGGCGTGGGCACCTCGTCCGCCTGCAGTAGAGCAAAGCTCCAGTTTTGCGCGCGGCAGAACGTAGCGGCCGAGCTCCGTCTCGGCCGTGGGCGCCCGGAGAGTTCTACGGCCGGGACAGTCCGCCGCGGCGGACCGGTCGCTGCAGGGAAACTAAATCCAGTCTAGAGTCAGGATCATCATAGCCCCCCTTGCCGAGCCGGCCTCCGCCAACCCGCCGCGGCGGGCACCGGGCCCCGCTACGGGCCCTCGGCCGTGAAGATCTGCTCCGCCTCCATCAACCGGGTCGGCAGTTCGGCGACCGTCTGCTCGATAGCGGCGGCGGTTACCCCCGTGAGGATCAGCATCCCCTCGGACAGTTCCTGGGTCTGGGCCGTGAGCCAGAAGCCGTGGCGGCCCTGGCAGCAGAGGGTGTCGGCCAGATACACCAGGGCGGCGGCCTTCTGGAACTCGGGCTGGAGCGCGCCGGGATCGTGATGATAGGCGATGGCGTGGCAAATCCCGGGCGGAAACTTCCACTTCGCCGCCAGCGCGCCGCCCAGGGCTTGATGATCGGCCCCTACAACGGCTTCCTCGGCGGCGCAGTAGCTCTGCGGCTGCGCGAAGCAGCGCTCGGCCACGCCCTGCACCTCGGCGCGGAAGAGTTGCTGCGCGACGATCAGCCCCATGTCGTGCACGAGCCCCGCGACGAAGGCTTCGTCCCCCGGCAACGAATGCCCCGCGCGCGCCAGGAGCTTGGCGCACACGCCTACGGCCACACTGTGTCGCCACAGATCGGCGGTCGTAAACTGCGCTGAAATCTGGTCGTTCTTGAGCAGGCGCGACAACGAAGCGGCCAGGGCCAGGTTGCGCACCGCGCTGAGGCCGAGCATGACAATCGCGCGCTCCAGACTCGCCACCTGCGCCGGCAGGCCATAGAAGGCCGAGTTCACCAGCTTGAGGACTTTCGTGGCCAGGGCGGGGTCGTGCTGGACCGCCTCCTGGACCGCCTTGGTTGTCGCGCTGGCGTCCTCAATCACCTGGACGATCCGCGCCGTGACTTCCGGCAGCGAGCCGATCTCCGTGACTTTCGCGAGCGCCTGCCGCAGTTGTGGCGCCAGCACCTTCCCGCCCGGCCCCGCGCTCTTTGCCACGCAGCTTTGCATCGCCAGTCCTTTCACGGGTCGGCCCGCCGCGGCGGGCACTGTCATTCGGCAAATACGCGCTCGGCTTCCTCCACGCGCGCCGGCAGCTCCACCATGAGCGGATCGAGGCGTTCCGCCGACAGCCCGACCAGTTGCAGGATCGTCTCCGGCAGCGGCTGCATCCAGGCCGTGAGCCAAAAGCCGTAGCGCTCCCGTCCGCAAAGCGTGTCGGCCACGTACACGATGGCGGCGGTCTTCTGGTACTCGGGGGGCAGCGTCAGCGGCTCGTGGTGAAAGGCGATGGCCAAACGCAGGGCGGGCGGGAAGCGCCACCTCGCCGCCAACGCGCCGCCAAATGCCTGGTGGTCCGCCCCGACGACCAACTGCTCGAGCGCGCAAAAGCTCTCGGACGCGGCGTGGCACTGGGCTGCGATGGCTTTGAGCTTGGCCGGGAAGAGCTGCTGGACCACGATCAGCCCCATGTCATGGACCAGCCCGGCGAGGAACGCCTCGTCCGCCTGCACGCCGCTCGCGATCAGCCGCGAACACACGCCCACCGCCACACAGTGCCGCCACAAGTCGCGGGCCGCGAACTGCCCGGAGAGCACTTCGGCGTTGAACAACCGGGAGAGCGACGCCGCCAGGGCGATGTTCTTCACCGCACTCAGTCCGAGCAGGAGAATGGCCCGCTCCAGGCTGGCGACTTGCGAAGGCAGGCCGTAGAAGGCCGAGTTCACCACGCGGAGGATCTTCGTCGCCAGGGCGGGGTCCGTGCGGATGATGTCGTGCATGTCGTGTGCTGTGGCGCGTGGGTCCTCGACCACCTCGACAATCCGCGTGGTGATCTCGGGCAGTGAGCTGATCTCGCCGACCCGCGCCAGTGCCTGCTGAAGCTCGGGCGGCAACGTTTTTCCAGGGGCGACCGCGGCAACCGGCATAGCGTCCTCTTGGCCCGTCTCCGGGTCTGATAACGCCAATCCCAGAGGCACAACGCGACGCCGCACCGTGTCCCTGTGAGCTGCTCCTTCGCTTTTGATCGGATGCCGGCCCCCTGTGGTTGCGTTTCATTTTGCGAGTGAGTTGCTGGGAACGTTCCCGCCCGCCGCGGCGGGTCTTGCGGCCGTACGCGGAGCGGTCGCCGCGGCGACCCCAATTGCTCACTTCTCCTTTGTATAAGACCAGCTAGTTACGTATATTATAGGGTAAGTGCCGGTTCGAGCGCGGGCCACGACAGGGGCGGAGCGGAGTCCGGCCCGCCGTGGCGGGCTCGTCTCCTCACGGGGCTTGCCGCCGCGGCCGGTACGGTGGTGAAATCTAATTGGGCGCGCAATGTTCGCGTGGCATATGGCGAGGGTGTGCCGTCCCGTCTTTTCTTATCATTGGGTCGTGCCGCACGGGGCGGCTGAGTAACTACCCGCCGCGGCGGGCGGTCGTGAGTAACCGCAAGACAGTTCCTCGGGAGCACACACAGGAGGCGACGCTATGGCTCCAAAGCACAGCTCGATCTGGCTGGCGTCTATCGCGGCAATGGCCTTGGGGCTCGCGGGGTCGCAACCGAGCCCGGCCGGGGTCTGCTGTTGGATGGGGGGCTGCTTTGACTCGTCGGACGAGGCAACCGAAGCGGACTGCATCGCGGTCGGTGGGACCTGGCTGGCCGAGTACGCGAGCTGTCCGACCAGCGGCACTTGCCTGTGCGATGAAATCAACGACTGCAACGGGAGCTGCGCGCCGACGAAGTGGGTGGGCGATGGAACCTGTAATGACGCGACCTACGACTGGCATGGGAACGGGATTGACTTCAACTGCGCGGCGTTTGGCCTGGACGGGGGTGATTGCGGCGGCGGGGCCCGCGAATGTTGCGATCCACCCTACTCGCCGGGGGACCGCGTCCGGCTGCTGGTCGCCGACCCGGGTGGCGCCACTGAGCTGCCGGCGGGCACGTGCGGCACGATTGTTTGCTGTGACTACGATTACCCAGAAGTGCCCATTCTGGTGAGTTGGGAGGGGTGGACGAATGGCATCAACTTCGACAGCTATTGCGACAGTGATGTTTACCCGTACCTGGCTGATTCGGCCTGGTGGATGGAATGCAGCCAGGTCGTGGCGGATCCGAGCTGCGGGGGCACGGGAGTTTGCTGTTGGATGGGGGCCTGCCTTGACGCGTCGGACAGTGTGACCGAATCGGCCTGCAACGCGACCGGCGGGACGTGGTTCGCCGAGCCCGCAAGCTGTCCGACCAGCGGCACTTGCCTGTGCGACGAGATCAACGACTGCAACGGGAGCTGCGCGCCCGCGTCCTGGGTGGGCGATGGAAGCTGCGATGATGGGACCTACGACTGGCACGGGAACGCGATCGATTTCAACTGTGCAGCGTCCGACTGGGACGGAGGTGATTGCGCCGGAACAGGTACCTGCTGCTTCCCCGACGGGCATTGCGAGGTCCTGACCAGCGCGGCCTGCACGGCGGACGGCGGCACATACCAGGGCGACGACACCGTCTGTGACCCGAATCCGTGCGCGCAGCCGTCCGGGGAGGGCGCCTGCTTCTACGCCGATGAGCATTGCGAGGTCCTCAGCCGCGCGGCCTGCACGGCGGACGGCGGCACATACCAGGCCGATGACACGATCTGTGACCCGAATCCGTGTGAGCCGCCGGCGGAGACGGGGGCCTGCTGCCTGGCCAACGGTATCTGCCAAACGAAGACCGAGGCCCGGTGCACAGTGGCGGGCGGCAACTACCAGGGGGACGACAGCTCGTGCAGCACCACCGACTGTCCGCAGTCCGCGTGCGCGTATGAGCTAACGATGGCCGTGGAGGGTGAAGGCGCCGTGTCGGCCAATCCGTCGCACGACACCTATGACTGTGATGCCGACGTGCGCCTGACCGCCACGGCGAGCGAATGCTGGCACTTCGCCCACTGGGCCGGCGGTCTGACCGGCACGACCAATCCCGCCACGCTCACGATGAACGGGAACAAGAGCATCACCGCGGTGTTCGAGGCGAACCGCTACACGCTGGCGGTGACTGTCGAGGGCGAGGGCCGTGTGTCGCTCGATCCCGCCGGCGGCACCTATGACTGCGGCACTTCCGTGCGCCTCACCGCGACGGCCGACTCCGGCTGGCACTTCGTGCGCTGGGCCGGCGCCGTGTCGGGTACCGACCTGGAGACTTCCGTCGCGATGAGCGAGGACCGCCAGGTGACGGCGGTGTTCGAGCAGGACGCCGCCGCGCCGGGACGTTACACCCTGACCGTGACGATCCAGGGCGAGGGCAGCGTCGATCCGGCGGGCGGAACGTACGACGCCGGCACGACGGTCGAATTGGCCGCGACGCCCAGTTCCGGCTGGCACTTTGTCCACTGGACCGGCGATGCGTCGGGCATGCACGCCGGAACCTCCGTCGTGATGAGTGCGAATCGGCACGTGACGGCGGCATTTGAAGCGGATGAGGCCCCGCCGCCCCCGGCGACGGGCGACGACCAGAGCGGCGCGGGACTCCCCGAATCGCCCCCCGTGCAACCTCGAGGACCATGCCCGGCGGCCGGCGCCGGGATAATCAGCCTGACCCTGGTTGGGTTGCTGCGGAGCCGCAGGACTGCGCGTCGGCGCATCCCCAGGGACCGCGTTTGACGAACGTCCACGTGGTGGTATGAGGAGCAGGCCGCGTGGTGTGGCCGTACACGCCGACGGCCAGGTGCGGGCGGCGGCTGAGCACGTGAGCAAGTCGTGCCTGCGCGGAACCCGCCGCCCGCCGCGGCGCGTTCCGCGGGCAGCGCGATAGTAAGGAGGACGCTTCATGCCTCCGACGCACCGCGTGCCCGACCGTGGCTCACAGAGCCGCCCTGACAGGGCGCACGTGCGAAGCCGGGGGTAAAGTCCCGGCGTGCCGCGACGCCACCCCCGGACCGCAGCCCCTCGTGATTCTCCTTCTCTTTCGAGCCCCAGCGTGGGGCGCCAGAGGTTAGCCGGCAGCGTTCCTCGGTTTTCGAGGCACGGTCTGAGATTGCCCCCGACAACGCGACCGTCAAATCGGATCGCGGCCCGTTTTCTGGTCTCATGCCATCGTAGGAGCCGGGCGTGACGGCGTGGAGCGGTGCGGGTAACATGCATTGCATAGCCTGACAAATGCGGCTGGACCCCTTGCAATGTTTGACAAGGTTTGATAAGGTATGGTTCGGCGTTCCGTACAGCCTCCGCCTCTCGGTGAATATCTGACCGTCGGCGAAGCTGCGGAGTTTCTTGGCGTGTCAGCGTCCACCCTGCGGAATTGGGATCGCACTGGAAAGCTCCGATCGGTGCGGAACCCGATGAACGACTACCGGCTGTACCGCCGAGCAGACCTAGAGGCCGTGCTGGCTGCCTTGACGGCGAAAGGCGGCCGGCAGCAAGGGACTCGAAGGAGACCATGAGCAGATCGGGCCTAAGCGCAGGTTGGGCGCAGATAAAACGGAGTCGCATGGTGGCGGGCCGGGTAGACACGAACGCGCGGGACAAGCTGCGGGGAGGCTATTACACGCCGATGCCCATCGCTCGCTGGATGTGCGGGTGGGCTGTGCGCGCTGCGACGGATCGCGTTCTGGAGCCCAGTGCTGGCGATGGTAACTTCCTCGTGGCTGCGGCGGAGGCGATGCGCGCGCGGGGCACGGCTATCGCCGAGATTGGGAGCCAACTGCTGGCGGTGGAATCGGACGACATTGAGGCGCAGAAGGCGCGTGATCGCCTTACAGTGCTGTTGCAGCGGTCGGCCCGCGAAAGCGTAGTGTGCGCGGACTTCTTTGAGTGGCAGGAGGGGCACGGGAATCAGCGGTTCAACGCGGTGGTGGGGAACCCGCCGTTCATCCGCTATCAGAACTTTCCGGAGCCATCGCGGACGCGGGCAATGCTCATGATGTCGCGGCTGGGGTTTCGTGCGAACAAGCTAACCAACATCTGGGTTCCCTTTGTCGCCGCCGCCACGGAGTGCCTCGGGACGGATGGGAGACTGGCGCTAGTACTTCCGGCGGAGTTACTTCAGGTAAGCTACGCCGCGCAACTGCGCTCGCATCTCGTGGACCACTTTCGCACAGTCGACGTTCTCGCGTGCAATCAGATGATCTTTGATCGCGCCGAGCAGGAGGTGGTGATCTTCCTGGCCGACGGGCGCCTGGAGCGCCCGTCGCCGCAGAACCGTTGTGCCATCGATCTGCGCGAGACACAGACGGTCGCGGAACTGCTGCATTCGCGCATTATGCCGGGGAGGCCGCGCCCTCGCGGGAAGGTGATACGGCACGATAGCGAGAAGTGGCTGAAGTACTTCCTGAGCGCGAGCGAGATATCGCTGATGCGCCGGCTTCGGGAAGGCCTAGTGGTCGCGCAGTTATCCGAACACGCTTCGGTTAATGTTGGGGTTGTCACGGGGGAGAACGCGTTTTTTGTGCTCACGCGGGCTGAGGCTAAGGAGCGTGGCTTGAGTCGGTATTGCGTGCCGCTCGTTGGGCGGTCGGCGCAGCTACGCGGTGCGGTAATGAACGCGGCGGAATGGGAGTCTATTGCCGCTGAGGGACACAGGGCGTGTTTGTTCCGAGTCGCCCCGTCGGTCAATGGCTCCCTGTCGGCGGCTGCTCAGAAGTACATCGAGCAGGGCGAGCGCCAGGGGATCAACAAAGGCTATAAGTGCTCGATCCGCACGCCCTGGTACTGCGTGCCGGCGGTCTGGAGCCCCCACTGCTTCCTGTTCCGACAGATTTACGATTTTCCGCGGGTCGTGCTGAACACGGCCGGGGCCACGTCCACCGACACCATTCATAGGATGACCGTAAAGGGCGGCCATCCGGCAGCGGTGGCTGCGAACCTATACACCCATTTGACGGCAGCGTCCTCGGAGATCGAGGGGCGGAGCTACGGGGGGGGGGTTCTTGAGCTTGAGCCCACTGAGGCCGAGCGTCTGCTGATGCCCCGTGTACTGCATCGCGCGGTCCCGCTACAGGACGCGGACCGCCTGATTCGCGCGGGCCGGTTGTCCGATGTCCTGGCGGAGAATGACAGGCTGGTGCTCCGGGAAGGGTTGGGGCTTTCAGCGAAGGAATGCACGATGCTTCGCCGCATTTGGGAGCGGATGCGCGACCGGCGCGTATCGCGGCGACGCGCCGCGGCCCGGGGCTAAGTGTGTTCGCTGGGGTCTTCCGCGCCTGCGTTGCCCTCAGCCGAATCGTCTTCGCCGGCGGTACCATCTTCATCGGCACCGTGAGGAGGAAGGCCCTTGAATCGGTCGACGTAGGCGCGTTCTACCTGCTCGGAAAACTTCTCGAGGCGCAGTGGCGAGTCTTCGGAGGGCCAGTTGGGGTCAATCTCGCCGGTGGCGGGGTCCCAAAGGACGAGGGCGATGGCCTCGGCCTTGTGAACCTGATCAATGGGAGATGATCGCTCGGAAAGACGTTCCAGCGTTCGTGTGAGAGCGTCTTTTTGCCGTGGCGCGAGGCAAGGCGTGGGCAGCACGACCATAAAAGCGACGACCGCATAGGGGAACCTGGTGTGGACCGTGGTGGCTTCCGTGGCCAAATCGTTGATCATGTTCTGGTAGTTCTTGCGGATGCTCTTGTCGTCGTTCAACGTCTTGCTATCGAAAGCGAAGCGAGGGCCATCAGGGCGGTATCCGACGTCGAAGTTCTGTGGCCGGATGCCCCCCACAATCCGGCATGGACCTATCTCGACGCAATCTGGTTTGGACGGGTGCAGCGCTGTGCCCTTGGGAACGACGATCTCGGCTCCGCCTAGCATGTGGGCCAGTGCCTGGCCGACCTTTTTATCGAATACTTCGCCCAGTTTTGAGGACGAGGTATCGCCGCCGCGCGGCAGCTTATTGCCTTGCGCTGTCCATGTGTCGCCAAAGGGCTTTAGGTCAGCCGCAGCGACCTGCACGGGCGGCATCTTCTGAAGTTGCGCCAAGTTCCTGCTCCCATTCTCCGGCTGCACCGCCCGAGAGTCTGTGATCTTCTCGCGGCGCATAGGCGCAGTCAATCTGATTACCCCCTGTGCCGTTCGCGCCTCCGTGGTTAATCTTGCAGCGCGGGAAAACGAATGTGGCCTTCCGTGCGCTTCGCGTGCTGATCGCAGGGGCTGGTCGGGCGATCCGCGGCCGCGGGATGATTGGGCGCTACGTCGGACAGCCGGTACGGTCCGCCGCGGCGGACCGGCCGCTACATGCCCGCGCGCCTTCCGTCCAATTCCCGCCATTGCCCGCCAACTTCGCGCACTCGCCGCCCTCTGGCTGTCCTTCGCCCCCTTCCCGGTGAATACTCCCTCGCAGGAGCCCCCCATGCCTCGCGCGCCCACCCCCAACTCGCTATTCGCTACTCGCTATTCTCCCTGTTCCAAAGAATCTGCGTCCATCGGCAAAATCTGTGGATCGTCCAGGGCCCCGTCCTTTCGCCCTTTGTGTCCCTCGGTGCTCTCGGTGGTTGCCTTTCCCTACGTCCTGATAACCAAGATGATCAACCGGGGGGTGCAGAAATTTGATCACGTTGATCACCTTCAGCCCACAGCACCCCAATGCGGTTACTATCAGACGGATTACGTCGGCCACCCGCCACGGCGGGCAGGCTCGGGGCCGACGCTACATTGGGTTTCGGCCGAGCGCCGCGACCGCGACAAATCTCCCTGCGTGGCTTCGTGGCTCCGTCGCTTCGTGGCTGTTCAAGTCAACTTCGCGTCACACTTGCACACAAACTGCCCGCAGCCAGGGCACCCCGACGTGAACTTCTTGACCGCCTCCTCCAGGTCCACGCCCTCGACATTCGCCAGCGTCACCAGCCACGCCAGCACGTCGGCGAATTCGCCGGTCAGGTTGGCCTGGTCGCCGGGCTTGGCGATCGCACTGGCCAGCTCGCCGACTTCCTCGGTGAACCACAGGAACGTCTTGGCCGGCCCCCGCGCGCGGTCCTTGTCGGAATACATCCGATCGATAAGCTGTTGGAATTCACGGATATGCATCGCCGCAAGCCTTTCTTGACCGTCAAACGCCGAGCTGCGCCGGCCGCAGTCCCGGCGCGCCGGGATCGGCTGCTTGCAGACTGGCCAGATCATGGAGTCTATCAACTTTGGCTGCGCGTGTCAGTCGCGATCCGCGTGCGGGTCGGCCGTCTGGGCACGTTTCGCTTCCCGCCGGGCACGTATGTCTACACCGGCCGCGCCGCCCGCGGCCTGCAGGCCCGCGTGCGGCGGCATGTGCGCTGGTGCCACGGCCGTGCCGGCCGTGAGGCGAGCGGGTGTACTCACGGCCGATCCCGGCGCGCCGGGACCCGTGGCACCCGGCAAGAGCGTGCTCGGCCGAAGTTCTGGCACATCGACTACCTGCTCGCCCGGCGCGAAGTTCACGTCGAACGGGTCGTGCTGGCATCGCCTGATCCGGGCAACGAGTGCGCCGTCAATCAAACCGTGCGCGGCATGGCGGTCGTGCCCGGCTTCGGCGCATCCGATTGCCGCCAGCGCTGCCGCGCGCACCTGCGCCGGGTGGCGGGCCGTCATGTGGTACAATGACCGCGACCTGCACGGCGGGTGCCCGAAGCGTTCCATTCTGTTGGAGGCGTCACATGCTTCGCGACCGCATTCACCTTCGCCCGGTCCTGGCGCTGTTGCCCTTCACGCTCGCATGGGCGCTGACCGCCGGCTGCCCGCGACCCGGCGGAAGCACCGATCCGAACACGCCGACCCCGGCCGATACGACCATCAGCGGCAAGGTCACGCTCAAGGATGTCCGCTTTTGGGCGTACCAGATTCAGGGTCTGGAGGAGAGCAGAGCAATCGACGCGCTCGTCGCCTCGCGCTACGACCTGCTCGTGCTGGAACCCACGCGCACCGAGCAGGGGAGCGCCGACTTCGATACCCGTGGGATGGTTCAGCGCCTGCACGAGTCACAAGCTTCCCGCACCGGCACCACCAAGCTGGTCGTCGCCTACATCGACATCGGCGAGGCCGAAGACTGGCGCTACTACTGGCAGCCGGATTGGGTTGCCCCCGCTGGCGGTGAGCCCGGCACGCCGGATTTTCTGATTCGCCTCGATCCCGGCGGCTGGGCGGGCGACTACCCGGTCGCGTTCTGGGACCCGCGCTGGAAGGACATCCTCATCTACAACCACGACAGCCTGCTGCAGCAGGCCCTCGACGACGGCTTCGACGGCATCTACATGGACTGGGTGGAGGCCTACTCAGACGAGATGGTCGCGGCGGCCGCTGAATCTGCCGACGTGGACCCGGTCCAGGCCATGGTCGATTTCATCCGCGAGATTCGCGACTACGCGCGCGAGCAGAACCCGGATTTCCTGGTCATTCCGCAGAATGCCGCCGAGCTGGCCGGGCTCAACGCAGGCTATCTCGACGTGATTGACGCGATCGGGCACGAGCAGGTGTACTTCGGCTGTGACGCCGACAGCGCGTGGGGCGACGCCAACAGCGGCGACCTCGGCACGCCCGCCACCGGCGAGGGCCACTCGACGCAGTACTATGAAGAAGTGTTGAGCCCCTATTTGACAGCCAGCAAGGTCGTGCTTTCCATCGACTACGCACAACAGCCGGCGAACGTCGCCGAAGCGTACCAGCGGGCCGCCGCGAACGGGTACGTGCCGTACGTGTCGCTGTGTGCCCTCAGCCAGCTCACCGAGACGCCGCCGCCCGAGTATCCGGGTCCATGAAGCAGGCCAGGGCGGGCGCGTAACATTCCTGCGGGCCGACGAATTCGCGCCATAGGCCACGATCGAACAAGTACTGGCGGATGTGCGTGCAGAGGTGACACTTGCTGGCGTAGCCGCCGGGCAGTTCGCAATACCCGAAGCACCTCGCCCGCTGGAGCAACTCGTAGCTGCCGCCGGCCACCACGGCTGCTACAACGGAATGTAGCCGCCAGTTCAGTGCGAGCTGGTGCCAGGCGTCCACGATGGTGAAGTCGCCCGTGGCCCGCCCGAGGATGATGCCCACACAGGTGCCCGGAAAGATATGGCCGTGCAGATCGACGTGCACGTGCCGGCTCTGCAATACCTCCATGGTGCAGCTCTGACCCTGGAATGCCTCTGCGGGCCGGCCCGGCAACAGCCGCGCTAATTGCATCGCCGCGCGCCCGCTCAGGCGGTCCTTGTACCGCGCCAGCGCCTGGCGAAACGCATCCTCCCTCTGCGCTGGACTGAGCTCGCGCACCTCCACCGGGCGCCGCAGGAAATCCCACCGGCGGACGATGACCCGGTCACGGCCCAGCACCCGGCGCCCAATCTCTACGCAACGCCGCACCCGTTCCAGCGGCACGAACTCCTGGTGGAACACGTCCGTGCTGACGGCAAGCTTGCCCAAGCCAAGCGCGTCGAGCAATTCGAGCCGGGCGCGGGTCAGGCCGTCATCGGTGGCCCAGGACGCATTGGTCTCGATCTTCTCCAACGGCGTAAGGCCCGCGTCGCGCACGGCCCGGACGAGCGACGTCAGGCGGACCCAGTCGCGGAACGGCTCGCCGCCACTCAGGTGAATCCGCATGCTCTTGCCGTGCTGGGCAGCCAGCTCGTCGAGGCTGCGCCACAGCGCCAGGGTGGTTGCGAGGTCCATGTAGCCGCGGTGTCCCGGGCCAGCGGACACGTAGCAGAACGCACAACGGGCATCGCACCCGTAGGTGAGCAGCAGGCCGGCGAACTCCCAGACGGCGAGCTGGGGCTCCCGATCTTGTCCGGAGGCAGTGTCGGCGGATTGCGGTTTCACGCGTGGATTGTAACGCGGCACCGGGCGTGGCCGGCGCGTCGCGGGCTGCGGGGGCGGCCGCCCTCACAGCCTGAAGCTCGGCGTCCAGGCAACATCCCGGCCGTTGCCGGACCATTGCGTGTTGTCGCCGTCGAGCGCCACGCTGCCATTCGGATTGATCTTGTAGCCGAGCTGCCCGAGCAGGTGAGCGCTGACGTGCCCGTCGACCCAGAGGACGTTCGTTTGGCCGCGATGGCGCGGATCCGCGGCGCTGCGGTAGTCCGGCAGGTCCGCCATCTCGCCATTGTCGGGATTGACGCGTGGCGGATCGAGGTTGAAGCCCTCGTTGCCCAGGCGGTGCGGGTCATCGGGGCCGTTGTTTGCATAGGGCCAGCGTTCGGCCGGTGGAAAGGCAGCGGCCGTGCCCATCCCATCGGCGACGGCGACGGTCTGGGCGGGGCGCAGCAGCGAGGTGATTTTCACGGGCCAGCGTTTGTACGACTTGGGGTCCTGCTCGTCGAGCAGCCGCGAGTTGCCCAGGAACTGGTAATTGTACCCGTAGCTGCCGTTCCGCTCGTCGGTCCAGTCGGCTACGGTGGGACAGACATAAGCACGGTACGAGTAGTTCTGCCGGTCGCCCGGCTCCCCATGCATGTCGGTTTCACCCTTGCAGGCCTTGGGGTCGTCGAAGGGCGGCGCGCCGACCGAACGACCCATCATGGCAAGAAAGGTCGGGCGGAACTTCCGCCGGCCATAGATCATGGCCCAGGCGTTGCAGTTGTCGATTTTGGGCAGTCGTCCCGGCGGGAGCACATCGCGGTAGTCGCCGAAGTAGATCGTCAGCCCCTGTCCCAGGACTCGGAGTTGGGCGGAACACAGCGTCGCCCGGGCCTGCTGCCGGGCCGCGGACAACGTCGGCAAGAGGATGCCCACCAGCAACGCGATGATGGCCACGACGACCAGCAGCTCGATCAGCGTAAACGCGGACCGGGCGCGGCTGCGGGCCGTGCAGCGACTCGTTATCGCCGACGGGCAACCGACTCCAACGTCCCAAGTCATACGCGCGTGCCCCGGACGGTGACCGCGGGCGACCACGAGCTGCCCGTGCGGTCACCCCCCAAGTTAGCGAACACGAGCATCGAAACGCAACTGCGTATTAGAAATCGCTGTCTTGTCGCTGACCGGCGAGGCGGCTACACTGCACGCGATTGCACCGGGGAGCGAGGACCGGGCACCTTACGGCGCCCCGGGGCGTCCGATAGCGTCGGGGTGGTGGACCGGCCGGCCGCGGCGGTGAATCGCATGCAGATCGAACGCGTCATTCCACTTGCGAAACAGTTGCTCATACTCCCTATGGGGGACACGCGCCAGGACCTCTGGCTGTGGGAGCACAGCGAGCGCGTGATGCGCTTGACTTCGATGCTGGCCGGGTTGCCGGAGCTGGACGGGCAGGCGGCCGACCTGACCGCCCTGGCGGTCGCGGCCCTGTTCCACGATGCGGGCTGGGTGCTCGAGTACCATCAGAATCGGTTCGAGCGCTGGCAGCTCCTCACCCGGCCGACCAACGACCTGCAGCGCGAATTGGGGGCTGCGATGCTCATGGAGGAAGCGGGGCCGCTGATCTCCGGACCCACCGCCCGGCTCGCCGCTGATGCGATCCGCCACTGCAACGACCGCAAGACGAACCTCCTGGAAGCGCGCCTGCTCGCAGAAGCGGAAGCCCTGGACGAAGTAGGTGTGATGTACGCGCTGCGCCAGTTTCGGCAGTATCAAGCCGAAGGCCGCCCGCTCCAGCAGCTCGCCGACACCTGGCAACGGCAGAAGGAATACCACTATTGGGAGGTCCGGCTCAGCAATAGCTTCCATTATGAGACCACGCGCGAGTTGGCACGTCAGCGGCTCGAGGCCGTCGATGCGTTCATGACGGCGCTGGCCCGCGACCTGCGGGGCGACGACGTTCGCCAGCGCGTGCAGCCGGCGGGCGAAGCTGTCGCCCCGGAATCGGCGTGAGATGGAAACCGACATCGCCCGCATCCTGATTCACCGCGACCGGATCGACGCCCGCATCCGGGTGCTGGCGGCGGAAATGGCGGCCACCTATGACGGCGACAACGTCGGGCTCACCCTGGTGCCCATCCTCTCGGGGTCCATCATTTTCCTGGCCGATTTGATCCGGCAACTGCCCCTGAAGATGAAGATTGCCCTCGTGCAGCTCTCCACGTACCCCGGCACGACCACCTCGCCGGGCGACCCGCGGACGGTGCTCGAGCTGACCGGCGACGTGGCCGGCCGGCACGTGCTCGTCATCGACGACATCCTCGACAGCGGCCGCACGCTCCGCCGTGTCCAGGCCATGATCCGCGAACGCGGCCCGAAGAGCCTGCGCTCCGCCGTGCTCCTGCGAAAGCCGAGCAAGGCTCCGCCGGATGTCCCGGTTGACTTCGTCGGGTTCGACATCGATGATCTGTTTGTCGTCGGTTATGGCTTGGACTACGGCGACCTGTATCGCAATTACCCGCATGTCGCCGTGCTGCACCCGGAGCTGATGCCATGAACAAGCCGGAGCCATTCCCGAGCGCTGCGGCTGAGGCGCCGCCGGCGGTCGAAGTGGCCCCGGTCGCGACGGCGAAGACCGCGGCGAAGCTGGAGATGCTCGGCGGCGACGAGGTGATCCAGCTCTCGATCAAGCCCTCGTTGTGGTTCATCCCGCTCGTTTCGTTGGGCTGGATAGTGGCGGTCGGCGTGCTGGTCGCCGCCCTGGCGATCGGCTGGACCCGCGAGGGGCTGATCGCGTGCCAGGTGCTCATGTGCGTCGCGGCCCTGCGTCTGGGCATTGCCACCTTGCAGTGGGCCAGTCGCCTGTACGTGCTGACCAACCACCGGGTGATGCGCTTCAAGGGGGTGCTGAGCGTTCATGTCGCGGAATGTCGGCTGGCCCGGATCAGCGCGGTCCATCTGCACGCACCGCTCTATGCCCGCGCGCTGCGGCTCGGATCAATCCGCATGCATCCCGCCGACGCGGGCGTACCGCTGCTCGCCTGGGACGACGTCGCCCACCCGCAGGAAATCCACGAGATTCTCGAACGCGCGATCCGCAAGGCGCAATCGTAAGGGGTGTTTCCGCCGTGGGGGTCGTGCTTCATGTCAAATTAGCATTTCTTCAGTCTACTTATGCGTACAGGCCAAGATGATGCGGCGGATGAAGAAGCCGCCGCCTTGGCACGGAGGAATCGCCATGAACCGCACGACATCCATTTACAGCTTCAGTGAGCAGCACGAGTTCGCGGGCGGCGCGAATTGCCAAAAGGTTCCGACGGCAGCAACAAGCAGTGGAGGCGTTCGGCACGGCGGTCAAACGACCGCCCGTGGGAACGCTTCGCGATGTCCCGCCGGACGCCGGCGCCTCGTGTTCGTTGCCGGGGCGATCCTGTCAGTGATTTGTCTGGTCGGCGTCGCGCGGGCCGCGGATGGCCCGCCATATCCGGACGGATATCCGTTTGGGGCCGATGGCAATCCTCAGCACCCGAATGGCTATGACGGCTACCCGGGGAATCAACAAGGGAACCCCAATTGGCCAAACGGAGGTCCGGGGGGCAACACACTTCCAGGTTCAGGTGGCCAAGGTGGAAAAGGCGGCGACGCTGCGGGCGGAACAAAGGGCAACGGCGGCGCGGGCGGGAATGGGTCCGGATCTGGCAAGGGCGGCGACGGCGGACGTGCCGGCGGGTCCGGTACAGGTGGTGACGGCGGACAGGGCGGTGACGGCGACGGGACTCATCCGCCGGGCCAGGGCGGCACCGGTGGCAGCAGCCAATCGGGCAGCGGCGGTAACGGGGGTGCGGGCGGCGACTCAACGGGCGGGGGATTCGCTGGCGGACAGGGCGGGCGTGGCGGAGACAGCGGGTCCGGAACCGGCGGCCAGGGCGGAGGAGGCGGGCAAGGCGAAGGGCCCGGATGCCCCGGTGGCGAGGGCGGCAAAGGCGGTAACAGCGACAGTGGCGACGGCGGTAAAGGGGGCACTGGAGGTAACGGCGGTGACAGCGCCCCGGGCGGTGAGGGCGGTAGCGGCGGGAACTCACGCGATGGCAACGGCGGCGAGGGCGGTGGCGGTGGGAACGGCGGCACGAATGGCAACGGCGGAGCAGGGGGCAAGGGCGGAGGGTCACGCACGCAAGGACATAAAGGCGGGAACGGCGGCCAAGGCGGCAACGCCGGTCCGGCATCCGGCTCACACCCCGCGCCCACGGGCGGCGCAGGTGGGGCCGGTGGCGACGGACGCGGACCCGAAGGCGGGTCGGCCGATGGTGGCCAAGGTGGTGCCGGCGGGCAGGGTGGCAAGGGCGCGTCGGGTCAACCTGGCGGCGCCGGCGGCAAAGGCGGCAAAGGTGGCGCCGGTGGCAACTATCCAGGCGCGGGCCCCGTTCCCACTGGCGGACAGGGGGGGCAGGGCGGCCAGGGAGGCACCGGCGGCGCCAACGAGGGCCCGGGCGGCCCGGGCGGTGAGGCCGGCGAAGGCGGCAGCGCCGGGAACGGCGCGAAGGGCGGCACCGGCGGTACCGGCGGTACCGGCGGTGAGGGCGGCCCAGATGGCGCGGGCAACCCGGCGGAGGGTCCGGGCGGCAAGGGCGGCAAGGGCGGCAAGGGCGGAAGCTACCCGTCGAGCGGTGAGCCCGGTGAACCGGGTGCCGGCGGTCCTGGCGGCGACGGGAATCCCGACGGCAGCCAGGGCAACCCCGGTGCACCAGCCACCATGTATGTCGTCGACCCGATGGCCCAGAACGCCGAGGCGTGGTCCCAGAGCTTCGACGAGTATGAGTCGTACGTCTGGCTCGAGGGTTGCGGCGACCTCTATGGCGCCGGCGCGTGGACCGGCTGGGGCGGCGACCCGACGCTGTGCGGCCTGACCAGTACCGAAGTTGTGCTCACGGCGCCGAACGCGCTTCGTGTGGAGGATCTGACGGACTGCGTCTTCCCATTCTGGTGGCACTACGCCGGCCAGTGGCTCTTCCGGTGCAGCCTGTACGTCCCGCCCGAGTTCGAAAGTGGCAACCTCGGCGGCATTCCGGGGTCGGCCATCGTGTTGTTGAGCGAGTACAACAACGCCGGGCCGTGGGGGTGGTCCGTGCAGCTTCGCGCCGACTCGGAGAGCGAGTTGTACATCCGCGACGGCGATCCGCCGAGCGCGCTGCCGCTCGTTCGCGGTCGCTGGGCCGAGGTCCGCGTGGAAATCGACCTCGCGGCCGACCTGTACCAGGTGTTCTACGACGGCCAGCCGCTCGGCGTGCCGGAGTCGTGGAGCGCCGGCGTCTACGGCACCGGCGGCGTGCTGGACATCGGTGCGATTGACTTTTACGCGAACGGGTCCAGTCCGGTGTACTACGACGATGTGGCACTCGTGCCGCTGTCGGAGCCGGCGCTGCCCGGTGACCTGAACTGCGACGGGGTCGTGGACTTCGGCGACATCAACCCCTTCGTCCTGCGTTTAAGCAACCCAACCGAATACCACAATCAGTATCCCGATTGCCCAGACGCGAACGGCGATATTAACGGCGACGGCAGCGTGAACTTCGGCGACATCAACCCGTTCGTCGCACTGCTCAGCGGCGGTTGAACTCGGCAATTGCGATCAGTCGTAGGGCAGGTGGACACGATCGGCCTTCTACGGCCGGTGCAGAGCCCGGCCGCTACGCTCGGCGACCAGGCCGCTACACCCGGCGGCCGGGCCGCTGCCTTCCGCAAGCTGTAGATACAGGGCTTCGAGTTGATCCACCATCAGTCGCCAATCGAAACGCTCCAGGCAATGCTCGCGGCCGGCGCGGCCCATCCGCCCTCTTAGCTCTGCGTCAGCGGCCAGTTCACAAAGCGAGGCCACGAACGCATTCAGGTCGTTGAGTGGCACCAGACGCCCCGTCTGCCCATCGAGGATGACTTCGGGCGTCCCGTCAATGTCGAAGGCCACGGCCGGCACCTGCATGAGCAAGGCCTGGACGACGGCCCGCGGCAGACCCTCCCACTGCGAGGTATGGGCGAGAACATCACAGCCGGCCAGCACGTGCGGGACGTCGGCCGGCGGGATCAAGCCCACCAGGATCGTGCGCTCGCGAAGCCCCAACCGCGCGAGTTCCGTTTCGTACTCGGCCCGTTGAACTCCGTTGCCGATCCACACGAAGCGCAGCCGCGGCTCGCGCTGCACCGCCGCAGCCATGATGGGAATGAGTTGCTCATAACCTTTGCGACGAAAGAGGCGGGCCACGGTGCCAACCACGATGTCATCGTCGCGCACGCCCCACTGCTGGCGGATCGTCGCCCGGGCCTGCGCGGACGGCGTAAACTGCCCGACCTCCATGCCGGAGTAGATCGTCAGCATTCGCGCGCGCTGGCCGATGCCGGCCGCAACGCTCTGCTCGATCATTGCATCGGCGACAGTGACGATTGCGTGTGAGCGGCGGGCGGCCAGGCGTTCGGCCCAGGCGAAGGCCTTGCGCACGATCCACGGCTGCGTGCGGTTGAAACTCATGCCGTGGATCGTGTGCACGATTAGCGGCACGCGCGCGTCGTGCGCGGCCAGCCGGCCGAGGATGCCGGCTTTGCTGCTGTGGGTGTGCACGATGTCCGGCCGCAGCCGCTGGAACTCCATGCACAGATACCGCCGCGCGCGCAGGTCCATCCACGGATTGACCGCCCGGATCAGCTCGCGTAGCTCGATAAACTCGTAACCGCCGCGCCGCGCCCGCTCGACCAGGCTGCCTTCCGGGCCGCGCGTCGGCCCGCTGATGAGCGTGACCCGGTAGCCGCGCTCGTGCAGCCCTTCGCAGGTCAGCAGCGTGTTCTCCTGCGCGCCGCCGACAATCAGCCGCGTGATAACGTGGCAAATGTGCATCCCGGCATTATGGAAGAGGGCTGGCGCTGCGGCCAGCGGGAGGTCAGGTTTGCAGCCAGACGGGCTCTACGGCCTGGGCGCGGCGGACGCGCCGCAAACGCTGGGCACGCACATAGCCCAGGACCCATCCGGCGAGGCGGTCGATCCCCACACGTTTCCGCGTATCGGTGCAGATGACTTCGGCACCCGGGCTGACCGTGGCGAGTGTGCGCAGCGTCCCGTCCATGTCAAAGTCGAGATACGGCAGCAGGTCGTGCTTGTTGAGCAGGATCAGGGCCGCGTCCCGGAAGAGTTGCGGATACTTCTGCGCGACCCGGTGACCGCTGGCACAACACAGCACGGCGGCCCGCAGATGCTCGCCGAGGTCCGTCATGCCCTGGCACACCGGGCAACCGACGTTCTCAACGATCACCAGGTGCAGCCGGCTCAGCGGCAGCTCGCGCAGCCCACACTGTACCTGGTCCGCGCGGAGGTGGCATTCCCCATCGGCCAGGACCTGAACCACCGGCACGCCGAGCACGCCGATGCGCTTGGCGTCACAGGTGCCGACGAGGTCTCCCAGGATCACGCCGACGTTCAGCTCGGCACGAATTCGGGGCAGGATCGCTTCGAGAAGTGCCGTCTTGCCCGAACCGGTGGCACCGATAAGGTTGAGGCAGATCACGCCGGAGGCATCGAGGGTCCTGCGGTTATCGCTGGCGGCCCGTGGATTGGCGGGTGCCTGCCGAACGACTGGAATGCTCATGAGCGTACTCCACGTCAGTGGAATTGCCGTCGCAACTGTCGGCCGCGCGGGGACGGCCGCAACCTGGATCCTGCCGCCGCCTGGGCCACCTCAACCTGTTTAACCGCGCGCCATGAACTGAACTATTGGCAGCATACGCGAGGTGGGCCGCGCCGTCCAGCAAAAAATGAAAACCGGCCCCGCTGCGGTCAAATTGCCTACGCAACATCTGCGCTCCGGCCGGTGCTCGCCGAGGGCCCCGCTTCTCCCGCCGCCGGAAACGAGACCGTGAACATCGAGCCTTCACCCCGCCGGGACCGCACGTGGATGTACCCCCCGGACTGTTCGAGCACCTCCCGGACGATGGACAAGCCCAGGCCGGTACCGGGTATCCCGGCGGCGATCGCGGCATCGCCGCGCCGGAACGCGTCGAAAATAGACCCGGCGGCGGTGCTGTCCGCGAGAAACTCCACCGCGTCGCCCAGCCCGATGCCGGTGTCCTGAACGATGACGAAGACGTAGTCCTTGGCCTGGCGGTCGGTTACCAGAGCCGGCGGCGGCGGGAGCTCGAAAGCGGCCGGCGCTGCCCGCCCCGAGGCCACCGTGACTATGACCCTGCCGCCGTCCGGAGTGTACTTGATCGCGTTCTCAATCAGGTTGCTGACACAATCGCTCAAGTCCGCCCGATGGACGTGCGCGAGTAAACCGGTTTCGGTGGGGGTTTGCCAGGTGAAGTCGATGTGCTTCTGGGCCGCGACCGGGGCATGCTTCGCGCACAGCTCCGCCACTACCTGGCCCACGTTCGAGACGGCCTCCTGGTGCCGGCGGGGGTCGGCCTCCTGCACGCGGGCCAGCGTCAGTAGCTCCGTGACCTGGCCAATGCCTTCGCGGCAGCGGCGCGCGATCTTCTCGCACGTCGCCTGGATGCTCTCCGGATCCTTCACCACCCCGTCCCGAACCAGGCCGGCCAGCGTCTGCACCATGGCCAGCGGGCTCTTGAGCTGGTGGGCCGCCGTCTGCATGAAACGCGAGCGCCGGCGTTGCAGCTCCTGGATCGCCTGCCGCGACTGCTCCAACGCCGCGTTCGTCTTGATCAGCAGGTCTTCCCGGCGGTCGAGCACGCGGCCGATCCGGTCGGTGAAGTACAAGGTGCCAAAGATGGCGAGCGCGTTCACGACGACGGCGATGGCCACGTAGGCGGGCACCTCGTGCAGGCCGCTGCTGCCGAGCTGGGGCAGGAACGGGTAGTACGCGAGCCAGTCGCGTGTCTGGGCCAGGCACATCCCGCCATAAAGCACAACCGCCCAGACGCCCTGCGCGGAGGCCTGCCAGGTGCGTAGCAGCAGTCCGCTGATCGCCACATGGAACAGGTAGAACAGCGACATCGGATTCTCGACGCCGCCGGTCAGTGCCAGGATCCAAGTGAGCAGCAACAGGTCGATGGCGATTTGGGCGCTAACGAAGAGCTGGCCATTTCGAATCGCGACACGCTGATCGGGTCCGGGGTTTTCAAGCTGGGGGCGGAGCAGCCGCGCGACGGCCGTCCACGCCACGTTGATGACGGCGACGCTCAGCACCACGACCAGCAGGGGCCAGGGGCGCTGGGCGGCCGGCATGGCAAACCGCTCGACGGCCAGCGCCGCCAGGGCCACCGCGGCGAAGATCCACCGCAAACGGAGGAACCAGTGTACCTGCAACAGCGCGAGCAAAGCGTAGGGTTTGGCGGTCGTGGCGGGGGAAGCCGTGACTGGGTCTGCGTATTCGGGCATGATGGCTCGCTTGGCAGTTCCAGTGCAGGATATTCTCGGCTAGCAGGTAACGCCAGTAGCGCTGGTGGGTCGGCTCGGCATCGCCCGGTGGCCGCGGAGGATGCTACGCTTGGGCCCCGCCGGCAACCTGCCACGCCGCCACAAATGCCTGTCCCAGCGCGAGCCCGCCGTCGCCGGCCGGTACCTGCCGGTGATAGAGAACGTGTAGACCAGCGCGGTCGAGGAGTTCAACCAGGCGCGTGAGCAGCCGGTGATTGGCGAAGCAGCCACCGGAGAGGCCGACCTTGGTAGTCCCATACTGCCGGCACACCCGGCTCGCGGCCGAAGCCAGCACGCGGGCCACCGTCTCGTGGAATCGTGCTGCGACGAGCGCCGGACCATCCCGCGCAGTCGCGATGTCGCGGATTGCTGGCAGCAAGGACAAACGCCAACCGGCCTCGGTCTCGGAGATGTCGAACGCGAACGGCTCCACCGCGGCGGGCGCGCTCGATGCGGCCGCCTCGACGGCCATCGCGGCCTCCGCCTCGTGCCGGTTGTACGCGCACAACCCAAGCAAGAAGCTCACCGCATCGAAGACGCGGCCCAAGCTCGATGTCGGCGGTGCATTCACGCCGCGCACGATTTGCTGCTCGAAGACACCCAGATCGTCGGGTGGGGTGGGCGTCTCGCCCTCCGACCGGTTGAAAACCGGTCCTACAGGGAATGTAGCGGCCGGGCTCCGTACCGGCCGTCGAAGGATGGCGGCCTTGAACTCGTCGTGCCAGGCATCGCCAAACGCTGCGCGGAGCAGTGCCGCCGCCGGCCGCCAGGTTTCCAGCGCGGCCAGGTCACCGCCGACGAGCGGGAAGTACTCCAGGTGGCCGAGTCGCCGGAAATCGCCGCGCTCGCAAAGCAGCACCTCGCAGCCCCAGATGGCCCCATCGGTCCCGAAGCCAGTTCCGTCGCACGAGAGGCCGACCACGGGCCCCACTTCGCCCCATTCCGCCATGACGCTGGCGATGTGCGCGTGGTGGTGCTGCACCTCGATGACCGGCACGCCGAGCCGCCGGGCGTATTCCGTCGCGAGATAGCGCGGGTGCAGATCGCAGGCCACAACCTGGGGTTCAAACCCGCATAGATCCTTGAGGCGGTCGATGGCGCGCACGAAGTGGCGGAAGGTCTCCGGCCGCGTCAGGTCGCCGAGGTGCTCGCTGAGGACGGCCTCGCCACGATCCAGCAGGCAAACCGTTGATTTGAGCTCTCCGCCGACAGCCAGAATTCTGGGCGCCGCGCTAGCGTTTGGAATGTAGCGCCCGGGCTCCGTACCGGCCGTCGAAGGCCAACCAACGTCCGCCAAGACCGGCAGCCGAATCGGCCGCGGCGCGTAACCGCGCGCCCGTCGCATCGGGACAACCTCGTCGCGGAACGTGAACACGACAGAATCATCGATGGGCCGAAAAATCTCCCGGTCGTGCAGCAGGAACGCGTCAGCCACGTCGCCGAGCTCGGCCAGCGCGTCGTCGTCGCGATAGGTCAGCGGCTGGCCGGCCAGGTTCGCCGAGGTCATCACCAGCGGCCCAAGTTCCGCGGCAAACAGCAGATGGTGGAGCGGTGCGTAGGGCAGCATGACCCCGAAGTCGCGGCAGTCCGGGGCAACCGATGGTGCCAGGTCATGCCCGGCAGCCTTGGGTGCCAGGACAATCGGGGCGGCGGACGACGCGAGGGCCTCCTCGTCGGCCGGCGTGAGCACGCACATCCGCCGGGCCGCGGCCAGGTCGCCCACCATGACGGCGAGCGGCTTGCCATCGCGCAGCTTGCGCTGCCGCAGGCGCTGGACCACATCCTCGCGGTCGGCCCGGCAAGCGAGGTGAAAGCCGCCGATGCCTTTGACGGCGACGATCGCACCGTCTCGCAGCAGGCACGCCGCGGCACTCACGGCCGACACGGCCGTGGCACCGCCATCACCCTCCCCCTGCCCCCTCCCTAAGAGGGAGGGGGAGCGCTCCAGCCGCAATTCCGGGCCGCAGACCGGGCACGCGTTCGGCTGGGCGTGGAAGCGCCGGTCGCCGGGGTCGTCGTACTCGCGCTGGCACGCCGGGCACATCCGAAAGACGGCCATCGTGGTCTTCGGGCGGTCATAGGGCACGCCGCGAATGATCGAGTAGCGCGGCCCGCAGTTGGTGCAGTTGATGAACGGATAGCGATGACGGCGGTCCGCGGGATCGAAAAGCTCGCGGCGACAGTCGGCGCAGGTCGCCGCGTCCGGCGTGACCTCCGGCCGCTGGCTCGGCTCGGCCTGCGACGCCCGGATGCGAAAGGCTGTCTCGCCGAGCAGCGGGATATCGGACTTGGCCAGTTCAGAGATTCGTGCGAGCGGCGGCAGCCCGGCGAGCAAGTCGTGCTCGAAGGCCGCGAGGGCCGCCGGTGGGCCCTCGGCCTCGATGACGGCCCCATTGCTGTTGTTCGCGACGTAACCGGCCAACCGGTGCTGGGCGGCCAGGCGATAGACGTAGGGACGGAACCCGACGCCCTGCACCTGGCCTCGAAGGTCGAGGCGTCTGCGGACCGTGTCGTGGATTTCGGACACCGCTGGACTCCGCTGCGGCGAGACCGTACCGCGAGTGCGGGTACGTGCCAACAAGAGTCTAGCGTGCCGCTCCCTGATCCCGGCGCGCCGGGACGGTTCGGATCGTCGGCCGCGCGGGTAGCTGAGCCACACGCTCGGCCGGGACAGAGCCCGGCCGCTACAGTCCGGTCAGCAACTGGACAAACGGGTTGATGTCCGCGAAGTCGACGCTGCTATCGCCGTTGATGTCGCCGTTCAGCAACGGGCAGCCTGGATAAGTCTCCTGCCACTGGGTCGGGCTGGTCAGAATCAGCACGAACGGGTTGATGTCGCCGAAGTCGACTGAACCGTCGCAGTTCAGGTCGCCGGGCAGCGTGGTCGGAATCGCCACGAGCTGGATGTCATCGATGTTCCAGCCCGAGTAAGCGAGCGCCCCGTTGTTGATCCGGTAGCCCCAGCGGACCTGAACGGCGGCGTGCTCATCGGCGACCGCGGAGATGTCGTATTCTTTCAACGACCAGGCATTGTCCTTGATCTCCTGGCTGCCGTTCGACCAGACCTGCGTCCAGGTGCTGCCGTTGTTGGAAACCTCGACCGTCGCGTAGGCATAGGGCTGATAGTCGCTGTTCAACCAGCGCTGGAACCGCACCTTCGTGTGCGTCGCGTAGCTGAGATCGACGGAGCCCATCGTCACATACCAGGGCCCGCCCGCCGTCGTGGAGTAATCGCCGTTGAGATTGACGCCGTAGACGAAGTCCCCGGTCGCCCCGTCGTTCGGATCGGGATAGCCGTGGGCACCGCCTCCGCCCGTCGGCTGACCGAAGGCCCACTCGCCCTGCACGGGCCAGCCGGGATCGCTGTCGAGCGGGTTGCTGTAAACCACCTGCGGCCCATAGAGCGCGATGGAGAAATCCGCATTGGAGATGTCTTCGCCGGCGTTGCCGTCGCCGTCATGCGCAACCACCTTGACGCGGGCGTGCGTGGTGGAAAACGCCGGTATGAGCCAGGCGTACGTGCCCGTGTTGGCGAGGCCGGTAGCGATGGTGTACGGGAAGGTCGCCCCGCTGTCGGTGGACAGGTAGAGGTCGATGCTCGTGACGCCAACGTCATCCGTGGCGGTCCAGAGGATGTCGTGCGTCTCGCCGGCGGTCCACAGCTCGCCGCCGTTCGGCGCGTTCAGCGTTGCGTGCGGGATCGGGTCGGGAGCGATGGACGGCACGTGCATGACGATGCAGTGCATGGCGCCGGCCGCTTGGATGATGTCGGAATTGTTGACCTGGTAGATCGTGTAGCCGGGCATCGCGGCCTGGAAGGTAGCCAGGGCCTCCGCGTCCTGCGCCACGTTGAACTTCGAGATGAAGACCTGGTTGTTCAGGACGACGGCATTCGTGTAGGTATAGTGCGTGCCGCCGCTGTTCCAGCCCGGAGTGCGGTAGACGGTGTAGCCGCGGGCGGTCAGGTCGGCGACGGCGTTCTCGGTGATCGTGTACGGCTGTCCGCTACCCACCGAGTACTGCCCGATGATGACCTTATAATCGCCGACGGGGAACATCCACATGTCGATGTGCCGGGTCGAGTCGAAGCTGGTAGGGAACCCGGTATAGATCGTCAGATTCAGGTTCTCGTACTGGAGAAACAGGTCCTTGATCTGCTGCTCGGTGTAGCCCGGGTTCTCGTTGAGAATCAGCGAGCTCATGAACGCGTCGCGGTTGGAGAACAGGTGGAAGTTCCCGCCGCCGTGTACGAGGGGCAGGTCATACTGGGGGATGCCCCACAGGGCCGCGAGGTAATCGTTGAACGCGTCGTCGTTGGGGCGCGGGCGGTTGTAGGTGTGGTCGATGATCGCCCGGTTGCCGTCCTCCGAAATGAAGCGCGGGCCGTAGTCGCGAATCCAGACCGTGTCGGTGACGCGGACGACGAACTGGACGTACGCCATGTTCGCGCCGGCGTTGGTGAGCGTGGTCGTGACGGTGGCCTGCTCGGACGTGGTGTCGACCACCATCCACACGGTGGCCGGCGGCGTGTTGTTGGTGATCAACACGGTCATCTGCTGCAGGATGTTGGTGTACGATTCCCAGGACATAAAGAGCCCGTCGCACGGCGCGTACTCGGGCGGCGTGTAGACCTCGCCCGAAGGGGGGGTGCGGTCGCGCACGACCGGCGACAGCGGCAGCAACCGCTCTTCGGGCGTCATGTAGGCCGGCAACCCGTTGGGGTAGGGATTGGCGGAATGCGGCTGGACGCCGTCCGGCGGTGGGGTCGTTACCTGGCCGGGGCACCAGGTTGCGAAAAGCAGGATCGATAAGAACGCCGTTAGGGCCTTCATGTTGGGTCACTCCTTTCCCGCCGCCCAGCTTGTGGACGCTATCGGAAAACCGGTCGGCTCCGTTCACCAAGAACGCCGGTCCTGTACCAGCGCATAGCTGTATTCTAACCAAATGGCGGGCCCCAGGGGAGCCTGTTTTTGCAGTCCGTGGGGTGCGTTTGCCGCCTCCGGCGGCGCGTTCGACGAGTAGTGCAAAGCTCCAGCTTTGCCGGCGGGGAGCTTTGCAGGCGGGGAGGGCAAAGCGGGAGCTTTGCACTCCTCGCCCATCGCGTTGCGCGGCGCAGGGCGGACTAGAGGCCGGACAGCAGCGCCACAAACGGGTTGATGTCGCCGAAGTCCACGTTGCCGTCGGCGTTAATGTCTGCGTTGTACCAGTGACAGTCCGGGAACTGAATGTAGTAGGCGTCCTCGCCGCTGCTGAGGGCCAGCACAAACGCGTTGATGTCCCCGAAATCCAGGGTCCCGTCACAATTCAGGTCGCCCGCGCCGGCGCCGTAACCGGTGTTGACGGCCAGGTGCGCCGCGGAGCTGGTGACAGCGCCGCAAGGGTTCGTGACCACCACATCGTAGAATCCAGCCTGATTCGCCCGGACGCTGATAATCACGAGGGTGGCCGTCGTCGCCCCGTAGATGTTCCCGCCGTTGGTCAGGTTTACGCCGTTGTGGCGCCAGTGGTAGCTGATGGGGCTGGCGCCCGAGGCCGTCACGGTGAAGAGGACATTGTCGCCTTCCACGATGGTTCGGTCCGTCGGCTGGCCCGTGATCGTGACGGGTGTATAGACGCCGACCGTTGCGTTGTTGGAGGTCGCCACGCAGCCGTCGGCGGCATTGGTGACCACGCAGTCGTACTGGTCGCTGACGTCGCCGAGGGTCAGACCGATAATCGTCAGGCAGGCCGTCGTGGCGCCGCTGATGTGCACGCCGTCGTCGCTGAGGTTGTTCGTGCCGATCCGCCACTGATAGGCGGGGGACGGGATATTGACCGCCACGCACATCTGGACCGTGGCCCCCACGCAGCCGCTCTGATTCTGCGGCTGCTGGGTGAACTGCGGGACGACGCAAGGCGGATAGTCATAGCCGATCGCGTCGAACATGTTGAGGTCGGCCATGCTGAAGAAGTTGGGGTAGTGCGTCTCGCCGTAGGAGAAAGCCGGATCCATCAGGCCGATCCAGGGGCTGGACTGCTCGCGGAAGTGGCTCGCCTGGTACGGGGTGCCGTCGGACATGCGATACTCGTTGGTGATGATGTCCGAGTTGTGGTCATCGTCCGGGCTGTTGTAGCTGACGAGGCGCGGCGTGGTCTGGAGCTGGTCGTAGGTGTCCGGGTTGTAGTTGCAGCAGCCGTCGGTGCGCTGGAACCGGTAGATGTCGAGGGAGGTAAAACTGAAGCTCCCGAACCCATCGGCGCCGGAGATGAAGCCGAGCGCGTGCCCGGTCTCGTGCAGCGCGACGTCCACGAAAGACATCGTGCCGGCGCTGACCCCGTCCGACGGATCAAAGTCAAAGGAGAATTGCGTGTTGAACGTCATCGAGGCGTCCGGACCACTGATCGAGCCGACCGTGGCGCGGTAATTTGCCCGCGTCCAGTCCACGAAGCTCTCGTTCGTGATCGTGTCCGAGGCGCCGTTGTACCGGACGGGAATGGTGCCCCCGGCCGGCAGCCAGTTCTGAATGACGTCGTCGCTGTCCATCCCGCTGATCAGCGCGTTACGCGAGTTCGTGTAGCTCACGTTGGACACGGAGCCCGACGAGGTGGCCCCGATGACGCCCCCGCCCCCCATGTCCTGAAAGCTCAAGTTGATGGTCACCGTGATGGGGTCACTGAACTTCCCGCTCAGGTAGGACGAAACGACCCCGAGCGCGGCGGTCGTCCCCGGAGGCACCGAACCGCCGACGTTGAAGACGACGTTGAGGCCGAGGCTCCGCTCGGAGTTGCCGACGACTTCCACAGGGCCGGCGCTCATCGTCGCGGCGTGGTTTTCAGCCCACCGCCGCAGGTCGCCCGCGCTCACTCCGGAGGGATTCGAGCTGCACATCGGCCGCCAGCACTCGCCGGTCTCCACGACGATCTGGCTGCCGTCGGCGTAGAGGGTGCTGACCTCGGGCGCGCCGGGGATGACGTACGTCGGCCACACTTGCGATGCCGGGACGGTGCCCACCCCGCCGCGGGTCGGCGGCCTGGTGCTGCTCTGGGCGCAAGCCGCGCTCGCGAGCACCAACGTGGCGACCCATAATACACACGGCCGATCGAATTGGGGCCTGGGATAGGGAACCCCCTTACGCCTGCTCGTGACCATCTCGCTACTCCTACGTGGAAAACGGCGTCCGGCTCGCCGACGGAATATCCGAAACAAGACCTCCGCCGCATTATAGGCGTGTAAAATCCCCTGAGCGGCAAATATTCCAGCGGCGCGGTCCCACTAACGAGGGGGCTTGCGGTGAGCAAGCACACCCACCGCAAGCCCGGGTTAGTCGCCCAAGAATGTCAACCTATGGAAACTGCGGGCACGGCGGCGGAGTCAGGCAGCCGCTGTGGATTATGCACTCCACGAACGGGTTGATGTCGCCAAAGTCGACGGAGCCGCTGCAGTTGATGTCGGCGTTGTAAAAGTGGCAATCCGGGTAGCTGTTGTAATACTGCGTCTCCCCGCCGCTCAGGGCCAGGATGAACGGGTTGATGTCGCCGAAGCCCACCACGCCGTCACAGTCCATGTCGCCCCGGCCGGCACCGTAATCGGTATTCACGCACAACTGGGCCTCGGTGCTGATCACGGGGCCGCACGCGTTGGTGACCTCGACGTCGTAGCACCCGGCCTGGTACGCGTGAACGCCGAGGACCGCCAGGTTGGGCGTCGTCGCGCCGTAGATGTTCCCGCCGTTGTACAGATATTGCCCATTGCGGCGCCAGTGGTAGGAGAGGGGCGGCTCGCCCGTAGCGACGACATGGAAGCCCACATTGTCGCCCTCGCTGACCGTCTTGCCGTCGGGCGGGTCCGTGACCGTTGGCGGAGTGCGCACACCGACCGTGGCATAGTCCGATGCGTGTTGACAATCGTCATCCAAGTTGGTCACCAGGCAGTAGTAGGACTCGCTCACATCCGCGAGCGTCAGACCAACGATGTGCAATGTCGCCGTCGTGGCGCCGACATAATGCGCGCTCTCTTCCAGCAGGTCGTTGCCGTTGTACCACTGATACCCCGGATTGGCGAGGTTCACCGCGACACTCAACTGCACGGTGCCGCCCAGACAGCCAGTCACGTCCTGCGGCTGCTGGGTAAACTTGGGGCACACACAGGGTGGATCGTCATAGCCGATGGCGTCGAACATGGCGATGTCGGCGGACGAGTAGTAATTCGGAGAGTCCGTGACTCCCTGGCTGATGTACGGGTCCATCAGGCCGATTTTCGGGTACTGGCTGCGCCAGTGGCTGCCCTGCTCCGGGTCGCCGTCGGACATCCGATACTCGACGATGACGAAGTCCGTGTTATGGTCATCGTCGGGGGTGTTGTCGTCGACCAGGCGCGGCCGGACCTGAAACTCCTCGTAGGTGTCCGGGTTGTAGTCACAGCAGCCGTCCGTGCGCTGGAAGCGGTACAGGTCCATGACGTGCATGGTACTCCCCTGATCCACGGCGGACACAAAACCCAGCGCGTGGCCGGTCTCGTGTATCAGCACGTCCATAAACGAAAACGCACCGGAGTCGATGCCGTCGTTGGGATCGTAGTCCCACGTGACCAGCGAGTTAAAGGCGGTGGAACCGCCGTAGCCCCCCGTCGTGCCCATCGTGGCCTTGTAGGCCGCCTTGGGCCAGTTGATGGTGTGCTGCTCCGAGACGACGTCGGAGCCACCGTTGTAGCGCACCAGGCAATGGTCGCCCAGCGGCAACCAACTCTGGATCACGTCATAGCACCACATGCCGTTCACCAGGCCGGCACGCGAGTTGGTGTATGTCTGGCTGTTGTTGTAGTTCACCAACGTGGCACCGAGAATGTTCGGATCGCTCATGACCTCGAAAGTGATGCTGATGTCGACGGTAATCGCGTCGTAAAACAGGCTGTTCAAATACGCCGCGCCTGCGGCGAGGGCGGGCAACGCCACCGGGGGGACGGAGCCGCCGGCGTGAAAGACGACGTTAAAGTTCGTGCGGCTGCGGTCCGGGCTGCCCACGATGATTTCGGGGCCCGCCTTCATGAGCGCTTCGTGCCGCTCGGCCCAGGTCTTCAGGTCCTTGGTCGTGACACCGGCGGGGTCCGAACCGGAGATGAGCGACCACCGCCCCTCCGTCTCGACGAGGATCTGGCTGCCATCGTAGTAGAGCGTGCTGATTTCGGGTGGGCCGGGGACCACGTAGACCGGCCACGTCGACTGCGCGACCGGCTGCGCTGGACTCTGTAGGTCGCGCACGGCGCCGTTGTCCTGGGCCAACGCCGCCGTCGTAAGCAGCAGAGCTGCTGCGAGTGACCACCCCAGCAGGCGGCCGGGTTGCACCGTCAGATCAAGAACGTTCTTTCTTTCCCAAGCGGTCATTGCGGGACTCCCAAGTGAGAAGACCTACCTCTGCTGCCCAGCGCTATGTCACCTGCCGCGCGCAGAAGAGGCGGCTAGGGCCCACGCGCACACGTAGCTGCGATCCATGACCGGACAGGTGGCACGTGATTCGCTGGAATCGCGGCGCACATCAAACACAGAAATCCCGCCCCCACGCGGCGGCCGCGCGGAGACGGCACTTTCATCCACTTCCCACTCCCAACTTACCGGCCGCGTGCGACTAAGTCAAGCTTTTCGCGCGGCGGTTTGCTGCTCCACGTGCTGCACATGCCGGTTATTGTTGATTCGCGCGCAACCAACAAAGCAAGTCGCGACACACATCGCCGCCGGCGATGCGCGTTCCCATCGCGGAGGGCGGGGCCGGGCGCAACACCCAGGAACCAAGCATGGCGTTATCGGACGATCGGTAATGTGTCGGCGCTCGCGACGGTTGCGCACTCCTGCGTAGCGAAAGGCGACATCTCGCACGAGTCAGCGAGACCGGCGTCTCTGCCGGCCCGGGTCTGCCCAGCGGTCCGCCGCTCTCGGCTGAGGGCCTTCCGGGAATCCGGCGCGACGATCGTGATCCGGCCGTCGTGCGCACGGCCGTCACCGTGCAGCGCGCCCGGGAACGCCGGTGGTACCAGCGAGCGAGCACCCGACCGCGGCCCTGATCGAATGAGCGATCCGCCGCACTGGCCAAGCCAGGCGCCCGTCCGGGCCGGTTCGCGCTCCGCGTCGCCACGGCGCAGGAGGTCAAGAAGCTTGATTTGCGTGCGACGCTGCGGGTAGAGTGCAGCTTTGGATTTCCACGGTCCATGCGAGAGATGACGGCCATGCAACGAAGAGTGCATCGGAAGAGACAGCCCGGGCGAGCCAGTATATGGACGCTTGCGTGGGCCAGTGTCGCGCTGCTCCTGAGCGGTTGCGACTTTCTCGGCGGCCTGGACGAGGGGAACTCGGACGGCCACACCACGCCAGGCCAGCAGACTCCGGGCGGGCAGACGCCTTCCGGGAGCGGTGGAAGCAGCGCGTCGGCCAAGTGTGCCGTGTCGGCGGAAGGGACGCCACAGGGCGTGCCGGTGGAGGCGCTGAGTACGGCGGAGGACACCATCGTCAGCTATGGCGACGCCCTGAACAACTTCTGGGGGAGCAAGGGTCCGCTCAAGCAGCCGGCCTGCGTGTATAGTGCCGACCCCTCCATCTACGCGACGGTTCAGCAGAATGCGATCTCGTACAACATTCCCCCGACCGTGATCTACGATCCGGCGCTGTTTAAGCGCTTCTGGGAGAATTGGAAAAGTGACCTGCCGACGATGCTGATCGTCGCGCACGAATGGGGTCACCAGGTGCAGTACTCGAACAACATCCAGTACGGCACGTCGTTTGAGTACGAGCAGGACGCCGACCAGCGCGCGGGCTACTACATGGGCACGCAGGCGCAGCTCGACGGGTCGGCGAACGTGGAGGATGTCGCCAAGCTGCTGAAGGAGTTCGCCTGCACGTGCGGGGACCCGGACAGCGTGCCGTGGTTCGCCCAGGGGGCCCACGGCTCGTGCGAGCAACGGGCCAATGCCGTTATTAGCGGCTTCAATCAGGCCATACAAACGTCGTCGATCGGCCGGGGTGCGCTCTCGAATCCCGGGGCCGCAGCCCCGACGGCGGGGAAACGGGCCGGCACGGCGCAGATGCGCGTCACCGTGGTCGATGCCGAGAACATCTCCGTCAGCGAGCAGAACGTGCCCTTCGACTACCAGGTCACCATTGGCGACAGCGGCCAGGTGACCGACGAGCAGGAGAACGGCCCACTGCCCGACGTCGGGCAGCAGCAGATCATCCCCGTCCACACCGCGGTGTACGATTTCGACATCCTTAGCACCACGAGCAAGTTCTCGTACGATGACACCGCCACACGCTACGAGGCGGACTTGAGCGTCGCTGAGGGTACCGTCAACGGCGTGCCGGTCACCGGCGACGGCTTTTCGGTCGACGTCTTCGCCCTGTTGCCCGACGGCCAGATGAACGTGTACATCTACGACTCGCTCACGCTCACCACGGAGACGGCGCTCACGCTCACGGTGGTCATCGAGACCACGGGCACCCTGGGCGGCGCGCAGTAGCGCAAAGTTCCAGCTTCGTAGTGCAAAGCTCCAGCTTCGTAGTGCAAAGCTCCAGCTTTGCAGTGCGGTAAACAGCGCCGCGCTGGCCGCTACAGTTCCTCGCCTTCCTTGCGCTGGATGTCGGCGCCGATCGCG
>Ga0315291_10000314_pt1 | contig 62850 bp, 45 predicted proteins | sample YL17G12_20_MG_FD_203070 | JGI IMG/M metagenome (GOLD analysis project Ga0315291, IMG submission 203070) | Sediment microbial communities from Yellowstone Lake, YNP, Wyoming, USA - YL17G12_20 | ecosystem: Environmental > Aquatic > Freshwater > Lake > Sediment | place: USA: Wyoming | collected... | reverse complement strand
CCGGGGTCTGGGGTGTCCCGCATTCCACATGCACGAGCCTGCCCGAAGACGGTGCAGGGATTCGTCCCTGCCGGGAGTCCGAGGGTGTCCCTCGGCCCTCTTCTTTCTTCTCCCCCAAGAGTGGGGAACAAAGGGGGTTGAATAGGGAAAGTCAGTTCAGGATAGAGGCACGCTAAGCCATAGTGGCCGTGCTTGATATTGAAACTTAGCTAAAGGAGGAACATGGGCTACAAGTACATTCTCTACGAGGCAAAGGAACACATCGCCACCATCACTCTGAATAAGCCAGACAAGATGAACGCCTTCCAGTGGCTGGGGCGCGGCGAGGACGCCAAGGAGGTCTGGGATGCATTCCAGAAGGCGGAAGATGACGACGACGTCAAATGCATCATCCTGAAAGGCTCCGGGAAGGCCTTCACCGTCGGTCATGACCTGAGCAAGGTGGGCTTTCTCTATGGCTTCGGCACGACGAAGGACGACCGCAAACCCAGCCAGCGGATCCGCCTGAAGTATGACAAGATGGGCATGGACGACAACATGCTCCACGTCTTCTTGAACCAGAAGATCACCATCTCGCAGCTTCACGGCTACTGCATCGGTGGCGGCGTCTACTTCCCGCTGTTGACCGATTTTGCCATCGCGGCTGATGATGCCAAGCTGGGACTCACCGAGCAGCGTCTGGGCTTCGCCGGCAGTGGCGTGTTCGGCATCACCCACCTCATCTATCATGTGGGAATGAAGAGGGCTCTGGACCTGCTTCTCACCGGCAGGACCATCAGCGGCACGGAAGCCGCGGCGATCGGCTTGGTTACCAGGTCAGTCCCCGCAGACAAGTTGGATGAAGAGACCTGGAAGCTGGCCAAGGCCATCACCCTGCTGCCGCGTGACGGCATCGCCATCGGCAAGGCCACCCGCCACGTGATCTACGACAGGATCGGCCTCATCAGCGACTTCATTCCGGCCTACATCTCGCACACCTTGTTCACCAACCTGCGCTGGGAATCCGATGAGTTCAACTTCTTCAAGCAGAGAAGAGACACGGGCAGCGCCAAGGAAGCGTTCCATGCCAGAGACGCTCGCTTCAAAGGACTGGTCGAGTAATCAGCAGTCCTCGAACAACGTTTCACTAGCGGGCCTTCTGAGGCAATTCGGGAGGGATTCCGTGCTGAGCACGGAATCCCTCTTTGTTTGAGATGCGGGACAACCGGGGCCCCTGCCGGGAATGAGGCTGCGAAGGATGCGATCGAGATTGCCTCTCATGACCCTCTTTCAGCCCCCTGGCCCCCACTCTTGGGGGATGCAACAAACGCAGAGGGGCTTCGCCCCTCTGCACGCCCCATGGACCGAAGCCCCCTCAACCTGTGGCCGACCCGAGAGTCCGAGACCCGAATAGGGTGCAGGGACTTGTCCCTGCCGAGGGTTTGGGGGTGTCCCCCATCTTCTCTTTCAAACCCCCAAGATCGAAGATCCGCCTCAGGAGGAATGGGGGCCAGGGGGTTGAACTGCACTCCAGGAGTCCCTTCCTGGATTCCCGCTTTCCCGGGAATGACACGCCACGTGCCAGCGTTGAATGAGGTGCCTGCTTCGCTTCAAAGCGGCAGCGAGATCTGACAACTGAGTGCGCCTCGCGTCACACAACCTGTTCGACCCAATGCCTAAGTGTTATACTGATTAGCGCGGCTGTCTTCTGAGGAGGAATTGATGGTTGACGAACTGAAAGTCTTCACCGGAAATGCGCACCCGGCTCTAGCGCAGGGGATATGCGAGTATCTGGGTGTCCCTTTGGGCAAGGCCGAAGTCACCGAGTTCCCCAACGAGAACATTTTTGTTCGACTTTTCGAAAGCGTGCGCGAAAGGGACGTGTTCGTCGTCCAACCAATCTGCTCCCCGGTGAACAGAAGCATGATGGAACTCCTGATCATGCTGGATGCCATCAAGCGTGCTTCGGCCGGCAGGATCACCGCCGTGGTGCCCTACTATGGCTACGGACGCACCGACAAGAAAGACCAGCCCCGGGTGCCGATAACGGCCAGGCTGGTGGCCGACCTCCTCACGGTGGCCGGAGCTAATCGACTGCTGACCGTTGACCTCCATGCCGGACAGATCCAGGGCTTCTTCCAGATCCCCGTGGACGAACTGACCGCCCTTCACTTGTTCACCCGCCACGTTCAGGAGAAGAAGCTGGACAATCTCGTGGTCGTGGCCACCGACATCGGCATCTCCAAGAGAGCCCGCGACCTGGCGGACCGGCTCAAGACGCCGCTGGCCATCGTGGAAAAGCGCCGGATTGGCAACAGCAGCAAGGCCGTCACCTTGAACGTCATCGGCGATGTGAAGGGCATGCGCGCCCTGACGCTGGATGACGAGATTGACACCGGCGGGTCCCTCGTTGGCGCCGTAAATGCCCTGCTGGAGCAGGGAGCCAAAGAGGTCTATGCCTGCTGCACCCACCCCGTATTCTCCGGGCAGGCGACCGAGAAAATACAGGCCTGCCCGGTAAAGGAAGTGGTGATCACCGATACCATTCCCCTTCCCGCCAACAAGAAGGTGAAGAAGATAACCGTTCTTTCCATGGCTCCGCTCCTGGGCGAGGCCATACACCGTATCCACACCGGCCTGTCCATGGGAGCCATGTTCGAATAAGAGGAGATATGCTCAAGTGGCTGGATGGCCTTTTTGATTCTAATGAGCGCGAGATCAAGCGGCTGCAACCCCTGGTAGCCAAGATCAACTCCCTAGAGCCTGACTTTCAGCGACTCACCGACGCTGAACTGCGGGCCAAGACAGATCAGTTCAAGGCCAGATACCAGGACAAGAAGAAGCTCGACGATTTGCTGCCCGAGACCTTTGCCGCCGTCAGAGAGGCCAGCCGGCGCACCATAGGGCAGCGGCACTTCGACGTGCAGCTCATGGGAGGCATGGTCCTCCACCAGGGGAAGATCGCCGAGATGAGGACCGGCGAAGGCAAGACTCTGGTAGCCACTCTGCCTTTGTACCTCAACACCATCACCGGCGAAGGATGCCACCTGGTTACCGTCAACGACTACCTGGCCAAGCGCGACTGCCAGTGGATGGGGCCCATCTACCACGCCCTGGGCCTGAGCGTGGCCAGCATTCAGCACGAGGCTTCTTTTCAATACGACCCCCAGCACGAAGGCGAAGATCAACGATGGCGCCACCTGAAGCCCGTAACCCGCAAGCAGGCTTACCAGGCCGATATCACCTACGGCACCAACAACGAGTTCGGCTTTGACTACCTGCGCGACAACATGGTGGTTGACCTCAGTCAGTGTGCGCAGCGGCCTTTGAACTACGCCATCGTGGACGAAGTCGACTACATTCTCATTGACGAAGCCCGGACTCCTCTTATCATCAGCGGTGCGGCTGAAGAGTCAGCCCAGAAGTACCAGACTTTTGCGCGGCTGGTGCCCAACCTGGTGAAAGACACCGACTACGCCGTCGATCTGAAGGACCGGGCCGTCTCCCTCAACGACGGTGGTGTAGTCAAGATAGAGGGTCTGCTCAGGAAAGAGGGCTTGCTCAAGGCGCCGGACCTTTATGATCCGAGCAATTACGCCCTGACACATTATCTCGATAGCGCGCTCAAGGCCCATGTGCTGTTCAGAAGAGACAAGGACTACGTGGTGAAGAACGGCGAGGTGATCATCGTCGATGAGTTCACCGGACGCATGATGCCCGGCCGCCGCTACTCCGAGGGACTGCACCAGGCCATCGAAGCCAAGGAAAGGGTGAAGGTCCAGAGAGAGACAGTGACCCTGGCCACCATCACTTTCCAGAACTACTTCCGCCTCTACCAGAAGCTGGCCGGGATGACCGGAACGGCGGCCACCGAGGCTGAGGAGTTCGCCAAGATATATAAGCTGGAAGTGGTGGCCATCCCCACCAACAGGGAGATGATCCGCGAGGACTACCCGGACCAGATTTTCAGCACCGAAGAGGCCAAGTTCAAAGCCGTATGCAATGAAGTGGAGAGGTTCCACACCGAGCAGCGTCCGGTGTTGATCGGCACTACCTCCATCGAGACTTCGGAACGCCTCAGCGACATCCTGATGCGGCGAGGCATCACCCACGAGGTGCTGAACGCCAAGCTACACGAGAAGGAGGCCTTCATCATCGCCCAAGCCGGCAAGCCGGGAGTGGTCACTGTGGCCACCAACATGGCCGGGCGCGGTGTCGACATCATACTGGGCGGCAATCCGGAGGAACGACCCAAAGAGGAATGGCAGCCTGATCATGACAGGGTCATGGCCCTCGGCGGACTGCATGTCATCGGCACGGAGAGGCACGAAGCCAGGCGGATCGACAACCAGCTTCGCGGCCGTGCCGGCCGCCAGGGCGACCCGGGCAGTTCCCGTTTCTATGTGTCCATGGAAGACGACATTGTGAAGCGCTTCGGCGGCGACCGCGTCAAAGGGCTGATGGAATGGGCGGGCATGGGCGAGGAAGACAAACCTCTGGAGATGTCGATGGTGAATAAGGTCATCGAGAACGCCCAGGTGAAGGTGGAAGGCTATCACTTCGAGGTGCGCAAGCACCTGGTGGACTATGATGACGTGGTGAACAAGCACCGCGAGGTCATCTACGGCGAGAGGAAGGGGATTCTGAGTGGCGCTGACCTCAAAGCCAATATCCAGTCCATGATCCGGGAGGAAATCCACGAGCTGGTGTCCATCTACTTCGACAAGGAGCAGTCCAACGTGGAAGGCCTCCTGGAGGACGTGAAGCGCATCACGCCCGTGCTGCCACCGGACATGAACCCTCAGGCGCTCGCCGGCGTTCGCCCGGAAGAGATCGAGTCCAGACTGGTCCAGTCGGCTGAATCGCTGTATGACTTCAAGGAAAAGGACTTGGGTGAGGAGAACATACGGATGCTGGAGCGTCTGGTGATGCTCCGAGTCCTGGACAGCCTCTGGACGGAGCACCTCACCATGATGGATCACATGCGCCAGGGGATCGGCCTGCAGGCCGTCGGCCACAGTGACCCGCTGGTCGCCTACAAGAAAGAGGGCCATGCCCTTTTCCAGAGCCTCATGGCCAACATCCGGCACGACCTGGTGCACCTCATCTACAACGCCAACATCGTCAAGAAAGAACCCTCGCAGCAGACAGCCGCCAGCAAACGGCATGCAGCACCCACAAACAAGGAAACCGGACGCAACGACCCGTGCCCCTGCGGCAGCGGTAAGAAATACAAGAAGTGCTGCGGTAAATGAACAACGGCGAGGTCGCCGGAGTCTTTCAGGACATCTCCGACCTTCTCGAACTCAAAGGCGAAAGCCTCTTCAAGGTCAGGGCCTACCAGAAGGCGGTCCGCTCCATCGAACACCTCCCCGTGGAGCTCTCGCAACTGATGGCTGAGGGCAAGCTGCGAGAAGTCCCCGGCATCGGCGAGGCCATCGAGAAGAAGATCACCGAACTGCTGACTACCGGGCGCCTCAAGTACTACGAGGAACTGCGCGCTGAATTCCCCGAAGGTGTCATTTCGCTGCTGCAGGTACCGGGCGTCGGTCCAAAGACGGCCATGCGGCTGTCCACCGAGCTGGGGGTCAAGTCGGTGGAGGAACTGGAGCAGGCCATAGTCGACGGCAGAGTGGCCGGCCTGTTCCGCATGGGCGACAAGACAGCTGAGAACATCCTCCGCGGCCTCCAGTCGATGCGCACCAAGGAGCAGCGCATACCCATCGGCGTCGCTCTGCCTCTAGCCGAGGAGATCATGGCTTCTCTGCAGGAACGCGTGGCCGTGCGCCATCTGACGCCGGCCGGGAGCCTGCGCCGGTTCAGGGAGACGATCGGAGACATCGACCTGCTCGGTACGGCCGACGATGCCGAGGCCGTGATCGAGGCTTTCACGACGCTGCCCCAGGTGAGGGAAGTGCTAGCCAAAGGCGGGACCAAGGCCAGCATCGTCACCAACAGAAATCTCCAGGTAGATTTTCGCATCGTGCCACACGACGAGTTCGGCTCACTGCTGCAGTACTTCACCGGCAGCAAGCAGCACAACATCAACCTGCGGGAGAGAGCCGTGCGGCAAGGCCTAAGCCTCAACGAGTACGGCATCACGGTGGTGGAGACGGGCCAGTTAGAGAGGTTCGCCGCAGAAGAGGCCTTCTATGCCCGGCTGGGGCTGCAGTACATTCCACCGGAGTTCCGCGAGGGCACCAGCGAAATCGCACTGGCGGAAGAGAAGAAGGTCCCCGAGCCTGTCACGCTGTCAGACATCAAAGGTGACCTGCACGTCCACAGCCATTGGAGCGACGGCCGCGATTCGATAGAGGACATGGCGCTGGCGGCCAAGGCCCTGGGCTACCGGTACATCGCCATCACCGACCACTCCAAAGGATTGGGCATCGCCCACGGCCTGAACGAAGAGAGAGTCAGGGGGCAGAGGTCGGAGATTAAGAGGTTGAACGAGAGCTTGAAGGACATCCGAGTGCTCACCGGCATCGAAGTGGACATTCGAGCCGATGGGTCCCTGGATCTTCCCGACGAGGTTCTGGCGGAGTTGGACGTGGTGGTCGCGGCGGTGCATTCGGCGATGGGGCAAGAACAGGAGAAGATGACCAGGCGGATCATCCGGGCGATGGAAAACCCGCACGTGGATGTCATCGCCCACCCCACCTGCCGCCTGCTGGGAGTGAGGGAGGCCATCGCCCTCGACATGGAGGCCACCTTCCGCGCGGCTGCCCGGACCGGCACCGCCCTGGAAATCAACGCCATGCCGGACCGCCTGGATCTCAAGGATATCCAAATCTTCCGGGCGAGGGAACTGGGCGTGAAGCTATCGCTCGGCACAGATGCTCATGCCACGGAGCACCTGCCACTCATGCGCTTCGGCCTGGGCATCGCGCGGCGCGGTTGGGCCGAGGCGGGGCATATCCTGAACACGCTGTCAGCAGAGGGCGTCCTCGCGGCTCTCAAACGCTGATTTCCACGGCCACGACGGAGCGTAGCCCTCCGAGAATTGACTGCGCGTTGAACAAGTTTCTGCCGGGGCGTGCAGAGGGGCGAAGCCCCTCTGCGTTCTTTCCATACCCCCAAGATTGGGGGCCTGGGGGTTGAAGCGATGTCCCAGGGCACTATCCCAGTTCCGCTCTGACAATCATCCCTCCTGCTATTCCCGGGGTGCGCCCGAACCGATGCCAAATGCTATAATGTCCCAGCAGATTCTTACGATAGAGGGAGAAACATGCCATACTGCCCCAAGTGCCGCGATGAATTCCAGGGCTGGGTGAAGACCTGCCCGGACTGCCGCGTTGAGCTGGTAACAGAGCTGCCCGTGGAAACCAGCCCGGCGACTGGAACCGCCTCTGCCCGCAGATCAGCCAGGGCCAATGAGCCCCTGGTGCACATCGCCGATGCCCCTAGCGGAACGGTGGCTGAGATGTGGGCAGGATTGCTCAAGGCCAACCAGATTCAATGCCTCGTGAAGGGCGGAAATTTCCGTGCAGAGATGAATGCCCACAGCCCTTTTCTGCCGTCTGGAATCTATGTCATTGCGTCCGAAGCGCGGAGAGCACGAAAGATACTGGATGGCCTGCCTGATTCCGACCACCCCTCGTAGGTCCACAGCCACGTTTCGTCGTAGCTCTCCGAGGACCGATTGCCCGCCTTACACCTGGATTCCCGCCTTCGAGGGAATGACGAACTACGCGTGCACTGCGGGCACGCTTCGTTTCGCCCACGCTGTCCATCGGGGCGTGCAGTGGGGCGGAGCCCCTCTGCGTTACTCATCATTCCCCCTTTGCCAAAGGGGGATACAGGGGGATTGGCCCGGAGGATGAAGTGGAGGTGAGCACGGCCCTCCCTACGCCTGGGGGCCGTGGTGGTTGAGATTGACGCAGCCAATCCCCATCCTCTAACATTCAACCGATGAAAGAGAAGAAGCGCCGGGACTGGGACAGCGGGCGCGTCCGCGCCCTGCGGGAGCACATGGGCCTCACCCAGCAGGAGATGGCCGATCAGCTGGGCACCCGCCAGCAGACCATCAGCGAGTGGGAGACCGGCATGTACCAGCCGCGCGGCGCCTCCTCCACTCTGCTGACAATGGTGGCCGAGAGAGCCGGTTTCGAGTACAAGGCGAACGTGCCAGAGAAGAAGCGCCCAAAGTGAGCTGACTCGGGCTCAACCAAGGCAACACGGCTCTAGCCTACCTCAACTGATCCTGGTGGTTCGCCCTAGCGGATGACCCTACGCCTTCAGGCCTCTTCAGCTAATCGCATCCATCCAAACCAACTGCCTGCTTGACATGATACACGTTTCCGTGTAACATCTGACTTGCCGTCAGGTTCAATGCTGGAGAAGGGAGCGAGGATGGACACGAAAGCAGCCATCAGCGAAAGCTTCCTGGCACGGGTCTGGCAGCAGCAGTTGGCCGGAAGAGAGCCAATGGTCACCGCGGGCGGCGATACAGTGGAGGTGCTCCATCCGGGCCGGCCGACCCACGACTGCGGACCGGATTTCCGCGACGCCTTGATCGCCATCAACGGCCAGCGCCCACTCCAGGGAGACATTGAACTCCACGTCAACGCCCGTGACTGGCGGGCACACGGTCACCATAAGGACCCCAACTACGACCAGGTGATCCTGCACGTCGCCCTGCGATCCGATGGCATGGTGGTCAGCCCTCTCTGCAACGGAAGGGCGGTACCGCTTCTGGCCTTGTCCCAAAGTCTGAGCGGTTCGACAGATGAACTCCGCGAGCAATTATGTCAACCACCCTTTGGTGAGGAACCGTGCTACCAGGCGTTTGTACGATACGGTGAGAACGAAGTGGCTCAGACAGTCGAAGAGGCTGGAGACGAGCGCTTCAGACGCAAGGCGCGGAGATTCGGAGTGGCGCTGATGGAGCGTGGGGCCGAACAGGTTCTCTACGAAGGCCTGATGAGGGCCATGGGCTACTCCCAGAACAAGGAACCCTTTCAGAGGCTGGCCCGGCTGCTGCCACTCACTACACTCGAGAAACTGGCCGAACGAGGAGACCACGTTCGAATCCAAGCTTCGATGCTCGGCACGGCGGGCCTGCTGCCTTCGCAGCATTCCATGAGAGACAGCAGTCACGGCAAACCAGCCGCCAACGAACCTGAGGTCCAAGAGTTGGAGCGAATGTGGGTCTCGTCCACCCACGTACTGGAGATGAGCGCCTCGGAGTGGCGCTTTCACGGCATCAGGCCGGAGAACTCTCCCACGCGGCGCACAGTCGCCGCCAGTCACCTGCTGACTCGACATCAGGGCAGATTGCTGCAAAGCATTCTGCCAGCCATGAACCGGCTTCCCCTGACAGAAATCCAGGACAAGCTGGAGGAGTCTCTGAAGGTGAGGGTCGGCGGGTACTGGGCCTCCCATTTCGACTTCGGCGCCGCCTCCGGCTGGCGCCCGGCTCTGATCGGACAGGGTCGCGCCAGAGATATCATCGTGAACGTGGTGCTGCCTTTCTGTGTCGCCTGGGCACGTATCTCCGGTCAAGAATGGCTCCACGGTGTCTCTCTGGGTCTCTACCACGGCCATCCAGGACTGGAAGAGAACTGGATCACCAGGCATATGAAGGCGAAGGTGCTCGGCGATGGTGCCGCCAAGATAGATTTCGCCCGTCAGCAACAGGGGCTCATCCAGCTGCACGAGGCGTTCTGTGTGGGGCACAGATGCCATGATTGCCCGCTAGGCGGAGGGCATGCCGCGGGTCATGGCCAGCCGGCCGGTGCGAGCGATCTCCTTGATGCCAAACGTGCTCAGTAGCTTGAAAAGCGAGTTCAGCTTGTCGTTGTCGCCGGTCACTTCTACAATCAGGGAGTCGGCGGCCACATCCACAATATTGGCCCGGAAGATGTCAACGATCTGAATGATTTCATTGCGGGTGGCCGGGGTGGTCTTCACTTTGATCAACGCCAGTTCTCGATCAACGACGCTATCTTCGGTGATATCGTAGAGCTTGATGACGTCAATTACCTTGTCCAGTTGTTTTCTGGCCTGTTCCACCGTGGAGGGATCGCCGCTGATCACAATAGTCATTCGAGAGATACCCTCCTTTTCCGTGTGACCCACCGCGAGGCTTTCGATATTGAAGCCTCGCCGGCGCAGCATGCTGGCCACGCGATTGAGCACGCCAGGCTTGTCATTGACTAGAGCCACCAGTATATGTTTGTCAGAGGCCATAGATATCACCCTCTTGTTCCAAGATTCCTAATGTCACTCCCTGTTTCCACTGGCACTATATTGAGGATCGTATTCAACCCCCTTGATCCCCCATTCATGGGGGATTGGGTAGTAACGCAGAGGGGCTGCGCCCCTCTGCACGCCCCAGGGCGACTGTGTAGGGGCGCATTGCGATGCTCCCACGATGACCCGAGACCCGCAGCAGGGACAAGTTGCATCCTCTGTGTGATGCATGACTACTCCGACACCCGACTCGTGCCCGGAATCACCGCTTTCCTCCTGGGGCATTCGAGCTGCTCGCAGAAAGCCGCTCCCGGAGGCACTATGGGGTATACATTCTCCTCAGGCTCAACCACGAAATCGATCAGGAACGGCCCCGGACAATCCATGGCCTTCTGTATGGCCGGAATCACCTCGGCTCTCTTCTTGACCCTCTGGCCGGGAATGCCATAGGCCTCGGCTATCTTGACGAAATCCGGGCCGGACAGAGGCGTCGCCACGTAGCGCTTGCCGAAGAACAGCTCCTGCCACTGCCGCACCATTCCCAGGTAGCCGTTATTGAGTATGGCGATCTTGATGGCGGTCCTCTCCTGAGCCACCGTTCCCAACTCCTGTATCGTCATCTGCAAACTGCCGTCGCCGGCCATGCACCACACCGTTTCGTCCGGGCACCCAATCTTCGCTCCCAAGGCCGCCGGCAGCTCGAAGCCCATGGTCCCCAGACCTCCCGAAGAGATCAGGCTGTTCGGCCTCTTGAAGCAGTAGTGCTGCGCCGACCACATCTGATGCTGGCCCACTCCTGTAACCACAATGGCATTGCCATCGGTCGCTTCACAGATGCTGTGGATCACGAACTGCGGCAGCAGTTCCTCCCCACCCCGGATGGCCAGCGACGGATGCTCGTGCCGCCAATGGTCTATCTGGTTGACCCAGTCCACGCGGGCCTGGCTCACCACCTCTTCATTCAACTCCCGCAGGATGCTCTTGGCATCGCCCACGATGGGGACATCTACTTTGATGTTCTTGCCGATTTCCGCGGGATCGATGTCAATATGAACTATCCGGGCTTTGGCAGCGAAGGCGCTGGCCTTCATGGTGGCCCGGTCGTCAAATCTCATGCCGATGGCCACGACCAGATCGGCCTCATCCACGGCCAGGTTGGCATAGGCCATGCCATGCATGCCCAGCATGCCCAGGCTGAGCATGTGGTTCTCCGGGAAAGAGCTGATCCCGAGGAGCGTAGTGATCACCGGGATCTGCGCTTTCTCCGCCAACTGCCTGATCTCGTCGAACGCCCGGGAGATGATGACGCCTCTTCCGGCTATGATCAACGGGCGCTGCGCCTGGTTGATGAGGCGGGCTGCCTTCTTGATCTGGGCCGGGTGGCCTTTGTAGACCGGCTTGTACCCTGGGAGATCGACCTTGGCCGGATACTGGAATTCGGCCTGCTCCACGAAGACGTCCCGAGGTATGTCGATGAGCACCGGCCCCGGCCGGCCGCTGGTGGCAATGTAGAAGGCCTCCCTGAAGACATGCGCTATCTCATCGGCCCTGAGAACGATGTAATTGTGTTTGGTGATTGGCAGGGTGATCCCGGTGATGTCTATCTCCTGGAAGGCGTCCTTGCCGATATAGGGCCGGGCCACCTGTCCCGTGATGGCGATGACCGGCGAGGAATCGAGGTGGGCCGTGGCAATGCCGGTGACCAGGTTGGTGGCTCCCGGACCGGAGGTCGCCACACAGACACCGGGTTTGCCCGTGGCCCGGGCGTAAGCGTCAGCAGCATGGGCGGCCCCCTGCTCATGGCGAACCAGCACGTGCCGGATCTGCGGGTATTGGGGCAGCGTGTCGTAGAACGGCAGCACGGTTCCCCCGGGGAACCCGAAGATGACCTCCACTCCTTCTTTTAGCAGGCTCTCGAAGACGATCTGAGCACCGGTCAACGCCATGCTACCTCCGTTCAAGATACAAAGACTGCCCCTGTGCTTGCTGAGCTCACCTTCTCGGAATAGCGCTTCAGATAACCGGTGGTTACCTTGGGCTTAAAGGGAGGCAGGTCCGCCAGCCGAGCTTTGATCTCGGCTTTCGATAGCTCTACATCCAGCTTACACTTGGGTATATCTATGGCTATTATATCACCGTCCCGAACGGCCGCGATAGGCCCGCGCGCTGCGGCCTCCGGCGACACGTGCCCGATCGCCGATCCGCGGGTGGCTCCGGAAAAGCGTCCGTCGGTGATCAGCGCCACCTTGCTGTCCATGCCCATGCCGCTCAGCATGGAAGTCGGCGTGAGCATCTCCGGCATGCCCGGCCCACCCCGCGGCCCCTCGTAGCGCACCACCACCACCTCGCCCGCCTTGATGGTCCCTTTCATGATGGCCGTGGTAGCCTCGGTCTCGGAGTTGAACACCCGGGCCGGGCCGCGATGCACCATCATCTCCGGAGACACCGCGGCGCTCTTCACCACCCCACCCTCGGGCGCCAGATTGCCGAAGAGGACTGACAGCCCCCCTCTGGGGGAATAGGGCGCAGAAGCATGGCGAATGACATCAGCATTCCGGTTCCTGGCCGCGGCCAACTCCTCGGCCAGAGGCAGGCCGGAGACCCTCTTCACCTTCAGGTCGAGATGCTTCTTCACCTCCTTCATCACCGCCGGTATGCCGCCGGCCCGGTCGAGGTCCTCGATACGGTGCTCCCCTGACGGGCTGATCTTGCAGAGGTGGGGCGTCCGGCGGCTGATCTCGTTGACCGTGGTCAATGAGAAGTCGACACCCGCCTCATGGGCGATGGCCATGAGATGGAGGATGGAATTCGTGCTCCCGCCCAGCGCCGTGTCAACTACAAACGTGTTATGTATGGCGGCCTTGTTGATGACGTCTCGCGGGCAGAGGCCTTCTTGAAGAAGGCGCATGACAGCCTGGCCCGCTTCCCGCGCCAGATGAATCCGCCGGGAATCTACCGCCGGAATCGTACCGTTGCCGGGCAGGGCCATTCCCAGAGCCTCCGTCAGACAGTTCATAGTATTGGCCGTAAACATGCCGGCACAACTGCCGCAGCCGGGGCAGGCCGCCTTCTCTAACTCTGTCAGTTCGGCCAGGGTCATCTTCTTCTGGGCCGCTTTCCCCACGGCGATGAATACGGTGTTTAGGTCCACCGGCTTGCCGTCAAGGCGGCCGGCCAGCATGGGCCCGCCGCTGACGAAGATGGCCGGGAGATTGAGCCGCACTGCCGCCATGAGCATGCCCGGGATCACCTTGTCGCAGTTGGGAATGAAGACCAGAGCATCGAAAGCATGCGCCTGCGCCACGATCTCCACGGAATCGGCGATCAGCTCGCGGCTGGGCAGGCTGAACCGCATGCCCGGATGGTTCATGGCGATCCCGTCGCAAACCGCAATAGTGTTGACCTCGAAGGGCGTTCCTCCTGCCTGGCGCACCCCGCTCTTCACCGCGTCAGCGATGCCGCGCAGGTGCATGTGACCCGGAACGATCTCACTGAAGCTGTTGACCACGCCGATGAACGGCTGGCCCAACTCCTTGTCGGTGCACCCCAGCGCCCGCAACAGAGAACGGTGTGGCGCCCGCTCGATTCCCTTCTTGACGACTTCGCTCTTCATCTGCCCTGCACCTCTATAGACATAATGCGTAATATGATAGCGAAACGCGAACGTTTTGCATAGTTTGGATGCTTTCATCAACCCCCTTGGTCCCCCATTCTTGGGGGATTGTTAATAATGCAGAGGGGCTTCGCCCCTCTGCACGCCCCAGTTCCTCTCACCTGGAGTTTGCTTCCCCATCAGCCTTACACTAGAATCTGAGCTGATATGTGGTTAGCAGGGCTAGTCTCCCTGGGCTAGCCCTGATGGCGTTTGGGAAGAAATCGGTGAATCTGTCGTTTCTAACTAAGCTGGCGAGTGAAGTGCCCGCCTGCAGCCGCCTTATTCGGGAGCTTCGTCAAGGGCCGAGTGAACAGGCCATAGCGGCGCGCCCAGCAGCGCAGCCCTATCTAGTGGCTACGCTGTATCGCGAACTGGGTCTCCCGACACTGATGGTTTTGCCCACTTCGCAGGAAGCCCGGGCATTCTACGAGCAACTGCTCATATGGTGTGACCCCCAATCCACGGTCCTGCTGCTCCCGAAAGACGGCGTCCCTTCTCAGGAAGGCAGGGGACGAGACCCCTACCATCAGCAGCAGCGACTCAAGGTCCTGGCCAGCCTGGCCGGGATCAGCCGTCAAGACCTGCGCGGCGCGGGAAGCCCCATCATCGTGGCGTCGGCCGCCGCTGCAGCCACCAGGATTATCCCTCACGCCGAGTTCGCGGCCAGCCGCCACGTCATCAAGCAGGGAATGCAAGTCAGCCTCATGGAAATGCTGGCCCGATGGAGCAAGATGGGATACCGCAGGGAGCACCTCGTCGAGTTGCCAGGCGCCATGAGCCACCGCGGCGGCATCCTCGACGTCTTTCCTCCCAACAGCGAGCTGCCCGCGAGAATCGAACTCCTGGGAAACCAGGTGGAGAGCCTTCGGCTCTTCGATCCCCAGACGCAGCGCTCACTGAGGGCGATCCCATCCGTGGAAATCATCGCCGCTGCCGAGGATGCCTGGCCCGCCACCGACACCCTCATAGGCTACCTGCCACCGGATTCCCTGGTGGTCCAGGCCGACGCCGAAGGTATCGAGGTCGCTCTGGACGAAGTGGGCCCGATAGCCGGCGATCTCTCAGAGCCAGAAGGCGAGAATGCCTCGAATCAGCCTCTGGACTCACATCTCAGCCACGACGATTTCTCGGCCCAGATCCGTCGCGCCAATCATCTTCTGACACTGAGCAAGTGGTCCACCGCAGGCGGCGAAACCGATACTCCCCTTTTCACCTCTCTGCCCAGCTACGGCGGCCAGCTGAAGCCCTTTGTCACCGAGACCAGGAAAATGGTCGCGGAAGGCTCCAGGGTGTTGATTGTCTCGCAGCAAGCCGCACGGATAAGCGAAGTGCTCGAGGAGGAAGACATCCTCACTTCCCCGCTCCAGAACATCGAGCACCTGCCTCCCCGCGGTTCCATCACCCTCATCCACGGCTCGCTGCCCGAAGGGTGGGCCCTGCCCCACGAACTGGCCATATTCACCGACGTGGAGATATTCGGCTACGTCAAACAGCCGCCCCCCGCGCGGCGGCCGCCGGCGCCCACCAGAGGCATCATGCTCGATTTGTCTCCGGGCGACTACGCCGTGCATATCGACCACGGCATCGCCCGCTTCCACGGCATGAAGAAGGTGCGGGTGGGCGATGTGGAGCGGGAGTACATGACGCTGGAGTATGCCGCCGGAGACATGCTCTACGTACCCACGGACCAGGCCGACCGCGTCAGCCGCTATGTCGGCTCCAGCGGGGAGCCGCCGTCGTTGAGCCGCCTGGGAACACAGGAATGGTTCCGGGCCAAGGAGAAGGTCAAGGAATCGGCGCAAGACATGGCCCAGGACCTGCTGAAGCTCTATGCCACCAGGGAGGTCCTCCCCGGCTTCGCCTTCTCACCGGACACTATCTGGCAGCAGGAACTGGAGGCCTCCTTCCCCTACACCGAGACGCCGGACCAGATCGAGGCCGTGAGGATGGTGAAGGAGGACATGGAGAAGCCCAAGCCCATGGACCGGCTGGTCTGCGGCGATGTGGGCTATGGCAAAACGGAGATCGCCCTCAGGGCGGCGTTCAAGGCCGTCATGGACCAGAAGCAGGTGGCCATACTGGTGCCCACCACGGTCCTGGCCCAGCAACATTACAACACCTTCTGCCAGAGACTGGCCAAGTTCCCTATCAAGGTGGAGATGCTCAGCCGGTTCCGTTCCAACAAGGAAATGGAGACCACCGTCGAAGGCCTCCAGAACGGCAGTGTTGACATCGTCATCGGCACCCATCGCCTCCTGCAGAAGGACGTTTCTTTCAAGGACCTGGGGCTGCTGGTAGTTGACGAGGAGCAGCGCTTCGGCGTGGCTCACAAGGAGCGCCTGAAGCAACTGAGAGGGGAAGTGGACGTGCTGACCCTGACGGCCACCCCCATCCCCCGCACCCTCCACATGTCCCTCGTGGGCGTGCGGGACATGAGCACCCTGGAGACGCCCCCGGAGGAGCGCCTGCCTATCAGGACCTACGTCTCTGACTACAACGAGCCCCTGATCCGCGACGCTATCATGCGCGAACTGGGACGCCAGGGCCAGATATTCTTCGTCCACAACCGCGTCCAGACCATCGCGCGGCTGGCTCACCGGCTGAAGGAGGTTGTGCCCGAGGCCGAGATCGCCTACGCTCACGGGCAGATGAAAGAGGATCGCCTGGAAGCCGCCATGGTGAACTTCTATCAGGGCCAGACCGACGTCCTGGTCTGCACCAGCATTATCGAATCCGGCCTGGACATACCAAACGCCAACACCATCATCGTCAACGAATCCGACAAGCTGGGGCTGGCCCAGATGTATCAGCTTCGCGGCCGGATCGGCCGCAGCAGCACCCGGGCCCATGCCTACTTCATGTACAGCAAAGGCAAGCTCCTGACTCCGGCAGCCGAGAAGAGGCTGCAGACAATCTTCGAGGCCAGTGAACTGGGGGCGGGATTCCGCATCGCCATGAAGGACCTGGAGATTCGGGGGGCCGGCAACCTGCTGGGGGCGGAGCAGAGCGGCCACATCGCTGCGGTTGGCTTCGACCTGTACTGCCAGATGCTTTCCGAATCCATCAAGCAACTCAAAACCATTCAGTCTGGCGAAGAAACTGCGCAGGCACTTGCGCCTCCAGCCCCATCGCCCATGCTGCAACTCCCGCTCACCGCCTACATACCGGAGAGCTACGTGCCCGACCTGACCACACGCCTGGACATCTACAAGCGGCTGGCCAAAGCCGCGGACCAGGCCGAAGCCAGGCGGATAGGTGACGAACTGGTAGACCGGTTCGGGAAGCTGCCCAAGCAGGTGGAGAACCTGCTCTATCTGCTCAACATCAAGCTCCTAGCTGGTCAGCTTGGCGTCGAGTCCATCGTCAAGGAAGAAGACCAGATCGTCATCCGCTTCGCCGAGGGACACAGTCTTAGCCAGCTCAAGCTCCCGGTGGTGGAGAAGTGGCTCAAGGTGGGAACCAGCCAGATACGGCTCGACTTGAGATTCCTGACCCACCGCTGGCAGAAGGCCATCGACGATGTCCTGATCAGGGTAAGGGACCAGGTTAACTCTGTCAGAGCATTCTGATCCTGAAGGTGTGTCGTCGCGGTCACGGCACGCCGTGACCCTACACCTGGATTCCCGCCTCCGCGGGAATGACACATGGCAGCATGGCGATCCGCTGGGCATGGCACGTCTGTGACCATCTGGGGTTGAACGGCTTTGGACATGTGTGATAGAATCCGAAGCTGTCTCACAAGGTTGCCGAAGCCCAACAAGGAGGGAGAAGTGCGATGAAATACGTGATTCTATGTAGCCTGTTGCTTCTTTCCATGGCGCCTCTATCCTGCTCTCAGGAAGAGTGCGAGTGGCGTGACGTAGCCAAGTTTGCCAACCATGAAGTTCAGTACTTTGATGGTCTTGCATTTACAGTCGTATCTGGTAATAGCACGCAGACGGAGCCCTTTTCGGTACACGAAAAGAGGTTGCAGATGTGGTGCGCATCTGGCTTCTCCGACGTCGGAACTAGCTCTGACAATATGGCCCCATTTCAGCCAGCAGGCTCTCTTACTATTGACCTCTATCACTATCCCGACATGAGATTTGTCAAAACGGCGGTCAATATCACATTGATAAGCGATGAATTTGAAGGACCCAGTAAGGATTCCTGCTTTGCGAATGTACAGAAGGGGATGTATTGCCTCTATGTCTCCAGTAGTCATGTCCATTGGGCTGTCACAGTGAGCGAGTGCGTTTGACTCTGAATGTGCGAGGGAGAAGCAGAGAGGGGGCTCGACCGGCCCCCTTCTATTCTATGCAGAACCGGCAGAGGGATACCTGTGTGACCATCTGGGATTGAAGGGTTAGGACAGTCTCAAATAAGAGTGGAGGCCCAGGGGGTTGAAAGCAGGCCCTTGGCCTGCCTATCAGATGTGATTCACCAGTTCCGTCAGTGACCTGATGCGAGCGCAGTCATTGACCTCGGGGAAGAGGTCATACCGGTCGACAAGGATGGGTTTCATGCCCACACCCCGCGCTCCCACCACGTCGCAGCTATACTGGTCCCCCACGTAGACTGATTCCCCGGCTTCGATACCGGCCCCATCCAGGGCAGCCAGGAAGATCAGAGGATGGGGTTTCTCCGATCTCACATCCTTGGACGTGACCACCTGAGTGAGATAGGCATCGAGCCCCAATTCGCTGCAGACGGGCTTGATATCCTGGTCTATGTTGGAGATGAGCCCCATGACCAGTCCGCGAGACTTCAGCACACCGAGAGCCGGCAAGACATCGTCATACAAGGCAAAGCGAGGACTGGAGAATGCCCCTCTCACTTTCTCCATGACGCGCAGCACGGTCTCTTCGCTCGACGGCAATCCGGCCCCCCGCAACGCCACCTGACCGTATCGAACGTACACCGCAATCATTTCCTTTGGCTCACGCTTCTTCACCGGAGATCGCGCATTCTCGTCGCTGTAGAACTGATCTGCCAGAAGCAGCCCACGGGCCAGTTGATCCGTCGTCACCTCGAAACCCAGGTCTCGGCATGCGACGGCATATGCACCCTCGCGGGGCGGATGGTAAGTGGTCAGCGTGTTGAACCAGTCAAAGAAGACGGCCTTCGTCACCGTTCGCCTCCGTTCGTATTCTACGATATACTATAGCTGTCTTCAAAAGGAAACGGCATGCTCCATCGATCCAGGAAGCTTTTCGACAACCTCTTCTGCTACATCTGGTCCGGCCACGGCAACAACAGCCATACGTACCTGTTCCCCAACGTGCTGAGGGGCGAGCGGCCGCACGTCATCGTGGACCCCGGATTCGTGGTGAACGAGACCTACGAGGACTGCCTCAACTCCCTAGTCGCCGCTATGGGCAATGACGGCTTCAAGACGGAAGACATCGGGCTGATCATCAACACCCACACCCATCCCGACCACTGCCAGGCCACCGAGACCATCGTGGAAAAGAGCGCCCGGCCGGACGGGAAGGGAAAGATCAACAAGGCCATCGTGGCCATCACCAAGGAAGCCGACGACTACTATAGAGTGGCTGGCGAGCGCATGTTCAACATGTTCGGCATGAAGGCGGTCAAGCTTGATCCCTTGATCTATTTGGCCGAAGGCGATCTAAGTCTGGGAAGGGATGAGAAGCAGGTGAACCTCACCGTTGTTCACACCCCGGGGCATTCTCCTGGCTCCATCTGCCTCTACTGGCCGGACAAGAAAGCTCTGATTACGGGTGACCTGGTATTCAATGGCAGCGTAGGCCGGACCGATTTCCCCGGCGGGAGCATCACCACTCTCAAGCAGAGCATCGAGAGGGTTTCGCAACTGGACGTGGAGTACCTCCTCCCCGGCCATTCCACCGAAATGGGTAGTATAATCGAAGGTAAGCGGCGGGTAGAGCAGAACTTCAGGGCCATCAGGTTCATCATCTAACTCGCGCTGCTGCCCAAACTTCCCAAGGCTGGGCCAAATGGAAACCGACGAGAGAATTCGCTACGCCATCGAGCACACGGAGTTGGTGCGGCCTCCGAAGCAGGCCCTGGCCACCTTCGGCATCAGCGACATACGCTACTACCTCCTGACGGAGCCGGTGTACACCGACATCACCGGCAAGACAGATGAGACCGTTGTCAGAGAGGGAAGAGTCATCGCAGAGAGGCCCAAGATTGTCACCCCCTACTACTTATTGAACCTCTTCCAGGGTTTCGAGCACGGACGTGAGTATGCCGACTACGTGCTCCGCACCTATGGCGCCAATGAGCCCGGCATGCTCTATCGGTATCGGAACGAGCCCAGTGGCATGAATATCCTGTCCAGCCCAGTTGAGTCCGTCATTGAGAACATCAACCAGGAAATCGATAGGTCGGAGAACCAACTGTCCACCATCATCAAGGGCGTTGATGAGCTTTGGGACATCTCTCTGATGAAGTTCATCCATGACATCACCCGCCGGTCGTTGGGCAGCAACGTCATGGAAATGGGAATGCGGGGGATGCTGGGCATGGAAGGCGGCATCCCGAGGCATGCCAGGTATATGATCGAGCAACTCTTCCGGCAGGCCGCCAGTGAGAGGTCCAAGGTATCTGAGCTGGAAGCGGAACTCCGTAGATGGGGCCTGTTCGGCGAGTACGAAGACAGGTTTCTGGATCTCTTCAGACAGAGATAGCCGAGCAGGCACGGCAGGGAATACCTGGCCACCCACTAGCCAGACGCCGCTCATTGCGCTATCATCTCTAGAGCCTGAGCACAAGTCTGGGTAGAGTAGCTGGATGCGCTCACCCGCCAGAGGTTGGGGTGATATGTCGCCCTCACCCTAGTCCTCTCTCGTTCGAGGGGAGAGGGGGATTGCTCTACGTCGAAGGGTGTGCAGAGGGGCAGTCCGCCTCAGGCGGATGCCGGGAGTTTGAGGGTATCCCTGTAGGGGCGATTCATGAATCGCCCTTTGCCCCCAAGAATGGGGGATCCAGGGGGTTGAAGCAGAACCTTGAGACAACTTCTCGGGACTGGCTGCCACCGAAGACCCGGAGGGAGCGGGGGAGTCGAGGACCATCTGGCGACAAAGATTAGCAGATCGAGTGCAGGGAAACGAGGGAGGTGACGCATGATGAGACGGGAAGAGAGCGCCTATGTTGCCTTCGGGCAGTACTGGCTGCAGGCCAGGCAACAGGAGAACACCCGCCTGTGGATGACCAACAGTATTAGTGTCGTGTTCGCCGCACTGCTCGCCGTAATAGCCTGGCGAGGGCTGGCCTACTGGTACATAGCCGCGTTTGGATTCTCGCTGGCACTGTTCGGTTTCTTCATGAACCACACACTGCGCATACTGATGGTGCGGTATTCCAGAGTGGCCAGTGCCCTGATGGACTCTGAACTGGGACTGGGAGACTACCGACGGTTCGTGGAAGGTAGTGACAAGAAAGGCGTGAGAGGTGCCTGGGAGACCCTGTGGAGTGTTCACATCGCCTTCGTCATTTTCTATGCCTTCGCCGTGGGCGGATGGGCGGCATTGCTGGCCATGACACAGGGGACCATCGACTGGTTCGTGATATTCACCTTCGCCGGTCTGACTTTCTCTGCACTTCTCTTCTATCGTGTCTTTCTCTGGCCGCGGGAGAGAGAGGCAGAGACGCAGCCAATCGTCTCCGAGAAACGTCAGAAGGACAAGCGAAGACCACCCCCTGTTCAGAGCGATGTCGACGACTAGGCAACACGGCGACCTCTCCAGACGCAATAGACCCAGGAGGCTCCTTGGTAGTAATCTCTGTGGCATCCAACAGACCAGGAGCTTCCTCTACCCCTCCAAAGCGTGGATTCAAGAAGGCCATCCCAGCTCTCCCAGGGCAAGAAGGAGATGATGACCACGGCGAAGCTGCTGAAGGCGGTTGTGCTGGCGCTGCTACTGGCGTTATTGCTGGCGATCATCGGCACCGTGGTAGCTGGACAAGGACAGGAGAATGCACTCTTTGCCATCATCTTCTGTGTCGGTCTGATCGGTTTCTCCTGCCTGTTCTTGAAAGTGCAGAGGGTGGGATTCTGGTTCTGCCTGTCTTATGCCATCGAGTAGGCTTTGCTGCCCATGGCCGCGGCCATCAACACGCAGCAGGTTGAAGAGGGCCCAGGGTGTTCTGCCTTTGCCGCTGCCGTTGCGGCTACGGTCCTCCTCGCCATCACGATCCCCATAGGAGCCATAGGTTTCGTCTTGTTCCTTCTTCTGGCCCTACTCGTCTTCAGGAAGAAGCCGCACACTCTCAAACCGACCACTGAAGAGCCGCGCCAGTCGTAGCTGGGAGAGACGCCTGCCTGGCTTAATGTTGTCCGTCATTGGACGCTATCCTCCCGATTCAAACAAAACGCTGGCTGCCAGGTTCAGCGTTGCCAGATCCTACCGCCTCTCTCGACTTCGGTGAAACACCACACATCGAGCGGACCGAACTATCAGCATCGCTTTGACACTGTCCCACAGCCCCCCTAGAATGAACAGGTCAGGGAGGCAACTTGCACAAGAAGACCACACTGGACAACGGGCTCAGGATAGTATCGGCCAGCATACCTCACGTTCATTCTGTATCCGTCGGCGTCATCATCGGCGCCGGTTCCCGATATGAGAAACCGGAACAGGCCGGTATCTCTCATTTCATCGAGCACCTTTGCTTCAAGGGCACGAAGAAGAGACCCACCTCCAAGGAGATTTCAGAGGCCATCGAAGGCGTTGGTGGAGTGCTCAACGGGGGCACTGACAAGGAGTTGACCATCTATTGGTGCAAGGTGGCCCAACCCCATTTCCCCATCGCCATCGACGTCCTGGCTGACATGCTGTCCCACTCCAGGTTCGAGCCCGAGGAGATAGAGAAGGAACGGCAGGTGATCATAGAGGAAATCAACATGTCGTTCGATTCGCCGCAATACCGCGTCGATCTATTGCTCGATGAGGTCATGTGGCCGGACCAGCCCCTGGGACGGGATGTGGCAGGCAGCAAGGCAACCGTGGCCAAGATGGCCAAGAAGGACATGCTGAGCTACCTTGGCCGTCAGTACGTAGCCAACAACGCTGTCGTGAGCGTTGCCGGTGACATCACACACAAAGAGATCGTGGCCGGACTGGAGAAAGGGTTCGGGCACTGGAAACGGGACGCGCGCCAGGAATGGTTCCCGGCCGATGGCCCGCAGAAGCATCCTCGCCTGCGGGTCGAGGAGCGTGACACCGAGCAAGCTCACCTCTGCATGGCTGTGCCCGGCTTGTCTCTCCGCGATCCGGACCGCTTCACCTTGGACCTGCTCAGCGCCATGCTGGGCGAGGGCATGAGCAGCCGCCTCTTCCTGGAGATCAGGGAGAAAAAGGGACTGGCCTATGCCATAGGCAGCTGTGTAGATCATTTCCTGGATACCGGGGCGCTCACCATCTATGCCGGCGTCGACCCCAAGCAAGTCCCAGCTACTATCACAGCCATACTGGCGGAACTCAACCGGATCAAGGATGGAATTCCGGCGGATGAACTGAAGAAGACCAAGGAGTACTGCAAAGGGCGAATGCTCTTGCGCATGGAAGACACCCGGAGCGTCTCCTCCTGGCTGGGAGGCCAGGAGTTCCTGCTGGACAACATCCTGACGATTGAACAAGTCATCTCGAAGATCGAGGCGATTGAAGCCAAAGACCTCACCAGGGTAGCCAAGAAGTTGTTCGTGGGCAACATGCTGAACCTGGCCGTCGTCGGTCCGGTGAAAGAGAAAGGGCTGTCAGGGCTTCTGCACCTCTAGCGGACACAACGCATCCGCCATCCGCAAACCAACCGGTCTACCCATGACCGCGGTCAGCAGTTCCCAGGGTTTCCTCCATGTTCTGGGCCACTGCAGACTGAAGCGCTGAGGAATCAGGAAAGCCGCCGCCCATGCGATGTTGCCATCTCCACATCCGGCGTGCAAACAGAATCCAGACGGACAACCAGGGAGTATCGGATGATGCGGGGGAAATGTGGGCTCAATGGTGCCGGTGAGGACTTAGGGCTTCCATCACTTGTCTTTTGAGAGGACTCCGCAAACTGCAAGGCCCTTCTTGAGATTCCCCGGTGACATTCTCCCTGTAGCCTGATATCAGTAATAGCACGTGGAAGGGAGTGAGGCGAAATGGATCAACAAACACCTATTCTGCAGAAAATCGATGAGGCCGTTGCGCTGATCAAGCTGCTTCACCAGGATAAGGATGAGGCTATCGCTCAGTCGCAGATGTTCAAGCAAGATAAAGATGAGGCCATCGCTCAGTCGCAGACGTTCAAGCAAGATAAGGATGAGGCTATCGCTCAGTCGCAGATGTTCAAGCAAGATAAAGATGAGGCCATCGCTCAGTCGCAGACGTTCAAGCAAGAGAAGGACGAGGCCAGCGCCCAGTCGCAGATGTTGAAGCAAGAGAAGGACGAGGCTATCGCTCAGTCACAGATGTTGAAGCAAGAGAAGGACGAGGCTATCGCCCAGTCGCAGATGTTGAAGCAAGAGAAGGACGAGGCCATCGCCCAGTCGCAGATGCTCAGGCGGGAGAAAGATGAGGCTATCGCTCAATCGCAAACGTTCAAGCAGGAGAATGAGCAGCTGAAGGGATTGATGGCTCTCACTGAGTCGAAGCTTGACGAGATACTGGTGATGGGGTCGGCTTCTACGAACTAGCAGCCCAGGGAGGCACTGGCGGCGGTCAACCACCCAAGTAGAATGACGCGGTCACACACTGAGCGGCATACACACTCCTGCCAATAGGATCCTTGGCCGTCTCAAGAAGCTCGTCCGGCCAGCACGCACGACTACGCTCAGGAAACCTCTGCCCTGACTTCGCCGGTTGGTCCGCGTCCGCCTTACACTCCTCCTCATTTGTTGAAGACTGATGAGCGTGGACGTGAAGGAGGAGAGCAGAGAGACATGGGGAGAGGCCCAAGATGGAGAAGTGGTGGGCAGTACAGGATTTGAACCTGTGGCCTTCTGTGTGTAAGACAAGAGGTCTGCTCACCAAGCGTGGACTACGACCCTCTTGAGCGTGAAACCCCCCTTTGTGACCTTCTGTGTTGTTTCTAGGATGACCTTCTGAGTCGACCTTGGTCTAGGGCCTGCTACCTCCCGGTCAAGAGACTCCCGGTGACGGGAGTATAGGTCAAACGATCAGTCGCTGCAATGCCAAGGTGCTACGTCCAGACAAAGTGAGAGGGTGGGCACCAATGCCCACCCTCTCCGACTATCGGTGCTGGGTTTCTTGGCTAGTTCCTCGTCGGCAGTGGTCTCCCCCACATGAAGAAGGTGATCATGCCTGCGGCTATCACAAAGCAGCCGAGGAGCCCTGCCAGGATGTAACCCAAATACGGGATGTTGCTCACCCCGGCAGTCACCATCGTGGAAGTTGTCTTGGATTTCGTCGTCTCGAAGTGGAAGTGATCGATCAACAGATCTCCTTTCCACACCTCCACTGTATACTGCATCGCGGTCTTCAGGGTCTGGAAGTTCGTGATGTACTGTTTCTTCAGGTTGTCTATCCGGTAATCCCGAGATCCCGTCCCAAACACGGACGTCTGAAGGAGCTTCCCACCACCGGATATCTTGATCGTCAGCCCCTCATTGTAGACAAAGGGCTGAGCAGGATCGACCTCATACGAGACTCTCAAGGAGAACTTCACCGGCATGGTTCTGCCAGGTTGGTTCGTTTCTGTAGCCGGAAGCAGTTTCACAACGGCCCAGTTCCTGATGCTGTATTCGACCGGCGTTTCAACCGAACCAACATTCCCTGCCCAGTCAGTTCCCTTGGCTATGACAACATAGAATCCATCGGGCAGTTGAAGGGTATTGAATTGAAGGCTCCACACCCACTCGCCTAGGAAAGCGTCATAGCCATAGGTCATGGGGATATCCTCATACCCTGCCATTGGTATGCCGCTGCCGACGTCGAACCTGCGTATCGATAGTGTTACGGTCTTCACTCCGCTACCGGCATCCGTGGCTGATACCTTGAAAGTAACGCTGGATTGCAGCGCGGAGTCCTCCGGCGGATTGAGCAACGTCAGTGAAGGCGCTACGGTATCGACTATGGTCACCGTGGTTGTGGTACTGCTCTTCAACCCGTCGTCGTCAGTCACCGTTAGAGTCACCGTGAAGACCCCACTGTCTTCATATGTATGAGTCGGAGTCACACCGTCGCCAAAAGGAGAACCGTCTCCGAAGTCCCACTGATACGAGACGATTTCGCCGTCGGCGTCATAGGAGCCAGAGGCATCGAAGATCATTGGCAATCCCTCTTCGCCGATTCCGTACGGACCGCCAGCCTGAGCCATAGGTGGCTCAAGAGTCGCGTCTGAAGTGATAGTCTGCTCAAACACACCATCACCGTTGGAGTCTACCTGAAGTGTAACGCCCTTCCCTCCCAGAAGCAGGACTTCCCAATCGACGGCATATCTGTGTGTTATGTTGGGTGCAATGGGAATGTCGAAGCCATCGAAAACAGCCGTTGACTGCCCGGTAGTTCGAACCACCCTGAGACTGTAGGTCCCCACTCCATTCCCCACAACGTCAAAATGGTAGGAATCGTTGGCGTGGAGGACAGCAAGAAGCTTGTGCCCGCTGTCATAGATGGAACACGGGATTTGCTCTTCGGCCACCCCGTCAATCTGTCCGGTCACTTCTCCCTGCGAATCGTAGACCCTTATCTCCCCCGGACTTCCCAAAACCGCTACCACGGTAGAGTCGAATACTATGGTCCCAGAGCCTTCGTCGTAGTATCGCGACAACAAATCATAGGCCTGACTGTCAATCACCGAGAATAGGAAGTTGTTGAAGAGATCCCTACTCACAGTCTCAGTGACCGGAATAGGTTTCCAAGGCATTTCAACCATGTGCAAACCGTAGAGAAGTTTCCCTTTCCTAGCGAATAGATTGAACTCCGGCCTGCTGCCTTCAGGCGACTCGTCGTAGTATGAGAATCTGATCGGGGAGTCTTGGAAGGTCGCCATCTTGTGAATAGGGATCAAATCGTCGTAGGTGACCTCTGCTATGACTGGGATTAGCACGAAAGAGGTGTATGGCCTTCTGTAGGAGACCGTGACATAGTACTCAAGGCCATCAGCTGGATCCGCATTCCCTATGTCGACTGCCACATCCGAGTACTCTTCTACTGCCACTGCCATAGGGGTAGAACCTGCTGAGTCAGACAGGTACACCTTGGTCAGCTTGGTGTTTGTCACCGACATGGTTCCGCTCGGGTCGAGTAGTTGAACCCCATTCTTGATACTCTCAAGGGTGCCATAGGTGTTGCCGAAAATGCTAAGCCCAACCAAGTAGCCATCATTCACGCTGTCGCCTGCCAGACCTGCCATTTGGGTGTCAACACTGAGTTTGGGAAGATTCTCGAAGAACTGAACTCTGGCGCCTTCGATAGCACTCACTGAGACCTTTGCTAGAACTCCTAGAGGACTCAACCCCGCAGCTGCACCTAGAAGCCCCGTGCTTCCACTCCAAACCATTTTCGCTGCCACCAGGTTCCACTGCTGCTCATCTGCTTCGCGGATTTCAGCAACGGCCCTTATCAGCGTTGATTTGGTTGAATACTGATTAAGCAGCATGACATTCCCAGTCCTCAAGTCTGGGATCACGTGAATGTAGGATTGTACTTGCTCAGGAGTCAGGGTACACAAAGTAGCGTCTACCTCTTGCTGGAGGGTCTGCAACTGATCCATGTACTTGCTGATTTCTGAATCCAGTTGTGCACTTAGCTCCTCCATGAACAACGCTGGGTCATCCGACGTCCATCGAGATAGAATTTCCTTGACCACTGTCTTGGCCAACACCTTCAACTCCTGCTCTGTACATAGCACTAGAGCCTTGCCCAGATTGTCAATTCCACCCAGGCTCTCTATTATCGCCCAAGCTGCCGGATAGCTTGTTTCGAGTGTGTATTCATCTGCAATGCTCAAGACGGAAAGGTGCATGAAGTGAATACTTGCACCTGGTCGCGCAATCGCCTTGTATCCATCCATTGAGATGCCGAATATGGTGGTCGCCAAATCAAATGCGGCACTCAACTCATCTTCACTGATGGACGCAAGGAAATAAGCATAAGCCTCGGTATCACTCAGGATATGAGCCTTGACTTCTTCCAGGCTAGTTCTAGTGCGGGATACCATATCATCCATTGTGGCTCGCAACTGTGCAATGTCCGGCCTTCCAAGAACCGTGATCTGCACTGGGCCAAATACACCTGGCATATTGCCTGTGTTCGAATTCCTTTCATCATTCAGGTTGCTGGCATTATCTAGGACATGAAGTCCGTACCAGAAAGTCCCCGCGGACGTTGACGTATGATCGAAGTAGCCTGTAGCAGTCTGTCCTGAAATGGCCTGCATATCAATGTAACCCGTTGGGCTATCAGGCCAGTTTGGCTGACCATCACCATCGGTATCGGAGCCTTGCCAGAGTTCTACCTGCTTCAGTCCTAACCCGCCGGTATCGGAGACTGAGTAGGTGAATCTGATGGTTTCTCCAACAACTACGTTGTCCTTGTCAGCACTGAATGCGTCCACTTTGGGTGGGGTAGTGTCGATAGGCCCAGGCGTTGACTCATAACCCAGCCCATTCAGACCGTTCTGATAGTGTTGTGCAATCTCTTCTGCCGTCAAGGCGCGATTGTAGATTGCCACCTCGTCAATCCCGCCGTCAAAGGCTTCAGAGGGGTCATGGTTCTTCAGTGTACCTATGGTTAGATTGGCCGCGTTGCCTATTGGGATAATGATGCCATTCGGATCAACGAGATTGCCGTAGTAGTCGTAGACTCCTTTTCCAGACCCAATGGAAGTGCCATTGAGGAACAGCATGACTTGACTGCCGTCGTATATGGCGGCGACATGGTTCCACGAGTCAAAGATGACTGGAGTTGATGCCTGCAGACCCGAACCTTGTGATCCATTCCCGATACCGAACGTCAGGAATCTCGGATCATAAGAGGGGCCAATGTAGAACTCGTAGTTGGCGTCTGCCCCGCCAAGTCCCGTAGCATAATCCCTCTTCTCCAATATATCGAGGGTGCTACTGGATCGCTGGTTTGGCATTACCCACGCCTCCAGAGTGAATGGGCCTTCAAGGTCCAGACTGTTTGAATCGGGAATCTTAACATAGTCGTTCACACCATCGAAGTTCAGGGCACTCTGCACCTTGCCACTGGTCCAGATAGGGGCATTGACTAGAGTCCCGTGATTGGAGCCCACCGAATCAAGAGCGGCTGTTCCCAACCCTTCGTCAAGCTTCCAGTAGGAGACCATGCCTGACGGATAGGAGACTAGGTAGTTCTCAGAAGGCTGCATCAGCGGGAAATTGTCTAACGGAAGGTAGCTGGAGTAGCCATCCCAGTAGTAGGTGCAGTAAGGTGCATCACCGACTCCATCTCCGTTTGCGTCACTGCCATTGTGGTCGCTCCAGAAGTTGCCGAGAAAGCCTTCGCATGTATTGCCGTTGTGCAAGTACGCCATCTCTGATGTTGAGTTCCAGCTGTTTATGTCGAGCTGAGAAGGATGGCAGAGATTGTAATCATTGACGAAGTTATTCAAGAAAATCGCATTTCCAGAACAACCAGCAACATTAATGCCACCTCCACCATTATTGCTGATGTTGTTGCGCGTGATCATATTGCCCGGACCCCCAGTCAGGAAGATCCCATAGACATTCTGATGCACAGTGTTGTCTATTATGGTGTTGTTTTCACTAGAGTTTTCAATGGAGATGCCGAGCCAAGTATTGCTGATATCGTTGTCTTCGACCCGAGAGTCACTGGAATTGGACAGCTCGACACCCACGCCAACGCCACCAAGGTACATGAAGTTCGTGGTAACCGCGTTGCCTCTAACGGTACAGTGGTCTGCGCCGTTAAGATATATATGGCTAGGCGGCATCGTAAACGTGGCTGGATCGTTCAACTCGATCCTGACTGTGAACCCGCTTATAGCAACGTGGTCAGCGAGTACCTGAAAAACGTGGCCTGTCAGGTCTGCAGCCTGAACGACGGTTGTCGCAGCGCCGTTCTCTGACTGTATGGTCAGGCTCTTATTGACATTCACGTTCTCGATGTAGATTCCGTCCCTCACGATTATGGTGTCTCCAGGACTCGCCGCATCGACGGCAGCTTGAATACTCTCGCCAGGATTCACATACCATGTCGTTACTGCTCCAACCAAGTCTTTCACAAAGCCGGAAGCATAGTAGTACTCACCGTTATTGTGGCTATTCAGTGCGTAGATGTGGCGAAAGTCCTGTTTGGCGTGCAAATCTAACTGAAGAGTCTTAAGCAGATTGGTACGCCCCGAATCCGAGAATATGTACAAATAGAGCCTGCCAAAAGCCCCAATACTTTCGTCTCTTTTGACCTTGAAGTAATATGTCACTCCGGCGGAAGATCCGGTCCATACATCCTCATATACCGCACCGGCACCTTCGGTACGCTCATGTAGCTGTACACACAGATACCCATCCCAATGCTGATAGAAGTCCACCTCTAAGAAGCCTTGGTTGGCGAGGGCCAAGTCATACATATCATCGACGGTATTGGAGAGCATCCAAACTGTCGGCAAAGCATACGTGTCTGCCGACGTTATGCCTGCGGTGAAGAGATGCTCAAAATCCCCAGAGAAATAGTCGATTCCCATGTCTTCGTACACCATGGTATCTGTACCCCTGGAATTGACATGAGCAAAATCAATTTCATTAGGAGTGACAGTCACACTGTTTTCAGGATCCAGTTCAGTGTATGTCATGAAATCTTCAAAGCCGGCTGCCCTCACTGAGCTTGCCGATGGTGGAGCCAGAACGGACGTCAACGAAATGAGTAGACATAGGACCACAATGATGGAAACGGCCTTGGCTTTCATGTCCCCCCCTTTGTGATAGTGCTGCTGACCCAGAGCACTAATCTGTACCTATCTGTTGCGCCCAGGTGATATCGCCTTGGACAATACCACAGCGGGGTTTGGGAAGTCAACTTCTGTGCATCATGCCAGAAGTTCCGGCTAATGACCTTCTGTGTTCAGGACAGGGGCTCTGCTGACTAGGCGTGCGCCTCAGTCTCCCGAGCGTGAGTGACACAGATCGGACCTTCTGAGTTGCCCCAGATCAAGGTCTGGATGACAGGGTGGTCAGAAGACTCTGGCGACCGAAGGGTAGGCCAATTGCCTGGTCTGGGCCAGCCGTGTTGCGACGCTGTCAAACACCGATTGGATTCCCCTGGAAGTCCTCCTCACCGGGCTGAAATACCCTGATCCCCTCGGTGAAGAACAGCTGGTCAATGGCCTCGATCTCTCTATCCCCTGGCACGTGAAGACCAGGACCGGCAGGGAGCCCCAGCCACCCCCGCTTGTTCACACCCATGGGGTGATAGGGCACGACAGTAAGGAAAGGTACGCCAATATCCCTGAGAAAACCTGCCCAGGACTTGATGTTTGCATGCCCGTCGGTCATCCCTGGTACAAGGGGCAGGCGCGGCCACACAGGGGGGCCCTTCCCCCTTGTCCCCGCCTCTGCCAGGAATCTCAGGTTCTCCTTGATCACCGCATTGCCCGAGCCGCAGAGGAGCCGGTGCTGCTCCCCGTCAAAGACCTTGATGTCGAATAGCACGAGTTGCAGCTCCGTAAGGAGGGGCCTCAGTCGCTCCAGGGCGAAGAGCCCGCAAGTCTCCAGGGCCACCTGGATGCCTTCGGAGCGGAGTAGTCGTGTCAGGCTCGCAGCAAACTCAGGAAAGAGCGTTGGTTCCCCGCCGGTCAGGGTCACCCCGCCACCGGAGTCCCTGAGGAGCGGAAACTCGGGTCGGAGCTCCGCGATGATTTCTTCCGGAGTCCTCTTGACGCCGAAGCGCGTCATGGCTCCCGAAGGGCAGGCCTCCACACAGGTAAAGCAGCTTCCGCAGCGCTCTGCATCCCTGTGCCCCGAGGTGGCAATCGCGTGCCTAGGGCATCTCTCCACGCACCTTTCACAGCCGATGCAAAGGTGGGGCTTGAAGGCGATCTCGGCATCAGCCTTCCAGGACTCCACGTTCTGGCACCAGGCGCAGCGCAGAGGGCAACCTTTGAAGAAGACCAGGCTCCGTATGCCCGGGCCGTCGTGAACGCAGAAATGCTGGAGCGAGAAGATGAGCGGCTCAGGAGAGCCCATGGGCCGTCCTATCGATGATCTCCTCTTGGACGTCTGGCTGTAGGTCGTTGAAATAGGCGCAGTACCCGGCCACCCGCACCACGATGCCTGGGTAGGATGCCGGGTCCTTTTTCGCAGCCTTGAGCATCTCGGCATCGAGGACATTGACCTGGACCTGCATCCCGCCCTGGCTGAAATAGTTCCTGAAGAGGTGCACCAAGGCCTTGCGGCCGGTCTGCCCCTGGACGGTCTTCTTGTCGAACTTCAGGTTCAGGGCATGGCAGTTCATCCACTTCCTGCTGTCGAGTGATGTGGCAGACCGGAGAACTGCCGTGGGCCCTAGCCTCTCGGCCCCGTCCACCGGGGCGAGGCCGTTGGACAGGCGCTTGCCTGCAGGCCTGCCGTCGGGCAGAGCACCTGTCACTTTGCCGAAGCCGACGTGGCAGGTCATGGAATAGAATCCACGGACGTACTGACCACCCCGCGTGTTCCTGTGCGCCCACAACGCATCGGCAAAGGCGTCGGCAGCGAGCTGCGTCATCCGGTCGGCGTCATGGTCGCCGTTGCCATAGCGGTGGAGTTTGGTGGCAAGTTCCACCCTCAAATCCTCGTGGCCGCGGAAGTTGTCCTTAATTATCTTGACGAACTCCTCCAGGCCAAAGCGTTTCTCGTCAAAGACCACCCTCTTGAGCACGTAGAGGGAATCGCCCGCATCGGCGAGGCCTGCCGCCTGTACGGAGGTGTAGTCATAGAGTCCTCCACCCCAAGTGACGTCCTTGCCCTTCTCCAAGCAGCCCTCGGTGAGGATCGAGTTCACAGGCGTAGTGCGGTGCCACCTGTAGACCTCTTCCAGCCAGCCGATCACCTTCACCATGTCGTCGACTCCGTGGCGGACTTGGACGCGGAAGGCCTCAAGCAGGTCGTCAAAGGAGCCCATGGAGGAGACCGGAGGGGTATCGGCGCCGAAGCGGCGGGGCCCTTCGATCCTGGCTTTGCCCTTGAACCGGCTGCCCTGGTTCAGGGCCAGCTCCAGGCAGAGCGGCAGATTGAAGAGCGCGGCGTCGGACGAGTTGTAGGTGCGTCCCTGGCTCGCCATCTCCACACAGCCGATGACGGCATAGTCCCTTGCATGCTCCGCGCTCATGCCAGCATGCTGAAGAGCCCTGACCACGGCCTCATCCCCGAAGAAGGAGGGGCGGCTGGTGCCCATCTGGAGGAGCTCCACGCTCTTGTCGAAGAACCAGTCGGGCGTGGTGGGGTGGATGCGGACGTGCACCGCAGGCTCCCGGGTCAGGACCTGGGCGTAGGCTGTGAGGATCAGCCCTGAGAGCTCGTTGGTCACGTCGTTGCCCTTTTCGTCGGTGCCCCCCAGGGTGAAGGCCTGCGCCACCCCGTTGCCGCTGAAGAACTGGTCCACCCGCTCCGAGTAGAGTGGCATGGTCTCGCAGGTCTTCAGGCAGAACCCGGCTGTCATTTCGACGGCTCGCTCGACGGTGAGCCTTCCCGAGGCGATATCGGCGCGGTAGAGCCCCAGGAGGACCTGATCCATGCGGCCGAAGGAGAGGCCCTGTTCAAAGTCTTCCAGGTTCATGGCCACATGGACAAGCCAGACCGCCTGAAGCCCCTCCAGATAGGTCCTGGCCGGCTCAAAAGGGACGTGCCTGCAGGCAGCAGCGGACTCCAAAAGCTCGGCCCTCCTCGACTCAGGCACACCCGGCCGGCCGGCCTGGCCCTCGGCCTCGATGGCCAGGTTTTGGGCCATCTGCCTGATGCCTTCGATGGTGATCATGACGGAGCGGAAAAACGCCCTCTGGTCTGCATCCAGGGCTGAGTCATCCGCAAGCCTCCCTTCTTCCAACCTCTTTGCGGCCTCCTCGTAAACGCTCCTCAGGCCCCGGTGTACGACCATTCGGTAGTTCCCCACCTGGTGTCCCACCCCTGCCTCCTCGGTGATGAAGTGGCGCTTGGCGCGGAAGAAGTCCAGGAAATAGCCGATGCGGCCTGGCCTGAGGAGGGCCCTGGCCCCGACGCTCCTGAAGAGGTTTCGCAGGCCCGTGATCAGGAGCTCAGTGGTCTCCTTCCTGTTCATCTTCAGGGGGATGGCACGCCTGTTAAGGCGAAACAAGTCCTCCAGGATGTTGATGGACCCGCCCTCGACATAGTAGTTGGCAGCAATTCGCTTGGAGGTCATGTTGCCGATGATGAGTTCGTTATTGTAGATGTGGGACTTCCTGTGAGAGAAGATATACTTGAGCGCTAGAGCCCGCTGCACTAGGGGATGCTCGGTCTTGGCGGCCAGGCGGCCCTCCTTGGAGCGCCGGAACGCCCGTAGCAGCTTTGGCCTTTCCAGGCAGATGGAGTAGGGAGTGGCCATCAACTGGGCCCTGATCTGGGCAGTGCGGGGAGTAGCGGCGATGAATCCCCCGGCCGCGGCCTTGTCCGGTGCGGCTTGCAAGGGAATAGCCATTTCAGCGACCCTCCTTCGTCTGTATTGCGGAGTGGCTGCCTAGAAGCATACCTCGGCGAGATTATACCATCCCAATCTCAGCTTAGATGCGGAGGGGGCAAGGTTATCCCCACCTCTACAACCGACCATAATTCTCCCAGGCACAATGCGTTCGCGCCTTTTCCCAATCCTGCGATGCGTAGTAACGGAACTCACATACAGGTTCTGTCCTGCCCGGTACGATCGTTGTGTGCCTGTGAGGGCACAGCAAGTGTTGGGGGACCTGGCGGTGGAAAGGGCAGTGTGAGCTAGTAATTGCCGCCCTTTCCCATTTCCACGAGCTTAGAAACCTCCGGAGCGACTGTGGTATCCATGATACCCTTGAATCCTCCACAGGAGGAAATCAAGCGATCGAGAACGGCTGGTCAAATTGACGGTGGGTCACACGCTGTCCGAGTTGAAATGAGGTAGAGGTTCAACAGAGAGGCATTAGCCCTCCCAGCCGACCGGCGGAGATACAAATGATGTCAGCGCACATCCAATCCGGTTCGGCTCCGTGTGCTACGGCACCAGTATGTACTAGCTTGTGACGGGTTCACGGTCACGCCTCTCCGCCATCCCTTTGTAGGCGCTATTGAGAAGCACCTGGTCTGCATAGACCAAGGTGGTATCCGAGGAATTGAAGAAGCCGGCGGCTTTCAGAAGCGTCCCCTGCTCGTGCGTCTCAAAATAGTGAAATTCACTGTCTCTGCACAACTTTCCATTGTAGTACAACATCTTGATGGTCGGCATGATCCCTTTGACCATCTTGTACGCAGTGACCCATGCCCCCTCGGTTCGAATGCTGTATGCTATGCTCTTCCGGTATACGGCCATTGGCTTCCAGCCAACCCTGGGGTTGGCGACTGCCACTTTTCCACCAGGCTTAAGAACGCGGTAGAACTCCTTCGCAGCCCGGATTTGGTCAGGCGGAGATAGAGTATAGAGAACGTTATTGCTCACAACGCCATCAAAACAGTCGTCCTTGAAGGGCAGTCCCTTCCTCAGGTCAGTCAACAGGACGCAACTCTCTGCGTCCTTTGAAATGTGACACTCTAGGGCCTGCCGGCAGAAGTCGATGGCAACAACTCGGCAACCCAGCCGCTTAAGCTTGAGAGCCAGGTTCCCCGTGCCAGAACCGACATCCAATACAAGTGCGCCTGGTTTGGGTTCCAGCCCTCGACAGACAGAATCGAGGAGGTCCGTATAAGTCGGCACCGAGTTCAGCACGTCGTATACCTTGAAGTACCTTGCCCAGAACCTGTAATCAAGCATGGTCTGAGTTAAGTCCTCCCAAGCGAATCCGTGGCCTCTACCGGTCGATGCTTGTACCACCAACCGTTGCTGGTTGTGTCATATTGATACTGAGGAGGGCAAGAGCCTTTTCCGAGGGGTTAATGTGAGGTGGTTTCAGGTGACCCAAGTCGGCACCCTCAGCCTGCCGCCGGGCAACGTAGTCTGCGAAAACCCCTCGAGGAAGTAGGGTGACTTCGACCTGGCTTGAATTGGCCTCAGCTTCGGTGCCGGGGGCTGAGTCGTAAATGCTGTATGGATTGTGATGGTATCGCTCATCCAGTTTCCGAAGCTCGCGAGCAAAGGATGCGGCGATGTCTGCCTCAACAAGACAGTGGGACGGCTTCGGCTCGATATATAAGTGTAGTACCACCCTATCACCCCAAATCTCCTTCCGGGCCGTCCAGTCAACATATGGAACCCCGGTGTTCTCCAGGGCTTCCCAGATGATCCTCTCGGTCAGCCGCCCAAGCCCAGCGATATCGATGACGTAGTCGGCCCGAGCATAGAAGACCATCTGGGGGAGATCGATGTCAGAGTATTCATTGCGCAGAGAGACCATCCTGACCATGTCACCCAGCCTGAATCTTACCAGAGCTCCGCCGTGCAGGTTCGTGATCACGACTTCGTAGTTGTTTTCGGCCTTCACCTCATTCAGCAGCACTGTCCTGGGCTGATACGAGGGATCTGCTCGCCACTTCAGGTGCTCATCCTCCGGGATGAACTCAAAGAAGTTGAGGTTGGGGATGAAGGTCATTCCGGCGTAGTCCCACGTCTGTACGGCATAGATGCCGCCTTCAGTGCCGGCATACAGTTCAAGGGGTTTCTTGCCCCACATTTCCTCCACCTTCTTCTTGAAGACCGCTGAATCAGTGCCGCCCCCCAGTATCCCCTTGATATCCCACAAGTCTTTCGGCATCATCTGGCGACCCGCCAGCCTGCTCTTGGCCAACCCTTTGGCCAGCCGAAGCGCAGCCCGGGGATGGGCCCTGAGGAAGTTGGCATCGGGCCGTTTCGGCTGCTCCCGCATTTGATCCCCTACTGTAACCAGGACCGAGGGAAGGCCGCCGAAGGCATCCAAACCCTGATCAAGGGCCTGAGCGAACCCGGCCTTGATCCGCTCGGTAAAAGGTAGTGCATCTGCGCCGGAAGGCAAGAAATCATAGTCAATTGCCCGTTGCATCAAGTACCCTATGGCCCCGGAGGCATAGTCCGGCCCTCCGACAGTGTACAGAATCTTCAGATGCGGCTTCAGTTGGGAGGTATCTCCACGCCATCGGGATAGAGCTAACATGGCGCAGGCCGCGGCTACCTTCTCGCATTCCTGGGTGAAGCGCTCTGACCACGGGACCCATTTCACATCATAGGTGCCACTATAACCAGAAGTCTTCACCCAACGGTCCACTCTCGCCGGTAGATCGTATTCTCGGCGCTCTTGTAGATACGGGCAGTAGTTGGCATAGGTGGTCAAGGGGACCTGCTCTCGAAACTCCTCCACAGTGCTGGGTTCCGCTCCCTGCATGGCCCTCCTGCCGATCCCTGAACGGTTCAGCAGCTCAATCTGCTCTAAGAGCAGCCTCTTCTGGATGCCCATGAACTGATCCAGAGTGAGGTCGATGAAGCTGCAGCACATCAACCACAGCTCCTTCGTTTTTCCCTGCCGCAGTAACTCCACCGGTGTTTCCATCGACATGTTCTCCTTTGCCTGCAGACCGAGATGTAGGAGGTCCTCGTTCATCTAGCCTGCGGGCAGTTCAAGCGCGGTCAGAAGTGGGACATAGTCAATAGACTAGGACCCTGTAGTTCTACCCGCAATTGACGTCCAACTCCTTCGCCGTGAACGACATCTTGCACACCCATGTCATTGGGTGAAGCCCACCCAAGCTTCCACGTTCATGCTCAAACAGTGAAGGAGACTAGCACAGGAAATGACTGCTGTCAATAGGTCTATGGTGGTTTGTGAGTTTACCATGTGCGTCCAAATGGTCGGCCGCGTTCTTGGGAGGCTATGCAGCGGATTGATGCTTCGGCACGGGGCATCGCAGCGAGACGGAGGGCCACGAACCGGGTCGATCCTCTCCACGGCTCGGAGGCTGCACCCGGGCGGAATCTGGGGCTACGCACCTGCGAGAGTCTCGCCCTGGAAAGGAATCTGTGACGACTCTGTTCTTGTTTGAGAGGCGCCGGTGAGTTGAGATCAGTAGCATGAAATCAGTCTCAGCGTCGAGGGCGGCGTTAGCACACTTTTTGTTTGGACTGCAGTTTAGCTTCTATTGTTTTGGTGAGGATACGCCATTATGACTTGTGAGCCCCCTTTGGTCTCCGGGCGAATCCGCCTGAGTGATGGCCGGATGTTGGCATACTCTGAACACGGCAGACTGTCTGGTGAGCCGGTGCTATTCTTCCATGGCATACCAGGCTCACGCCTATTTCGTCATCCCGATAGCTCGATCGCTATGTCGCTCGGCGCCCGCGTCATTACGGTTGACCGACCCGGATTCGGCCTTTCTGACTTCAAGCCACGCCGAAGACTGCTCGACTGGCCGGACGATGTCGCGGAACTGGCCGACGCATTGAACATCGACCGCTTCGCTGTGGCAGGCATTTCCGGCGGGGGGCCGTACGTGGCCGCCTGTGCGCTGAAGATACCCCACCGCCTCACGGCGGCGGCAATGATCAGTAGCGTGGGGCCGCTTGAGGCACGGGGTGCCACTAATGACATGCTATGGTACCTTCGCCTCTTGTTCGGCATGGCTCGTCATTCGGGGACGATGGCCTGGTTGTCCTGGTGGCTGGCCAACGCAGCTCGAAGCCAGAACGGCGAGCAGTTCCGGAATCTGGAGGTAGACGGCCTGCCTCGCTCCGAGAGGCGGCTGTTGGAGAATCCTGACGTGAGGAGAATGCTATCTGAGGACTACACCGAAGCCCTGCGCCATGGCGTTAGAGGCATCGCCTGCGACATGACATTGCTGGCGCATCCTTGGGGATGTCGCCTGGAAGACATTGCCATGATGATCCATCTCTGGCACGGTGATGATGATGTCCGGGCCACCCCTTCTATGGGTCGATATTTGGCTAATGTCATCCCAGACTGCCGGCCCGTGTTCTTCTCCGGCGAAGGCCATGAGGTGTTCTACAACCACTGGAAGCAAATACTCACGGCTTTGCTATCCTGCCGAAGCACCGAAGAAGACGCCAGACTTTGGTGGCAGAATGACCTGCACTCAGACAAGCGTCTGACGCGGCCTGCTTTGGCAAGTCAGCACGCTATGTCTGAGAGATGGCTGTCAGCCAAGCAGCAAGAAGCGTGCGAGGCCGACCAGCAGCGACAGCGGATTGGGATGGACATACGTCAATGAAAACCAGCAGGTGCATATCACAGTCTGCGAGTCTCACAACGACTCACCGCGTGCATCTCGCAGTGAAGGGTCAGTCGACGCTCAAGCTCGATGCCATAGGCCGGGAGCTGGCTGCCGATGCGAAGACTAGAAAGAAGCCCTTTCGGCTAAGACCGAGGCTTGACGGGTAGTCAATCATGGAGAATAGCTACGCTTTTATCCCTCTTCTAGCGGCTATTGCCTTCTTGGGTCCGCTGGCCGTCGTGCTGTTCCATCGCCCCAGGCCCAAGCGAAATGTTCTTTTTCTACTCTTCGCCATTCCCGCCGTGCTGTGGAGTCTATCTGACTTCCTGCTGCGCAGTGGGTTTCTGCGCACGCACGAGCTGGTTCTGGCAAAGGTTGTCATTTGCCTGGCGGTCCTCATGGCAGTGCAGTATCACCACTTCCTGCGCTCCCACGCTGGCAAACAGAGCGGGAAGGCACTGCTCGCCTATCTTCCGCTGGCGGCCACCGTCGGGTTGACAATCTCAGGCTACATGCCGCGAAGCGTTGACATGGGTCCTCATGCTGCTGTCGTCAGATACGGTGTCTGGTTTCTGCCGATAGTACTCTTCCTCCTGGCCTTCATAGCTCACGACGCTTACCTGCTGCTGCGAAAGTGGAGGGCCTCTGAGCGGGCCATCGAGCGCAACCAGACAGCGTACTTGTTCGCTGCCACTGCATTAGGCGGTGCCGGTATCTTGATTGGATTCACCCCCTTGGGCACTGTGTATGCGTCTCCCCATGTCGGCAATCTGGCCATGGCGCTCATTATCGCCTATGCCATGGTAGCCTACCAGCTCGCGGACATTGGGGTGGCTCTCCGGCGTGCGTTGATGTCTTTCTGGATGATTGCCAGTGCTGCCCTACTGCAGGTGTTTCTGCTTTGGCTGGCCTCTTCTATTCTTGACTTTGAGTTGAAGCCAGGCCTCGCCATGGCGAGCGTTGCTGTGACTCTCGCGTGCATTGCCTTCGTCTTCTACACCAGCCCGTTCTCTCGCCGCGCGATAGAGGGGATCTTCCTGGGGAGGAGACGCGAATACCGTCAGCAGCTGTCGCGGTTCCTCTCCACCACGGCTGTCGTTGCTGACATGGATGATCTTGGCAATAAGCTACTGGCCCTCCTCTCTCAATCTATTGGCAGTCAGCGAGCTTGGCTGCTCCTGCCAATGGCCGAAGACGGAGGCTTTGAAGCTCGGTGCATCTACGTCTCAGACGGTATGGAGTCGCCGTCAGCTTTCAGCTTGTCGAAGGGTAGCAGCGCGCTCATCTGGCTGGAAAGGGAGGAACGTTGTTTGTCCCGATGGGAGCTGCTCACTTTTCCCGAATTCGCCGACTCTGGGAGCATCGGTGGGGAGAAGCCTGAGCCTGCTGCAGTTCATATGGTCTTCCCGGCCATAAACGAAACCAGATTGGTAGCCATTCTGGCCCTGGGAACGAAGGAGAACGCAGACTCCTATACCCTTGAGGATGAGGAGACAGTCAAGGCAGTCCTCAGTAGCACCAGTGCCATCATAGAGCAGGCGATCCTACGAGAACGCATGCAGGTCAGGGAAGAGGACCTCACCTCTCTCAATCAGCTAATAGCCATTGTCACTTCCAGCAGCGACTTCCGCGATGCTTTCGACCGCTTCTCACAAGAGCTGAAGACGCTGGCTCCGGTCGATCTGGCCAGCATCACCCTGGCTGATGGGGATGACCTATATGTATTCGCCCTATGGACCAGCCAGCCCATGACTTGGCAGACCAATCAGAGAGTTGCGCTCTCCGGGACAGGGACGGAATGGGTGATGAGGGAGCGAAGGAGCCTTCTTGAGCCTGACCTGGCCAAAGGGAGCAGGTTCTCGATTGGAGAGGAATACCTAAGACAGGGTATTCGTTCCGTTCTGCATCTGCCCTTGATCTCAGGAGACGCTGTTATCGGGGCACTGATTGTGGCCAGCCAACAGCCGGAAGCCTACGGCGGGCGGAGCATGGCATTTCTGGAGCATCTGGCTGCCATGGTCACGAGGCCGATTGAGAACTCCCGGTCATACGCCCTAGCCAGGGAGCATGCCCGGATTGACGAGTTGACGGGCCTAGCCAACAGGCGCCAGTTCGACGCAAGGCTGAATGAGGAGGTGAGTCTTCACACCCGACATGCGGATTCCTTCTCACTCCTCATGCTTGACCTTGACTCGTTCAAGATGTTCAACGACATCTTCGGCCATCGCGCCGGCGACGACTTGTTGAGGCAAGTCGCCGGACTGATCACAGGTTCGATTCGAGGCAGCGAGCAAGCGTTCCGATACGGGGGCGATGAGTTCGCTGTCCTCCTGCCTCGTGCGGACATCAACGCTGCTGGCCATGTAGCAGAGCGTATACGCCAGAGGATTGACGATCATATGCTATTATCTTCCACAAACGTCAGGGCCAGTATCGGTTTCGCCAACTGCCCGGCTAACGGGGTTACTGCCAGTGACCTGGTCACTATGGCTGATGCCGCCCTCTATCATGCCAAATACCATGGTGGCAACCGCTGTTTTGGCGCCACTGACATACAACCCACGTCACAAGCCCCTCGAAGCACGGAGACTAGGGGTCCCAACTTGGCAGTGGTGTATGCGCTCATGGCGGTAGTTGATGCGAGAGACCACTACACCTATGCCCATTCCCACAAAGTGCGATCCTTTGCCGCTACCCTGGCCAAGGCCATTACCGCACCAGCCGACGTCGTATCGAGAGTCGGTGTGGCTTCAATGCTGCACGATGTCGGCAAGATAGGCATCCGTGACAGCGTGCTGGCCACTGGCCAGCCCGCCACCCCCGAGGAACTGGAGGAGTCTAGAGCCCACCCGCGGCTGGGAGCCACCATTGTAGCCAGCGTGCCTGGTTTGACTGAGTGTGCCCCGGCCATCCTCCATCATCACGAACACTACGATGGCAGCGGCTATCCGGGAGGCCTGTCAGGAGAGGGTATTCCTCTGGAAGCGCGCATCCTGGCCGTGGTAGATGCGTTTGCCAACATGGTATCCGAACGAGGTGGCCGACCTGCTTCGTCCTGGGAAGAAGCTCTGGAGGAGTTGAAACGCCATGCCGGCACGCGGTTTGATCCAACACTGGTTCAAGCCTTTGTTGATGCAATCATCGAGTCTCAGTTTGCCATGGAGTCTCTTGTAGACGGCAACCAAGGCGATCCTGCTTCGTTGTCGACGGAACGCGCAGTTCCAGTGCAGAACGCTTAGGGAGGAAGAGATCAGTGGCCAAAATTGAGCTGGAGAACGAGAAAGAAGGCGAGATGGGAATGAATCCACTGCTAGTTGATGGGGGAAGCAGATTGCTGCTGGACAATACCAGCGAAGGTATCGCCCTTCTTCAGGATGGGATGATGAAGTCGGTCAATCCCAGCCTCTCGAGACTCACCAGCTATTCGGAGACTGAGCTGACCTCCAGACCCTTCATAGAGTTCATTCATCCTGATGATCGACAGATGGTGGCAGAACGCCACCTCGTCAGGCTGACAGGAGGGGAAGTCCCTTCCGCCTACTCATTCAGGATCGTTGACAAACACGGCAACTGTCGGTGGGTGAAAGTGAACGCACTTTCGCTCATTTGGGAGAACGCACCGGCTGTTCTGTGTTTCCTGACGGATGTCACGGAGCACCGAAGCGCGGAAGAGGAACTCAAACAGAGTGAGGAGAAGTACAGGAACCTATTTGAAACCACCCAAGATGGTGTGGAGGTCATTGACGGCGAGACGGGCAGAATCGTTCTGGCCAATGAGGCTGCCGCCAGAATGTTCGGCTTCAATTCTCCTGGCGAGATGGTGGGGATAGATCCACTGGAGTTCCTCCCTCTGGAAGAAAGAGAACACGTCGCTGGCATGATGCTGGAATACATGTTTGAAAAGGACCTGCACAAGGTGATAGAGATCAAGACCCACACCAAGGACGGCCGACTTATTTGGGTCAGTGGAATCGGTGTGAAGACCCAATATCAGGGAAGACTGGCCGGTCTGGTGTCAATGAGAGACATAACCGAGCAGAAGCAGACGGAGCGGGCGCTACGGGAGATCGAGAGACACTACCGCCTTCTGGCTGACAATGTCTCCGACGTCATCTGGGTCACCGACATGAATCTGAAGCCGACCTATGTAAGTCCCTCGGTTATCCGACTGACGGGCTACACTGTGATGGAAGCCATGAGTCGAACCATTGCCGACCTCCTGTCCCCGGCCTCACTGGAGATGGTCCAGGCGGCTTTTCTGACGGCTCGGGCCTTGGAAGAAGATTGTGGACCGTCCGGACCGCCGGCTTTGGAAGTGGAACTGGTTCGCAAAGATGGCTCCACCGTCTGGGTCGAATCCACGTTGAGTTTCGTACATGACGCTTATGGGCAGGCAGTTGAGGTAATGGGTGTCTTGCGGGACGTCTCGGAGCGGAGGAAAGCGGACATTGCCATCCGAGAGGGTGAAAGGCGCTACCGTTTGTTGGCCGAGAACGTATCGGACGTTGTCTGGGTTACCGACATGAACTTGAGGCCCACCTACTTCAGCCCTTCCGTAACCCGGTTGATGGGCTGCAGCGTTGAGGAAGCAATGGCCGGCACGGCAGAGACCGGGTTGACTCCTGAGTCCCTCGAGGCAGCGGCCGATGCCCTTGCCGCAGCGCGGACTCTGGAGGAAAGAGAGCCGGGGAGAGCATCTGGAGAAGGGACTCTGGAACTGGAGTTCAGGTGCAAGGACGGCTCCACAGTCTGGGCCGACACCACTGTGAGTTTCTTGCGGGATTCTGCCGGTCGACCGGTTGAGATTCTGGGGGTCCTACGTGACATCAGCGAGCGACGGAGGGTGGAGGAGAGATTGCGAGAGAGCCTGAGCAAACTGGAAAGGACAATGGAGGGCACGATACAGGTCATGGCCTCCATTGTTGAGACAAAGGACGGCTACACCGCTGGGCACCAGCGGCGAGTCAGCCAACTGGCCTATGCCATAGCCCGGGAGTTGGGCCTCTCGATCGATCGCTGCTATGCCGTCCGCACCGCCGCACTTCTCCATGACCTGGGCAAGATATCACTACCTACGGATATTCTCGCCAAGCCGGGCCGTCTCACAGAGACCGAGTTCGCGTTGATCAAGATTCACCCTCAGGCTGCCTATGAGATACTGAAGAACATAGAATCCTTCGAGGAGATTGCCGAGATTGTGCTTCAACACCATGAGAGAATGAATGGATCGGGGTATCCATTGGGCCTTCACGGCGAACAGATTGTCCCCGAGGCGCGCATTCTGGCCGTGTCCGACGTGGTTGAGGCTATGTCTTCTCACCGTCCCTACCGCCCGGCTCTGGGCATAGAGAAGGCTCTTGAAGAGATCTCTCTCAACAGCGGCAGACTATATGATGCCGATACCGTGCGTGCTTGTCTTGAGCTCTTCAACGACAAGGGATTCGCGTTTGAGAACAATGACCTCATCTCTGAGGGGTCCTCCGTGTGATCTGCTGCCACACCTTGAGAGGACTGTAGCCGAGGACCGCTCTTGCGGTGTCCTTGGATTTGCCGGGGAGGCTCAGCTCTTCAATATATACTCACTGGTGTTGGTGGTGCGTATACGCTTAAGGTCGAGGAAACTGGTCACGCTCCTCAGCATCACCAACATGTTCCACGCCAGTCTGAAGGGATTCTTCCCAGCCCCATAGAAGATGAAGGGGTTAGTGATGTGCTTGGCTGTTGGCCAGGCCTCTTCTACGATGCCTTCGAAGGGCGGTGCATCCGGTGTGACGGCTCTGACCACCACATTGCGTAGGTATCGGCAGCGCGGCTGCATCGCTTCGGACACCGGCGATTGCCTGTCGTGCCAGCGCCTAATCCATTCTTCACGGGAAAGGCGTTTCGGCCTTTCCATCAAGGTGACTGCGACTATTCCGGGAGAACGCTGTCCGTCAGGCCAGTTCCTGGGGCCTGAGTATCGATTGCCGCCGTATTCGGTGTAGATGGCCTCGTCTACCAGGTACCCGGCAAACCGGAAGCCCGCTGATCGAAGCACCTCCTCGTGTGGTGCGCGCTGATCTACATTCTCCAGCCAGACCGCCACTTCGGCACACATGTGCTCTCCGGAATGAAACGGCGCGGACGACTTCACTTTCGAGTCCTCGTCAACAATATACATGGTTAGCTTCAGGCCGCCGGAGGCAAGCAGCTTGGGCGCGACTTCCTTGAGCAAGACCTGCTTCCTCTGTGTATTGTCCTGCTCCTTGGGTCCCCAGAGAATGTAGATGAGCTTATCCATGTCCCCCCTTTTTACAGCCTTCGTGAAGCGTGGCAGTTTGTGTAATGGCGCTAGCCCGACGCTATTTCACCTTCAGTTTGACGGCTGGATTCCGGAATTCGCAAGGAACTCTTGTCTGGCATAAGCCACAACCAGCCACGCTGGTGTTAGTATCGTAGTCATCGTTCAATAGCGTCGCCAAGTAACCAAGATCATACAAGTATTGCAGGCACTTATTCTTATCGTGCCCCTTCTCTGTTATGGCCCCAACCGGGCAGCGCTTAATGCAGGCTCTGCAATTAACCCCCAGATAGAAGAGACAGTTCGAGTATGGGCTCTTGGCTATCCTACAGCTTGCCGGTAGTTCCAGGCTCGTGACTACGCTGCCACAACGGTGGGCAATACCACACTCAGTGATGAGACCATCGGAAAGACTGAAAGTACCGTGCCCAGCAGCATATGCAACATGTCGCTCCGACCAGTTGGAGTACTGTCCTCTCTCATTGACATACATCCTGAAGAGTGGGGGCAAGCCTGGCGCCACAGCCAGATATCCCATGCTCGTGAGAAGACCCACCGTATGTCTCCGCAGTGCGTCGTTGAACTTCTCGCCATACCAGCGCGTGTGAGACCAAAGACGACTGGGAACGCGAGTCTCGGCACCGTTGGATCGGCGAGTTTCCTCTGTAGCAGGCAGAACCCAGCTTATCACACTGAGGCGGACTGGCATGTCTTCCGGATTCTTGTCATAGGCCTTGGCCAATGCTTCACGAGGGGTAAGGTGGGCAGGGTCAATAATGCCTTTGTATTCGGTGAATTTGGGATCATCGCCATCAGCGAACTTCACCAACGGCTCATCCCACATAACATAGCCATTCATAAACGAGAGGCAGTTGGCTGGGCTAGTGGCAGTGAATGCCTTTATTTGCTCTTCGATGAAGTGTGCCGGGTCGAATTGAGATTGTCCACTTGCCTCTGGTCGCAACGTCACTCACCCCTCATTGCACTTCATTTGGCTACCTCTGGTTCATCTAGATAGTGTATCTTAGTATATTTCAAGCTGGGTTGTATGCTATCACACTGAATGACGAGGTGTGCATTGACGCACACTCACGCATGTGATAGCCTCTGCACAAATCTTAACGGAAGGGAGGCTGGAAACAATGGCACAGGCTTACTGCGTGAAGTGCAAGAGCAAGGTTGAGATCAAGAGTCCAAAGCAGATCATCATGAAGAACAAGCGTCCTGCGACTCAAGGTATGTGCCCGAAATGCGGAACCAAGGTATTCCGCATAGGCAAAGCCTAATCCTGTAGGCTCACAGCGGGGCCACTTGATGTGGCCCCTTCCCTTATCCAGTGTCGGTGCTTGATACCCCAGTCTCTGCAGCCCTCTCCAGCCTTTGGGTGTCTGAATTATCCTCAATACTACTGTAATACTATGGAGCAATCTGGGCATTGGCTTGGCCGTCCCGTTGCCAGACTGAGCCCTTTGGCTCACCACTCCTAGCCAATTGGGGCTTTGCGAAATCCATGATGCTGCGCAGAATGTAGCCGTTGGTTGACTCAGCCAATGGAAGGAGGTGTTGAGTCTATGGCGACGAAAGCGAAAGCAGCCAAGCCGAAGGTTGCGGCCAAGGCAATTAAGGCAAAGGCGAAGAAGTCCAAGAAATAGACAAGGTCATTTGCCTAAGAGAAGGCTCATCCACATTAAGGATGAGCCTTCTTCATTCTGGCAAAGTTGCTACCCCAGCGGCTTTCTTTACAACCAGGTCTATTCTCGCATCATTTCGCTACCGTTCAATCAACCCCATTTGTATCCAAGTTGAGGTTGGGGTGGTAGAATGGCGCAGAGGAGAGTTGTGAAGGGGGGAACAGACAAATGGCTGTATATGAATACCTCTGCCCCAAGTGTCGGAATGAGTTCGAGTTGATGCGGCCAATTACCGAGGCAGAGAAGCCCGCAAAATGCCCGAAGTGCGGCTCAAAGGCCCGGAAGCTGATATCGGTTTTCGGTTCGAAGACCGGGGACTCGATTCAGCCCACCGGGGAGCCATTTAGGAAGAGGACCGTCGTCAGAGCACCATCGAGCAAGGCAAAGGCCGCAAAGACGAACAAGAAGCGAACGAAGAAGTAAGCCTGCAAGACCGTTCACTACCGCATCTCACCTCACCATGGCTTCATGGAACCGTACCCTGCCCCCTTTTGTATCTAAGCTGAGGTTGGGTGCTGTGATATAATGTCGCATTGGAATCTACCTTCACCAAGTGGTTAATACCATGGTACAAAGAACGTCGCCCAAGAAGGACAAGATCATTGCGCTCCTCAAGCAGGGCGAGACCAGTTCAACCATCATAGCCAACAAGGTCGGCTGTGCGGTCGCCTATGTCGGTGTTGTGAAGAATGAGCTGCTTCAGGAGTTGCGTCGGTCTGAGGGACTCTGATGGGATCCTCTCTTTGCTCGGCAATCCAGCCCACCATCCCCGTATAGAACGTCAGCCTGTTCCCCTTCCTTACCCAAGCTGAGGTTGACACTCCCCATTCTCCGGTGCTATTGTCCAAGGCGAATCCAACACATAGACTGCTGCCCGTATTGAACTGTGGTAAAGGAGGTAGCTTACATGGCAAGAATCGAGGAGACCGTTGAGATAAAGCGTCCGGCTGACAAGGTGTTCGCCTACACGACTGACGCGAAGACTTGGACGAAGTGGCAGTCGACTTTTCCAGAAGCGGAGCAGACATCCCAGGGGCCCGTGGGAGTTGGCACAACGTTCAAAGGGACGATCCACATGATGGGCCTTACCATGAAGTGGACGGCAAAGGCCATGGAGTACGAGGCGAATAAGAGGTTTGGCAAGAATATTAAGTGCGGGAGCATTACTAACGAACAGCACAATACCTATGACCCCACACAGGGAGGCACAAGGTTTACCATCGTGTACAACATGAAGGTGGGCGGGTTCATGATGCTCTTCTCACCGATGATAGTATGCTCGACGCGCAAGGCATTGAAGAAGGCTCTTGGCAACTTGAAGAGCAATCTTGAAGCACAGACTTAGAACCGGTTACACCCCAGGACTACATCGGGATGTAGACTGCCCAACAATTTGTCCAAGAGGGGCGCATTAGCACTCGCCAGCTGGCGACCCACTGGTCTGCACGCAAACCGACGACGAAGAAGGAGCACCATTATGGACACTGAGGTCTATCGTTTCAAGGTGGGTGATTTTGAGTGCATGGCTGTGAGCGACGGCAGCCTGACGTATGCACCTCCAATGTTCCCGCCACCGGCCACCATTCTTTTCAGCAACGTGCCTACAAAGGTTCTGGCCCGGGTGCTTCGCGAACACGATCTGCAGCCAGAGCAGTGGACAGAATGGATAAGTCCCTACACCTGCCTTCTAGTAAATGCCGCTGGGCACCTCATTCTGGTGGATACGGGCGCCGGTGGCCTTGCACCAAGCACAGGCAGACTCATTCACAACCTCAAGGCTGCGGGGGTTGAGCCCGATGATATTGACAGTGTCATTCTCACTCACGCGCATCCAGACCACATCGGCGGCAATATCGATAGCGAAGGCAAGCTGACCTTCCCGAATGCCCGGTATGTTATGTGGAAAGGGGAATGGGACTTCTGGACCTCAGAAGAGGCAGCGCTGAAACTCGATGAACACGCGAAGATGATGCTGGCATTTGCCCAGAGAAATCTCCCGCCAATTCGAGACCGGCTCGACCTTGTTGAACATGAGACGGAAATCCTGCCGGGTATACGTGCCGTTGCCGCCCCTGGTCATACGCCAGGTCACATGGCGGTGGCGATTTCGTCACGACGCCGGCAACTGCTGTGCATCTCTGATACTGTTCTTCACCCCGTGCATTTGGAGCAGCCTGAATGGTATTCAGTGGTCGATTCTGATCCCAAGCAGGTTGTCGCCACAAGGCGCCGACTTCTGAACGAAGCTGCAGTTGAGAAGGCACTGGTACTTGCCTTTCATTTCCCGTTCCCCGGGATGGGTCACGTCGTCCGGAAGGGAACAGGATGGCAGTGGCAGCCCATTGAGACGACTGGGTAGAACAAGGTGCCGCGGCAATTCCGCCTGGTGTCGATTCACATCCTGATCCCAATCGGAATGGCTGCGGGTGTGGGTCTATTGCGGGCCTGCCATCCTGGATCGAAGGAGAAGAGAACCCGCGCCAAGACGGCAAGATGATCTTCGGCGGCCCCGGGTCAACTACTCCAGATGATATAATTGCCTATCCCGTGTGACTTCGCGTCTTATGAGTTCCCCGCTGCATTACATCCAACGGTGAGAACCGGTGATGCTGCATCACCACGAAACCAGAGGCGAGACTAACGTATCGCCTGACCATTTCCAGACTCGAATGCCCGAGTATGCTTTGAAGTGTGAACAGGTCTCCCCCGTTGATCAGATAGTTCGTGGCAAACGTATGCCGGCAGAGATGGGTATGCAGCCTCGGCACTCCGCAGCGCCGGCCCCGCCGCTTAAGCATCAACTGCACGCTGTTGGTTGCCATGGGTTTGCCTTCCTTTGACAAGAAGACGTTGTCAATCTTGGGATCCGCAGGTTCCAAGCAGAAGTTCCTTATGTATTCGGCCAGCGTCCTCTGTAACGTGGATCCGATTGGGACTATCCTTTCTCTGGCTCCTTTCCCCATCACCTTCATGTATCCGCGATCGACATGGACGTCGTTAAGCTTGAGGTTCGTCAGTTCGGCACAACGCAGACCTGTGTCCAACAACGTCATGAGGATGGTCGAGTTGCGACAGCCAAGCGGCGTTCTTCTATCGAAGCTGGCTAGCAGCCGGTCCACTTCCTCCTTGGTTAGAACCTCTTTGAGCTTTCGCGGGACCTTGGGGAACTCCAGATGCTCCAACGCATTGCTTTCTACGTGACCCTCACGATGGAGCCAAGCGAAGAAGGCTTTCAAGGTCTCCACATGAGCCCGAATGGTCTGTGGAGAAAGCTTGCCCGTCTGTGTCGGTGTAAGTGGATGCCCATCATAGCGGTTCTTCTGTCGCAGATACAGAATGAATTCCTTGACCTCCCTGGCCGATATGTCACGTATGGACAGCGAATACCCATTTCTCCTCAGGAACTCGACGAATAGTCTCAAATTGTTGGAATACCATGAGATCGTCTTGGGGCTTCTATTCAGGCACGAGTTCCGGACTTCGAACTCCCTGACCAGATCGTCTATTCGACTGGCCACTGTCGTCGGCACCAGGGGACCCTCATCTTTCGACACGGGACACACATCATGGTGTGCCTCCTTCTTCAATTCATTCCTGCTTCGCACTGTTGTTTCCATTCCTTCGGTTGTTTCCCTTATTACTGCGCCGCACCCCATTTGCTGGGGTGTGTCTTGTGCTTGGAAGATGAGAATCTCAACCTGGGAGACAGTGGAAGGAACGGAAACAATGCTTCACAACAAGCGATGGAACTCATCTAGACACCCCACTTCCACTTTCTTTCGCTCCTCATCACCAAGGCTTTCCTTGACACGGTCACGGAAGTCCTCTGGCATTGATCTATCGAGAAACAGGATGACTACCCGGGAATAGCCCGCCTCAAGGCACTTGGCCAGGTTGTTCATCTCTCGCTCCACCGTCGAGGTCACCGATATTTCCACAGCTGTCTCCTGGCCATCACGCCCGAGATGCAGGTCAACCCAGCCCCCCGGTAGCCCATGCTCCTTCAGAACATCATAGCCCTTCTGAGCCGCCCAGCGACCGATGACATCAGTGAAGTGCTTATGAATTGGCCCTCCTCTTCCCCCGGGAGGCTTCTCACCCAAGTGACGATATCCCTCAAAGGTCGGCACAGCGTACTTCGCCCTTCTACCCATTTGGCCCAGTCTCGTGTCTATTTCCACGAGAAGCCCGCTCTCAGCCAGTGCGTTCCGAATCCTAGCCGCGCGGGAACCACTAAGGCCCAGGTCAGCGCAGACCGTGGTAATCGTGTCCTCTGGATGATGAGCAGCGCGTTCCAGGAAAGCGATCTCGTCAGGTTTCACAAGGTCCCGTTGCGGGGCCTCACTTTCTTGCTGCTCATCTTGGACTTTCCCTTCCATCGATGACTCCACATCGGTCCGACGGCGGCAGTACCGATCCCGCGACATCTGGACTATCTGGTCTCGGAACGAATGCCCGGGAAGTGAGGGTGCTGCGATGTCCACGTTGAACGTACTAGCTGCCCGGCCGATTCTTACCAGGGCTTGCCCTGTTTCCAGGTTCAGCAGGTCGTCAGCCTTGAACGTCCCTAGCTCCCGCTGCAGCATCTGTGCATCAGCCACACCGCAGCGGAGACAGATCATGGTCCCCACGCTGCCGAAGATGGCCGTGATCACATCGCGGTCAAGCTGAGAGGTGAACTGAGTAGCAGTGACCAAGGCAGCGCCGTACTTCCGTGCTTCTGAAAGGAAGCTCCTGATACTCGAGGTATCCATGCCGCTGGCGGCATAATTCTGGAATTCGTCCACCAGTATGCAGAAGAGCTTCCTCTCAGAGGTGGGCATCTCGGCCCTAGCCATGGTAGCCAGTTGCAGCTTGCAGAGAATGAAAGAACCCAGCAGTGCTGAGTGTTCCTCTCCCAGGAGGCCTTTGCTCAGGTTGCAGATGAGGATCTTGCCTTCGCGCATGATTTCGTGGAAGTCAATAAGGTTGGGCTGACAGACTATGTTTCGAACAGTCGGTCAGTCCCGGAAGGCCGAGAGGCGGCTGAGAACCGAATCGACAACACTGGCGGTAAGAGGGGAGCGCGACTTCTGGAACCATTGGAGATCCGGATTCGCCACCATCTTCAGCGCTTCCTCACGGCAGATCTCGTCTGCCAGGAGCGGTGGAAAGTCTCTCTGGGACGCCAACTTGGCTATATGTCCAGTGGCGTAGAGACTACGCGGTGTAGAAGTGACGCTGGAGGCCAGTCTCAGGGACATATCGCCTTGCCTGACGCAGGATGGCCCGCAACGTCCCCGTATCGAGTTCAGCATGCAACGGGATGGTCAAGGTCTGCTTCTCTCCGCCGGAGGTCGTCCTGCGCAGTTTGACGTGGCTACCTCTTTAGGAATGCACTTCAAAGCCGAAGTCGCGCATGATTGCTGCCACTTCGGAGCCAGAGAGGCGCCTGAGCTTAGGCGACAACCGTAGGCTCCAGCTCGATAGTCACCATCAGAGAAGGATTGGGGGCAAGATCAAAGTCCGCCGGATCCTCACCCTCGAGGTGCAGAGCCACAGCCTCCTGCAGATTGGCTAGGGTTTCATCCAGGGTCTTGCCCTGGGTGACCACCGCCAACTCGAGGCACTCTGCAACGTAGCGATTGTCTCCTTTGTGTATGAACGCCTTGATTGAACGGTGCATGGCGCCTCCTCAGACCGCCTTTGCTAAGACGTCAGTCTGACCCATTCTAGCCTCCGCGAATGCTTGATGCAAGATGCCCTCAGGACCATATTTGTCTAGTGGAATCCCGTCTTCATCGCTTCGTATCCAATCTGAGGTCTCGGCAATGATGCCCATCTTGAGCGCATCCTTTTGAGTACAGGAAGGGCCTGTCTGCGAAGCTTCTATCGGCTCGGAAGACAGGTCTTCTCCGAACCTTGGAAGGCTCACTATGAAGAACGCGACGGGAGCCGCTTGAGGCCACGCTTAGTGATTCTCGGATGCATCGTATCCAGTGGAGAGAAACGATGATGTTGGCCAATAACAAACTCAGAGGCCAACGTGACGTAACGTCGAACCATCTCCAGGCTGGAGTGCCCCAGTATCTGCTGGAGGGTGAAGATGTCTCCTCCATTCATCAGATAGTTGGTGGCAAAAGTGTGCCGGCAGAGATGAGCATGTAGCCTTGGCACACCGCAGCGGCGGCCCAGACGCTTGATCATCAGCTGGATGCCACCGACCGTCATGGGGTCACCTGTCTCTGTCAGGAATACATTCTCGCTACTGGACGCGGGCCGGCAAGCCCTTAGGTACTCAATTAAGGCCCTAATCATCATCGTGCCCACCGGAAGAGTCCGCTCCCTTGACCCCTTGCCCATGACCTTTAGGTACCCCTGGTTGATGTGAACGTCACTCAGCTTCAGATCACTCAGTTCCTTACACCGGGCCCCTGTGTCCAAGAACAACATGAGTATGGTCGAATCCCGGCATCCAAGAGGCGTCCTACGATCAAGGCTGGATATTGCCAGCTGCACTTCTTCTTTGGTCAGGATCGTGTGCAGCTTCCGAGGGACCTTCGGGGACTCAACCTTCTTCATGACGTTGTTTTCGGTGTAACCCTCTTCGAACAGCCACGAGAAGAATACCTTTAACGTTTCAACACGAGCCCTTACTGTCTGCGGTGATAACCTCTGTTCTTGGATAGGCGTTAGAGGATGGCCATCGTATCTCCTCTTGGTCTGCAGATGGACGATGTAGGCCCTGATAACCTTCTGCGTTATGTCATGTACCCGGAGGGAGTGCTCATTGCTGCGAAGAAAACCATTGAAGTCACGAAGGTTGTCTGAGTGCCAACGGATCGTGACAGCACTCCTATTGAGCGACCTATTCCTGAGCTCAAAACCCTCAGCTAGTGTCTCGATGCGGTCATCAGACAGCTCTTGATCCATGGCAGCACCTCCTGCATCCGATCTCACCAAGGCCAGCCCATCATGCGCATTTGCTCCGCGATATCCAGTCCGGGGCTCTTGCCATAGGTACAAAGCCACTCAAGGGCCGGCAGCCAATTCCCCGACAGACCATCATTTATCTTCCGGAGGATAAGCGTAAACGCCTCCTCGTAGGGCATAACAGTGAAGCCGTACTGCGCAAAGAAGTCACGGTCGGCCACTAGCCTGGGATCTTCGACCCACTGCAACGTGATCCCGTTGTGGGTGCTCATGAAAACGGCAATCTCGCCCTTGCCGCCATGATGTTCTACGAGCACCTGCCTACAGGCTGTGATGTACAGCAATAGGATTTCCAGCTTGCACATCAGTGTTAGGCCTATGGTCTTTGTCACGTAGATGTCAAAGAGGTCCAACCTAGAAATGCGGGCCTCGCAGTGGAGTCGCATATCGTCCAGTATCTGCTCTACGTGAGAACAGCCTGCCTGCAGGCTTCCCATGTTAGCCACCTAGGTCTCCTATCAGGAAGTCCATCCCTGACTTTATGCTGTAACCACGCGGCAACCGTTGCTGATGGCGTTCCACCCATCGGCGAAAAGAGACCGCAATTGCCAACGCGGTGGGCCCGCCCTCTTCAAAGCCGACAGACGCTGGGTTCCACAGAAAGTCAATCGCGTTCCGAACCCCGGCACTCCCCGCCAATTTGCTCTCAATCCTGGCCACTTCAGTGCCCACGGCCACACATTTGCCATTGAGTGCATCCATCATATCCAGAGCCTCCTTGTACCTGCCCTCGAGCTGCTCCAACAGCTGCTGTTTCTCCTGGATTCTTCCCCGAATCTCTTGCTCAGTCTGAGCGAGTGACTGCAGGCTGCCGTACACTTCAAGCGCCTTCAACACAGCAGTTGGCTCGCCATACCTTTGGGCGACAGAGTGTATGGTGGCTATGGCGTCGAACCCGAACCCAAATTCTCTGATCAGCCTGCTGCACAGCTCCACCACTGCCTTGAGGTGAGCGTACTGGGCATCTAGCTTGTCGACCATGGCCTGTGAGCGAGCCAGGTCTTGTGTCGCCTTTTCCTTCTTGTTTTCTAACTCAATGAGATCAGCATACCCATCGAAAACCTCAAACACAGCCCTCGGCCCCCCTGCCTTCTCCGATGCCCTGGCCAGCTGTCCCAGTTCTGTCTCACCAAAGCCGAGTGACTTGGCTTTCAAAAGGGCCTCCAAGGGCCTCCTCTCCTTGGCCCCCTTGGATCTTGTTTCAGCGAGCTTCCTCTCTGCCACAGCACACTGCTCATTTGCCATTGCGCGCTTCTCTTCAGCTGCCTCAGTCGTCTCTTCAAGCTGCTTCAAAGAACCATAGCCAGCCACTGCCTCCAGTGCTCCATCAATCCCTCCGAATTTCCGCGCTGCCTCTGCTAGCCTTGGCACAGACTCCATGGGCATGCCTTCCTTTTCAAGAACCTCCTTCAACGTCAAGACCTCGGCCGCCTTCTCGGGGGACAGGCCATGCTCGATGAAATTCTTGAGTTGTTCCACCAGTCGACGGACATCCGTCGAGGCTGCGCGTGCGGCGTCTAGCACAAGTGCCACGTCATCCACACTAACCTGATAATGAGCAAGCTCCGTGTTCAGTGCCACTGCCCGAGCGACTTCGTCGAGAGACAGGTCCCCACTGATGATGTCTTTCATCACATCCACAGCGTCCCGCCACTGCCCTCGGACTGCCGACCCGACTCCTTTGGTGTAACCCTTCACAGTTGATGTGGACCACCTCCCGTTTGAGAGTTTCGCTATCTCTTCGTTAGACATCCCGGATTTCTTCAATGCCCGCATCAGTGCTATTGCCTCCTCGTGATCTGCCTTGGCCAACACTGGCTGACTTGCTAGGTGCACGAATCGCCTTGTGGGCTCGTCCATGGCTACAAACTTATTCATCTCTCCTCCTTCAAAACGTGTCAGACATTGATGGAAAGCGTCGGCTTGACACCGTCGGCTAGCCTGTCTACTCTTCAGTCAGACGTGCCCAAATGCCGACCAGCCATCGTTATTCTCTTACTATGGCATGTGGCATAGCGGACTGGTCCCCGATAAGCACCACTTACTAGAGGAGCAACAGAATGGGAAAGCTTGCTCCAGCGGAGCGATGGAGAAGGCACGTTATGGAACGCTTTGTAGCGTTCGAGCGATCTGGCGAGCTTCAGAGACTGCGAGTTGAAGGGCTGTCTATTCTGAAGCGGAAGAGACTGTACACAGGCAAGGAGTGGTGGCAGACTTTCCATAGGCGGGCGTCATCAGCACGATATCAGGAATGGAACAAACGTTGTGAGATCGTGGGACAGCGATTCGGCCTCGCTCCCTGGACAGTAACGCTGGCCTGCCTGATAAAGGGGTACAAGCCAGATCAATCGCCCTTTCCCATAGAGTCTATGCAGCCCAGAGTTACGCTGGTGACGGGCATCTCTGATACACAATTCATCGTGAGGCTGGCTCATGAGGCCCAAAAACGGGGATTGCATCTCGTGCAACGGTTTGGAGCTGTTGAGAATGCGCACTCTGTCACCATGACGGAGAAGCCACCCCCCTTGCCATCTTCAATGCCGCCTCAACTCGATGCCTTTCACATAAGGGTGGAAACTCCCGTAGGCTACCCCCCGGAAGCTGCCAAACAACTGCAGGCGGACGCAGGATCTCTTGCCAGACAAATTCTAGTCAGTCTGGGCTATCGTCCATACAGAAGGTTGCGGGCATCGTCGCTAGTACGTATGGCAAAGGACTTGAAAGTCGGTGAGCGGCTTGCCAGTGGAGGTAGCTACGACATCATTGAGGATGTCTACGAGACACAGGACCTTAAACTGGACCAGCAGAGGCGCAAACAAGTCAAGTCCAGAAGGCACAGACTGGGCCGAAGACTGGTTGATCCGCATATACGGGAAGACGACGGAACCCCGGGCGAAAGTGGACCACCATCTCCGACAGGATGAATCGGTAGCGAATCCAGAAGTCGGCTAGTATACATACGGCCTACAGTCCTACGGTTGGCACAGGCCGCCATCCATCGTCGTCCCGTCGTCGGCCAATAGTCCTTTAGTCCCCATGTCGTCGTCCCGTCATCAGTCGAGATTCGTTTGTCCTGATCTCAACTCTCAACCTCTAGGCCGGCCGCAAGCAACTTCTGTGCATGTATCGGCCAAATGACTGTTGTGCGACAACTCGTCAGAGGGGTCGCAAACGGGAATCTCAGTGGCTCCAATCAGTGAGGCTAACGAACTCTGGATCCGTTAGCCGAGGTTCGAATCCTCGTTCCCCAGCGTGAACCACGCTCAAAAAAGAGGCGGAAGTCGCAATGAAAAATGGCTGTAGGCTATCGGATTCCGGCAGCCCCACGCACGGAGTCACGCTCGCATGTGCTAACGGATTCGGCTGAATTACGTCTTTTTGTGCTCAGCCGGAGGTTAACCAACTGTCAACCCCGGACCATTGAAACCTACCAGTATCACATCGGCCGTTTCCTCAGGTTCGCCGGTAAGCCCGTGCAGAACATCGAGAAATCAGACGTAGAGCTATACCTGCTGGGCCACCAGGAGCGCCAGTGCAGCCCGTACTACATCCGTTCCGTGCACCGCAACCTGTCCATCTTCTTCGGCTGGCTGGTGGCTGAGGAGATGCTGCGGCAGTCCCCCATGCGCTCCCTCCCGCGGCCCAAGGTACCTCGGCACGGCAAGGACTTCCTGTCACGGGAAGACTTCGAGAGGTTGCTGGCCGTTTGCCCCAACAATTTCGTCGGCGCCCGCAATCGGGCCTGGCTGTGGCTCCTGTGGTCTACTGGGTGCCGACTCGATGGCCTGGTGAAGCTGAGGCAAGCCGACCTCGACTGGAAACAATCGCGCATCCGGGTGATAGAGAAAGGGAATAAGGAGCGCTATGTGCCCTTCACTCCGGATGCACAGACGTCAGTCTGGCGCTATCTAAGGATGAGAGCTGTCTACATGAATGGCCGGGATCAGTTCCAGGAATTGTGGATCGGCGAGGAGCGCCAGCCAATGAAATACCACGGATTGCAGAGTGTGATGCGGCTGTTGATCAATCGCGCGGGCCTGACGGTGAAGGACCATCACCATATCTTTCGGAGGACGTGGGCCTACCGCAACCTGAAGGCCGGTGTCCCGGTGAAGTTTGTGCAGCTAGTGGGTGGTTGGTCAGACCTGGCCACAATGGAGGGCTACGTCAGAGCCATGCAGAGCGACGATGCGCTCAACGTGCAATGGCATTAGGCGAGTCAAGGCGACAAATGCGTCGCAGGTGGTCCGGAATAATACCGAAAGCCAATAATCGGAACTCTGCATCCAAGTTGGGGATTGACAGACTTTGTACCGAATCGCATACGTCGTCTATACAAAGTAGCGGGATTCCGCGTCATCGCTAAGCAGCACCTGCATTAGTTCGTCCCATGGAACCTCAGATGGTACGCCTTCCCCAAAGAAGACCGGCAAGGTGCCGTATGGATTCTGCACTAGGGACTTCACCCAGCCTCGTAATACGAAGAAGAGAAAATCATGATCGGGGAAGATCTCCCGTGGATCGCGTGGGAGTATACCTTCTTCTTTCCGGATGTCATCCGCCTTGAGCAGAAACTTTTCACACGTGGCGTTCTGAGACAGGTCCTCAACAAACATTCCTTGCCCGATTTCCTTTGCAACCTGACTGGAGGTTACGGAGTGCCTTCGAAGGAAGTCAGTACCCGGAACTACATCGGGAAACAACAAGCCAGCATGCTGTCGCTCAATTCGCGAATTCGCGATATCCGCGTCTCGAAACCTGATCAAATGGTAGGGGCGCTTGCCGCGAATCTCGTCCAAATCAAATTCGAGGCCCCAACGGATTGCGGACCTGTAATCGTCGATGGACCCCTCAGAATCAACATCGGGTTCATGTGAACTAAAACACTTCAGAACGTCTTGTACTGGCACGAGGTTCGGGCAGGAATAGAAATCGTATCGGTTCAGATCTTCGAAGGACCAATTCTGTTGTTGGACGATCCATCGATACACCACCGACGGCTGATCGAATTTGCGCTTCAAGGTGTAGCCGCGCCCCGTCCACTCAAAGCAGGCAAAGAATAGGGCCACTTTTGCGTCGCGAGTTACGTCCAGTCCTTCAGAGCGGAGACCGACCTGTTGGGCAAATGCCTCGCCAAGTGCATACCCAAGGGCGTTTCGAATCTGCTGGATGATAAAGAGCTTGATCTGGGATCGTTTTAATGCCTCCAAGTATCGTGCCTCGTTCTCGAACACGGTCCAATCTAAGAAACACGTGCGTAGGTGGAATCGGTGTCCGGTACGCCGAACTCGTGAGTCATCCGTGATCGTAATGCAGTCAACCGAGCTGAAGCAACTCCGATCCTGGGAAGGCCACAGTGGCCCTGGATACTCTTGGGTTTGACCTCTGAACCAGTGCTCTTCAGACCACTCTTCAGAGAGCTTGCTGTAGAGATCCGATAGTTGGAAGATTTCACGTTCCATTGGAGCTGACACTCCTTACATTCACCCGCATGAGAGGAACCTTTTCCCCCGTGTTCGACCCTCACAGCTCCAGATCACAACTCCCCTTTGAACGCCTTGTCCAGGATCGAAGGCAGCAGAGCATCCAGTTCGGCGGCGGTTTCGGCTTGCAGTCGCTTCAGCGCGTCCACCTGCGTCTGCAATGCATCAAGCTCCGCCACAATGCGGCGCTGCTCGGCTAGTGGAGGCAAGGGGATGCGGACATTCTTGAGGCGCTTGGATGCTATACCGGAGACGGTTGTTGCGGTGGCCTTGGAAAGAATGTCCTCGCGTACACTTGGGCTTGACAGAGCCTTTGCCATAAACTGGCCGTACAAGATCCCTTGCCTAGGCCGTAGCAAAATGACACGCTGGGCTAAGGAGAACCTGCGGTTGTCCAAGACGACACCTACTTCCCCCAAAGGTGCTTCCATCGTGAAAAGCACATCTTGAGGGCGCGGTATGCCTCTGGTCATGAACGCAGCGTAGGTTTCCTCGGTGACGAACTTGCTCGTCTGCCAGTTGATCTTGCCATTCCTGATGTTGGCACTGGTAATGTGTGGTATGCCATTCTCAGAGACTGGGGGTGTCCTACCACGATAGTCAATCATTGCCTCACAGGCATCCTCAAGACGTACCTCGTTCCAGCTTTCCTTACGCCCACGCTCACAGATAATTGTTCTGCTCTGAGAGACAAGGAGAGCCCCAGCCTCCTCCTCCGCTTGCTTGCGCAGAGCTTTGGCCTCTTCGATCCTGGCGGCCAATTCCTCGATCCGCGTCACGATCCGCCGCTGCTCGGCTGGGGGTGGTAGGGGGATTTCGATTTCAAGGAAACGCTCCGGTCGAATGCGATTCTTGCCACTTGTGCCTTGTGACTTCTCATCGCACTGGGTCCAGAAGGCTCGCGTCTTGGTCAGCCAATGAATCCACTGCGGCTCAAGGCGGTTTCGCTTTGGCTCGAACATCGGAAACTCGCCAGAGCCGAAGCAACCAGCAAGCGTTTCAGGCACGACGGCTACGCTGCCGTTTCTCGCCCAAATCTTATTCACGATCACATCACCAGTTTCGGCCCGGAAGAGGCGAGTGTATTTCGTCGCGATGCCGTCCATCGGCCCGCGCTCGTATGCACCCTCACCCCAGAGCTTGACCCCGATTTGTCGATAGGACGTTCCAGGCATGGGCGTCTCAGCACGTTCGATGGAGGTGAGAACCTCGCCCAGGTTCACGGTTGGCCATGACTTGCTCATGCGTTCGCCTTGCTGACTAGCCCTTGAATTCGTTCCACGATCTCCGCGATGCGCCGTTCTTTTTCGAGGATGCTGGTGGCGAGTTGCTCAGGAGGGAGGTGGGCGATGTCTTCCTTGCCGCGTGGATTCTTCCGGTCAAGGTTGTAGTTCTTGGCCGACAGTTCGGCGACAGACACTTTCCAGGCGCGGTCGTTTCCCTCGCGCTTGTGCCACCAGTCGAGGCAAGGCCGGAACTCTTCGAACTGGATAGGCTGGGTCTTGGTGTAGTTCTTGCGGCCTTCCGGAAGAGTTTGTTCGTAGTACCAGACCTCTTTCGTCGGACCTGAGCGGTCGAAGAACAGCAGATTGGTCGGAATGTTGGTATAGGGTGCAAAGACACCGTTGGGCAGACGGACGACAGTGTGCAGATTGAACTCCCTGAGCAGTTGCCCTTTGATCTTGGCACAGACGCCGTCGCCGAAAAGCGTGCCATTGGGCACGACCACGGCTGCCCTTCCACCCGGTTCCAAACCTGCACCAGCCCGCCTGAGCCGACGCATGATGAGCTGCAGGAACAGGAGCGCCGTCTCTGAGGTCTGCATGTTTGCCGGGAAGTTGCCTCTGATGCCAGCCTCCTCCTCGCCGCCGAAGGGCGGATTGGTGAGGATCACGTCCACGCGGTCTTTGTCGCCCAGTTCGGTCAGCTTGAAGCGCAGGCTGTTCTCGGGGTCTATGTTCGGGGCCTCCAGTCCGTGTAGGAGAAGATTCATCTGGCAGAGCAGATACGGCAGAGGCTTGGCCTCTCCGCCCCTGATGCTCTCGTCCTGGAGCATCTGTCGATCGCTGACAGTCTGGCACTGCTTCTCCAGGTGCTGGTAGGTCTCAACCAGAAAGCCGCCAGTGCCGCAGGCGGGGTCGAGCATGGTTTCGCCCAGACGCGGGTTGACTACCTCGACCATGAACTTGACCACCGGGCGCGGCGTGTAGAACTCCCCGTTCTCACCGGCAGCATCGCGCATCTCCCGGAGCATGGTCTCGTAGAGGTGGCCGAGGGTGAAAAGCTCATCCTTGGCCAGGAAGTGGATGCCGTTGACCTTGTTGATAACATCGCGCAGAAGATAGCCGCTCAGCATCCGGCAGTTGATATCCTTGAAGACCGTGGCGATGACGCGACGTCGGCGGGCTATGCCGTCGCCGCCTTGAAGGCTGCGCAGGTGGGCCAGCAGGCCAGGTCCGCGCTTGCCATCGGGGCCGGTGGCCTCTTCCTGGCTGACGAAGGCCATCAGTTCCTTTCCGGTGATGCCATCCTCGCGGGCGGCCCAGTCGCGCCAGCGGTAGGGTGACTCGATGGCCGGGCGGTAGCGCTCGCCGCGCATGGCGGCCCGCGATTCCTCGATCTGCTCCATGTCATCCAAGAACTTCAGGAACATGATCCACGTCAGCAGCGGCAGACGGTCAATGTCCGTGGAAAGGCCTTTGTCCTTCCGCATAATGTCGCGCGCCGACTTGATGAGGCTGCCCAGGTTCTGGGCGGTAGTCTGAGGCTGGCTGGCGGCTGATTTCTTGGCTCTGGCCATAGGATGTTGCTCCTTCGGGGGCGTTCAAAGAATCAAGAGACGTACAGCAGCGTTTGCAGTTCTTCCACCACGTTGCGGAGTTCTCCCGGTCCGCCGAAGAGTCCCGCGATCTCAATCACATTGCCGTGCTGGTTGATGGGCGGCACCTCCAGTACATCCGGCAGGACGAATTGCGCCGTACCGTGTTCCGTGTACTTGTCCAGCAACTCGTTGAGAATCTGCCGTGCTGCCGGGCCGAACTTGTCAAAGAAGTCCTTCTTCTCCGAGCGCAGGCGCTGGGCACGTTCCCGTCGCGTGCGCAGAGGTGCGCTGAACGCCAGGTGACAGATCAAGTCGAGCGGATCGGCGTCCGGTTCGCCGGCCGCCTGAGCCAACTCATCGAATTCAATGCCCCGCTCTGCGAGCTTCTTGTGTCGGACGTCAGCTAAAATGGGACACTTGCAAAGCCATTTAGACCGTACACTTCGGGCGCTAGACCGGGCTCCTTTCAGACAGTAGACTGACCCCAAGTGGAAAGGAGCAGATTGTGTCCCAGGAA
>Ga0315291_10000311_pt1 | contig 62969 bp, 55 predicted proteins | sample YL17G12_20_MG_FD_203070 | JGI IMG/M metagenome (GOLD analysis project Ga0315291, IMG submission 203070) | Sediment microbial communities from Yellowstone Lake, YNP, Wyoming, USA - YL17G12_20 | ecosystem: Environmental > Aquatic > Freshwater > Lake > Sediment | place: USA: Wyoming | collected... | reverse complement strand
TGCTCCGTCCGCCACGAGCCTGGGCGCGCTCCACGACTTCGCCGATGACCTGACGATGCGCAAGATGCACGCCGTCAAACGATCCGACTGTTACGACCGAGTTCTTCTGGTATTCAACGTCACTAAGTCGGTAGACACGATTCATGATTCTCTTGTCGGGACCTGGCGAACTCCTGTTTAATGGACTCTAGCTGCTGCATCGTGAATGCGTCTCCGATCCGAAAGGGCCCGATCCGTGTGCGCCGCAGTGATCGCAGCGAGGCACCACATCCGAGTGCGGTCCCGACATCATCGACCAGGCTCCGGATGTATGTCCCTTTTGAGCACGCAACGCGAAACTCGACCAGCGGCGGAGTGAATGAACAAATCTCAAACTCTGAGATCTCAATCTCTTTCGACGCTCTCTCGAGTGTTTTCCCCTTTCGCGCATACTTGTAGAGCGGCTTTCCGTGGTGTTTCGCCGCTGAGTACATCGGCGGCTTCTGAAGCTGCCGGCCGACAAACACCTTGGCCACGGAACGAAGCGTTTCAAGTGTCACCGAAGAATAATCGGACCGCTCCATAACCTCAGTCTCAGAGTCAAAGCTCGGCGTTCTCACTCCGAGCTCAAATTTCCCGACGTATTCCTTGTCAAGTCCGACGAATTGATTGAGGCTCTTTGTCTTCTTTCCCGTGCAAAGAATCATCAGACCCGTTGCTTTCGGATCGAGGGTTCCTGCATGTCCTGCCTTCTTGATGCCCAACGCCACGCTGACCCTCCTCACGACATCGAACGAAGTCCAATCTAGGGGTTTGTCGACGAGGAGAACCTCTCCTGCCCCGTTGAAATCACGGGCGTTGCCGGGCACCATGTCACCCTTTTGTTCACTGTTGATCATCGTTCTTGGGTGAATTCTTGTGAATCTGGTTGATGAGATTCTCGATTTTCATAGCGTTGTCCAGCGACTCATCCAGGTAGAAATCTAGTGACGGAGTAAACTTGAGACGAAGGTGTTGGCCGAGCTGCGATCGGACAAAGCTCTTCTCCACTTCCAGATGCGCAAGCGTCTTTTTCTTTCTCTCGGCATCCCCGAAGATGCTCACGTAGACCTTCGCGATCTTTAAATCCGGGCTCATGCGAACCTCCGTCACCGTCACCAGGCCGAATTTTTCCATGGTGAAGTGTTTCTGGACGACTTCACTGATCAACTCCTTGATCAGTGAAGAGACTCTTTCCGTTCTCACCGACATGAGGTTCTCCTGCTACGCGAGTTTCCGTTTTGTCTCAACGATCGTGTAGGCTTCGATGATGTCTCCCACCTTGACATCGTTGAATCCTTCGAGGGCAAGGCCGCATTCGAATCCTTGTTCGACCTCACGGACATCATCCTTGAATCGTTTCAGCGAGGAGAGGCCACCATCGTACACCACCAGCCCGTCTCGCACGACGCGAACTTTGTTGTTTCGTATGATCTTGCCGTCTTGGACGTGGCAACCGGCAATTGTGCCAACTTTTGAGATTTTGAAGATGTCGCGGACCTCCACGGTTGCCAGGACTTGTTCCGAGATTGACGGAGCGAGCATTCCTTCTAGAGCGCTCTTCACCTCATTGATGGCATCATAGATGATGTTGTAGAGACGGATGTCGACTTCCTCAACTTCAGCGAGGCGGCGCGCGTTTAAGTTCGGCCGGACATGGAACCCGATAATGACGGCCCGCGACGCTGTGGCGAGGAGAACATCCGACTCGGAAATCGCTCCAACGCCTTTGTGAATGACCACAACCTGCACCTCGCTCGTTGACAATTTCATCAGGGAGTCCGAGAGGGCCTCGACTGAACCATCCACATCTCCCTTCACGATGATCGGCAAATCCTTGACCTGGCCTTCTTTGATTTGCTTTGAGATATCGTCCAAGGTGATCATACGGCGCTGCCGGAAGTCTTGTTCACGCTTGAGCTGCTGCCGCTTCAGACTGATATCTCGAGTCTCCCGTTCGCTCGCGAGAGCGACGAGCTCGTCACCCGCCTGCGGGATGCCATCGAAACCAATTACCTGAACCGGCTCAGATGGTCGTGCGACTTCGATCCTCCGACCCCGCTCGTCGAACATCGCACGCACGCGCCCGCTCCAGATTCCGCAGATGAACGAATCGCCAATCCTCAACGAACCTTTCTGTATGAGGACGGTGGCGACGATACCCTTCCCCCGGTCGAGCTCTGCTTCAATCACCACGCCGCGGCCAAGTCGATCGGGATTGGCCGTCAATTCCAATACTTCCGCCTCCAGCAGGATTCTCTCCATCAGTTGATCGACATTTGTCCCCTTCTTGGCAGATATCTCGATCGATTGGAATTTCCCACCCCATGCTTCAACAAGTATGCCCTTTTCGGAGAGCTGCTGGCGAATCCGCTCAGGATTCGCTTCGGGTTTGTCGATCTTATTGATGGCGATGACGATCGGGACTCCAGCAGCCTGGGCGTGACTGATCGCTTCGACCGTTTGAGGCATCACGTTATCGTCAGCAGCGACGACCAGGACAACAATGTCGGTTACCTGGGCGCCTCGCGCGCGCATCGCGGTAAACGCTTCGTGGCCCGGCGTATCGAGGAAGGTAATTTGTTTCCCATCCTCCAACGTAACTTCGTACGCTCCGATGTGCTGGGTAATGCCGCCGGCTTCTCCCGCCACGACATTGGAGTTCCGAATATGATCGAGAAGCGACGTCTTCCCGTGGTCGACGTGCCCCATAATCGTGACAACCGGAGGCCTGTACCTGAGCGTCGACGGATCATCCTCAGTATCGGTAAGAATGTCCGCAGTGAACTCGGATTCAAAATCGACCTGAAAACCGAACTCATCGGCCACGAGGGTGATCGTATCCTTGTCGAGCCGCTGATTGATGGACACCATAATGCCGAGGCTCATGCACTTCTGGATGACCTCGGCGACGGAAACCCGCATCAAATCTGCCAGTTCACCGACCGAGACAAACTCCGTGACGCGGACGCGAGTTCTGTCGCGCTCCCGTTCTTCCAACATGCGCTGCTCTTCCTCTTCGCGTTCGCGTTTTTTCCGTTTGCGAAGCGCCGCGCGTGCACTGAAACTGTCGTCCACCATTTCCGCGAGCGTTTCGCGTATCGCCTTCTCTACCTCCTGTTCATTCACTTCTGCATGGCGGATTTTCTTTCGCTTGCGGCCCTTGAGCTCAACCTCGTCCTCAACGGCAGGCGCTCGCCCCGTCCCCTTCTTCGTCTCCTCACGGACTTTCTTCTTCTTTTTCTTCTTCTTCTTTTTGTCTTCCTCTGTTTCTACGGCTGGCCTCGCTGCGGCCGCTGGCGCTCGCTTTATCTCGATCTTACCTTTGATCGTCAGACCAACGCGCGGACGCGCCATGGCTTCTTCAAGCGGCGAGAGCTTCTTCGGCTTCCTTACCGGAGCATGCTTGGCGACAATGGGTTCAGGCGAAGGAGCAGCCTCGGCGGGCTCGACAACACCCGGCTCTTCCACCGGAGGTGCTTCAGAGGGCGCGCGTTCAATTTCCGACACAGGGGGTGTCTCAACCTCAACCGGCGGCACACCAACAGCAGTTACCTCGGCTGATGAAGCAGCCACTACAGGCGGGGCGGGTGCAGCAACTTCCTCAACCGGCACTTTCTTTTCTGGCTTCTCGACCGTCTCCTTCTTTCGAGACGTTCGGAATTCCTGCAGCTTTCGCTGATGGCGCTCCGCAACATCCTTCTCCTTCTTGAAGTGGGCCATGATCGCTGTCAGCATTTCATCCGTGACAGACGACATATGGCTCTTCACCTCGAATCCTTTCTTGTGGAGAAATTCGATGAGCGTCTCGCTCGAAAGGTTGAGTTCAGTCGCCAGCTTGTAAACCTTGATTTTTTTGGCTGCTGTCTCTGGCATTCAAGCCTCTGCGTGATAATAGGTGGCGTCGTTGATGGCGCGATTCCTATGGCTGTGGTTGCTCTTCATCTTTTGAGACTTCGCTCGGTGCAGTCTGATCGCCTTGTTCGCCTTCGGCCGGCTTCTTCTCTGCTGGTCCTTCGGTTGAATTCTCCGCCTCGCTCGCGCCCTCCTCCTTTGCCGCAGGTTGTGCTCCCGGTGCCTCTTCAGCCTCCTCGATCTCGGCTTCTTCAAGTCCTTTCTTCAGCAACTGAAGGATCTCGTCGATCTTCTCTCGTTCGATACCCAGCGTCCCGACGAGCTCCTCCGCCGATGTGTCAATCACATCTTTGACCGTCTCATATCCCTCATCGAAGAACTTATGGAAGAGAACATCACCAAGTTCCTCGCGGAACTCTGACAGATCCATGTCATACTCCTCTTCCTCACCGCCTTCTTTGATAAGCTGAATGTCATACCCCGTGAGCTTCGAAGCTAATCGAACGTTCTGACCGTTCTTGCCGATGGCCAGGGATACTTGGTCGGCCGCGACGGTCACCATCGCTTTCTTGTTCTCCTTGTCGAGTTGCATCTCTTTGAGCTTTGACGGCGAGAGGGAGCGCGTAATGAACATTAAGGGGTCATCGCTCCAGTTGATCACATCGATGTTCTCGTTGTTGAGTTCGCGGACAATCGCATGAATGCGCACGCCCTTCATTCCCACGCATGCACCGACCGCGTCAATGCGGTCGTCGTGGGAGAGGACTGCGATCTTCGCCCGGTCACCTGGCTCGCGCGCAATCGCCTTAATCTCAATGATGCCGTCGTAAATCTCCGGGATCTCGATCTCAAAGAGCCGCATGAGGAATTGAGGGTCGGTGCGTGAGACAATGACGACCGGGTTACCAGCCCCCTTACGCACCTCTTTCACCACAGCGCGAATCGTATCGCCCTTTTTGTAGCGCTCTTTGTAGATCTGCTCACTCCGAGGAAGTATGAGCTCATTGCGATTGTGGATGACGAGAATCTCGCCCTTTCCCTTGCGGATTTGATAAATCTCGCCGACGACGATTTCACCCAAGGCGCTCGTATATTCGCTATAGATGGCCTCTCGCTCAATTTCTTTGATGCGTTGGTTGAGGTTCTGTTTCGCGCTAATGACGAGGCGTCGGCCAAAGGTGTCGAGGGGAACGATTTCGACATACTCCTCGCCAATCTCGATATCTTCACCCGAACGGCGGCGAGCCTCCTTCAAATCGATCTGTGCGACGGGGTCTGTCGCGGTCTCGACGACCTCGCGTTCGAGATAGATTTCGATGTCACCCTTGTCCATGTTCACCACGACATCGAACTTGACAGTCGGCCCGTACTTCTTGCGAACCATCATGCCAAAGATGTCCTCGACGATCCCGACCAGAATGTCCTTGTCGATCCCCTTCTCGCGAACCATCTGGGCAAATGATTCGACAATTTCGTGATTCATTTCATCCTCCGAACAATAAACTCTCTGCAGAACAAGCTACCAGGGCAGCTCTTCTTTTGATTCGACAATCAGTGAAAAGTCCACCGACACGGCATCGCCGGTATCGGGCGCAAACAGTAAAGTATTTTCCGAGTCGGCCACGAGCTTCCCCACGAAAGAAGCCCGCTCTCCATTTTTCAGATACGTGACCTTGAACCGTCTTCCAATGTTTTTCTTGTACTGTCTCAGGTATCGCAGCGGCCTGTCCATTCCGGGCGAAGAGACCTCAAGCCTATAGGAGCTTTGAAAAATCCCTTCGGCGTCGATCATCCGACCAAGATCTCGGCTCACCTCAGCACACTCCGCGATCGTTATCCCGCGGTCGGTGTCGAGGAAGATCTGGACGAGCCGCGTTCCTCGGTCGTGACGGAGAACAATGTCAACCAGAAACGCGTTGTGCCGCTCGAGGAGCGGAACCAGCATTTCCTGCAATTTCTGTCTGATTTCGACCATAGGATCTTCGTAACAAAAAAAATAGCCCGAAAAGGCGGGCTATCTTTACAGCGAGGTATACGAATATAACTATTCAGCCTCCAACATGCAAGGAGAATAGCATCAGAAATTCGTCAGCACTTCTTGTTCCTTGTAGAAGTCCGCAATGATTTCGGCAGCTTTCACCGGGTCGTCGGTGACACGGAAAAGATCCATATCTGAGGCGGAAAGATTGCCTTCCCCCAAGACAACCTCTCGAAGCCACGTGATCAACCCTTTCCAGTACTCCGAGCCTATGAGAACAATTGGAAATGCCTTTGTTTTCTCCGTCTGAATCAGCGTGACGGCCTCAAAGAACTCATCCAAGGTCCCAAAACCTCCCGGCAAAACGACAAAACCGTGGGCGTATTTCACGAACATCACTTTACGGACAAAGAAGTGTCTGAAGGTTGCAAGACGACGTTTGTCGATGTAGCGATTGGCGTTTTGCTCGAACGGAAGCTCGATGTTCACGCCGACTGATGCGCCCCCTTGTTGCTGCGTACCTTTGTTCGCCGCTTCCATGATGCCGGGCCCAGCTCCCGTGAGGATGTTGAAACCGCGTTTGACGAGCTCACGCGCGACCTGTACGCCGAGATCATAATATTTGGTCCCTGGCTTCGTCCGCGCCGATCCAAAAATCGAGACCAGGCGGTGCTGTTGCGACAGCAGCGTGAAGCCATCGACGAATTCGGCCATCACACGAAAGATGCGCCAGATGTCATCCTGAGCGTTGATGAGCGATCGAAGTTGCGTGTCCTGCCTCAGATCATGTGCAGAAGGTTCTTTGAGGTTGTCCATATGAGCATGATCGATTCGTGTTGAATTGTTTCTGAAAAGCAGCTTTCAGATTGCGAGGGCTTTCCTGAGCATGTGATTTACATGCGCAGCCCCGTGAGTTGTCGGAGCATCGTGTGTGAAGTGTTGAATGGATCAAGCCAGCAGTAGAAGCCGTGGTTCGGCACACTCGTGAGAGGCGCGGCAGAAAAGCGCGGCTACACCTCAGCAGAAGGCCAGAGGATCTCGCAGTCGGACCCTTCAAACTGCTGAACAAGCTTTCGAAAGTCATCGCCTACGGTCTTGGGGCGATTGGTGCGCTCATCGAGCCAGACGAGATAGGCCACGTTCCGCGCCACAAGCTGACCGGTGGCGCCTTTCTCGATGACGCCTTCCATCGCAAAGCTCGACTCTTTGATGAACGACAATCGCGTATACACATCCAGAACTTCGTCGAAAAAGGCTGCTGATTCATAGTCAATCTCATTTCGAACGAGCACAACCTTCGCATCCCGCTGAATGGACTGGATATCCACTCTCGCCCCGATGTGTTTCAGATACTCGATCCGCGCCACTTCGAAGTACAGGAGGTAGTTGCCGTTGTGCACGATCCCCTGCCAATCGACCTCGTAGTTGCGGACCCGAATTTGGTACTTGTGCTTGAACTTCTTCCTGTCAATCATACACTCAATCCTTAAACGTGCTGGCAAGAATGCGGGCTGCGGCCTTCACCTGCTCCATCGTCACGTCCATATGGGTAACGGCCCTGAGCGAAGTGTAGCTCGAGTCGGTCAGCAGTACTCCTTTCGAGCGAAGAAGGGCCAGCGCATCGGCAGTGGGCAAGCCTGTTTTACCGATGTCGAAGATCACCATGTTTGTTTGGACGGATTCGAGATCCAACGCGAGGCGGGGAATCTTGGCAACCTCAAAAGCAAAAACTCGCGCTTTCTCGTGATCTTCGTGAAGTCGCTCGATGTGATTCTCGAGCGCAAATAACGCTCCGGCCGCAATAATCCCGACCTGTCGCATACCGCCGCCAAAAATCTTCCGAAACCGGCGGGCGCGCTGAATGAGTTCCTCGGATCCGACGAGCGCCGAACCGACCGGAGCCCCGAGGCCTTTCGAGAAACAGACCGACACGGAATCGAAGTATTGCGCATATTCCCGCGGATGGATCCCCGTTGCTACCCACGCGTTCCAGAGTCGCGCACCATCAAGGTGCATCTTGATTCCTACCGCCCTGGCGAAATCACGAATTCTCTTGATCTCCTCTACGGGATAAATGGTCCCACCTGCACGGTTGTGAGTGTTTTCAAGACAGATGAGCGCGGTGCGCGGCATGTAGTACGCTGAAGGTCGCACAGCTGGCGCCAGCTGCTCTGCTCGCAGGACCCCCCGACTTCCTCGAATGACGTGGAGTTGAACGCCCGACAGCATCGATGGCGCGGCAGTCTCATAATGGAAGATGTGGGAGTCCTGCTCAACAATGACCTCCTCGCCTGGTTGCGTCTGCGACTTGATCGCAACTTGGTTTGCCATGACCCCGGACGGCACGTAGAGTGCAGCCGGTTTGCCGAGAAGCTCGGCGACGCGCTGCTGCAAGAGGTTGACGGTGGGATCCTCCCCAAACACATCGTCGCCAACCGGGGCCTCGGCCATCGCTTTGCGCATAGCGGGCGTAGGTCTCGTGATCGTGTCACTTCGCAGATCGATGAAATCCGTGCTCATGGTGTTTCTTCTTTCCGTGATCGTGGAATGAGAGCCAGAAGAATGAAGACCGCGCTGCAGAGGAGACAAGCCTGGGCAAAGAGGTCTCCGTGCGAGGCGTAGAATGTCAATTCATCGCTCGCCTGTATTTCGCCATCAAACGCCGCCGCGGAGTAGAGAGCTGTTTCGTAGTGAACTCTTCCGGCGGGATCAACGAGACCCGAGATGCCGCCGTTGGCAGCCCGGATGATCCATCTGCGGTTCTCGATCGCTCGAAACGACGCGTAGCTGGCATGCTGATACGCGCCAGACGTGTTTCCCCACCAGCTGTCGTTCGTAATAATCACGAGGAATTGCGCCCCTCGCCCAACGAACAGCCTCACGAAGTTCGGATAGACCGATTCGTAGCAGATCATTCCCGCAAATGTGACCGATCCTCCCCCCCTCAGCGGCAAGAAAAAGGCGACCGTGTCTTGCCCCTTTCCCCAACTGCCGATGCCGACGTTCCACCTGAGCGGTTCGATGAGGAAGCGAAACGTCTCTGCGTACGGGATGCGTTCTGCAAACGGGACGAGTACCATTTTCTTATAGATCGGGCCGGCGGGTTGTCGCGGAACCAAGAGCATTGCCGAATTGAAATCCTCGTAATAGATCTGATAAGATCTGACGCGGTTCGCAGTAACCGGCGCCGACGCAGAATCATAAAACCGCGTCCACGGCAGCCCCGCGAAGACCGGGATGCCGATGGAATCGAGGCTAGCTCGTAATGCTGACCAGTATGAGGAGTACTGTGGCAGGAGAATCTGCAGGGGTATGGCGGTTTCAGGCCATACGATCAGATCAAGACCTCGAGAACTGAGGGATTTGGACTCTCTCACATATTGCGCAAGCTGCAATTCGTACGAATCAAGCTTCGAGGCATAACCCTGCCCCCACTTCTCCCACGGATCAATGTTGGGTTGCACCACGCCGACTTTGAGCGTTGGGCCCACGGGTTCCTTTCTATATCGTGCACTGAGAAATCCACCAACAAGCCATGGTCCGACATATGCGAGAACTAGCAGACAGAACATGACTACTGTTTGCGGTGCACGCAGTCTCCACCTCCCCGTCGCAAGGTTGGTGACGAGAACGAAAGCGAGGGCATTGAAAGCGATGATGATGAACGAGAGACCGTACACCGATGTGTACTCGGCAATCTGAATCCGGTGCAGGTCGTATGCCTGGCTGTTCCCTAGTGTAATCCAAGGGAAGGAGAACTCGCTCAATGAATGGGAATACTCGTATGCAATCCACAAGAACGGAAAAGCGAGAAGGCCGGCGAAAGAGCCTAAGCGCCGACGCACAATCAAAAAAAGGACAATCGGTAACCAGTAGAAAAACGGATGGATCAACAACAACGCGCCTCCAGCAGTCATCATCCATGGGTCATTACCGTGGGTGAATCCACCGGTCCAATACACGGTGGCACAATGGAAGACGAGCATCATCAGATAGGAATAGCGAAGGATCCTCCATGTGCTGTCAAGGATTTCGATGAGAAGGAAAAACGGAACAAGCCCGACGTACGCAAGAGAATAAAACGGCGATGGAGGGAAGGCAAACCCGAGCATCGCGCCGGACAGAATCGCGAGGGCAAGCCGGTGGCGCAGGCTTGTGCCGGGAAATGCTCTCAGATCTGGAACGGGGGTCATGGATAATGTCGCCGAAGTTTCCTCTCCATCAACCATGTTTCTCCTGCCCTGAAGAAAAGGATGACGAGAGATCCACAGATCATACCAATGATCGCGCCAGCCAGAACATCGGACGGGAAGTGGACGCCAACATAAATGCGCGAAAAGGCCACAATTGATGCGAAGGAAAAGAACGCCCAGGTCCACCGGGGAAGAAAGTACGAAAGAACAATAGCCCCGGCGAAGTTGTTGACTGCGTGCGACGAGGGAAACGAGTAGCCACTTCCGCAGCTCACGAGCAAGTGAACATTTGTGAGCACCTGGCAGGGTCGGGGTCGGTCAACGAGATGCTTCAAGAAGGAGCTGTTGAACTGATCGCTGAATGCTATGGCAGGAATCAACAGAAGCGCAGCAATCCGACCACCTTTCCCTCCTTTGAAAACAAGCAAAAGCCACAGGAGGCCGACGGCAAGGAGAGCCGTGGGATTCTTGTTCAGATCGGTGACAAACGGCATCACGACATCGAAGACGGTGTTTTGAAGAGTCTGATTACACACTTGGAACAGGCTTCGGTCAAGGCTGTACAGAAAGTCGATCAAGCAGTCTTCCTCTTGCAGTGGGCGTCAACGGGGAGCGCTTGGAGTATTTGTCGTGCCAGATCTCTTATACAGATAGCGAGCGACGAGGATGAGAACAACGACGATAACGATCGTCGTAACAGTCTTGCTATAAGTCTCCAGATAGAAACTGATTGCCTGCCAATTTTGTCCGAGTTTTTGGCCGGCGATGAGCAAGATGGCATTCCAAACCAGCGCGCTCAGAAACGACAGAATCGTTGTCTTTAGCAAGGAAAGCTCGGACATACCTGCAAAGAACGAGACGACAGCCCTCGTGCCGGCAAGGAATCGGTTGGCGACAATTACGAAATACCCATAACGCCGAAACCATACTTCAACTTTCAGTACGCTTTCTTTGGGAAGGAACTTTATCCTCCCCGCCTCGATAATCTTGTCACCAAACCAGTCACCGATCTTGTACATCGACAAGAACCCAATGGTGCTGGCAACAGTAGCCAGTAACAATGCGGAGGTGAAGTCAATAGTCCCCAACCCGACAAGGGAGCCTGCGAACACAACGACGACATCGCTTGGAAAAGGGGGAAAAATGTTCTCAATGTAGGCGATTGCCGCTACAGCGATGTAAACCCAAATTGGATTGAGCTGCGCCAGATTGTTGATGAATTCTTCCACGAGAAATGTCTAAGGTACTTCAGCGGCAAGAATAGTGGCAACTGCCAAAGCTGCGCATCCTTCACCCCGACCAACGAATCCCAGGCGTTCATTGGTGGTGGCTTTGATCGAAACGTGGGATCTCTTCATGCCAAGAGAGCGCGCGATGTTCCGCTTCATCTTCGCTATATGTGACAGGACTTTTGGCTCTTGAAGGATGAGTGTCGAATCGATGTGAAAAACCGCGAATCCTCTGACTTTGAGCATCTTCCCGACACGGTCGAGCAACACGAGGCTTGAGATATTCTGGTATTTACGACTCGTGTTGGGGAAATGTTTCCCGATGTCGCCCAAGCCTGCCGCACCCAGCAACGCATCGCAAATGGCATGCAGTAACACGTCGGCATCTGAGTGGCCAAGCAGGCCGCGGCGAGAGCGGATACGAACTCCACCGAGCACAAGCCGCCTCCCCTCACTGAATCGGTGGACGTCGTACCCTATTCCGACGTGAGGAATTCCTTGAACGTTCTTAGCGAACTTCAAATCCTATGTACCTTTCCTGGAATTCCTTCCATTCAATCCTGAGGTCTTTCACATAGGCCGATCGTGGCCCCACTTTCACCTCTTTGATCAGCTCTTCAAGGAGTGATCGGTCTCCGTATGCCTCGATTTCCACATCGCCATCGTACAGGTTACAAACGAATCCTGACAGACTGAGCTTCGTCGCCTGTCGCCAGACGAAGTAACGGAATCCCACTCCTTGAACCATGCCCTGGACAATGATGTGAACCCCTACCTGCATCGCACAACGAAAGTACGAGTTCTAGAAGTGAAAATCAAAGAGATTGTTCGGTTTGCTGCGATTCATTGTCAAGAGCATCGATCATGGACATCGCGGGATGCATGGTTTTGCCTGTGAGTCGCTCGTTATTCGCTAATACATCCCTCACGGTGCGGGCTGGGACGCCAATCCTGAGCGCTCCTCGGAGATGAGAGAACAGCCGACGTTGGTAACCTCCCGTCGCGAGAAGAACAACAATCACCAATTCCCGCTCCTGAAGAGATAATCCCGAGCGTGAGAAAATGCGGCCGTATGCATCTTCGACAATTCTGTAGGGCAACTCAGGGTGGAGATCTTTAAGTCGTTTCAGTATGCGCGGAACCTGGCTTCCGTAAATGCGGTGGAAGATACGCAAACCGCGATGAGCAAATGTCTTCCGATCAACGCGACTGGGCTGGGAGTTTTTGCCGGCGGGACTGATTTTATCGAGGTCCTCGAAGGCATCGAGCATCGCCGGATACCCGAGGAAAAGTGACAAGTGAAGGAAGAGTTCGGAAAAAAATGCTCGGGGCAGCCGGTATCGAGTGATCGCATTGCGCAAACTCTTCGCAGCCTCCTCCCTTCTTCCAAGAGCATACAGTGCGGCTATCTTGGTGCTCACACGAATTCGCGGGGTCAGGGTGTGTCTCTGGCTGCGCATAGCGAAAGGTTCCTTCAAAACAACAAAAGGGACGAGGCCCATCTTCGTCCCTTTCGATTCTCCTGCTACCGTATGAAGCACATCTTCAGATATGCTCTCGGAAGATCGGAGTGCCCGGAGCGAGACTTGAACTCGCATGCCCTTTCGGGCGCCGCCCCCTCAAGACGGTGTGTCTGCCAGTTTCACCATCCGGGCAATGGCAAATCGAAAATGAAATCTCAAAATGCAAAAAGAGAAAATGGGGTCAAACAGATTTTTACTTTATCATTTTTGATCTATTTTTGTGAGCGTGGATGGAATCGAACCATCGACCCTCTGCTTAAAAGGCAGATGCTCTACCTCTGAGCTACACGCCCAACCAGCACAATAGAAACACTGAGGTAACACCGATGTGCACTAGAATATAGCCAAATCCATCTGGATTTTCAAGGCATCAGCTGTCGTGTCGTTCTGCTCGCGGCTGAGCGGGAGTCGCGACCTCGCTCGACGTCTTGTCGGACTTGCTACGATAAAGAATACCCAGCGGTACGATCACGCAGTAGCCCAGAACAAGAAGAATGGGTGCCACGACAAGAGGTAACGTTCCATCCCATGGCTCCTGTGCGAGCGCGACATAACCCAGAATGATCGTGAGCAGGCCTACTCCCAAGATCTGGTAGTTGCTTTTTGTGAACGGCAGGCTTACCGGATGTCCTTTTCGTTTGGGTGCAACTTTGGAGGCAACTCGTGCCATAGCGATCTCCTTACCCTCCCCCGTAATAAAAAGCCCAGCGTTGGGGGGTACGCCGGGCTTGACCGTTGAATGACGACAGTCAGGGGAGTAACCGTCGTCTAGGTCAAGGTCAAATTTACATCATTTCCCGATAATGTCAAGTGCAACGTACGGACGTCTAAGACCAGGAACGTAGTCCGGTAACGAGTTTTCCATCAACCAATTGCAGAACCCGATCTGCCCTTTTGGTCAGATCAAGATTATGCGTCGCAATCACAAATGTCAGACCCCGCTTCTCCGCCAGGTCCATGAGCAACTGGTGAAGTCTAAGGCCATTTTGTTCATCGAGATTTCCCGATGGCTCATCGGCTAACACAAGCTGGGGATCATTCATCAGCGCTCGGGCAACAGCGACGCGCTGCTGCTCTCCTCCCGAGAGCTCATTTGGTTTGTGGTCAAGGCGTTCTTCAAGCCCAACCTCCTGAAGCAGTGCCGCGGCCCTCGTGCTCGCCTCCTTCATCAGTTCTCCTTTGATGAGCGCCGGCATTGCCACATTCTCGAGCGCCGTGAACTCTGGAAGCAAATGATGAAACTGGAAGACGAACCCGAGTTTGCTGTTGCGAAATTGCGCAAGCTCCTCCTCGGACAACACGCTCAGGTCGAGGCCGTCGACATACACCTTACCTGACGTCGGTCGGTCGAGCCCGCCCAATAAATGGAGCAGCGTGCTCTTCCCCGAGCCCGATGGACCGACAACGACGACGATTTCACTTTGTCGCACGTCCATATCGACGCCCTTGAGAACCTGTAGCTTGAGATCCTTCCCCATCAGGAATTCTTTGTGCAGCATTTCTGCACGAAGCAACGTCTTTTTTTCAACTATTCCCAACGAATTGCCTCCACGGGTATAAGGTTCGCAGCGCGCTTTGCAGGATAGAGGGCCGCGAGAGAACACAATCCGATTGCCGTTATGGTGACGACGAGGACATCGAGCAGTTGAATATCCACGGGAATTGCAGGGATGATGTACACTGTGGGATCGAGCGGGAAGAGGTGATACTTTTCCTGTAAGAAGACAAGAAGCAGACCCAGTCCGAGCCCCAGAAGGCTGCCAAGAACGCCGACGAAGACGCCTTCGAACATGAAAATGCGAATGATGCTTCTGTCAGTGGCCCCCATCGCCTTGAGCACACCAATGTCCCGGGTTTTCTCGATGACGGACATCGTCAGAGATCCGAGCAAGTTGAAAGATGCCACACCGACGATCAGGCACAAGATGATATACGCCATCCATCGTTCGATCTTCATCACCGAATACAGGTCACGGTGAAGATCGTACCACGTCATCACCCGGAATGATGATCCAAACTTGTCGAGCAGCATTCCCTTGAAACGATCTGAGCGGTCGATGCTTCGAAGTCGCAGCTCCACGCCACTGATATTCTTTCCCATACCGAAGAGTGACCGCGCAGCATCCAGCCCCACGAACGCATAGTATGAATCGTACTCTTTGTTGTTCGATTCGTAGATACCAACGACGCGGAAGCGCCGAATCAACGGCTGGCCCAGCTGTAGCAACGCGGTTTCGGACCCGGCGAGGCTCACAACCGACAACGTATCGCCGACTACTGCTCCGAGGCGATCCGAAAGTGTCAGCCCGAGGATGATTCCGTTCCGGTTACGCCCGTCGAAATCGAGATTGCCGAGAACAATTTTGTCTTTGAGGCCCGAGACGGCCGCAATACGCTCGGTCTCAATGCCTTTGACGTTGATGACACGATTCAGATTGCGAGACACAACAACTGCTTTACCGACTGCAAATGACGCCACCCCTGCAACGTCACCCTGTCGTGAGGCATATGCGATGATCGGCTCATAGCTTGAGACATCCGTCTGCTTCGGGCTCTCGATGCGCAGATGGGGATCGAAATTGACAAGGATCGATGTCACCAGCCCGCCGAACCCATTGAACACAGAGAGGACAACGATCAACGCTGCGACACCGATCATGACTCCGATGACGGAAATGATCGAGATCACGGTCACAAGTCCGACTTGTCGCTTTGAGACAAGATAGCGGAGCGCTATGGAACGTTCGACACTCATGAGCCGAAGCGAATCATTCTTACGGGGTCGCGATTCGCCGCCAGCCGCGATGGAATCAATGACGAGAGAAAACACATTATGAGCGTCAGAGCGCTCACAATGGCGAAACTCGCAATGTTCATGTCGATGGGAACATGTGTCATGTAGTAAATGCCGGCCGGCAAGGAAATCACGCTGTATTTCATCTCGAGCCAGCAGAGCACGAAAGCCAGCACATTGCCGAAGATCGTGCCGAGCACGCCAATGAACATGCCTTGAATCAGGAAGATGTGCATGATCTTTTTGCGGTTTGTGCCGATCGCGCGCAGGATGCCGACCTCTTTGGATTTCTCCATGACCATCATCAAAAGTGTGCCGACAATGTTAACGGTTGCGACGACCACGATGAGACCAATGATGATGGGAATTGGTTTCTTCTGGAGCTCGATCCATGTAAAGAGGTTGCGATTCATCTGGTAGGTCGTTCGAGCATAGTAGGGATAGCCGAGCTCTTCAGGAATCTGACGTGCCAAACTGCCTAGTTTGTCCAGATCCGTGACGAGAATGTCAAAGCCGGAAACCATGGGCCCGACCGCGAAGAGACGTTGAGCGTTCCTGATGTTGACGTAGACGTACGTCTCGTCGTAATCCGCCATCCCTGTTTCATACAAGCCCATTACCTCGAATTGCATGACACGCGTTTGTGACAAGGAGAGCGATGAACCGCCAAGCGAGAGCAACAGGATGCGATCACCTACGTGCACCTCGAGCTTCTGCGCAAGGCGCCGTCCAAGAATGATTCCCTCGACGCCTTTTTCTCGCGCGCCCAGGCGATACGCTCCTTCGACCAGCCTCTGCTTCGCAGCGGAGATGTCATTCTTTGGATCGACACCTTTGATCAACACTCCATCAGTTGCTGCGGCAGATCGAATCATTCCTTCTCGGGAGAGATACGGTGCCATCTCCAGGACCTCGGGATATCGAGATTTCACGAGCTGCATGGCTTGGGTGGGATTGCTCAGGAGCTGATTCTGGAAGGCGATAAGCTGCATGTGAGCAGTGAAGCTCACGACATTTTCTTTGATTGTCCTCTCAAACCCGCTGAGGACCGATAATGTGATGATGAGTGCGGCAACGCCGAGCGTCACGCCGACGACCGCTATGAGTGTGATGAAGGAAACGAAACCACGATGGCGGCGAGAACGCAAATAGCGAAGGGCAATGAACATCGAAACTGGCATAGTGGACTTTGGAGACCTGTCAGGATTTGCCGAGAAAGTTACTTCTTTGTTCCCCATTGCAGGAGATAACTTTTAATAAAGTCGTCAAGCTCACCATCCATGACGGATTGAACGTCGCTTGTTTCCCTGCCCGTTCGGTGGTCCTTTACCAGCGTGTACGGTTGAAACACGTACGACCGGATCTGGCTCCCCCATTCGATTTTCTTCTTGGAGCTTTCGATCGCACTGAGCCGAGCTTCTTCTTCCTCCCGCCTGAGCTGGTAGAGACGCGATTTGAGCATCTTCATCGCACGCTCGCGGTTCTGAAATTGCGATCGCTCCTGCTGGCATGCGACCACGATGCCCGTCGGGAGGTGCGTAATGCGAACGGCGGTCTCTACCTTGTTGACGTTCTGGCCGCCTTTTCCGCCCGATCGATAGGTGTCGATCTTGATATCGGGGGGATTGATCTCGATTTCAACATCATCTTCGATCTCCGGATAGACAAAAATCGAGGCAAATGACGTGTGCCGGCGCGCATTTGCATCGAAGGGAGAGATCCGCACAAGCCGGTGGACGCCACTCTCTGCCTTCAGATAGCCATAGGCGTATTTACCGATGACTTCAATGGTTGCGCTCTTAATGCCGGCGCCTTCTCCCTCAAGCATATCAGCCAGATTGACCTTGAACCCCTTCTGCTCGCACCATCGGGTGTACATCCTGAGGAGCATCTGTGCCCAATCTTGCGATTCCGTGCCTCCAGCTCCCGAGTGAATCGTCAGAAGCGCGTTTTTCTCGTCGTCCACTCCCCCGAGCATGTTCTTGAGCTCCAATGACCCGATCTCCTGTTCGAGCTTCTTGAGGTCATTGACGATTTCCTCGACGACATCCTTCTCGTTGCTTTCCTCTGCAAGCTCGATGAGCATTCCGGTATCTTGCGCCAGCGAATTCAACCTGCCCCACGAATCGATCCAGTCTTTCCTCAAGTTGATTTCCTGCAGGACCTTTTGTGCTGCGGTGTTGTCACTCCAGAAGTTCGGCTCATGAGTCTTGACCTGCAGCTTTTCGATTTCAGCTTCCTTCTTATCGAGGTCAAAGATACCCCCTCAGAGAGGCGAGTCTCTCTTTTTGTTCCTCCAGCTTTTCCTTCAATTCCTCAAACATAGTTAGATTCTCATTTCCTCTTCCACATCAATTTCCATTCGAAGCAATGCTGCGCTCAGCGTCTTGCCCTGCGCGTCGTTCTTCAACGATTTTGTTCCGCCGCCCCCCAGCGCCTGATGCAAGAGAAAGTTCAGTGCCCACAAGTTTGGCAGTTCATACCGCTCGACATTTCCCTTCACAATTCCTTCAAAATGTTTCTGGACGCGATCCGCCGTCACGTACTTTCGGATCAGCGGATAATATTCTTCTTTCAGCGCGATCAACCCAACATTGGCTGTATCCCCTTTGTCCCCAGAACGAGCGTGACAGATCTGTCGAAGCTGAACTCTCATGGCTCCTACGCTTGCTGGACAATCACTCTCGGTGTGACAGCGCTTTTGGGAATCAGCGCCGGCCAATATGAAACGACCTCGCTTGGTTTCGGCCTGCCTCCTGCGAACCCGGTAACACCTGGAGGACCTGTGAGAATAAGCGGCGCGATTTCCTTTCCAAACCGCTCAACATCGGTATGGCTCTGGCTCCGCACCCCGATCCGCAACACGACCTCATTGACAACATTCGGCACCTCGGCAATCGGGCCGTGACAGGAGTTCAGTCCCAAAAACTCTGTGTTGATCTCTTCGAACGCCAACCCCGCATCACTGAGGCGCGTGCGGAGCACCTCATCGGCGCGGCGAGCCTTTTCTAACGCATCCGGCCAAGCGAACGTCAGCGTGCCAACTGCTGTGTAGCCATCGTGGTATGACATCGAGACCTTGTAGGTGTCCGTCGCTGGCCTTCCTTTAACACCAGACAACCTGACTCTGTCTTTTCCCTCTTGCTGGAGGGTAATAGTCGTGAAGTCGGCAGTCACGTCGGGGGTTACGTACCGCGTCGGATCACCGATCTCATAGAGGAGCTGCTCCTTCACGGTCTGCACGGTCACCATTCCACCGCTTTGTTCATGCTTCGTGATGACGATTTCGCCGTTTGGGTACGATTCGGCAATGGGAAAACCGATATGAGCAATGTCGGGAACGGACTCCCAATCGGCGCTGAAGTTTCCTCCACTCGCCTGCCCTCCACATTCCAGTATGTGTCCCGCGATGGTTCCACTCGCCAGTCTGTCCCAATCATCTTCAGGCCAGCCAAACTCATACGTCATCGGCGCGAGCGTGAGTCCTGTATCTGTTGTCCTTCCAGTGATAACGATGTCCGCGCCTCGCCGCAGCGCTTCAACGATGGGAGCCGCCCCAAAGTAGACATTCGCACTCAGGATCTTATGCCGGATGGTCTCGATCGGCTCGCCTGTATCCATGTTGCTCAGGTTGATACCGCGACGGTGAAGTTGATCTATTCGCTCCAAAATGTCATCACCAAGGACAATGCCGACCTTGAGCCCTTTGATTCCTTTCCTCTGAGCGCACTTGAGAATCGCTTCGCCACACGCTTGAGGGTTTACGCCCCCACCATTTGTGATGATCTTGATACCCTTTGCTGCACAGATTGGAAGAATCTGCTCAGTCATTGGAACGAGATCCTTTGCATAGCCAAGCTCAGGATTTCGTTTCTTCTGCTTCTGTAGAATGGACATCGTGACTTCCGCGAGGAAATCCATCACGATGTAATCGATCGGGCCTTTCGACACCTGATCGAGTGGCGCGGTCTGTAAGTCGCCCCAAAATCCTTGCCCGGAAGCAATTCTGACTTTTTCTTTCAATCTACCGAGGGTCTGTCAATGTTATGCTAATATCGCCTTGTACCCGTAGCAGAGAATGCCTGCTCTGCCGTCTTCTTGTATCTTTCGAAAGACAAGTTTAACCTTCTGCCCGACCTCGAGCTTATCGACCTCTGCGTCTGCAACTTGCGTTGTCACTCTCACTCCGTCGTTCAATTCCACAATTCCCACGACCATGGGGGTCTGTTTTGAAAACTTCTCTGATGCTACTCGAACAACGGTGAACGTCAGAAGCTTCCCTTCATCGCTCAGGTGGACGGTTTCAAAAGTCTTCCCTTTGCACTTCGGACAGATGCGACGCGGGGGAAAATGAATTTGCCCGCACTTCACACATTTTCCGGCCTCGAGCCGATATCGCTGCGGGATCTCGCGATGATATCTTGCCGTAATCATTGCGCCTCCAATATATGAATGACACAGCTTGCGCCCGAACCACCCATATTCTGAGCCATGCCCCTGCGCGCGTTCTTTACCTGTCTTGACCCAGCCTTGGCGGTGAGCTGCTCATAGACCTCAATGATTTGAGCGATGCCAGTGGCACCAACGGGATGACCTTTTGCCTTGAGTCCCCCGCTTGTGTTGAATGGGATACGTCCACAGTCGATGGAGGTCAATCCCTGAGCCGCAGCCTCACCTCCCTTTCCTTTTTCGAAAAAGCCCAGATCCTCCGATACCACAATCTCTGCAATCGTGAAGCAATCGTGGACTTCGACCAGGTTGATATCAGCCGGCTTGATGTTTGCCATCTTGTACGCCTTCTGGGCTGCGTTGACGACAGCATTGAGCGTGGTAAGGCTCTGGCGGCTATGCAGTGCGATGGTGTCCGAAGCCTGCGCCGAAGCGATCACTCTTGCAAAACTCTTGTTCAGTTTTTTGGCTACATCCAGGGACGCAACCACAACTGCTGCAGCTCCATCGCTGACGGGCGAGCAATCGAGCAGCCTGAGAGGGTCGGCGACCATTGTTGAGCCCATGACCTGCTCGAGTGTAACCTCGGAGCGGAACTGCGCATTGGGGTTCTTTGCACCGTTGCGATGATTCTTGACCGCAACAGCCGCCAACTGTTCTCGCGTCGTTCCATACTGATGCATATGAGCCTTCGCGATCATCGCATACAGGCCGGGAAACGTGATGCCGTGATACACTTCGTATTCCTGATCTGCAGCGGTGGCCAGCACATCGATGACATCAGCGCCGTCTGTCATTTTCTCCACCCCCCCTGCCAGCACGATGTCGCTCGCACCTGATGCAACCTCCAGAAACGCCTGGCGAAATGCGGCGCCACCTGATGCGCACGCGGACTCCACTCGAGTGGCAGGAATCGGATTGACTCCGAGATAATCTGCCATCACGGCGCCAAGATGCTCCTGGCCGACAAACAAACCCGGCGACATCGATCCCACGTAGAGGGAATCGATGTGATCAACGCCGGCATCCTCAATCGCCCTTTCCGCTGCTTCGACAAAAATGTCCTTGATCGATCGGCCCCAGAGTTCTCCGAATTTCGTCATCCCGGCACCGATGACCGCGACGTCTCTCATGGCTGGGCCTCCTTATTCGTTGAGCTTGATCTTGCGTCGGAATTTCGCATACTCGCCATAGTTCAAATAGATCTTCTTCTCATCCAACATCTGATGAACTCTCGGCGCGCGATCCTGAACGTTCTTGATCTCATCTGTCACTCGATAGATGAATCCATCGCTGCCAGCACCCGAGCCAAACGAGACCATGAAGATCAGATCACCGGGCCTCGCCACATCGAGCACGGCGGTCAATGCAGTCGGTGATGAGCCGGAGTACGTATTGCCCATCCACGGCACGAGCCATCCCGTTTCGATCTGCTCTTTCGTGAAGCCCAGGCGTTTGCCAACCTCCATCGGAAACTTACCGTTCGGCATGTGGAAGACGGCGAACCGAAAGTCCTTTGGCGACATCCTCGCTTTCTCCAGCAACGCCGTCGCAGCCCCCATGATGTGCTTGAAGTAGGCTGGATCACCGGTAAATCTTCCGCCGTGACGCGGATAGTCCTCTCCTTCGCGACGCCAGAAATCGGGTGTGTCCGATGTGTACGAGTGAGTGTGCAGAATCTCAGCGACCACCTTGTCGCGACCCATGATGAACGCAGCGCCGCCCGCCGAGGCAGAATATTCCAGTGCATCACCAGGCGCCCCTTGCGAAGTGTCGGCGCCAACTCCCAAAGCATAGTTCATCTCGCCGGACTTGACATGGCTGTAGGCTACATACATCGCTTCGGTCCCTGCTTTGCACGCGAATTCATAGCTCGCTACATGAACATGGGGACCGATCCCCAGGGCATCGATGAGAATCGTTGCGCTCGGTTTGACCGCATACGGATGAGACTCAGAACCGATGTACACTGCTCCGATCTCTTTCGGGTCAATCTGCGCGCGCCGCAGAGCGTTCTTCGTAGCTTCGACCGAAATCGTGATCGTATCCTCATCCTGACCCGGCACGGTTTTCTCGTATAACTGCAGGCCTCGGGTGACAGCCTCAGGATCAGCCCCCCACTGCCTGGCGATCACTTCAGCTTTGATACGATACCGTGGGAGGTATGCGCCGTAGCCTACGATACCGACCATAGGTTCTCCTTCGAATGAAGTTGTGATCGAACGAAATGCTTCACTAGGCGATCTTAAGATGTAGCTCTTTGAGTTGCCGAGCATCAACTTCAGAAGGTGCTTCGTCCATCAATGACATCGCGCTGCTTGTCTTCGGGAAGGCGATCACATCACGAATGGACTTCTGCCCCGTCATCAACATCACAATGCGATCAAAGCCGTAGGCGATTCCACCGTGCGGTGGCGCCCCATATCTGAAAGCATCGAGCATGAAGCCGAACTTCTGCCGCGCTTCTTCGGGTCCGATCCCCAGCAAGCCGAACATCTTGCTCTGCAGCTCCGAAGTGTGAATTCGAATGCTCCCTCCGGCGATTTCGTTCCCGTTCAGTACAAGATCATACGCTCGAGCTCTGGCTTTGCCCGGGTCTGTGTCAAGCAAAGCTACGTCCTCGGCCTTTGGTGACGTGAACGGATGGTGAACAGCTACGAACCGTTGCTCGTCCTCACTGAATTCAAGCAACGGAAAATCCGTTACCCAGAGGAAGTTCCATTTTCCTTCCGGAATTAGACCCAAACGATTTGCCATCTCCAGTCGCAGTGTGCCGAGAACCGTGAGGGCTTTCTGCCAAGGTCCAGAGATTATCAGGCCTAGGTCGCCCGCCTTCGTGCCTATCCTCTCAGCGATCGCGCGCACGTCCTCGGGTTTTACAAATTTGTCAACCGAAGATTCAACCTTGTCGCCATGATTCTTGATGTACACCAAGCCACCTGCACCGAGAGACTTGGCGAGGTCCGTGAGACCATCGAGCTGATTGCGGGTGTAATTCGACAAACCCGCCACAGCAAATCCCGCGACAACGCCGCCCTTCTTTACAGTGTCACTGAACACACGGAAGCTGCTGTTGGCAACAATGGCAGAACAGTCAGCGATTTCCAAGCCGAACCGCATGTCCGGCTTATCGCTTCCGAAGCGTTCCATCGCCTCTTTGTATGTCATCCGCGGGAACGGGGTAGGTACGTGGGTGCCGAGAATCTCGTGCCACAGCTCGCCGATCAACTCTTCACTTGTCTTGAAGACGTCGTCCTCATCAGCAAATGACATCTCGACGTCAATCTGCGTGAACTCCGGTTGTCGGTCTGCCCTGAGGTCCTCGTCACGAAAGCACTTGACGATCTGAACATATCGGTCGAAACCCGCCACCATCAGAATCTGCTTATACGTCTGCGGTGATTGAGGGAGAGCGTAGAATTTCCCGCGATGGATACGGCTCGGCACGAGATAATCCCTTGCTCCTTCCGGCGTGCTCTTCATCAGAACCGGCGTTTCCACTTCGATGAAACCGTTGCGGTCATAGTAAGAGCGCGTCACGTGATAGGCTCGATGCCGAATCAGGAGGTTCTTTTGGATTGCCGGGCGCCGTAGGTCGAGATAGCGGTATTTCAGACGCAGATCCTCGCTGACATCGATCTGATCTTCGATTGGAAACGGCGGAGTCTCGGCTTTGTTCAGAATGGTCAGCTCCATCCCGGCGACATCGATCTCGCCGGTCGGAAGATCCGGGTTCTCCGTCCCTTCCGGACGCTTTTCGACTTTGCCCGTGACCGAGATGACGTATTCAGAGCGAAGCGCTTGTGCGACTTCGTACGCCTGCTGGTTGTGCTGCGGTGCGAAGACGACCTGGGTCTTGCCATAGCGATCCCGCAAATCGATGAACACGACGCCGCCGAGATCTCGACGCACGTCAACCCAGCCTGTCAGTGTGACGATCGCTCCAATGTCTTGTTTCCGGAGGTCACCGCCCGTATGTGTCCGTTTCTTGTAGGTTGCCAATGTGTTCGTCCCTCAGTTCCTGATTCGAGTGGGCAGTCGATATGTTCGATCAACCATATGAAAACAAAAATGCGAGAAGCTGCGATACAGCACACCTTCTCGCACCTGGAAGTTTGAGTCGTCAGTTGAGGTGTTTCGTAACCCTCTCCGTGAGCATTCGTTTGGGCACAGCACCGACAATCTGGTCAACAACTTTGCCGTTCTTGAAGATCAGGAGCGTAGGAATGCTGCGTACGCCGAACTGTATCGGCGTTTGTTGGTTGGAGTCAACGTCAATCTTACCAACTTTGAGCTTGCCGTCATATTCTTTCGCAATCTCTTCCACGACGGGGGCAATCATCTTGCACGGCCCACACCACTCGGCCCAAAAATCGACCAGCACGGGCGTCTTCGAATCCAATACTTCCGTCTTGAAGTTCAAGTCGGTCACTTCAACAGGTTTCATCAGCAGGTCTTCCTTTCGTGATTATCCTTGCAGCCGGACAGACGAGGGTCCAAGGAGTTGCTTTATCAAACCGATGAACAGAGAGCTCGGTTCCACAGTCAACGTACGGCTTAAATATAACGATTTCTTGTCTAATCCGCCACCGGCCACATTGAAGTAGCAGGTGCACTTGCCTCGATGACGTTCCATGATCTTGCGAAGCTCCAGGATTGTCTCTTCACTTACGGAATCGAGATTCACCAGGATCGATACGCTCTTGGTGAATCGAGCGCGGACATTTTCCAGGGGGATCACTTCATTGACCAGGATCTTCAGCATATCTCCGGTTGTCTCTCCTCTGCCGACGACCATGACCATCGATTCCGGTGTGAGCAACTTGCCAAACTTCTGATAGGCGTCGGAGAACACGATGCAGTCGCCTTTCCCGGTGAAATCCTCGAGGGTCACGAACGCCATCATATTCCCCCTCTTGTCAACCTTGCGCTTCAGGGATGCAACAATGCCGCAGGCTCTGACCGTCGAATTCGGCTTCACGCTGGACGGGCTGCCGAGTTGAACCGATGCGAACGCCTCGATCTCATCCCGGAATTTCTCCAGCGGGTGTCCAGAAAGATAGAAGCCGAGGACTGCCTTTTCGCGTGCCAGGACTTCGCTTTCCTTCCACGGCTCAACGGCCGGCAAATTTGGCCTCGGCTGAATCTTCGCCATGCTGGTCTCAAAGAGGCTGGATTGGCCTCTACCAGAATGCTCGTGCACTCCCTGGCCGTGCGCGATCGCCTTTTCAACAGATTCAAACAGCTGTGCACGGTTGTCGTGCAGAGAATCAAACGCCCCGGCCTGGATCAATCCCTCGAGCGTCTTTTTGTTCACGAGCCGTAGATCGACTCGAGCAGAGAAGTCAAAAATATCGATGAACCGGCCATGCTCAGCTCTCGCCTTGACGATCGTCTCAACTGCACTAACGCCAACGTTCTTAATCGCGCTAAGCCCAAACCGAATCCCTTTCGGCATAACCGTGAACGTCACATCGCTTTCGTTGACGTCCGGGGGCAGCACCTTCATACCGAGCTTCCGGCAGTCTTCAATGAGAACGACAATCTTGTCGGTATCAGCCATTTCGCTCGAGAGCGTTGCTGCCATGTACTCTGCAGGATAGTGCGCCTTGAGGAATGCGGTCTGGTAGGCGAGGACGGAGTACGCGACGCTGTGGGATTTGTTGAAGCCGTACGACGCAAACTTCTCGATCAAATCAAAGATATCGCCGGCGGTTCTTTTGTCGATCCCCTTCTTGACAGCGCCCTCCATGAACTCCTTCTTCTGCCTCGCCATCAGCTCTTTGTCCTTCTTCCCCATCGCACGGCGTAACAGATCCGCTTGAGCGAGACTCAGGCCTCCAATCTCACTTGCGATTCTGATAACCTGCTCCTGGTACACGATAATGCCGTAGGTTTCTTTGAGGATCTGTTCAAGCTTTGGATGGACGTACTCGATCTTCTTCCTGCCAAGCTTACGGTCGATGAAATCGGGAATGTTCTCCATCGGCCCTGGACGGTAGAGCGCGTTCATCGCCACGAGGTCGTGGATCGAGGTCGGCTTAAGCTTCCGCAGGTAGTCGGTCATGCCTGAGCTTTCAAACTGGAACACAGCGACAGTCTGTCCTTTGCAGAAGAGATCGAGCGTCTTTGGGTCGTCGATGGGCAGGCGGTTAAGATTGACCTCGACGCCATGGTTCTGCTTGATCAACGCGAGAGTGTTGTCGATGACGGTCAAGGTCCGCAGGCCGAGAAAGTCCATTTTGAGGAGGCCGGCCACCTCGAGGTCCTTCATGTTGTACTGCGTCATCAGCTCCGTTTGCGGCGTCTTGTACATCGGGACGTAATCGCTGATCTCGCCGGGTGCGATGACGATACCCGCGGCATGCGTCGACACGTTGCGGTTCATTCCTTCAAGCACAAGAGACGTTTCGATCAACAGCTTCACCTTCTCGTCACCGGTCTCAACAACGGCTTTCAACTCCGGAATTGTTTCCAAAGCCTCGGAGAGAGGGGTGACCTTCCCCAGGACGACAGGAATATGCTTCGTCATCGGCTCTATCGTGCCCAAAGGAATGCCCAAGACTCTTCCGACGTCTTTGAGGACGGCTCGTGTTGAAAGCGTTCCAAATGTCACAATCTGAGCTACCGAATTCTCTCCGTACTTGTGTTTGACATAGGCGATGACCTGATCGCGCTTGTCGTCGGAAAAATCGACGTCGATGTCCGGCATACTGACGCGATCGGGATTCAAGAATCGCTCGAAGAGCAGGCCAAATTCCAATGGATCCACGTCGGTGATGCCAAGCGCATAGGAGACGATGCTTCCAGCCGCGCTGCCTCGCCCCGGCCCAACCCGGATTCCCATGCCTCTGGCCGCATTGATGAAATCCTGCACGATCAGGAAATAGCCGGCATATCCCATTCGCTTGATGACGCCCAATTCGTGTTCGAGTCGCTGTTCGATGGCTGGCGCTGTCTCCGGGTATCGGCGCTTGATGCCCTCCCGCGCTAGCTTGTCGAGATAGTCCTCAAGCGAGCTGACGCCGGCATCTGGCGGGATGGGGAACTGCGGCATGTAATTGGTCTTGAGATCCAGCTCCAGATTGCATTTCTCGGCGATTTCCAGCGCGGAGGCGATCGCTTCGGGGAAATCCTTGAATACCTTCGCCATTTCCGACGCAGATTTGAAGTAGAGCTGATCCGTCCCGTAGCGCAGCGTACGGTAATCAGGTACATATGTGCTCGTTGCGTCTGGAATACAGAGCATGATGTTATGGGGAACTGCGTGCTTTGGACTGATGTAGTGGCAGTCGTTTGTCCCCACAATTTTCAATCCTAGCTCCTTGGCGAGCTTCGGTGCATTCGTCAGGATCGGTTTTTCAATCTCGACACCGTGGTTCTGAACTTCAAGATAGAAATCGTCACCAAAAATCTCCTTGTAGAGACCTGCGGCATACCGGGCTTCTTCGTGGTTGTTGTTCACCAAATGCGTTGAGACCACACCGCCGGGGCACGCTGAGGTTGCGACAAGTCCGCCTTTGTATTGGGCGAGAAGCTCAGCGTCGATGCGGGGTTTGTAGTAAAAACCTTCGGTGTGCCCAAGTGTCGCCAGCTTCATCAGGTTTTTGTATCCGACTGTGTCCTTTACAAGCAGGAGGATGTGATGGTAGATGCCGCGTCCCTGGCCCTGGCTGGATTTCTCAGATTGGAGAGTCTTGTCGAATCGGCTGCCGCGGGTGACGATGTAGGCTTCAATTCCGAGAATCGGCTTGATGCCTGCTTTCTTCGCTTTCTTGTAGAATTCGAGCGAGCCGAACATTACCCCGTGATCTGTGAGGGCCACAGCGGACATCTTATTCTCCACAGCGGCTTCAACGAGACCTTCGACACTCGCGGCAGCATCGAGGAGGCTGTAGTGAGAATGATTGTGGAGATGAACGAACTCTGACATTTCGAATTGTGGAATGAGGACTGTGGAAAGAAAAATCCAGACTGCGGATTGGATGCAACCCTTGGACAATACGAATTCCAAACTTGGAAATCAACTCCCGCCGCGGGCGTTAGACGCCCATCGCAAGCATCTTTGGTTCGGTCATTGCCTCGATTGCGTATCGCACACCTTCACGACCGAAGCCGGAGTCTTTTATCCCCCCATACGGCATGTTGTCGACTCTGAAGGTTGGAGTGTCGTTCACAATCACCGCCCCAACATCGAGGTGATTGTAGGCATACAGAATATTACGGTAGTCGTTTGAGAAAATGCCGGCCTGAAGTCCGAATTGTGAATCGTTGATGCCGGCAACCGCTTCTTCAATTGTGCTGAACTTGTGGAGCGACACGACCGGGCCGAAAATCTCAGCGCAGAAGGCTTTGGACTCTCGTGAAACATTCGCGAGCACCGTTGGCTCGATCACTCGACCGACGTGCCCGCCCCCTGCCAGGATTTTTGCTCCCTGGGCGCACGCCTCATCAAGCCAGCTGAGGATCCGTTCGAGAGCTTCGTTGTTAATCACGGGTCCAACGATGGTACCCGGGTCCTTCGGATCTCCTGCCTTCAACCCCTTTGCCCCCAGCACGAACTTCTCCTTGTAAGAATCAAAAATGTCCTCGTGGACATAAATCCGCTGAACCTTGATGCACACCTGTCCGGAATAAACGAACGAGGCCATAACATTCTTTTTCACCGCATCATCGATGTTCGCGGAGCGGTCAACGATGACGCCCGCATTCCCTCCCAACTCAAGCAGCACCTTCTTCTTTCCAGCTTTCGACTTAAGAGACCAACCGACAGCCGCGCTCCCTGTAAAGCTGAGCATCTTGATACGCGGATCAGTTACGAGCTTCTCAGCGATTTCATTTCGGCACGGCAAGACACTGAACGCTTCCGCTGGAAAACCTGAGGCCTCAACCAGCTCAGCAAGTTTGATACTTGTGAAAGGTGCCTGAGGAGGCGGCTTCAAAATGAAAGCGTTGCCGGCTGCTATCGCTGGCCCCAGCTTGTGAGCGACGAGGTTCAGTGGGTAGTTAAAGGGGGATATGCCGAGCACGATGCCGAGTGGGAACCGTCTCACAATCCCATATCGATTCTGCCCGATCGTAGATATGTCGAGAGGAACAACTTCTCCGCCGATTCGCCGCGCCTCTTCTGCTGCCAGCTGGAACGTCGTGATGGCGCGATCAACCTCAACGCGTGAGGCCTGGAGAGGTTTCCCAGCCTCAGCCGTGATGAGCTGCGCAAACTCTTCCTTCCGATCCTTGATGTTGTTCGCCAGAGACGAGAGAATCTCAAACCGTTGATAACTCTGGAGCGCTCTTGCCTTTGGAAAGCCAACCAGTGCGCGCTCAATGGCGTTCTCCACGTCCTCTTCCGTGGCGAGGTAGAGCTTGCCGACAATCGAGTTGTCATACGGACTGGTGATGTCGGCGACCGCGTGAAAAGGTTGCGGAGCGACCCACTCACCGCCGACGAAGAAACGAAATGGAGCTGCCGACATAGTGGATCAGAGCGAGAGGAGTTGTTTGACTTCGGCAACGACATCGCCCGACGAAACCATCACCCTCGCTCCCGTCTTGCGGGTTTTGATCTCAACTTGACCTGTTTTCAAGCCCTTCTCGCCTACGACCACCTGCAAGGGCATTCCGAGAAGATCAGCGTCTTTGAACTTGAATCCGGCCGTCACATTGGGGCGATCGTCGAAGAGCGTTTCGACACCGGCTTCGCTAAGAGCACGGTATGCTTGATTTGCCGCGAGCACAATCTCTTTGTTATTCATATTGACTGCGACAATGTGAACCTGATAAGGAGCAATCGCCTTGTCCCAGATGATGCCATCTTGATCGCGACTCTGCTCAATGGCGCATGCGATGATGCGCTCGATGCCAATCCCATAGCTCCCCATGATGATCGGCTTTGCCTGGCCGTTCTCGTCGAGGAAGGTCGCGTTCAGGGCCTCTGAGTACTTCGTGCCGAGCTTGAAGATATGTCCCAACTCGATGGCGTTGGAAATTTTCAGAGGCGATGAGCATCTCGGGCAAGGCTCGCCCGACTCGACGGTGCGGAGATCGAAGTAGCCATCGAGTTTGACATCGCGCTGCATATCGATGTTGCCGAGGTGGTAGTCGTTTTTGTTCGCGCCGCTAATGAGATTGTTCGCGTCTTCAAGGCGTTTGTCCGCAATGATTCGGAACCGTTTCAATTCCACCGGACCGATCGAGCCGGCGTCCGCGCCGGTGAGTGCCCTCAGCTCCTCGGCGTCCATCGCCTTAATCTCTCCACCACCAAGTGCGGCGCTGAGCTTTGACTCATTGAGCTGATCGTTGCCGACCATCAAGACGAGCAACGGCTGGCCGTTGTGTCGATAAACGAGCGACTTCGCGAGCCGAGCAGGATCGACTTTCAGGAAGGCCGCCAGTTCGTCAATCGTGCGCACGTTAGGGGTGTGGATTTCTGCAACAGGTTTCGACTCCGAGGTGCGGCCCGCGTTGGCAACCTTGGAGGTCGCGATCTCCAGGTTCGCAGCGTATCCACATTTGCTGCACCGGACAACCGTGTCCTCGCCAGAGTCAGACTCCACCATGAATTCCTGCGAGCCCGTGCCCCCCATCGCACCGCTCGACGCACCAACTTCGAAAAACCTCAATCCGCAGCGCGTGAAGATATTTCTGTACGCCTGCGCGTGCGCTTCATACGCGTTGTCAAGCCCCTCCCATGTCGTATCGAGCGTGTACGAATCCTTCATGATGAATTGCCGTCCACGCAGCACACCGGACCTGGGCCGAGGCTCGTTTCTGAACTTCGTCTGGATCTGGTACCAGATCTGTGGCAGGTCTTTGTACGATTGAATGTGCATGGCCGCAAGGAACGCGACCACTTCCTCGTGAGTCGGGGCGAGCACAAGCTCGCGCTCCTTGATGCTTAGGATAAAATTCGGTATGTCCCGGCGGCCGGTTTGAATCCAGAGAGATTCAGGGTTCAGGGCGGGGAAATGGAACTCCTGCCCGCCGATTGCATTCATCTCCTCCCGAACGATCTGCATGGCTTTCAACATTGCACGGTAGCCGAGAGGGAGAAACGAATACACGCCGGCGGTCAATTGCCTCATCAATCCCGCGCGGAGCATCAGCTGGTGACTTGGAATCGAAGCGTCAGCCGGTGTTTCTTTTTGTGTGGGAATGAAGGATTTGGAGAAGCGCATGAGGGAGTAGTTGACTCGATAAGCGGTGGAGTAGTAAGTAATTGAGTTAGAGGTAGACGGTGAATCGTGAACAGTTTAAAAAATGAAACGTAAGACGCAAGATGTGAGACGGGAGAGGATTGCCGATATACCATCTACAGCGCACATCTTGGGACCTGTACTCTGCACTCCCAACCTTGAGCCACAATTCTTCATTTTACATTTTGAATCTCACAATGGTTTGTGACCCCGAGACAATTTCCGGACAGAAGGCGTCGGGATAAACTACCGTCAGCCAATTTGCGGATCTCGTCGCGAATTCTGCGACGGGAGAAACCGTGAGCTGTGACCCCGAGAGGACTCGAACCTCCAACCAAAGGTTTAGGAAACCTCTGCTCTATCCATGTTGAGCTACGGGGCCAGAGAATGCTCGCAGCGAGACGCTGCACCGGTGTACAGGGGCGGAAATGACAGACGCCAAGCGGCGGTTGCTAACACACCCCTAACACTTGGCGCCCCAAATAACGCCTGAAAACACGGGTAATCTACGAAACTCTTGGCGGGAAGGCAATACGAAACAAAACGCCGATGCTCCGCCACCCGGCGGAGCTTCGGTTCACAAGTAGACGGATCGACGGTTATCGGGTCGCTTGTGCCAGCAGCTCTATTTCCCAAGTCCTTTATGTGCCCGTGTCCAGACAACCGCCAAATCCAATATGTTCTGATTCCAGGCGACTGCCTTTTCGAAAAGCGCTTTGGCTGTTTCCTTGTTACCTTTCTTCAGATTGGCTTGCGCTTGATAGAACATCGTCCACGGATCCGGCTCAAGTTTTAAGAACCGGTCAATGGCTGCGTCGTATTTCCCGTCCTTGAAGTCGATGTACGCAAGAATCCTCTCCAGATTACTCTTTTCAACGGGGTTGTTGCGCCGCTCGACATCCTCTGCATATTGCTGCGCGCTGGATTTGGCCTTTTCAAACATGTTGTTCGACGCATAAGAATAGGCACGCCAGGCGTTAGCAACCACTCGGAGATTCTCTTTTGCCCGCTCTGTCAAGTCGACTTTGTCAATGGCCCCTATCGCGTCTTCATATTTCTTCAATCCCTGCTGGGGCTTGGCCATTTCAGTGAGAGCGTAGCCCTCGTACGCATACGAGTAGACTATGGCTGATGATTGTTTTTCGTTTTCCGCAAACGATCGACACTCCGCCAGGCCCTTCAGAGCTTGATCGAGTTTGTTCTCGTACAGAAAGGACATTGCCTTCAAATACAAAGCGGTCACTTTCGCATTCACCTCAGTCGACTTGTCAAAGTACATCTGATAGCACTCTCGTGCCTTGGCGAAATCACCCTTGAAGACGTAGTTGTTCCCGATGCCACCGAGAGCGCCGACAAAAGTATTGTCGATATCGTACGCCTTCTGGTATTGCGTTATCGATTCGTCATACCGACCCATCTTCAGCAGGAGCTCTGCGTAAGAGTCATATGGATTCGGTTTGTTCGGAACCAGTCGGATGTACTCTTTAAACGCTTTCTCTGCGGCATCAAGGTTGCCGGCAAATATCTGGGCATAGCCAAGATTGTTGTAGGCTGATGCAAAGTTGCTATCGATTTGGATGGCTTTTGTAAGGTTTTCGACAGCACTCTTGTAATTTGCGATGGAGCTGTAGTACAATCCGATAGCCATCATCACCCGCTTGTCCTCTGGATACATCGTCATCAGCGAATCCAGGTGCTTCTTCTGCTTTGGTCTGTCAATCTCCCTGCCCGCTTGAGCGGCATAAATGAAGAGCTTCTCGCCTGCTGTGACCTTGTCGGCGAGCAACAATGCCTTGTCCATGTTTGCGCGAATTACCTGTGATCCACCCCCAGAATTTGCTCGGTACAAATAGGCCAGCGCGAAATTGCTGTCCTTGGCTATGGCTTGATCGAACAGCGGGGCGGCGGCAGCGAGCTCAATATCCTCGAGCTTGTCGCGACCCTGAAGGAACAGATCTCTCGCTTCAGAAGAAGCGGTCGTGATGGGAATCTCTTTCTCCGGCTTTGCGCACGAGATCAGCAGGCACGAACAAAGCAGGAGGACGAAGAGAAGCCCGAACGCATATGTCATGCGGTGGGTCATAGAAACCTCCGTAGTATATTGTGAAGTGATTGTGAAGTGACAACGATGAGGACCAATGGTGCTGGGCCCCAGGCCTAGTCTACAGGGAAGCTGTGGTCGTCGGCAGGAGTATCAACATGCAATTCGGCGGCATGCAGCTTCTTGATCACGCGACGGCGGATGCGGTGATGTCATTCGCCCACGGGAAGCTATGCGGTGCTGGTGAGCGCTGCCCTACAACGAAAGGTCGCGACTTCGGATGATTTTGTCAAGAGCACACTTCGAAGTCGAACGGTCTCTTTCGGAAAACCAGCTTCCCTCCCCCACTGTTCTCACGAATCCCTTTGTGGAAAGGCATTGCAGGTTTGGCTGGTCTTGACATTGGCCCGAAAGAAGTATTTCACCGAAGCTGCTTCTTGGCTGTTGCCTGGCCCACCAACTTCTGATGCCTTTCGGCCCCTGAGCAAATCAGCGGTCTACTGAAGTGCCTTGCGCTTCTTGCTCCATCGCTCGCGGAGCCTCACCGAATCCAGCCCGAGGTAGTTCCCCCTGGAAAGTGCATTGTGACCAACACATTCCAAGCGCAGCGTGTGCTTTCCCGTCGGGAGCTTGAAGCTGCCGAGATAGATGTCCCTGACGCCCAACTCCTTTGAAAAGAAATCAAAGTCCCGAAGTTTCTGTCCAGCCATATAGTCGTCACATTTCAGGTATGCAGGTTTTATCTGGTCCTAATTTTTAAAGTTTAATACTTAGCATTTTATTATTACATGCAAGCAATTTTAAAGTATAGAGTTTATGAATTCAGTTCCGTGTCGCGCTTCACCCTGCGTTAGATCATGCCCGGCACAAGATGGCAACAGAATTCACGATGGGCGCCTAACTTGACGCGCTGAGAGCACATCCCGCACAGTCGTCCAACGCATGCTGGGATAGCGATCGTTGTCGAGCGGCTCTAGCTTTGCCCGGCCGTCGAACATGTTACGCATGTACTGCATGCCCTGCCATGCCGGGTAAAGTTCCTTCTCTCCGGGAGCGACCGTGCGCGCTACCTTGATAAGCGTGCCGAGCATTCCCAGACCTCCGGCGCGGAACAGGCGGAACTTCTTTCCGGTCACCTCACTCACGACCGCTGTCAGCTCCCGGGCGCTGACTTGATCGCCAGCGATTCGTAGAATGCGAGGGGTGGACGGATCAAGAGCCGCGCTCGCCGTGAATGCGGCCGTGTCGTCCATCGTCGTGAAGTCCATGCGCTGGTCTGCATCCCCCCAATAGAGGACTCGCTTCAGTTTGAAGAGAATGAGCGGCATCTGACCGGTCAGAATATCGGCAAACGCGCCGTTGAAGATCGTGGTCGCTGAAATCGAAGTCTTATCCAGGCGCTTATGGAAGTCTCGGCGCAGATCGAGATTGCGATTCTCTCCGGGTGGAAACTTGGTGAAATCGATCGAGTAGTCGGACGGAATGAAGCGAGGTACTCCTGCCGCTATTGCAGCATCCAACAATACTCTTTGGGTATCTACAATCACCTCGTGTAACCCTTGCAATGCTGACACGACACAAGATACACCAATGCATGCATTGGATATTTCTTCTACATTTGACATATTTACCTTAAATATCTTCACTCCAAGTTTCTCAAGCTTATTTAATTTTTCAATATCACTGCTTGAGCGAACAACCACTCTGACTTCAGCACCTCTGTCAAGTAAAGCGTTAATAACTCTTTCACCTAGATTGCCTGTAGCACCTGCTACTAATATTATTTTTTTCATCTTTTCTTATTTTGTTACAAATTTATTAAATTTTTACTGAGGCTGAAATTTATAATCATTCACTTTGTCCGTTAGAAGTCCATTTACAATTACTGCTTACGCTTGTTATGCGTTCGTGGCCGCCACATCCACTCGCAAAGGGTTTAGCTCCTAGGCCACAACTGATGAGAGATTGCCTTGAACTTGCTCAATGACATCGCGCCACGTTCGTTACGCGACTTGGAGCCTGGTCGTTCAAGCTCACGTTTGATATCGGGTCGGTAAGCCTCGAAAATGTCGGTTGGCTCGAACTTCTCGTTGAGCAGGACGAGAATGACACTGTCCCAACTATGCGTCAGCTTGATCGAAGGTACGCGTTGGCCAGGTTTTGACGTCTCCAGAATACAACGTCCCTTAATTTGCACTTTTCGGTTAGATCCGTCGGCTGAGTAGATGGCATCGAAACCAGGTTGCCTGACAGGGGCAAGTTGAAGGTCTAGAAGTCGCATCGCCTCATATTCAGCTACTTCGCCTGTAATTCCGAGTGGTCTTCCAGTGAGTTTGCGATACTTGATTGCAAGAATCTTGGCCTGTGATATTGCCTTGCCGACTCCTCGAATGTACTGTTGGACTCCATGTGCCGTCAGGATGTCCGCCAGAAGGAGCATCGGACGAGAAAACCCTGATGGGACTGCGAAGCACTTAGCCCTGGCTCTTGCGATCCCTCAAGAGAAGCATAGGAGTGCCCACCAAACCTGCGATGATGAGGCCAATATCTTCCAGAATCCCGATGGACACCGGGACAATTGCACTAATGGATAACAGCAAGGGAATAACGAGAAAAGGCTTGGGAATTTTCTTATCAGTCAGCATGAAGAGACCAAATGTGAAAACAGTCGTCGGACAAGGGGCAAGACCGAATGGCAACGCTCTCGGGTAAATGTGACCCAGGATGTACCCAACCACTGGGTATCCGACCATTGCATAGAGTATGAACAGGACCCCTATGACTGAGTACACACTCGATCCCAAATGAAAAGAGAGTCTCGGTCTGAACACATTTGCCGAGAATAGAATTCCTTGACCGATTAACAACACGGCAAAGCCGTAGGCGGCCCCGTAAGCCGGAGCCCAATAGAACGTGCAGAACACGATTCCAGTCCACAACCACATGACCGCCAGAATGGCTGAGATGATGCTGTTGGAGTATCTTATTCTCTTCCAGGTGAAGTACACCGCCACAAGGCCCAGGACGTAGGCGAGTACCTGCATTGGCCAGATGGCGATGTTGTACGCCTCGAAGATGGCCGACAACTGTTCGAGAGTGAGTGGTATCTTCATGACCTATTCCTCCTTGGCAACTTACTATCAGCATTCCGCCAAAAGACTTGTGCGATTGCGGAGTGCCGAAACCATTCAGGTGATTCCTTTGCGGGCGAACGGAACGCAAAGACACTTCTGGGCAAGATTTCACCCGGTAATCATCTCTCCAGCTCTGCCATATGCTTCGGCCGCCTCACGAAGAATTGGATTGAAGTGCCAATCAAGTGAGTGAGGGCAATGAGGATCTACTTCCGTAACAGCATCCCGATAACAAACAGAAGAAGAATGCCGAGCAAGACAAACAACATTCGCATCAACTTCGTCTTCTTTGACACCGGAGGCGTCGTGGGAGCATACCGAACTGTCGCAGCAGTTCCTTGCGCGACCTGAGATTGCGGCGCTGGCCAGTTAATGCCCGCGTCAATCCGTAATTTCTTCGCGCTGCTGCCCATGACACCGGAAATCACAAGTCCAATTAACCAGAGCACGAGGATGACGATGGTAATCGCCATGCCCGTCTCCTGAGAATATCGAGAACCGGAGAGGGCTATGAGGATTCCTATCTTGATGACGAAGGCACCCCAAGTCGCCCACAGAAATGCGTCAGTCGCACCGAGTTGTGCTTGATGCCATTCCGAAAATTTCTGTGGATCAACGTTGGGGAAATCCTGAATCGTTAATCGCTTTAGCTTCGGTCTTTGGAACGCCTTGAAGATACCTGTAATGAGCAAGATCACTTCTAACATGGCTGAATCTCCTTTCGCTGCCTGAAATGGCAGTCAATGTGTCCATCGTGATCCGAACTGTCCCGGGCTTTGCCGTGAGTCGAAATGTCACTTCTCCTCAGACGCGCTCTCGCGTCCCTGCCGGTCGCTTCTGATCGGCATGGGAGTGGATCCAGCACTGCCAGCGCAGGATCATGCACACTTGTCTGGTTCCATCGTGTCAAGCGAAAATCGGAGCAATCACGTGGTCAAGGAGCAACAGTGAGGCGAGCTCGACCACGAACGGTATGAGAAGGGCATCGGGAAAAAGTTCGGCTTCAGCGTACCTCGTTGTGAGGAAAATAGCAATGGCCACGACTCCAAAGAAATGAATCTCTCTTGGCAAGGAAATAGGAATCATTGCCAGCAGGTACGCCCCGCCGGCAATGATTGCACAGCTCAATACTTTGATGCTGATTGACCTGATGCGAAATGCGGCGTAGTACAGGAAAAATCGAAGGGCGAGAGGAGTAAACGCAACGACTACAATCTGAAGGTAGTTCGTCTTCATCGTCACATCTCTCATTGAGTCATAATGGTCGCGGGGACTGGCCGCCTGTAGAAGCCACTTGAGGCTAGGCGACACCGCGCGACATGCATACGCCTACTTCCAACCAAATCCTCGTCCGCGGAGGAAAGCTTGAGCAGTGGGGTCGCCGAGAACTGCTGCACGGCGGAAGTACTCTACTGCCTCCTCTTCACGCCCTCGTTTCAAACACAAGGCGGCAAGGTTTTTGAGAGGACGGGCGGATGTCGAGTCCAGCTTCACGGCCTGACGAAATGCTGTGTCGGCCTGCTCGATCATACCCTTTCCATCATATGCTTCGCCAAGAGCGTTGTGCACCTCTGCATAATCAGGATCGATCTCCAGGGCCTCGCTCAGGAGCTCCAAAGCCCGGTCGTACGATCGCTTCTTGATGTTTGCCAGGCCGGCGCGCAGGTATCCCTCGAGGTAGTCTGGCGCATTTTGGAGCACGCCGTTGTACGCCTCGATCGCTCGGTCATAATTGTTTTTCATCTCATACACTTCGGCCAGACCCATGTAGCTCTCAGCATCTGTGGGGTCAACCCCAATCGCATCCCTGAACGTGTCTATTGCATCGTCATCCTTCCCAAGCTTGCGATAAAGTCTCGCGAGACTCTTATACGGATCCAAATACGAACTCGAGATATCGATCGATCGCCGGTACGCCATCTCCGCAGATGAATATCTTTCGACTGCCTCATATACTCTCCCCTTGTTGAACCATGGTGGCGCCCAGTAAGGAGAGAGAGTGATGGCGTTTTCGAGAGCCTCCAGAGCATAGTTGTGCTGACCCAGTGCCAGGTACATCCGTCCGAGAGCGTTGTATGCTTCGGCTTGTTCGTTGCTGAAACCCCCGTAGTAACGCCTCTTCTCAGGATCAGCCTGAAGCCGTTTTGTCAGTTTGATGGCGCCCCAAAGAGTGTTTATGGCAGTGACAACGGGCCCCCGTTCAAAGAGAGCATTTGCTAACGTAATGTAGGCTCTAACGTATTCACTGTCAATCTGGATTGCCTTCCTGCAGAGCGTGATCGCCGTATCAGGTCGACCCATGTCCAGGTAGATTGAAGCGAGGCATTCATAGGCGCTCGTATAGAGCGAATCCATCTCGAGTGCCTTCTCGAACGCGAACATTGCACCTTCCGTGTCACCGATCTGGTAGTACGACATCGCCAACCCGTGATATGCCTCGGCGTCTTTGTCGTCTTCTGCGATTGCGCGCAGATAGCCCTTGATGGCGCTCTCGTAGTCTCCCCTTCTGTAGAAACCCTCGGCGCTGTCGAGGTAATACGAGGCGGTGCACGCGGTGAGGAGTGCGGCAAGCGCTATGGAGGAAATCCTGGTGAGCATGGTGAAACCAGTCACTCGCGATGTAAGTCCCACGCACTTTGAGAGTGCAAGGGACTTCACTCAGTCAGCCCTCTCCGGCGGGCGCCTCATGTTCTTGAGGCCGACGGTTTGGATCAGTTCACGATACGTGATCAAGCGAATGTTCTTCTGCTTCAATGCCTGTTGAAACTCCGGCGAAAGCAATGCTTTGAGCTCTCCGTTCCGGTGTTTGCTCATCTCCGGCAGCCCGAACGTATTCAGGTCGACGAGCGCGTCCATTTCGGGAGTCTCCATCCCGATGTGGAAGACCATCAACCTTACTGGACCCCGCTGAAGATTCTTCGCGAGCATCACGAGTGTATCAGTTTTACTTACCGGCGGTGTCACATAAAGCCCTTCGACGTCAGTCTCTCCAAAATACCGAGAGATCGCCAGGCCATATTCGGCGGCGAGCGTCTCAAGAAGGATCCGGAGCTCGGGCGTACTCACTGCGGTTCCCATATGGTAATCGAGATAATCTATGCGAAGACCCGTGCTCTTCGCGCGTTCAATCTGTGCCCGCAGCTCCCTTTCGACTTCTTCGATCTTCGGCTTGTTGGCAAAAAACGCACCGCGCGATGGGAAGAAGTAGCCGAGAGTATCAACAAGGCTCGGCACGGCGCTTCGTCCGGCGACGGGACCCCAGCGGTAGTCCTTCCACTCCGCATTGAGCGTAAGATGAATCCCAACGGACACATTTGGGTTGTGCCTGAGAAGGTCGACTGCTTCCTGATACCACGGGCAGGCGAACATGACGGAGAACGAGACAGGCATTCCGCTCTCCATCACCTGCTTGGCGGCCAGATTGACCGCGTGGCACATCCCGAGGTCATCGCAGCGAAGGAGCAGAGAGATTTGGTTTGCGGAGAGCGAATCGGCTTGGGCTCTGCCTCCCGGAATGGTAGAATTGAGCTTGCACTTGCTCAAGAAGTATATCACGCTCGACGGATGAGAATGCTCGCCAATCGCCTCCCCCGGCTTGAGTCGCATTTCGAGCACTCTCACATTGTCATTTTCCAAGAGTATCTTGACCCTGTCAGGCAAGACCTTCGCTGGGTCCTGCCCAATCGCCGTTCCCGCCCCGAGAGCCACAACCGCAAGCAAGCGAACCAATTGAGCGCCCAAGCAACTCAGACTCCTCATTAGGTGTTCCTCCTTTTTGATCTGCGGAAGAGAGAATTCTGAAGACTGGTACGGAAGGCCGGCAGTTATTCTAACAAACTTGGAGGGCAAAAACAAGAGTTTGAACATATGGAGAATCTCTTGATTTTCCTACACTCTTTGAGTACTATCGGTGCACGCATACACCTTCTGATCAGCCCTCTAACCCATTGTGAATACGCACACTCCTCAGCTCATCCCGAACGAGCGACTAAACGAGATCCGCCTCCTTTACCCTCATATTGCCAAGGGAATGGTCTACCTCAATCACGCCGCCGTCAGCCCGCTCTCAACGCGCGTGCTTGATGCAACGGTCGGGCACTTGCAGGATCGTTCGTCAGGAAGAGTAGAGACATTCTGGGATGACTTGAAGCAAATTGAGGAGACGAAACGGTGTGTGCAGCAGCTCATCAATGCCGAGTCGCACGATAGGATTGCGCTCGTGGGTAACACTTCCGACGCCTTGAACATCATCGCTTCGGGGCTCGAATGGAATCCAGGGGACCGCATTCTCTTGAATGATCTTGAGTTTCCTGCCAACATTTATCCATACAATCATCTGAGAAGCCTCGGCGTCGAGATTGACATCATCCATTGTCCGGATGGCAGGGTGACGCCCGAAGCCATCTATGCCGCCTTAAGGCCGCGCACAAGACTTCTGGCGCTGAGCGCGGTCCAATTCTTGTCGGGATATCTGGCGGATCTGTTTGTGCTTGGCGAGATCTGCCGATCACGCGGAATTCTCTTTGTTGTCGACGGCATTCAGGCAGTCGGAGCAGTCTCCATCGATGTGCAAGAGATGAGGATTGACGCGCTCGCTGCTGGCGCACCGAAATGGCAGATGGGTCCGCAGGGAATCGGGTTTCTCTATCTCACAGAGGAACTGCAGGCACGCATCCACCAAAAGTACCTGGGGTGGTTGGCTGTGGAGAATCCCTTCAATTTCTCTGACTACGATCAAGCCCCTGCGACCTCAGCGCGGCGGTACGAAGGCGGCACGATCAACATACCGGGAATGTGGGGATACCATGCAGCCCTCCGCACCTTCCTTGAGTACGGCATGAGCCTCGTGGAAGGGCATATTCTCGCGTTGACGCAAAGACTCGTCGATGAATTCCAAAGCATCGAGGGTTTACAGCTTATATCGCCAACAGAGCTCCGTGAGCGGGCCGGGATTGTGACGATCCAGCCACCAGAGGGGATTGATCCGGAGGTGCCGTTCAAGGCGCTCTTTGACCGAGGGATCATCGTGTCGCTCCGTCAGGGGCGCTTGCGCTATTCTCCCCATTTCTATAATTCGATTGAAGAGATCACGACGGCAGTGGAGGCGACCAAGGAATGCTTCAGAAAGACGGGATCCTAGCAAACACAAACGTGACTCGTTCAAGCACATTTCTCTTCCCTTTCCCTCTCATCCTTTTCCTTCTTCGTTTATTTACTCTGTGTTCTCTGTGTAACGTTCTTTGAAAGGTCTAGACCATGGCAAAACCGAAAATCAGACGGGTCGCAGTCAACACTGGCGGTGGCGATGCACCTGGATTGAACGCTGTCATTCGAGCGGTCACGATTGCCGCTATCGATCGTGGTTGGGAATGCGTTGGAATTCGAGATGGATACAATGGCTTGTTTCTTCCCGAACAATATCCTCAGGGTGGACTGATCAGCCTGACTCGGGAACGTGTACGAGGAATCACGCACCTCGGAGGAACCATCCTGGGCACAACCAACAAGGGGAATCCATTGAAATATCCAACGATGGGACCCGACGGGAAGATGTATGAAAAAGACCGCTCCGATGAACTTATCCGAGCTTTCCAGAGTGAAAGAATCGACGCAGTGGTTGCGATCGGCGGCGACGGATCGCTGACAATCGCCAATGCGCTGGCAAAGAAAGGGCTGCGCGTGGTGGGTGTGCCGAAGACGATTGACAACGACCTGGAAAAGACGGTCATCACATTTGGATTTGACACCGCTGTCTCGTTCGCAACGACGTGCATTGACCGACTTCACTCCACTGCCGAGGCCCACCAGCGAGTAATGGTCGTGGAAGTGATGGGCCGTTATGCTGGATGGATCGCTCTCAACAGTGGCATTTCCGGCGGCGCTGATGTTATTCTCATCCCCGAAATCCCTTACGACGTCGAAAAGATCGCGGAGAAAATTCACGAGCGTGATCGATATGGAGCTCGCTTCACGCTTGTGGTGGTCGCGGAGGGAGCGAAGCCGAAAGGTGGCGCTACCTCCGTGATCTCAAAGGAACTCGGCCGAGCTGAGCGCCTCGGAGGGGCAGGTGAGCGCGTAACGAAAGAGATTCAGGACTCGACAGGCAAGGAGACGCGATGCGTTGTTCTTGGCCACTTGTTGCGCGGGGGAAGCCCGACGACCTTCGATCGCCTCCTCTCGCTTCGATTTGGAGCCGCTGCAGTCCGGGCGCTCGACGCGGGCAAGTCCGGGGTCATGGTCGCACTCGATCCACCGACGGTACGGTACGTGCCATTGGAAGAAGCGACACGTCGGATGAAAGTCGTGCCGCTCGACTGCGATACAATGCTTACGGCACGCGATCTCGGCATCAGTTTTGGAGATTGAGATTGCCGAAATCTCCTGCCAAGAGACCAGCCGGGCGCCGCTTCAGAACTTAGAGGAAATCATATGGGTCTTCTTGTCCGCTTCATTGTTTCAGCTGCCGCCGTCATTCTTCTCGCAACTGTTTCTTTCGCTCAGAAAATCGAGACCCTCTTCTACACGATAGACAACGAGCAATGTTTCCAGAGCTTCGAGGCGAACATTCGTTCGATTGACATTGTCGGACCGCAGTGTTATAAGATGGATGAGTACGGAACGATGTGGGGATCGGTGGATCGGCGAATCCTGAAGCTGGCGAAGAAGCACGGCGTGAAAGTGATGCCGCTGGTGGTCAATGCCAGTTTCGACCAACCGTCGTTTCACAAACTCCTGCACGATTCTGTTGCCCAGGATCGTGCCATCCGCTCGATGCTGGACGCGTGCAAGGCGAATGGATTCTATGGGATTCAATTTGACTACGAGAACATCCACGTCACCGACAAGGATGCGTTCACAGCGTTCTACAAGAAAACCGCTGGCGTCTTACACGGTGAAGGGTACGCGATCAGCATCGCTGTTGTTCCACGAGCGAGCGATCATCCCGGACCAACAGACTACCACAAATGGATCTACGAGTACTGGCGTGGCGTCTACGACTACAAGGCACTTGGCGAAATTGGAGACTTCATCTCGCTCATGACGTACGATCAGCATACGCATCGCACGACTCCTGGGCCTGTCGCCGGCATACCGTGGATGGAAGCCGTTATCAAGTTTGTGCTGAAGGACGTCCCGCCTTCAAAGATCTCACTGGGCCTCCCCTTCTACTCCTACCGATGGTACCCCTCGTATCAAAACAACGAAGCGCACGTCTGGGGCCGCAGTCTCGACTATCTCGAGGCAAAGGGGCTGGCCGAGCGGTTTCAGGCACCGTTTCGGTGGGACGATCGTGAAAAGGTGCATTACACGGTCTACAATAATGAAGACCTGAATGAGTATATCTATCTGGAGGATGCGCAGTCCTTTCAGGCGAAACTCGAGTTGGTGAAGCACTACAAGTTTAGAGGTATCTCCGTCTGGAGGCTTGGCCACGAAGACCCGGCAGTCTGGCAAATCCTTGATGAGGCGAGAGAATGAGTGCGAGAGAGAAAGGATGAATCAAAATGCAAGCTGAAAAATGACGACCGAAAATTGACATTCGAACCTCACCACGGGCCCGCGCTTACGACACACACTTTTCCACTACTTGGCAGTCAATTCCTAGTATCCCCCTCAGATAGCGAGAATTTCTCCCCCGATGAAGAGTCTTGACATTTTGAAGCATCTCTCTCGAACCGACAAATGGTATCTTGGCGGCGCAAATCGATTCCTTTGGGCTCCGACATTTCCCGTTTTTCTCGATTTCCCGGGCTTTTGGGACGAAGCCCACTACTATAACTATGAACTGAAGCCGCTCTTTACGTGGACACTGCTTGATGAGGATGCTCATGAAATCCCTCTGCAGTTCAAAAGTCGAGCATGGACTCCCGCTTCCCTCACGCAGCACTATGACCCTGGGTCTCGAAGCTCAGACTCCAGGCTTCGAAGTTCAAACCCCCAACTCCGAATTTCTGAGTGTAAGGCTGTCTTGCCCAACCATGTCGCTACGACTCTTGTCATGATCAAGAACAAGTCGAAGCGTCGAAGAAAGCTGCACTTCATCGCATGGACCGCACAGGAGCATCTTCCCTCACAGCTGTCGAGCTGGCTTAGCGACATCGAGTATCAGAACGGCGTCGCGTCGTTCAAAAAATTCCTCCGACCTTCGGTCGATCCTCATTTCGAACTGGCGTGCGCGTTCGCCATCAATAAGAAAGTCCATTCACACAGCATCAATCTCAGCGAGCGAACGGCCCTTCAGCCTCATTGGTCGTTGACTCCGTGGTATGAGAAGTTTTCTCGCGGTGCTCTTCCGAACGAAATGAACCTCACCGGAGTCACAAAGGAAGGTTTGATCTACTTCGGCCTCCACGTCGAACTCGCGCTGAAGCCTCATGCCGAAGACTCCATAGCCATTGCTTTCGCTGCTGCTCCGACACTCGAAGAAGCGAAGGCCAACCTCCACCCCGTCATCAAGCAGGCAAATCCAATAGAGCTCAGTACCATCGGCTGGGAGGACTATTTCGCTTCCGTGCCCACCTTTGCCTGCTCGGATGAGTTTGTGACACGCTACTATTGGTACCGCTGGTATGGATTACGGCTCAACACAATGTTCGGAAACGAGGGGAATTACAGGCGACCGTTCGTTTGCGAGGGGATCGGCTACTTTCGAGCGCCAATCTCGTATAGCGCACAATGCCACATGCTTGAAAATCGTTGGCATCATGAGCCGGAGCTTGCACAGGGAAGCCTCCTCGTGTTTATCGACAATCAACGCGAGGATGGCGGATTCCGTGGCTACATCGACGTGAATCACTACCGGCAGGAGATGTTCTATCATGCCAACTGGGGCAATGCGCTGCTGCAGCTACACTATCTCCATCCCTCCAAGGAGTACCTCGAAAGCGTCTACGATGGGCTGAAAAAATACGTGGCGTACTTTGATCGCGAGCGGGATGAGGAGGTCAGCGGGCTCTACGACATCGACAATCACTACGAGACCGGTCAGGAATACATGCACCGTTACACGGCGGTGAACCCCAGGGCCGATCAGGACAATTGGGGGGAGGTATTTCGGCTGAAGGGTGTCGATGTTACAGTGTATCTCTACGAGCTCAAGCGCGCTCTCAGCATTGTTGCCGAACAACTGGGCAAGTCGGATGACGCAGAATTGTGGAAAATGGAGATGGACAAGATCAAGAATGCTGTCCTGCAAAAAATGTGGGATCCGAATGAAGGAATGTTCTTTGATGTTGATCCCGCGACAGGCAAGCGAACAATGGTCAAAGCAGCGACGTGCTTCTATCCGTATTTCACCGACATTGTGGATGAGTCGCACCTCCCCGGGCTGAAACGCCATCTGTTGAATCCGAAAGAATTCTGGACACCGTATCCTGCTCCTTCCTCCAGCGTGGACGACAAATTCTTCTCCGCGGCGCCGGAATGGAAAGGCAAGCGGATGAACTGTCCCTGGAACGGACGGGTCTGGCCGATGACCAATAGTCACATCGCTGAAGCGCTTGCTTGCTCCGCGATTCGTTTTCAGGATTCGCTGTTGAGGAAGAAGGCCGCGGAATTCATCACCAAGTTTGTTCGGATGATGTTTTTCGACGGCGACCCCGACCGTCCAAACTGCTTCGAGCACTACAATCCATTCTCAGGCAAGCCGAGCGTTTATCGGGGCATCGATGACTATCAGCATTCCTGGGTAAATGATTTGATCGTCAAGTATGTGTGCGGCATTCGGCCGGAGGAACACACGATAACGATCGACCCGTTTCCGTTTGGCTTGAAGCAGGTGATGATCGATCACGTGCTGGTGCGCGGGAGAAGGCTGAAGGTTGAAATCAAGGGGAAGCGGTTCACGCTGTGGCTTGACGGGAAGCAACAAGCGGAATGCATAATTGGAAAAGCCATTCAGATTCAACTGTGAAAAGGAGAAATCACAAATCACAATGGAAAATGACAAATCAAAATTCAAAAAGGAGTTCAGGAGCCGGCTTTACTCCTTCACGCTGAGATTGATTGAATTCATCGACCATCTGTCAAGTGATAATGTATCGAAAAGGCTTGGTGATCAACTTCTGCGCAGCGGCACCAGCATAATCGCCAACTACACGGAAGGTCAGGCTGCCAGCAGCAAGAAAGATTTCATCAACTACTTCACAACCTCCTTGAAATCCTGTAACGAAAGTCTCCTCTGGCTGAATCTCCTGAAAGACTCAAAAAGGGCACAGCCTGACACTGTTCAGCCCCTGCTTCGAGAGCTTGACGAGATCACAAGGATATTCGCATCAAGCATCCTTACACTCAAGGGGAGAAAGTAGCCGAAGCGGACCCCGCGATGATGCATTCTCACTTGTCGTTTTAATTTTTTCATTTTAGTCTCTCCATTATGCTATGACGGAGCTGCGCCGAGAACTCACCCTGTTTGACATGACGATGATCGCCATTGGGTCGGCGATCGGGTCAGGTATTTTCCTGACGCCTGCGCTGATCGCGAAGGCTCTTCCGTCTCCTCTCTGGATCCTCGGCGTCTGGGTCGTTGGCGGATTGATGGCAATGTCCGGTGCACTCACCTACGCTGAGCTTGGCGGAATGATGCCGAGAGCCGGTGGAGTCTACGTGTTCCTCACCGAAGCGTACGGCGGATTGGTCGGCTTCCTCTATGGATGGGCATACTTCCTCGTCGCAAACACGGGAGCGATCGCGGCGTTGGCTGTGGCATTCTCGACATACTTCGGCTACTTCGTCCCAGTCGCCGCCGAGCACACGACAATTGTTGCGATTGCGGGCATCGTTCTCGTTACGATCATCAACGTGTTGGGGGTGAAAGCCGGCGGGGTGTTTTCTGACCTCTTTACCCTACTGAAGCTCGCAGGAATAGGGGTCTTGATCGTCGTAGGACTTGGCTGGGGATCGACCTCGGCCACAGACTTCACAGCCCCGCTTGGTGATCTACCCAACGGTCTTGCCAGTGCGCTGACGCTAGCGTTTGTCAGTGTTCTGTGGTCGTACGGTGGCTGGCAGCATTCTACCTTCACGGCGGCAGAGGCAAAGGATCCTAAGCGCAGTGTGCCCCTTTCGCTCATATTCGGCGCACTTACCGTGACGATCGTTTACGTGACCACAAATGTAGCTTATATGTTCCTTCTTTCCCCGGGCCAAATGGCGGCCTCATCACGCATCGCTTCAGACGCGATCAGCGTAGTTCTGGGTACGTTCGGTGGGAGCCTGATTGCGTTGACGATTTTTGTTTCGACGTTTGGGACAACCGGCATCTATACGCTGACGGCACCGCGGATCTACTACGCTATGGCGAACGATGGCGTGTTCTTCAAGAAAGTTGCTGAGGTGCACCCGAGGTTCCGCACGCCGATGTTTTCCATCATCTTCCAATCGATCTGGGCGATCGTGCTCATTTTGTTCTGGGGAACGTTTGAGAGTCTCATCTCCTACGTCGTGTTCACTGATTGGATCTTTTTTGCGCTGACAGCCGCGAGTATATTCATATTCCGGAAGCGTCTCCCGAATGTCGAGCGACCGTACAGGACTCTCGGCTACCCGGCCACGCCATTGTTTTTCGTCACAATTTCCAGCTTGTTCGTCGTCTATACATTTTTTGAAAAGCCAGCCGAAGCGTGGGCAGGTCTGATTTTCCTCGCGCTCGGGGTGCCCGTATATTACCTTTGGAGACGTCACCATTTAAGAATCAAGAACGCGGCCTAGAAGCGCGGACGAAAACCCATCATTTTGCCACTAAGGCGCGAAGACACAAAGAAAAAAAGTGGTTTTTGTTGAGTTTGTGACTTGGTGTCTTTGTGGCAACAGTTTTCGGCCGGCGGCCTAGTTCACGACCCGAGCTCGTTGGCTCCGGAGGAGGGTTCTGCGTGAACATTTGTCTTGAGCCTGAAAGGATTGAGGAACAAGCAGAGCAGGTACGTTCGAAGGCAAATGCTTCTTCTCACGCTCTGATAGAGCCTACCTACGGTCGAGTCCGAATGGCAAAGCCCGGCAGCGTAAGAGGCTGTCGGGCTTTCTCATTTCGCACAAGAACCCGTGTGACGATTTCCCCTACTGCTTCTTCTCAGGATAAAGGATCTTCGAGATCTGATCACTGCTGTCCCGCAAATGCGCCTTGGTTTCACGGTCGGCAGCACGAGCCATCGACTGTGCAATTACAGCATCGAGATCGAGCAATTCAGTTCGAATCAGGGCGCGTGCTTCACCAGGCAACGGTGTGGGTGGGGGAAATACAAAACCCGGCGGCAAATTTGCTGGCGGAGTAAATGGGGGCGGATTCAGCTTGTTCCCCATTGCCTCGATATATGCACGCTGGAGGTTGCGCCGGTACACATCGGTCCTGATTGGATTGGCATTCAGCTCGCTCCAAACGCCCTGCCGCAGGCTCGTCAGCATCTCGTTCAGCGTGTATGCTTGGACACCTCCTTTCGGGACAGCGGCCGTATTGATGAGGCGCGCCATCCGGTCGGTGTTGAGCAAGATGGTGAGGAGCATGCGATGCCCCTGTAGTACTCGATCGACGGCACCGGCTGGCTCAATCAATGCCAAGATATCTGACCTCAACATTTCTGCAGGTGTTCGGAATGCCTCTTTCTGGAGGAAAGCCATACACTCCCTCTGTTTCTCGCGAGAGACAGGCGTATGCACGACACCTTTTTGGCCCGCGACGCGTTCGGTCCGGACCACTCCGCCAACATAAGAGGCGACGTGCCCAAACTCGCGATTGCGCTGCGCGATCAGCTCACCATAGACCTCCCGTAACGTGCTGTAGTCCTCCCCTTCTTTGGTCGTTGCCCCAATCAACATATCAGCGATCACGTTGACGTTCTTAAGCCCGTATTTCGTCGCGGCAACAGGATCATCTCCCATGTCTTCTGTCTGCACTGTGGGGTCATTCGGATCGGAGACACCAAAACGTAAATAGGGTTCGGTCTCCTGGCGTGCAGCGATTTTGTTCAATTCTGCTTTTTCGTCATCGGGGTTTTTTGCACCTGGAATAGGTCTGTAGCCCCACTCAACTGCAAACTTGTCGTACGGCCCGATCATCGGGATAAGTCGCGCCTTGTCTCCCGGCTGCGCAACGTAGTTGAAGCGACCGTAGTCCATGATGGAAGCCTCATTGCCGTACTTTGCTGTGAAGGAGGCACTCCGGAGGCTGTCCACAGGATACTGAGACGTCGACTTCCAGTTGTGCGGGAATCCAAGGGTGTGACCCACTTCGTGGGCAGCAATATACCGCAACAACTCGCCCATCAAGCTATCCGGCAGAGGAAGCTTGTTTGTGAGTGGGTCAACGTTTCCGACTTGAACGAAATACCAGTTGCGGGCCAGGTTCATCACATTGTGGAAAAACCCAATGTCGGAATCAAGGATTTCTCCGGTCCGAGGATCTGCGACGTGCGGACCATACGCGTTTTCGATCGGAGACGGCAGCCAGCGAATTGTTGCATAGCGTGCATCCTCCGCACTCCAGGTTGGGTCTTCTTTCTCATTGGGCGCGTCCTTCGCGATGATCGCATTCTTGAATCCCGCCTTCTCAAATGCAGCCTGCCAATCCTCTACCCCCTTCTTCAGCCACGGGCGCCACTTGTCGGGCACACCGCGGTCGATGTAGTAGGTGATGGGTTTGAGGGGCTCGCTTAACTCGCCACGCTTGATTGCCTCCGGATCCTTCGGCTCGAGGCGCCATCGTGCGATATACTGTCGAGGCTCGGCCCGCTGTGACTCGTAGCCGTAGTCGTAGTGAGTGTAACTGAAAAACCCCACCCGGTTGTCCTCCAACCGTGGCATCATCGGCTTCTCCGGCAGTCGAACCATCGAGTGATGCATAGTGATGGAGATCGTGCTCAAGTTGTTGGCTTGCGGCAGCTGCCCGGCCTCATATGTTAACGTTGCCTCGGTCTCGATGTTGTCCGGAAAGGAGGTGCTGTATTCGACAAAGGAACGCTTCGAATCAAGTCGGCGCACCTGCGTCTGCGTGCGGGTGAACTTCCCCATCCCCATTTCGGGCACATCCGTCGTGAAGAGATCGGTAACATCTAGGACAGCGTTCGAACTGTCCTTGTTCAGAGCCTGAATCTCGAACGCCATGATGATGGGGGGCAGGTTTGCCTTCTTCACTGAATACGAGATGGGGAGACTATCTGCTGCCGCAGACGCATAGAGAACACTGCGGAGAAGAATCCGATCACCCACCCGCTCCCACCTTACAACCTGCCGATTCACTGCGTCTCCACCGTATCCCAATCCTGCCTGGATCTTCGCCTGGTTGCTCACCAGGAGGAATTCCTTCTTGAGTTCCTTCTTCGGAATCTCAAAGAATAACTTGTCTTTGATTCGATGAACTATGAAAAGTCCCGTGTCAGACTTGGCTTCTTTCGTGATAACTTGGTTGTAGGGTTTCATTCCGGTTGTCGGCGTCGACGGCTTCTGAGCTGTCGTGTCGGCCGGTTTGGAACTGCCGCTTTCCCCGGATGGTCTGACCATGGCGCATCCGGAAAGCACAAAGAGGGCGATCGAGGCAATCAACACGAATCGCATGGCGAGCGAATCCTTTCAGCTAGAATGGAATATGAAGTGGTAATGGAATGAACGTCGTGGCGAAGAGAGTAAAATTAACTTCGCAAAGAAGCAAGGAGATTGTGATACTCCGGAGCGTTGACGGCGTGTGCCGCGACTTCGCGGCTGTTCAGGCCTCCGAGGGGCGGATCACCCCGGAAATGAGTGCGGCTAGGATCGAGCCGAGCCTTTAAAATACACCACTGCTAATGGGGGGAGCGTCAGATTCAGGGAAAATGGATGATGATGGAAGGAAACCTCCTGCGTACGAACCTCACCGGTATTTCCGATGTTCCCTCCACCATAGAAGGACGAATCGGTATTCAGAATCTCTTCATAGATGCCGGATTGCGAGACTCCTATGCGGTAGCCATGGCGGGGCACAGGTGTGAAGTTGCACACCGCCACAATTCTCTCTCGGTTATCGCGCGCCTTGCGTTCGAAGGAGATGATGCTGCCCGCACTGTCCTGGAAGTCGATCCACTCGAATCCGCGGTATTCGAAATCGACTTCAAAGAACGAGGGCTCATTGCGGTACAACGCGTGCAGGTCATCAATGAGTCGAAGCACACCCTGATGCATCTCGTACTGAAGCAAGTGCCAATCAAGCGAGCTTTCGTGATTCCATTCCACCCATTGGCCTAACTCCCCTCCCATGAACAGTAGCTTCTTACCGGGAAACGCGAACATGAGGCCGTAGAGGGCTCGCAGGTTGGCAAACCGCTGCCAGAGGTCACCCGGCATTTTGTCGAGAAGGGAGCGCTTGCCGTGAACTACCTCGTCGTGAGAGAGCGGTAGGAGAAACTGCTCGCTGAACGCGTAGAGGAGCGCGAAGGTGAGATTGCGATGATGATATGCCCGGTGAATGGGATCTTTCGAGAAATACTCCAGCATGTCATGCATCCACCCCATGTTCCACTTGAGATCAAAACCGAGACCTCCACGGTCGACGGGATGCGTGACGCCAGGCCACGCCGTGGACTCCTCAGCAACCATCAACACGCCGGGGTAGTACTGATGGACGATTCGATTGAGATCACGCAGAAATCCGAGAGCGTCGATGTTTTCTCGCCCTCCGTACTGGTTTGGTATCCATTCGCCTTCACGACGAGAGTAGTCCAGGTACAGCATCGAGGCAACAGCATCGATCCGCAGCCCATCGACATGGAACTTGTCGAACCAGTACAGGGCATTGCTGATCAGGAAGTTGCGAACCTCGCGCCTGCCGTAGTTGAAAATGTACGTCCCCCAATCCTGATGCTCTCCCTTTCGCGGATCGGCGTGCTCATACAGATGCGTCCCGTCGAATTCGCCGAGAGCGCAAAAGTCCTTGGGGAAATGCGCTGGCACCCAGTCCAGGATGATGCCGATATCGTGTTGATGGCAATAGTCAACAAGATACGCAAAGTCTTGAGGTCGACCGTAACGACTGGTTGGCGCGAAGTAACCGGTGACCTGATAGCCCCACGAGGCATCCAGCGGATGTTCCATCACCGGCATCAATTCGATGTGCGTAAATCCTCGCTTCATCACGTAATCGACCAACCGGGGCGCAATCTCACGATAGCTTAACCAACGGTCACCCTCCTCCGGAACCCGCGCCCACGATCCCAAATGGACCTCATAGATGGAAAGGGGCTTGGAGAATTGGTCCGCAGTCGCCCTCCTCTGGATCCAGGCCTCGTCATTCCAGCCAATCCCAGCCAGCAGATTGACGCGGGAGGCGGTACTGGGTCGAAGCTCCATCTCGAAGCCGTACGGATCGGATTTGTCCAGAATGTCTCCATTCTGCGTCTTGATCTGGAATTTGTACAGTTCTCCTTCGGGGAGGCCGGGAATAAAAATCTCCCACACCCCGGAAGACCCCAATACTCTCATGGCATGTTTTCGTCGATCCCATCCGTTGAACGTCCCGATGACGCTCACACTTCGGGCTCCCGGAGCCCAGATGGCGAATTGAATCCCCCCAACGCCGTTGACTTCAGCGTAGTGGGCGCCGAGCTTCTCATAGATACGGTGATGGTCCCCGGCGTTGAACAGATACAGGTCAAAGTCTGTGAGCGTAGGCAGGAAACTGTACGAATCGTAGAAGGTCGACCTTTCTCCCGATCCTGTCGTCTTCCTGAGTTTGTAGGGGAAGACACTGGATCGCCCCGGGAGAAACACCTCAAAAAAACCTTCGTCGAGGATTCGCGTCATTGGGAAGCTTTGAACCTCCTGCTCATGATCGAATTCTATCACCTCAACCGATTGTGCATCCGGCAGGAATGAGCGAATCGCAACACCCTTCTTCCCTTTCCATTCGACCACGTGGGCACCCAAGATTCTGAAGGGATCATAGTGATCGGTATTGATGATTTTGTGGACTTCGTCGTTGGGAGCAGTCGTCTTCATACGGAGTGATAAGTCCATTTATCTACGGTACAGTTTTCGGCGTGTGATGAACGCTCGTACACGATCAGGCACAAGGTACTGAATCGACCTGTCCTTTCCAATCCTGTTTCGAATTTCCGTGGACGAGATCTCCAATAACGGCCCGGCAATATGATAAATTCTCTTGTGACTCTTGGTGCGTGGATTACGCCCGTCGCTGTGACGGGAATAGACGGCAAGTGAGGCCAGTGACAGGATCTCCTGCGGCGATCGCCACGTCCAGAATTGCCGCAGACTGTCGCCACCGATGATCAGGAATAGTTCTGATGCAGGATAGCGTCGCTTGAATGACCGGACCGTATCTACGGTGTACGAGATCCCTTTTCTGCGTATCTCAAGGTCTGAGACTGAGAAATGCGGATTCATTCGGACTGCCAACTTCGTCATCCGGAAGCGGTCCGACGCCGTTGCAGCGTGTTTCCCCTTTTTGTGAGGCGGCACATACGCCGGAACAAACACAACCTTCTCGAGACGAAGCTTCTGCCGTGCAACCTCGGCAATAATCAAATGCCCGATGTGGGGCGGGTCGAACGAACCCCCGAAGATCCCGATTCTCTTTACACGCTTCATCGTTTCGCTAGCACCACATCATAAACGCGCAGAGTCTCGCGTGCGGCTCGATCCCAGGAAAACCGCTGAATATTCCTCTTCCCTTTCGCGACGAGTTCGTTCTTCAGTTGAGGATCAGACAACACGGAACGGAGAGCGTCGTCGAGCGAACCTGGGCTGGTGGCCTCAAAAATAATCCCGGCATCTGCGACGACCTCCGGCAACGATGCGGCATTTGAGGCAACCACGGGAATCTCACACGCCATAGCCTCGACAGCCGTAAGTCCGAAACCCTCGTAGAGAGACGCCAGCACGAGCACCTCCGCCGCATTGTAAGCACAAACCAAACGCTCACTCGAAAGCCAACCCAAGTCTTTGATGCTCGTGGCGATTCCCAGCGACTGTGCGAGCTTCGAAAGAGGTCCATTCTTGAAGAGAGAATCTCCCACGAAAACCAGCTCAACATCGCTCCGCCACGAGACGATGCTTTTAAAAGCTTTCAGAAGCGTCGGAATGTTCTTATGAGGCTTGATACTCCCAACATAGAGAATGAACGGGTGCCGCAGCTGGAACCGTCCTCTGAAGTCCTTGATTCTCTCTTGATCCCGCAATGGTTCGAATCCAGGCTGGATGCCGTGGTAGATCGGATAGACTTTTCGTTCGTCTACGTGGAGCGCTTCGATGACGTCCTGTTTTGCATGCACTGAGCCCGTGATGATCGCGCCGGCGTGGCGAGCAACGTGGCGCAGCACGGTACTGGCATAGGCCCTCTGCAAAGAAGTGAAATATTGCGGAAACTTCAAATGAATCAGATCGTGAACCGTCACGACCGACCTGCCGTTCAGGCCGATGGGCAGCGTATAATGCGGGACATGGAGAAGGTCGACTCCCTGCCTCTTTACGAGGTATCCAAATGAGAGAAGTTCGCCTGGGGAGTATTTCCGGAATTTCGCGATCCGCTTCGTCCAGTGTTCCGGACATTCAATGCCGGGAGAATCCTCAGGCGAGACATATAACGAATAGCGATGCGGTGAATCGAGCTGTGCAAGAGCTCTGGTGAGGTTCTGGATATACGTCCCTATTCCAAAATCAAAGTACTTGCGCGCATCGATGGCGATGTGTGCCATGCGGATTCGGAAACGATTCGTTGAGCGTGCACCGACTCGAACTGATCACAAGAATATAACCAGCCGCAGCTCGAAACTCAAGGAACAATCCTTCGGCGTATATCTCAGGACGAAGCCCTTCGAGCTCAGGTTCATGGCGAAGCCTTGACTAACCATTTGATTTTCGGTATTATTGATCCATACAGTTGTCAAAATCGAGTCAGCTGAGACCAACCACCGACCGCGAGTCGCGGCGCGGTCAATTGACCATATCACTTCACCGTCATTGCAAGAACGAATCGAAAGCCAGTCCGTACTTCGTAACTCGCTCCTCCTGCTCGGGTTTCACGTTCTGACAAAGTCCCTCGCTTTTGTCTCCTTTATCCTGCTTGCAAATTACCTAGGTGCTCACGTATTCGGGACCTACAATTATGCATTTGCGCTCGCGGCGTTGTTCATTCCGCTGTGCGACCTGGGAATGGACACCTACTTGATGCGCGAGGTTCCGAGGCTCTCGAGCGAACAGATCCCCAAGCAGCTGGGAGCTGCCCTCGTCTGGAAGGGCCTCCTGACGTTCCTTGTGTTCGTTGGTTTCTCGATAACCGTCGGTCTGCTGGATGCGTTCGGAAGCGAACGTTTCTACCTCGTCGCTCTGGCCGGCTTGGTGACACTGCTGCGAACATACTGGACAACGTTTGGATCGCTGTTCCGCGCATTGAATAAGGTCGGCTATGAAACAGGCCTCTTGTCCCTCGCACGGATTGTGGAGTTCGTCGTTGTTGTCCTTTCCATCTGGTTCGATACCGGTCTCTTGCTCCTCCTGTCGGTTCTGGCTGTGGTTAATCTGGTGTCGGTGGCCGTGACATATGCCCTCGTTCGCGCGCGCTTCACGAACCCGACATTGCAGCAAGACTTCGACTTCATGCTGTCCATGCTCAAGGGCGGAGTCCCATTTGCTTTGACGACTATCTTCACCTCGATCTATTTCAATTTCGACACGGTGCTCGTCGCAAAATTCATCAACGATGAGTCGGCAGGCATCTATCGAGCGGCCTACAACCTCATCCTTCCTCTTATGATGATCACAGCAGCCATCAGCGGGGCTGTCTTTCCATTCGTCAGCCAGAGCTATCGAACGCACAAGGAAGACGTCGCACGTCTTCTTCAGCGTAGCGCGACGCACTTGTTGATGGTGGCGCTCCCCATCGCCGTTGCGACAAGCTTTCTTGCAAAGGAGATCATCGGTTTCCTCTTTGCACCGGAGTACGCCTCGGCAGCGATCTGCTTATCCATCCTTGTGTGGTTCATTCCGATCGTCTACCTGACCAATCTCTTTGGCAATTCCCTGGGCGCGATGGACCAGCAGAAGTTTGTCCTGAGGGTCACGACGCTCAATGTCGTGTTCAACGTCGGAGCGAATCTCCTCGTCATACCATACTATGCTCAGGTGGGAGCGTCGGTGACAACGGTCTTGACTGAACTGCTTGGCTTTACATTTCTCGTGGGCCGCATGCGCGCCGAGATCACGACACCGATTGCGCTCAAGCCATTGGCAAAGACCTGTGTCGCAAGCCTGGTCATGATTCCCTTTCTCTTGATCAAGCCGGATGTCCACGTGCTTTTGCTGCTGAGCATCAGCATCGTTATCTACGTGGGAGCGTTGATCGCGCTGAGAGGTCTGACACTTGACGAGATCAAGAGGCTTATCACTGTTTTGCGGAACAATCCACCTGCAGTGTAAGAGGGGATTCCGATGCGCATTGCAATCGACGGGAGGACAATTGTCAGCGGCAAAACCGGAGTGGGTGTCTACGCCGAGCGCATCGTAAGATCGCTTCTCGCAATTGATCGAAGCAACCAGTACTTCCTGTTCCTGATTGAGCCGATAAAAAATCTTCAGGCCGCCAATCTCACTACAATCCTGATTCCGGGATATAACAGATTGGGACTCAATCGCATCTGGGAGAACTTCCTCATGCCGTGGTTTGCCATCAGGAATTCCATTGATCTCTTCTTCTCACCTGCTTACGCGCTGCCGCTGCTTCCGTTCGCCTACCTCAAGCACAAAGGCGAAAGGCGAATCCGGTATGTCGTCACAATTCACGACCTTATCGGATTGCTCTTCCCGGAGACGTTTACTCCCAAGATGTATCTGTGGCAGAAGATCTTCGTCGCGAATGCACCAAGACGAGCCGACAGGATTATCACAGGATCGCATGCGACGAAGGCGGACTTCCTCAAGCTTCATCCGATCGACGAACGGAAGATCACCGTCATCTACCATTCAGTCGACGAGGATTTTCGGCCAATTGCTGACAAGGGGGAACTCGACAGGGTGCGACGACTGCTCGGGCTGCCTGAAAAGATCATTCTCTACGTCGGGACGGTGGAACCGCGGAAGCACATCGCAACTCTTGCTGAAGCCTTTGCGATGCTCCCTCCCGAAACAAGGAACGATTACACTCTTGTCATCGCCGGGAAGCCAGGATGGTTTGTCGAATCGATCAATGCGCGGATCGCCAAGCTGCACTTGTCCGACAAGATAAAGTTCCTCGGGTACGTCGAGCGAACAAATCTTCCCGCCCTCTACAACCTGGCTACAGTGTTCGCCTACCCATCCGTTCACGAGGGATTTGGATTTCCGCCGCTGGAGGCAATGTCATGCGGGGCGCCGGTTGTCTGCTCCAACACCTCATCCTTTCCTGAGGTGGTCGGAGACGCCGCGATCATGGTTGATCCGCACAGCGTCGGAGAGATGGCGCAAGCATTGGAGAGAGTTCTGAGCAGTGGCTCGCTGCAGTCTGAGTTACGAGCAAAAGGCCTGGCGCGCTCCAAGCTGTTCAGCGCGCAGAAAACCGCTCAGGAGACACTACGGGTATTCGAAGAGGTGATGAAGCGCTGATGATCTCAGGAAGAGCAGATAGTACGCGGTCACTTGCTCGATGGCATGAATCAACGTCTCAGGAATTCATAGGCTGCCGTACATCCCGGCATGACTGCATTGTTCCGGCCATGTGCCAATGCTCGACAGTCACTCATCGTTCCTGTCCAACAGAAGGGGAATGCTCTTTGCCCGGATGATGAACTCGCGCACTTTCGCTGGATCTTTTTTCCCTGGACTGCCTTCAACGCCACTGCTGACGTCAACGCCGTAGGGTCGCACGAATCGCACGGCTTCTTCCACGTTTTCTGGAGTCAGCCCGCCCGAGAGGATGATTTTGCCATACTCTTTGGCTTTCGAGGCAATATTCCAGTCAAACGCCCTCCCCGTCCCACCGTATTTCCCTTCTTTGTGTGCGTCGAGAAGAAACGCATCAACGATGTAATTCCGCATCACTTCGACGTCAAAATCATCATTCACCCGAAACGCCTTAATCACGCTGATCTCGTAACTCACGAGGTCATCGGGCCCCTCGTGTCCGTAGAGCTGGACCGCGCTCAGATTCACGTGGCTGACGATATCATGAATAAACTTTCGATCGGCATTTACAAAGACGCCGATCTTCGAAACGTGCTCCGGAAGCCTTTTCGATATCTCCGCTGCACGATGATGAGAAATGAAGCGAGGGCTCTCTTCATGGAACACGAATCCTATTGCGTCAGCTCCCGATCGAGCCGCGTGAACAGCATCTTCCAGGCTGGTGATGCCGCAGATCTTGACAAAGAGGTCTTGCTGCATGATCAATGAGAGCGGAAATCGCGGATGGCGTCTAGGATCTTTGCCTCTGACAGAAAGCCTTCACCAACGTGTCCAGCATCAAAGCTCGATCCCGCGAGCCTCCCCACGTCGCCGTCCGGCTCAATTCTATCTTCACCTGCAAAACACGTCGTGAGTCTTCACGCGGTTCGCTCATCCTTTGCCACCTGGATTGGCTGTCGGCTCACTCGCACCTGCCTGATCCTGCGCGCGGTCTTCGCAGCGATGACAAACACGAGATCGAGGAATCGGATTTCTTCGTTAATGTCGGGGAGCCGGCCTGTCGTCTTCTGCAGGAACCCGGCGAGCGTGTCATAGTCTGGGGATTCAGGAATTTCGGCGTTGAACTGTGAGTTGAAATCGCTTATGCTGAGGTGTGCATCAACAAGAACAGACCCGTCTTTCGCGGGCTCAATCGTTTTACTCACTTCGTCGTATTCGTCGTGAATCTCCCCGACAATTTCCTCGATGATGTCCTCCATTGTTATGAGACCCTCCGTGCCCCCGAATTCGTCAATGACAATGGCAAGATGAGCTTTGTTTTGCTGGAGTTCTCTGAGGAGCTGACTGATTTTCTTTGATTCTGGAACGAAGTGCGCTGGCCGAATGACGTCCTGCAAGACGATCAGATCCCGATGCTCTAAGAGACTCAGAAGATCCTTGCTGTAGACGATCCCGATGATGTTATCGATGTTACCTCTGTAGACAGGAAGGCGTGAATATCCTTCATCGATCACCCTGCGCACGAGGACATCTCTGGACAGCGAAATGTCGAGCGCAACGATATCCGGTCGCGGCACCATGATCTCTTTCACCATCGTGTCGGTGAATTCCAGTATGCTCTTGATGAGCTCATGCTCTGTCTTATCAATAGCGCCGCTTATCGTGCCAGCCTCAAGGACCTTCTTCAGCTCTTCCTCTGAAAGCTTCGCCTTCAGCACACCCCATTTGGTAAGGGCATCTATCAGGATTTGTCTAAGTGATTTCAAAGATCGTTTTCGCTCTTCGCACGTTCAATGAGATTTCACGTTTCCTTGCGTGTTCGGGCATCTTCTCTTTCAATGCTTCGTAGGCTTCAACCCGGGACACGTTTTGCTGCGGTAGGAGTCTTCTAACAGCCTCACCGTCATCCGCTGAGGTCAATGTAAAGCAAACCGGAGCAAGAATCAACCGAACCGGTTTTCCGCCTGCGGAAGCTTCTTTCTCACTTCCTGGTACCGCTTGGAAAAAAGATTTGTTTCGTCCGCTTGCGGATTTCCCATCTGAGCCTCTTTCAATAGATGATTTGTTGAAGGAAGAGACCTTTGGCTGGTGCAGCCATTCCTGCTGCACGCCGGTCATGCGCAGCGAGAATCCTCTGGAAATCGTCAAACGGGCGATATCCGCGACCGATCTCAACCATCGTTCCTACCAGCGCCCTTACCATGCCGTAAAGAAATCTGTTAGCGACAATCTCGAACACGAGCGTTGACCCCTCTTGTTTCCATTCAGTTTTCTCCACGATGCAACGGTTGTCGTTGACGCCGGAATCGGCTTTACAGAACGACGTAAAATCATGCTCTTCCACGATCAACGCGCTGCATTGCCGCATGAGCCCGGTGTTCAAGATGAATCCCCCAACATACCATGAATAGTTACGCAGCAGTGCGGTTGGCTGGAGGGACAACACATACCGATATGCGCGCGCCTTTGCGCTATAACGGGCGTGAAAATTGTCTGCGACATCCTCGGCGGAGAGAACAACGATCTCCGGCGGGAGGACGCCATTGAGACTCTTTGCCAGCGTTTGCGTGTCGGCGCTTCGACTTGTCTTGAAGTTGATGACCTGCCCACGCGCATGAACGCCCGCATCCGTTCTGCCCGCGGCAACCGTCTGAACGTCTTCCTGGAGAATTTGATGGAGGGCCTTCTGGAGATGTTCCTGAATTGACGGTCCGTTGGGCTGAATCTGCCACCCAACATAGTTTGTTCCATCGTACTCAAGAACCAGCTTGATATTACGCATCGGCTTGAAAAACAAAAATCCCGCTCAGTCGGGCGGGATTGTGTTCTCTAATTTGATCAGGTATCAGAACGCTTTCCTCAACCTGAGCTCAATCCCGTGGGCCGCAAGCGTTCCGCCCAAAACCCTTGCGTCGAGTTGCCAGGCTCCGGACGAATGACCAGCCCTGTTATACTCGGCAACGGCCGTCGCGGCGGAAATTGCTGCGATGATCCTGTTCACGACAAGCGCTCCAATCACAAACTGGGAATTCCTGAATGCCTCGTCGCTCCGGATTCTCAGATCCTTGTACGCAAGGCGGTTTGCATCGCTATCCCAATTCCAGGCGGATGCACCGCTGAGTTCATAGAGCTGATCGTACTCGCCATTGCGCAGCTTCCCCTGGTTGTACGCTTCGAGGCTGTTGAAATTGCCGATATTCACATCGAACTGCTCATCCTTGCCGTCGAACACGGCGCTCGAGTGCTGCGCAGCATATGTTTTGGCGTCATGCCGCAGCCAGTCGCCGTGGGCCCGAAAACCAGCGTACGTCAGCCAGAAGCCTGCCTCAGCGACAAGAAAGTATCTGCCAGTTGAGAAATTGTCCGCATACAGACTGCCCATCCCCGGCAGTATGAGGGAATAGGCAATTGCCAGGGCAACGGACTTCGGCGCGCGATCAGGTGACTGTAAACTGAGATCAGCCTGTTGAAGTCCCTGTGCTTCCCGACTCTCCTTCAGGAGACTTTGCCTGACTCGGACTTGTCCGTTGACAAAAACCGAAATCGCCATGCACGCAAGAAGAGTGCAGGACAACAATCGGACTAGGCGCATAGGGGTTCCTCGCATTGTTGTGGTTGAAGATTGGGATCTTGGTACAGCGAGGTGTCAATGAGTTCACCAATGCAGCCTTCGTTTTCGATGTGGCGGATTTTGACTTTTTTGATTTGATTGACGAGATCGTCATGTGTCGGGACGTATACGCGGACATACTCGCCGGAAAGACCCGTCATCCAACCCTCCTTCTTCTCTGCCTCAAACAGGACGTCCACTGCGTTTCCAACGAAAGACTCATAGAACGCTCTCCGCATCTTGGCGCTCAGGATCCTCAACATCTCGCTACGCGCAAATCGGATTCGCGGCTCGACGTGATCAGCCATTCTCGCTGCAACGGTGTTCGGGCGTTCAGAGTACGTAAAGACGTGCAAGTAGGAGACGGGCAGGTCCACGAGGAACCGGTATGTTTCCTCAAAGAGGCGATCGGACTCACCTGGGAAGCCAACAATTACGTCTGCCCCGACAGCGGCAGTCGGGCAGGCGGCTTTGATGGCTTGAACCCTCTCGGCATACAGACGGGTCAGATGGCGACGTCGCATCCCCTTCAACAACTCATCAGATCCGCCTTGAAGCGGAATGTGAAAGTGCTTACAGAGTTTGGGATTGGCCAGCCAGAGTTCGAGCAATTCATCAGTTAATAGATTCGGCTCAATCGAGCTGATCCTCACCCTCTCAACTCCATCTACATCCACAAGCTGACGCAGCAAGTGAAGCAGATTCGTCCCGCCCTTCGCTCCATAATCGCCCACATTGACCCCTGTCAGGACTATCTCCTTGTAGCCCGCATAAGCGATCAACTTCGCCTGTTCGAGGGCTTCAGCAATGCCTACGCTCCTACTAGCGCCACGTGCGAGAGGAATAGTGCAGAATGCACAGTTGTAGTCACAGCCATCCTGGATCTTCAGAAAGGCTCGGGTACGATCCGGCAGGCCGACCGAGGAAGCACCTTCGAATGCGCTCACCTCGCCGATAGGAGTCACAGACAGTTTCGCTCTTCCGGTCTTCCGAAACCCATCCGTATGCCCAAAGAGGTCGAATTTCTCTTTTGTTCCCAGTACAAGGTCAACGCCAGGTATTGCGGCAATTTCGTGCGGTTGGAGTTGAGCGTAGCAGCCCACAACGATCACAAATGCCTGGGGAGAATGGCGAAGGGCTCTTCGGACTATTTGCCGGCACTCCCGATCAGCACGTTCCGTGACACTGCACGTGTTGATGACGCAGACATCCGCTGGCTGATCGATATCCACGATCTCATAGCCGCGCTCGACGAATTGGCGCCCCAACGTTGAGGTCTCGGCAAAATTGAGCTTGCAGCCTAGGGTATGGAGTGCAACGCGGTTCATACATACGAAAAAGAGTTGTCCGAGGTCTTCGAACAACTCTTTTTGTGTTTCA
>Ga0315291_10000309_pt1 | contig 62993 bp, 53 predicted proteins | sample YL17G12_20_MG_FD_203070 | JGI IMG/M metagenome (GOLD analysis project Ga0315291, IMG submission 203070) | Sediment microbial communities from Yellowstone Lake, YNP, Wyoming, USA - YL17G12_20 | ecosystem: Environmental > Aquatic > Freshwater > Lake > Sediment | place: USA: Wyoming | collected... | reverse complement strand
CTTGTTGTTCGTTATGAATATCATCTTGAAAATTTTCTCGCTATGATTCAGCTCGGTTGTATCGTCATCCTACTCCGGAGGGTTTTGGGATGACTTGTATTAATAATGAGGTGTTAACATGATAGTTATTATTCAGAAAGATTATACGAGCGTAAGCAAATTGGTAACCGTATATACAACCAATACTATTAATGAATTCATTTCAGATTCCACTGCTTAAGCCCTTTGGCCGCACCCTCAGTAATATAAAATCTTGCATTGGCAAGACCTCTTAAAGCGCTTGCGGGTATATCTACGGATATATCTGATTGTATGGCATCAGTAACTACATCGGCCTTGGCAGAGCCGGCAGCCATAATAATTGCCGTACAATCAGGATTATAGGTTATAGTATTTAAACCGATTGTTATTACATGACGATTTCTGGCAACCTCGATACCTCCAATGTCTGATGCCGACGTTGCCTGCGTCTCGTAATTAATAGGGCATAACCTCGTCGTGGAATTATGGTCGCTGCCTTTGACATTAAAACCTATATGGCCATCAGGCCCTATGTCGCCAAGGGAAAATCCTATCCCGCCAAGCTTGCGGATTTTACCCTCATACTCCATACACCACTGGTCAATGCGTGAAAGCAGTTCTTTCTGTCTTATCTCAAGGTTACTTTTGGGATTACGGTACCTTAAAGATAAATCTACCGTGTCATTCAGCCAATAATCCCCATAGTCTCTCCTTTTGACAGACCTATCTTTGAAGGGTCAATAAGCAGACATTTAGCCTGGTCAAGCCCGAGTCCTTCTATATAAAAGTTCCTTACGTAATAGTTAAAGCTATTGGTTTGACTGGAACTTATGGGATAAAACTCATCAATCTGAACGAAACAGAGATTGTTCATCTTGGGCTTTATCGCAGGATTTATTCCCCTATGCTCCAACTCATTTTGTACTTTGGAATCATCCCAGTTCTCAAGAAAATGCTTAACCTGCTTTATGAAATATTCAGGCGTTTTGCCTGTCGGCAGCAAAATAACCCCCTCGGGATTGTTCTGCACCCATTCGAGAAATCTCAGATCCGTCAGCTTGCCAAGCATTGGAAAGTTATCAACTATAATGACAGGAATTTTTTCTACAGGAGGATAAATCATCTCAGAAAACGAATTTGACAATACCTTTTTTCAATGGTTGAAGAAATTCTAACCGGCATGGTAATTTTCCCTGACTAACAACATCATTTTATCTTCCTGCTGATTAATTAAATCAACCAGTTTAAACTGTGTCCGACAGCGGTCGAGATTATGACCTTCTCTGTGTATCTTATAATACTTATCGCCATTGAGATAATCAGTCAAAAATCGCATCCCCTGCTCTAACGTAATGTATTTGCCACCTAAAATCAGATTTTCCAATTCAACTTTATTAAGAAACTTTCCCGCTGCCGACAGATAACCTTTTAATACGGCCTCAAACCGAGGCATATCCATCGTCACCTTTGACAAATCACGCTCATCTTCCGCGGCAGTACTTACACAAGTACGAACTAAATCTCCAAAATCATACAGGCTTATGCCTGGCATAACCGTATCAAGATCAATAACACAAATACCTTTGTCTGTATTATCGTCCATTAAAACATTATTTACCTTAGTATCATTGTGCACTACGCGGATTGGAATTTGACCCGTTTCAACCAGTTTTGATATAACGTAAAAAATCTGTTCATTCTTTCGCAAAAACTCAATTTCAGATCTTGCATCTTTGGCACGATTACAAACATCCGCCTGCAGCGTGTATTTAAAAACTTCAAGCCGTTTAAGAGCGTTATGAAAACCAGGAATTGTCTCTATAAGCGCAGGCTGAGGTAAATCTATAAGCATCTGCTGAAAATTGCCGAATGCCCTTGCAGCCTCATAAATCTGCTCTAAAGATTCAGGAACATCATAAGTTCGAGCTTTTTCAATAAACACATACATCCGCCAATAATTGCCATTTTCATCCTTATAATAATATTTTCCTTCAGCAGCAGGTATAACCGTTAAGACCTTCCGTACAATATCTTTTTCTTTCCACTTTTCCAACTTGCCTCTTATATGCTCTGTAACCCTGACAGCATTATCCATTAAACCCGGCACATCAGAAAAAATTGTATGATTAATACACTGAAGCAAATACTTTTTTGTATTAAAACTAATTACATAAGTATCATTTATGTGTCCACTGCCATAAGACTTTAAATCTGAAAATCCACCTTCTACTGTGAATTTTGCACTAATATTCTTTAAATAATCTTCTTTGTAATTCATATTTATTTCCAAAGCCTGTGCGGATAAAACCCCTGTTCAATCAATCTCTGTATGCATTTCTGAGCTATTTCTTTGTCTTGTTTATAAGTTACACCAAACCAGCTATCCTTCGTACGCAAGACCTTTACCTTTTTCATTTCTGTCTTTATAAGGCTATCAACTGCATAAGGAATATAAAATTCGCTTTTCTGTTCTTTACCGTGTTCGACAAGAAATTCTCTGAATTGTTTTTGAAGATGTTCAAAAATATCAGGCTGAAATCCCCACAGATTCATTGAAACAACTTCATTGCCGCTTAATGTCTGCTGCTGTCCGGTTTCATCTGTGAAAATTGCATATTGCTTATTCTTAATTATCTTTTTTATCTCGGTAACTGATTTTAGATACATATTCTCATCGCACCGGCAAACCCCACGGGAAACATATCCATATTCAGAAAGTGTATTGCCAAGAGTATAACCAACCATACAATAATCATCGTTATCGCCCCTGCTGCCACTGAGATATCCTTTTATAATCTTATATGAATTAATGCCATAATAATCATCAGCGTTAATGACTACAAAAGATTCATTTATTACATCTTTAGCGACCAAAATAGCATGTCCTGTTCCCCAAGGCTTGTCCCTGCCGGCAGGTAGCGGAAATCCATCAAGATATGAATCTAATTCCTGGTATGCATAAGCGGTTTGAGCAATGCCGTCCAGTTTGCTTCCTATTTTTTCTCTGAACGCTTCTTCGAAATAGTGCCTGATAACAAAAACTATTTTTTCAAACCCGGCCCTGACGGCATCATACATAGAATAATCAATTATTATCTCACCGTTGGGCCCTACAGGGTCTATTTGCTTGAGACCTCCGTATCGGCTGCCCATGCCTGCAGCAATAATCAATAATGTCGGTTTCAAAATATAATCTTCCTAATCAAAAAACTTCTTCCCGATAACCATTACATCTATGCCCCAAAAAACCTAATCCGTTCTGAATCGGCCGCAAGATGTGCCGGCGACTTTTTTGAAAGCACGCATAAAATAAAACATATCCGTATATCCGACTGCCAATGATGTTTCCTTAACTGTTAAGCCCTGTTTCAGAAGTTCCTTTGCTTTTGAAATTCGCAGGCTCATAATAAATTCTCTCGGACTTCGGCCGGTATGCTGTCTGAAATATCTGCGAAAATAAGATTCAGAAAGATTATACCTTTTCGCAAGCTCCGAGATGGAAATCTCTTCAGCGTAATTCCCGGCAAGCCATGAAACAGCGGCTGGGATTTCAGCAAGTCCTTCATCCTTTTTGTTTTTCGGGTTGGAAAGCCTGAAAAGCTCAAGAATCATATCTGTAATTATATTTTTTCTTTCGAGTATAGCCGCTTTATCTTCATCCGTGATAATCTTTTTCAATTTCTCAAAAGCAGTAGAAACAACGCCGACATTGTCTCTGATAATAATCTTCCGCCTGCTCAGAAACCCGAGTTTTTCAAAACGAACGGCATCAGGACCGTTCCATACTATATATTTCTCATGCCAGATTTTGGTCGGGTAATAAACGCTCGGTTCATCAGGAAACAGTATTATTACCTGACCTTCAGCAAGTTCGACTTGGCCAGTTGAAGGGCTGACGAAAAAACCACTACCTGTTTCAATCAATACTACTGCATATTGGCCGAGTTTTCTAAGCCTGGGCACGGCCTGAAACTTTTTTAATTGGTTTTCGCCGATTCTGTCAACCCACAGACCTATCTGCCTTTCGGTACGTAGCGGTGTGCGAAACTTGGTTTCGCTGTAAACCTTCAGTTTATTTAAGGCCGAAAAATCCATACATTTTGCCGAAAAATCTATAGCACGTGGTATTAACGTAATATATCATATATTAATTAAAATGAAAAGTCCATAAATATATTTAAAAGAAATTCAATGAATCAAAGAGAACGATGGCTCGAAACTTTGCTATTCGGTAAACCTGACAGGGTTCCTCTTTCCCCCGGTGGTGGAAGAAAATCAACACGAGCCCGCTGGCACAGTGAAGGGCTGCCGGTTGAAATTGACGATATGAACGACATAAATGAATACGCTTATCGCATATCAGGAGGCAAGGAAAAATGGCCCCGGCCTTATCGAACTTGCCGAGCAAATGCTTCAGGAAGTAAAGGACTGGTTTCCTCAAAGACAGTTTATGACCTCTGCGGACGGCTTTTACGCCACACTGGCCGGTCGAGGTGCGACATATACCCATCTTATCAGCCGGATACGATGCGATGCAGCTATTTACGAATTGCCCAAGAAGAAACGAAAACATCAAAGAGGTCCCAATCGCAAAAAAGGCGACAAAAAGATTTCACCACGAAGACGCTGTTTAAGGCGGCGGAGAGGAACTATTGAAAAAATAAAAGGCAATTCGAGGAAAATTTTGGTATTAGGTATTATTTGTATAATTGGGACGTTTAGCTGCCTCGTGCTACGTAGCGAGCCTACTCCGCCGGAGCGGTTGCGAAAGCCGGAAGCGTTACTTTGCAGAGTAGTCAGTAGTCAAACGTTTTATCCGCTTTTGGCGGATTAATATAGGAAGTGTTAGTTAGGAGGATGTATCGATGAAGTTCGTTGAATCCGTAAAGTATGTCAGCCGTAAATCTCTCGTTTTTTCTTTCCTGTTGGGTTTCTTGCTGGTTACAGGGGCATGGGCTGACAGCCGTGTTGATACCGTGATTAACAGCGCTTGGAAGTTCAATAAAGCCGATGTCGCCAACGCTCAGCAGCCTGGTTTTGATGACACATCCTGGAGCACCATCGATTTGCCCCACACATGGAATGCCCTCGACGGCGAAGACGGCGGCACCTATTATCGCGGTATAGGCTGGTATCGCAAACACCGCACCATTGGCTCGGAAAATTCCGGCAAACGCGTTTATCTGTTTTTCGAATCTGTAGGTATAACGGCGGATGTTTATTGCAATGGTGTTAGTATCGGTCACCATGATGGGGCTTATGCGGCGTTTTGTTTCGACATAACAGGCGCGGTCATCTTCGGAGCCGATAATGTGATAGCCGTTAAAGCCAACAATTCCAGCCCCTTTGTATTCGCACCTCTGTCCGGTGATTTTACTCAATGGGGCGGTATCTGTCGGAGCGTCCATCTGCTTATCACAAATCCCGTTCACATTACACCGCTGGACTATGCTTCTCCGGGCGTTTATCTTACACCCACTAACGTCAGCAGTACCTCCAGCAACCTCAGTGTCAAAACCCTGATTCGCAACGCCGGTACCACGGCCAAAGATGTTACGGTCCGTGCAACTATCAAAGACGCCAACAACAGTACGGTGGGTACACTGCTTACGTTAACACGGAACGTAGCTGCGAATACAACGACAAATTTTATACAAAACACCACGGTCTCCAATCCTCATCTGTGGAATGGTCTGGCTGACCCCTATCTCTATAAAGTTCTTGTGGAAGTGCAAACCGACGGTGCTGTCGTGGATAGCATCAATCAACCTCTGGGTTTTCGCTATTATTCCGTCAATTCCAATACCGGTTTTTTCCTTAACGGTCACTATTTAGACCTCCGTGGTGCCGCTATCCATGAAGACCGTGACCACAAGGGACGCGCGATTTCCGATGCCGACCGCCAGCAGGATATTCAGATTATGATCGAGATGGGTTGTACGTGGATTCGTCTGGCCCATTATCAGCATGCGGAAAAAATATACGACCTGGCCGATGAAACAGGGCTCATTCTGTCAACGGAAATTCCTCTTGTCAATCTCATCTCAGCTACCCAGGAGTTTTCTGATAATTGTCAAAGTCAATTGAAGGAATTAATCCGTCAAAACTACAATCATCCCTCTGTGTTTTTCTGGGGTATTTTTAATGAAATTACGCTCGACGTCAACGGGCCCAACCCGACCGCTCTGATGCAGAAGTTAAATACGCTGGCTAAGGCCGAAGACACGACGCGCCCGACTACGGCAGCGTCCGATTCCTCTAATACTCATTCTATAACCTATATTACCGATGTTTTAGGATTTAATAAATATTTTGGCTGGTATTACGGCGCGGTGACAGATTTTGTCGGGTGGGCCGACGGCATTCATGCCTCCCGAGGCGCTGACGAAATTGGAGTGACTGAATACGGCGCCGGCGCCAGCATTAACCATCACGAAGAAAACCCTCCTGAACCGGCTAATGCCGGGCCCTGGCATCCGGAAGAATATCAGAGCTATTATCATGAGTTCCACTGGAAGGCTATGGAAGCTCGTCCGTTCCTGTGGTGCAAAGCTCTCTGGAACGGCTTCGACTTTGGCTCTGATGGTCGAAATGAAGGCGACCGCCATGGCATCAATGACAAGGGCATGGTCACCCGTGACCGTACGGTCAAAAAAGATGCGTTTTACTGGTATAAAGCTAACTGGTCGAATACGCCCACCGTTTACATTACCAGCCGCCGTTTTACGCCTCGCTCTCAAAACCCCCGCTACGTTAAAGTCTATTCCAATTGCGAGAACGTGGAACTGTTCATCAACGGCGAGTCCAAGGGTGTTTTAACCAGCGCCGACCATATCTACCAGTGGAACTCTGTGACGCTCAGACAGGGCTTCAATGAAATCAGAGCTGTTGGCCGAATTGGTACCAGTCAATATATCGATGTGTGCAACTGGAATTTTGGCACTCTTCCAGCGGTTACCATTACAAGTCCGGCGGAGGGTGCAACTCTTCCGGCAGGCGACATACTAATAGAAGCCACCGCATCAGAAAGTGGTGGTGGAACCATCACGACTGTTGAGTTCTATAATGGCAGCGCTTATCTCGGTGCAGATACCACCGCCCCATATAGCTTTACATGGACGTCAGTTCCTAATGGCTGTTATACCATAAAGGCCAAAGCAACTGATAATAGCGGTGCATCAACAACAGCTTCGGTCGGTATCACTGTCGGCGCTGGCTGAGGCCAAGCGTCATATCTTAATCCTCCACCGGCTATTCCCGGAAAAATAGAAGCGGAAAATTACGATATAGGCGGTGAAGGCGTTGCGTATCATGACACAGATACAGCAAACAGCGGCGGTAAATATCGTCCCACTGAAGGTGTCGATATAGAATCCTGCACTGATGCCGGATTCAGCAATGATCGCGGAATTTCCCCCACACCAAAATTTGGTACAGGACAGATCTTTATTCGTTTGTTGGGGCGTAGAAGTAGTGGAATTCTGTGTCGCGGCCGTCGAGGCTGGCGAATTTCTCCGGGCATTGGTTAAGTAACATAAGTTCTTCGGATTTATCTCTGTAGTTATAGTAAAGGACTTTCAGGCTTTTTCTTCTCTGGGACTGATTGAGGAACATAGAGAATTCGGCAACATTCAGAGGACCTTCTTCGCCGAGATATGCACCGAGGATATTGTATGTGAGGTCGAGCCATACCCACTGGCTAAGCTGGTCGTCGAATATTTCGGTTGTGGAATGCATTCCGCCCATTCTGATGCTGAATTTGTCAGACCTATAATGAACTTTTTCGAGATGTATTCTGCGGGCAGAAACTCCGAGCGAATTACAGGCGTGGATGAAAATATCGGCAAGGTTCGTGCAGAAACCCTTGTCGTGACCCGAGACCATTCTTTCGTACTGTTCAAACGGGGGAACTTTCATTGCGTCGGAGGGTACGCCGATATGGGGCTTAAGGTCGTCCATTAAAGACTTTGCTATAAGTTTGGCTTTATCGTGATTTGATTTGGCGTCTTTAATCAGGCCCCCCCACTTGTTCTCGGCGAATTTCCTGTCACTATCCGTCGGGGTTCTGTATATCCAGTTGTCAACGGTGCAGGGTGGGTTGAAGTTTAAGTAGGGGTCGGTTTTTACAGTAATCCAATTCGGATAGCCCGCTGCACCTTTTGACGCCCAATACTTGTTTGGATTGCTGACGAGAGTAATCGTACAAGGCTGCGATGTCGTGCCGTTTTTGGAGACTATTTTTACGACGGTAGTAGTTTTCATAGCAGAAGTCTCATCTATTTTAAATTCGGCGACGATGCTACCATCGAGAGATTTTCGGAATTGTGAGTCATCGGTGGAAATCAGAAAATGAGAAAAATCCCTCGTATGCGCCTGGAGCGTCAATTTAATTTTGATGTCTTCACTGGGAAGGTCTTCAATTGATTTTATAGTCAGTTCATCCTGTGGTTGGTAATAATTCCAGTATTGATTTTTCAAATCGGCTATTACCTTCTCTTTGGTTTTCGGCATTTTTGTCTTATTATCAGACGAGGAAATTGCAGGTTTCTGACTATCGCAGGAAATTGCAGGTTTTTTGCTGCCATGGGAAATTACGGGTATTTTGCTGTCATCACAGCAAGCCGTAGGTTTTTTGCTGCCGCAGGTAACCATAGATTCTCGGTTGTTGCAGGAAGCTACGAAGCAGGCGGAAGTTAGGATTAAGGTCAGCAGTGTAAGGTTTAAGATTGTTTTAGAGATAGTTTTTATTTTGTCCCTTTCGAAAATGGCCATACAGATAGTGCAATCGTTTTCTGGTGCAATAAAAAAGGGCAACGCAAAAAGTTCAGTACCAAACGACCGCTCAAGACAACGGATAATTCCTTTCTGATTTTGCTCATCATTTTAAGTTACCCAATTTTTGAGTGTTTCAGCATCTTTAAGAAAGTTTTCGGTATCGTCGTCCTTCACAAACTCGATAAGAAAATAATAATTGCGGTCAGAATCTTTGAATTTTTGGACATATCGCCGCCAGTCACTTTGGCCTTCGCAGAGAAGATACCGCACAAGCTGGTCTGGCCACCAATGAAACACGTGGACTCCGCTTATCGCAGGCATAATCGTATCTATGCCGAGACAATTCTTATCCGCTCCGGCGCCGTGCATCGGCTGCCAATATGTCCTTACATTTTCACGACCAACATCGCCGAGTAATTTCACGCATGATTGAGGCACATTGTTCAACGTTCCGTTATGAAATTCAAAAACAATTGTAATTCCACGCTTACTTGCGAGGTCGGCTATTCGCCTGGTATCTTCGACAACCTTGTTCCAGTATGTCTCGTCGGCATCCTGCGAATTCTTGCGCCCTGCCCAGACGCGTATCATAGGCGCCTCCAGTGCAATGGCACTATCCAGAACATCAGTGAATTTAAGGTTTTCTGATTCACTCTCGCCAACACGATAATAAGAGCCGTAAGCAGCTACATTCAAACCCGCCTGCCGAGTCATGCGTCCCACGCTTTGGGCCGCTTCAATATTGCCGTGTGGCACGTGAATATCGCCGCCCCACTCTATTCCCTGCAGTTTGGCATTACAAACGAGTTCAATAATCTTTTCAGGGGTAAGTTTACGAAACGTAATTGAAACAAGACCTGTATTCAGCATAAAACATCTTCCTTTCTGAGCAAATTCAGTTCAGGTACTCCCATTCTTTGCGACTTACCTGGTATTTCAGATTTTCACCTTTGCAGAACCGGTGGTAATCGTCAATTGCAAAGCGGGCCATACGTCTGCACTCACCATGCATCGAGCCTGAAATATGAGGGAATGTTATCACATTTGGAAGCTCAAATAATTCTGATCCCGCGATCGGAGGCTCAGGATCTGTAACATCAAGCAAGGCCATGATGTCAGGCCGTTCCTTAAGCGCTTTTATCACCTCCTGCTCTTTAACGCATGCGCCTCGGGCAGTATTCAAAAACGTGGCACGCTTTTTCATCATGCGAATATGGTCGCCGCATACCACACCCTTGTGAGACCCGGGGGTATGCAGGGACACAACGTCTGCAGTTTGAAATATCTCCTCGACAGAAGCCTTTCGCACGCCAAGTTGCTGGGCCTCGGATTCTCCCAGGTGTCCACTTGAAACAAGAATGTTGATGTCGTGGAGCTTCAGGAGTTCAATGAGTTTCCTTGAAATAGCGCCCAAAGAAATAATCCCTACAGTACTGCCGAACGCGCCGGGAACTTTATAACGCTCTTCCGGAAGAGGCCAAATCTTATTCTTTTTGATTTCAATCGCAAAATGCCAGCCCAGTTTCAAACTGAAGAGAATCTGAGAAAGACAAAACTCCGCAACGGGAATAGCATTGGCCAGAAAGCTGCTGGTAATTATTATGCCGCGGTCAAATATCTGACCTTTGTCGGTGCAATATCTTATTGCTCCTGCGGCGTAAAAGACGGCTTTGAGATTCGGCGCTGCGTCAAGAAATTCATCATTAAGAATGGGGCATCCCCATCCTGAAAATATAACTTCCACATCTTTAAGGACAGCTAAATTCGCTCTCAGTCTTTCCCGATTCATTTGCGGGGCATAGATGTTTACATTCTGCGCAATCTCACATCGTTCAGATTCACCGTAGATGACATCAAACGCTTTGTTGTTCAGCAGGAACAGACCCGCATGCTTCCTTGCCGCTGAGTTTTTCATAGGTTCTGCAGTTATTTTTGTCTTCATAATTTTTAACCGTTCACATGTACTCTTCTTAGCAGTATCAGGCAACACACCTAATCCTGTATTAACCATATGAAGCCTTTGAGCAGTCTGTTGAACATCTTGATCCTGCATTTTCTGTTCCGCAAACGATGGTGAACATTTTTATTGAACTGCTACATTGCCTGTTTCAGGATTTTTTGGATATCGGCGGGCAGATCGCCGGTGATTTTTTTGATATCCGGTTTACTCTTCCAGATGGTTTTTCCCTTTTCGGTGTCGGGGTGGGCAAAGGTCATTGTAACCAGCCAGGATTCTCCTTTGGGATGTTCGCCGCGCAAAACCGGAACGACCGTTCGCGGGTGGACGAGGTTCGTATTGGGTATGGAGATAGCAATTTCGCCCGCTCGGGAGCCGGCGCAATCGATTATTCCGCCGAAGCCTTTTTCCCAGAATGCGCAGAAGCCTTCGCCGCTGTCGTTGTAATCGTCCGGCGGATATGAAGCGTCGCCCCTTGGGACGGCGAAGCCGCCTTCGGCGCTGAGTAAATTGCGCTGCGATACAATCCGATGGATACGGATATGCCAGGGCAGAAGCTTTTCTGTGGCGATAAGCCAGGTCTGGACTTCGACATCGGGCCAGGCCTGCCATTTGGAAGTTAAATAGCCGTCGCCCGCGAAGTGGTCGGTGCTCTTGCGGCGGGTGCGGAAATGTTCATCGCCTTTTTCGCACAGCAGCAGCATACTATCGGGTGCGGCCCTATCGAGTTCGCAGGTGCCGGTGATGATGTTAAAGCCGAAGTATGTTGAATAGGCGAACTTTTCGTATTTTTCCTCGAAGTGCAGCGAATAGTAGTTCGACCACTGACCTGCGTTGAGATTGAATGTGTGGCCGGTTTCTTCCGAATCGCAGAGTATCATACACGCGGTCTTCTGGACGGCGACTTTCTTTGGCTTATTCAGGGGCAGTTCCTCAGCCTGCCAGAACGGGTGGTCTTCGGGTACGGCCAGCGCCAACAGGCTTTTAAACGCCCAGTAGGGCGAACTTGGTGAGTTGTACTGCTCGGCCATATTCAGTGTCGGATACGCATAGCCGATTGTAAGTACGCCGGATTCGGTAAAGATAGGCTGGCTAAACCACCATCGCAGATGACGCAGCAGGATTCCCTTTATTTCGCCCCAGGGCAGTGCTTCGACGTCGGCGAATGCCAGCCCCGACCAGAACGCGGCCTGTGCGAAGCGGTATGTCAGGCTGCGTCCGAACGGGATGCACGGCCCGTTTTTGGCGTACCAATAGAGATATTCCTTTGCAAATGCCGTTGCGCGGTCTTTGAAGTTTTTGCAGTGTTCAGGGTCGACATCGTTTGCCAGGCCGGCGTATATAAGCCCGTAGAAGTGAATCGCAAAAGGGTTATAGTAATCGCGCTGCCGGCATTTAAGGGCAGCCGAACCGTCGTTGTACCAGCCGTCGGCAACGTACATACTGTCGACGATGGAGATTGCCTCGGTCAGGACCTTTTCGTCGTATTCTTCGGCGCCGACATTTCGCAGACCCAGATTGGTAAGCACCCGGAAAAACTGCCAGTTGTTCGGCTGGATGAAGTGCTTGTTGATATTGCCCAGCCATGCGGTAAGGTTGGCCTTAGTCTTGGCGTCGAGCGGTTCGAAGAGTTTCTTTGAGGCGATTGCCAGTGCCAGGCCGAACGCGGTCATCTCGCAATCGACCTGTGTCTGTTCGTTGGGCGCGCCCCAGTATTCGGGGTGATTTGGGTCGGAGCCGTTTTTCAAACCTTCTAAAATAGTATCAAGCTGTTTGAAATCTCCGCCGCCTGCCAGAAGCGGCACCAGTCCCCACATCGCGCGGGCAAAACCTTCCAGGCCGATGTAGCGGTTGGCGTAGTGTGCCTCGGTACTGCCGGGGTTGACCATCGCTTTGCCGGGGCTGTACCACGGAAGCAGGGGGGTTATAAGGTCGGCACAGGCGTTCTGCAGGTCCTTGCGCGTTTTCAAAGGGTTGTCGGCTACCTTTTTATGAATCATGACGGCTCCTTGTACGAAAATTAAGAGTTACAAAATCGAAAGGGCGGCCATACAGCACCGCCCCTTGTTTTAGTTCCAGGTCTTATTTTGCGTTGAAGTCGGGTATCTTCGTCCAGCGGTCGCGCATCATGTGCGCTGCCATCTTCGGCTGGCGGTCACGGGTGAAGACACCCTTTTTATTGCCGACCACACGGGTGATGCCCTGCTTTGTGGCGAAGTCCGCGAAATTCCATATCTGTTCGCCTACGAAGAAATCGAGCTTGTCGTGGACGTTATTAAAATGGCGAATCATCTCGCACTGGTATTCCTCCGAGAACATTACCGGCGGGTCCACATGGAAGCCGGCGATGGCGTCTGCGCCGTACTCGGTCATCATCACCGGCTGTTTGAACCGCTTGTGCCAGAGTCTTAGTTTGTGTTCGTGCTGGGCTTCGATTACTTCAAGATGCCCTGAGTCGGTGTACCATGAATAATACCTATTGAAGCAGACCATGTCGTAGTACTGCTGGACGTGGCATTTTTCGGGCATGGAACTGTTGACGATCGTTACGGGACGGGTCGGGTCGAGCTGCTTGGTGTATTCGGCTAATTTCTTGAAGTATGGCTCGGAGTTTTCCTCCCACGTCGCCGCTTCATTTGCCACGCTCCACATCACCGTAGAGGGGTGGTTTTTGTCGCGATCGACCATTTCGCGCATTACCTCGAGATGGTGGTCGAGTAGGCCGTGGCTGAGACGTTCGTCGGTGAAGAACTGTCGTGTCGGGGCGTCGAACTTTAATCCCACGGCGGGTGATTCGTTGATGATGACTATGCCTTCCCTGTCGGCAAGGTCCATGAGTTCTTCGGAATATGGATAGTGCGAGGTGCGGAAGCTGTTGGCTCCTATCCACTTGAGCAGGTTGAAGTCCTTGATGTTGATGGCGTCGTCGTGGCCTTTGCCGCGAATGGCCATGTCTTCATGCTTGCCGAAGCCCTTGAAGAAGAAGGGTTTTCCATTAATCAGGAATTGTTTTTCGGTGACCTTAATGGTTCGGATTCCGACGGCGAGAGGATAGATGTCGATAAGATCGCCGGAATCAGAGACCGCGTGTGCGTGCAGGGTGTAGAGATAGGCGTTTCCGGGTTCCCAGAGCTTGGCGTTTTTGACCTTAAGCTCGCCTTTTGGTCCGGAGGCTGAGGCAACCTGTTTGCCATCGGCATCGAAGAGTGTGACCCGTACCTTTGCATCGGGGCCGCCGAGCTTTATGTCGTATCCGACTATGCCGTCGGAGCCTTTGATGTCGGTTGTTACGGTTATGTCATCGACGTATGTTTTTGGCATGGCAGTAACTATTACGGGGCGGTGGATGCCGGCGTAGTTGAAGAAGTCGTGGAAGTAGTCCTGCTCGGTCATGTCGGGGGCGTGCATGTCTTCGCCGAGTTGCGACTGGTTGGATTTTGTGCCGCCTTTGATTATCTCGCCCGGCGGCAGGGTGGACCAGTCCAGGACGTTGTTTACAACGAGGGTGACGCGGTTTTCTTTGCCGAAGTTTACTATTTCGGTAACATCCGCTTCGAAGGGCATGTAGCCGCCTTTGTGCGAGGCCACTTCGGTGCCGTTTACCCACATCACCGCGTGGTGGGTGGCGCTTCCGACGCGGACGACGATTCGTTGGTCGGCCCAGGATGCGGGTACGAAAAAGGTTTTTTCGTACCAGACGTCTCCGATGTGGTCCCGGATGGCAATGTCCTGGGTGATGTCGTTATAACTTGCGGGGACGGGCATCATAATGGTGTCGTTCAAGGGGTCGGCGTGCCAGTTTTTGCCGCGTCCCTCGTTTTTCTTGTCAACCTTGAACTCCCAGATTCCGGATAAATCCTTTACCTGGCGGGTTTGGCTTTCCTTCGGATAAAGCATGTGTTACCTCACAATCAATCATTCTAATTTACGTTAACAGTTTTTGTTTAAGTGAAAAATCGCTTTATATAGCTGTTTTTTTTCCTGTCAAATCATATTTATTTACTATTCTGCCTCTGTCGGAATTCGGGGTCAGGCTGGTGGATCTCAACTTTACTGTTGTACCATAATATACGGTTATCTACCGGCAGCAAGTTTACTATAGCCACACTGTGGACATTGGTCAGGAAACGCGGCCGGGCCTGATGCACCTCGCAGGAAGACATGTTGGCACTTTGCACATTGCTCTGCCGCAAAACCGCTGGATTTACTACACTTCGGACAAGTATAGCCTTTATTCGCAGGCATTCCCATAGGATTTTCATTTTCGGTCACAAAATCAGAATACTCCTGAGCAGTTATTTGGAATTGCTCACTGCACTGTTTATTGTTGCAGATCATCCATATTTTTTGATGAGGATCAAAACCGCCTCTGCCGCCAAGCAACCGATAGCCTGCAATAGTCAAAAGCAGACTGATACAAACCAGCGCGGTAATTACCATTTTCACGTTTTTACTTTTCGACATCAGCTTGACTCCTGTAAAATATATACTCTAAGTAGTTCGGCATTAACCGGCAATTCCTAATAAACGGCTTTTTCCATAGCCGTTTTTACATACGCTTCGATGTTCTCTATAGGTGTAGCATATAATCCATATAGGCCATATCGACGATAACCACTATTCCGGGGGCAAATGCGAGTTTCTGAGCTACTTTCACCTCATAAGTTTTGCCGTTGATTAATACCATGCCCGGCACTGTTATATCGAAAATGTCCACACCCGTTCGTAAATCTGCCTGTCCACCACAACTGGTCATCATGCCCGTCTGACCTCCGGCGCCAAAATCAATCGGCACCCTGTCAGCGGCCTGATGGTTTAAAGCCAGTAAAAGCATTTCTCTGGAAGCCATTCTTTCAGCCTCCACATAACAAATCGGCACATTATTGTACAAACTTGCCGTTATCAATAATATGCAATAGGCGTTTTTTTTTATGGAACATATGAACATCGTGGCGTTTTCGCTTGTAAGAATAGTAATGAAATGATATATATCATTTTCAAGCAAATTACCCATTTAGCATGGTTTTCTGGCTATGGATATCAAAGAAGCGATCAGAATCAGCATCGATAGCATACCGGCAAGGGAGGCTTTTAATATTGAAACAAGGGGCGGGTACTGCCCAAATGTAAACTTGCAATCGAATATCGCTCTGGTCGTGGCCTGTTACAAAAAGGACAGAGTGGGCGTTTTTGACAGAATTGAAGATTATCCTTTCTACAGACTTGCCTATAATATCGCGGGCAAAATAATAATGAATGACGGTAAAAACAATTACAATATTGGTCCTGGAACTGTGTATTGTTTTAAGCCAGGCGAGTCAAGCACCGCAAAATGCATCGAAGGGCCGTGGGTGCATTATATTGTAAATTTTATCGGCAAAGAATCTCGAAAATTGGTTGAACAAACTCCTTTTGCGACGCATCGATATATCACAGCCACAAACGTGGTCGATGTTGAATCTATCTTGAAAGCGATTGTGGAAGAATCTTTGACACGGGAACCATATCTTCAGGAAATCTGTGAAAATTACCTCAGAATCCTGCTTCTTAAGTTAGCGCATGCTGCTAACCACACCAATGTATCACAGGAGTATGAGTCATTTCTCAAATGCAAACTTTATGTTGACGAAAACTATCTCACGTTGTACTCCCCATGCCAAATCGCAGAAGGGGTCTATATTAGCCAGCAACATCTACAGCGACTTTTTAAGAAATATCTAAGAGTCACTCCATATCAATACATAAATAACCTCAAGATGAATAGAGCCGCTGTCGCTTTACTTGAAACTAACCGTAGCATAGCCGAGATATCCAAAGAGAGTGGCTTTCCGGACCCCCTCTACTTTTCTACGCGATTCAAAATGATTTATGGAAGCAGCCCCAGAAAGTTCAGGAAATCACACATATCTTAAGCAGGAAACCTTTTCATAACCTGATCAAAACCATGATCATATACGCAGTATGAAACAAGTCATCACAGGGCAATCGCATGAAATTTCCCCTTACTCGTTTTCCGCTTTTTTGGCTCTAAATCCCAGCAATGTCAACCGCTTGAAAAAAATAGTTATTTGGTTGCTTGAATTGCGACCTTGGGAGTGTTATAATGTAAACTGAAAAATTAAGAAGGGGGTATCGGTAAGACCGATTGTCAGCAATGAATTATGGGAGAGAGATATTATAGTTTCGTCCGCATCAGGGGCAAACGCAATTGCTGTTGCCCAATACACAGTATCGCTTATTCTTTTAGGGCTAAAGCGTTTCTGGCATTATACCTCATTGGTCAAGAAAACCAGGACTTTTCCTGACCGACAAACTTACGAGATTCCGGGCGGTTTTGACTCAACGATAGGCATCGTTTCCTTCGGGGCAATAGGCAAAAAAGTATGCAAGTATCTAAGCTGTATGTGTGAATCTGACATACTGGTTTGCGACTTGCTCTTAACATCTGAAGATGCATCAAGATTCGGACTTCATAAAAGCTCTCTTGAGGAGGTATTTCAGCAGTCAGACGTTATCAGTCTGCATACACCCATGCCGGATACTACAATTGGAATGATAGATAAAAGAATCCTGAACTTGATGAAAACTAATTCAGTGCTGATTAACACGGCCAGGGGAGCTATTATCAATGAAAATGATCTGATAAATTTCCTGCGTCACCGGCAGGACGTCTATGCCATTTTAGACGTAACTGAGCCTGAACCTCCGACGGCTGATTCTGTGCTATACGATATGGAAAATGTATTATTGTCTCCCTATATAGCAGGTTTTATGGGACGCGAATGCAAAAGGCTCGGCCGGTATATGGTGGAAGAACTCCAAAGATATGTTCTTGGCATGGAACTACATTGGCAGGTGAATCGGGAACACCTTGCTTTCTCCACATAATAGCGGACTCAAGCCGGGATCAGCTATAGCTATGAGGATTTTAAAGTGCTTATAGAAAAAGGGCTTAATCGTTTTTTCGGCCAAAAATATTGGAAGTTCATATATTCCATGAAAATGCGATGATATTCCATTTTTTCAGGTTGTGAAAATTGTTATAGTTGCCATAGTAAAGTTGCGTGAACAAAACACCTTATTAAGGTGAATTGATGAATTGAAAATTTAAGAGATGGGTATTTGATGTTGGGTGTGTTGCTCAATAAAGAGAATACCTGCGAATGTTAAACAATTCATTGTGACGGTTACAAGTGCGTTAAGTAAGTTTTGTGTTAATGTAATTTGGAAGAAGTGAGAAAATTTTTGGAAAGGAAGAGAGAAGATGAAGAAAATGTTAAAAATTGTGTGTATAGGAGCCGCTATGGCAATCCTGGTAAGTGGTGTTAGTGCGAACGGTGCTGGTCTGCTTTCGCGGTATGAATTTCAGGGAAGCTGGAACAACAGCGGTCCATCGACTTGGGCTGTTACGCCCTACGGAGGCGCTGTCTTAGGAGTAGCTGGAGTAGACCCCGGAGCCAACAGAACTTGGGGAGGCTCTGGCCCTCTAAATGACGCGAATATACAAAGTTCTACCTCATGGCTGCAGGTTGGTTACGATACGACCCTTGATGCTGTTAATGGTGGTATTACAACACAAATGACGATAGGGAGTTGGGTGAAATATGCGTCAACAAGCACGAGTATGATGAGGATAATGGGCAGGGGTTATTCCTGGTATATTGATGCAAATACTGATGCCGGTGCGCATCAGCAGTACGCGATGTTTGTTGTAAGAGACAGCGCCGCTCCGACTGTAGTAATCGCACTGCAGGGCGATACATCGATTGGTGACGGCCTGTGGCATCATGTTGCGGGAACCTGGGATACGACAACAGGAGTACAGAATCTGTATATTGACGGAGTGCTGGATGCAACGCAAAATACCGGCGTTAAAACATCCATCAGCCAGGACTCTCGTTATGCTATCGGAGCACGGGCAACAGCGGCCACCACCGGCACCAGCATCTACAGGGGCCGAGTGGATGATGTCAGGGTTTATAATACTGTGGAGGATATTTCGAATGTTATTCCTGAGCCGACCACTATCGCTCTGATTAGCTTAGGTTCAATGCTGATTTTCCGTCGAAGAAGAACCTAAAAGGAAATTAGGGATGTATAGTTGACTCAACTTGAGCCAACTTATAGTGCTATGACTATTACTCAACCCACCCCTCAGGGGGTGGGTTGAGTAAGGTATGTATCCCTAAAAGGAAAAGCAAATATGAAACACAGGAGAAGTAAAATGAAAATGAAAATGTTAGTTTTTTTGGTAATCCTGGCGCTTGCGCCATATCTGTCCGCAAAAATCAGTTCCCAAACTAACGTCGACGCCATGGATGGTGAGATTGCCGCGCATATTGACGTTAACGAAGCTTCGGGTATGGTTTTCACAGACGAACCAAATTACTATGGCACTAATGCGGGATTTATTTGCGACAACAATCAATATCCGCGTGCCTACTGGAAAGTGGGCGATACCGCGTTGATGAACTGTCCTAACAACCCCGACATAACGCCTCAGCTAAGAGGGGACGGAAGTTTAGTACTGGTTTTTAGGTTGCCGGTTAAGCCGGGCGGGCAGGTGGTGGCAGAAGCGCAGCTGGCGTCTTATGTCGGCTGGATTACTGCGATAGAGTCCGTTGACCTTTACGGCCTCCGTCACGTTGACGCGTGTGACGTTAACAATACCGAACCGAATAAAGTTGTTAAACAGTCTGACTATTTTGTCGGGTCGTTCGGCTGTGACGCAAACGCAACATTTATCCAGAAGGATTATATTCAAATGCCCTATCCTGCATCACGAAATAGCTGGCATGTCGCCGGATATTTGCCCGAAGATGCGAACGGTCCAGATAGATTAAGATGCTGGCTGCAGAAGCAATATACCGATGGCGCCGTGGGCGGTGATTATGTTTTGCTGCGATTAAATGTAGGTGGTTACCGTTCCCAATCGCGTCAGGCAATCGCCGGCTACCTTGATTCGTATCACCAGATTCAAGTCTCATCGATGTGGGATAATCCGAATCATAAAGATGACATTAATGATATTAACGATATGAACAGTATACCGGTAGAACGCCTCACGAAAACTTTTAATTCTTCGCCAAGGCTGTTCATTCGCTTCGATACCTCAGCGGCGGCGTGCCCGAATGCAGGGGTGTACTGCTGCGAAGGTCTCCCGGGCGATATGACTGGAAACTGCCATGTGGACACGAATGATCTCAAAATAATAGCAGACTCCTGGCTGAACACGATTAGTGTTAGTGAGGTGAATTTACTCTCACGCTATGCATTTGAGGGAAATGAAACTACAGGCTGGTACAACAGTGTTGCAGACGCTTGCGTTGCCATCCCCATGATGTGGTGGGAGACCGGCGCATCGTCATCTGATATTGCTAAAATATCAACAGACTCCGACAAAGGCAGAGTCTTGGATATACATGGTGGTCAGGGATTTGCGTGGGTTGGTAACGAACGGGCCTTTAAGGAACGCACGCCTCTTTCTGATACTAATGATGCTAATGATGCTAATGGTATTACAACACAAATAACGGTAGCGGCCTGGACTCAGAGTACGCGCACTTCCTGGTCAAGGGTAATGGGCTGGGGTAATACCTGGTATCTGAATACGGTCACCGATGGATACCCCATGTTTCATGTAGAACACGCGGGGGTGTTCGACCCCAATACAGACGCGTGTGGAATAGAACTATCAGGATTTGGAGACTTTAATGATGTTACTGACGGTAAATGGCATCATACAGCGGGAACCTACAATGCGGTAACAGGAGTACAGAATCTGTATAGGGACGGAGTGCTGCTAAAAACTCAGACCCACCACGCCGCAGCAGCCATCTCAATGCCGTACGCGCATTATGCTGTCGGATCAAAGTGGAATTACAGAGACGCCAACTTCTGGGACTCCAATTACCCTCAGTATCAAACAGTATCGCGGCAAACCTTCCATGGATACATTGATGAGGTTCGGGTGTACAACGCGGTGCTGTCCGCGGCTGAAATCGCAGGACTGGCCAGTTGGGGTCTACCCGCCGACGTGACCAACAACGGCATCGTGAATTTGAGTGACTTTGCGGCGCTTGCGGATGATTGGCTTAAATGTGCTTTGTTCCCTAACCCTGGAACAGAATGTTTGAAATAGTTTAGCGATATAAATCGGTGCGGAGCATATAATAAGCTCCGCACCGATAATTCTTCACTTCATCAGTGAGAATGCGGCAGGGTGTATGAACCGTCGCCGGTGTAAGATGCAGAAAAGCGTATATTTCTGACAGGGAAGGTCATGAATACATTGCAGTGGAGCAGAAGCGATGAAAGCTGAAATCAGAATAAAACGAAACTCTGTCCGAAACATTGCAGGCGGATTTACTTTAGTTGAGCTTCTTGTAGTCATTTCCATAATAGCGCTTCTGCTGGCGGTTATGATGCCGTCTTTACAAAAAGCTCGCACTGTGGCCAAGGCGGTAATATGCAGCAGCAATATGAAACAGCAGTATGACGTCCAATTCGCTTGTGCCACAGGTAATGACGGGAAATTCCCGTACCACGGAGCAAATCAACCACACTTTTACTATATATACTCTGCAACAAACAATAATTATGCCTATAGGACTGATATATATGACACATATAAGTCCTATATAGGAAACCCCACCATTTTTGTGTGTCCGGTTACCACCAAATATGCTTCGCCCGATGGCAAAGAACTCGGCTACTACAGGGATGCAAGTTGGCGGGAGCCTACGCAGGTATGGGGCTGGTGGTACGGAGGATGGACTGCCAAATTCAAATCCACGTACGGTGATTTAGGCAAGATAGTTCGACAATCCCCCTATTTCTGGTTAGCTGCTTTTAAGTATAACGGGTACGATTTTACTCTGGATAGGGGGGAAGCCGCTAACCACATTCTGTTCAGAAACAAAGCGGATCAATGGGCACTTAGCCAAGTTGACCTCAGGGCGTCAAGTGCTTTTATAACCCACGAGATAGTTGGAGTGAGAAGCAGTATCATTGACCGCGGTCACGGAGGCGGGCCAAGAGTTACAGATATTTCCCTTATAACACGAGCGGTTAACCCCGTAACTTTTGGCGATGGGGCTGTTTTGAAAATCCCGACACCTGCAATGAAATGGCGAGCATCGTATACCGAGGGAACGCAACTTATAGAGATTTATTGGTAATCAGACCCTATTTAGGGCAGCCAAAGCATGTTCGCAGTCTTATTACCTCTTTAGACATAATATTAGATATAATCGTACTCACCGCGAAAGGTTTTTTTAGCCGTTTTGGTGGATAGAGTTGCGGAATTCTTACATAGCAGAATTTGGACACAATGGCTCCATAGTAAAAAGTAATGGATTTGCCGGTTATTTACGAATACAGGAGGTTATAAAATGAAATACAAGCTAAGTATGGTCGTAGGAACGTTGTTATCCTTTATTGCAGCCGGTACAGCCCTGGCGTCCGATTATCAGGACCTGAAAGAGCTGATTAATAATCGCAAAGAACAGACCGCCTCTTTTTTTAAACGTCTGAATTATGCGGATAAGGGCTTGACGGCGGTGGCTGCTGCGGTTGAAAAGGGTGATTATGTTCAAGCTGCCGAGCAGTTATTGAATTATTTTGATGGTAGAAAAATAACCCCGGGTTTTCAATTGGGAAAGAGTTCTGATTCGGTAGAGGCAGCCGATGGGCTTCTGAAAGACAAACTGACTTTATCAAATGGTCTTCAAGGCGTATTAGAGAGAAATCAGGACGGGAATATTATATGGAACTCACGGGGTGGAACAGATAACGTCGAATGGCCGTGTCAGATAAGCCGGCACGGATGCCTTATGGATGCAATGAATGCCTATCGACAGACGGGCAAAACACAATACTTGACGTTCATTCAGGGGTATTTATGGGATTGGCTTAGCCATAATGATTTGCCGATTAAAGAAATTGAGCGATTTGATAAAGGCAAATGGGCAGATAATATTGCCCCACAGTGGCGTACTCTTGATAGCGGAATTCGTGCGCGAGCATGGATAAAGTTATGGGAAAACTGGAAAGGCGAGCCGGTAAATAAAAAGACCAGATTTCTGATGCTTATGTCGCTGCTGGACCATGCAGATTATCTGCGCTGGCACCACCGGCCCAAGGGTAACTGGAAAATTTCAGAAATGCGTGGTTTGGTCGAAATCTCTATCGCATTCCCGGAATTTGCCGATTCGAATTCATGGTATGAATATGGGATAGGGCAGCTTACGGAGGAAATTGATAATCAATTTTATCCTGACGGAGCGCAAATGGAACTGGCTTTCAGTTATGACCAGGGTGTGGTTCGGAATTTCTGGGATGTCGCGGATGTGGTTGAATCGAGCCCAAGAAAACTGCCGGCTAGTTTTCGCGAAAAATTAGAAAATCTTTACAGATATATGGCTTATGTAATAAAACCCAGTGGATGCGGGCCTATGAATAATGATTCGGATGGTAAGGATTACATACTGCCGGTTATTCAAAGAGCTGCCGGACAATATGGCAGCGACGATCTTGAATACATAGCAAGCAGGGGAACTAAAGGAGCCTGGAAAGCAAACAGCTATAGCACAGTATTGCCCTGGGCTGGTCAGGCGATTTTCAGAAACGGCTTCGCGAAGGATTCGGACTGGTCTTTTTTCGATGTTGGGCCATGGGGAATAGGACATCAGCATAATGATAAGTTACACCTTTCAGTCGTCGTAGGAGGCCGGGATATATTAGTGGATTCCGGCCGGTATACCTATAATGGCTACCATGACACATCGAATATCTGGCGGAATTATGTTACAGGGTCTGAATCGCACAATGTTATCCTTATTGATGGATTGGGTCAGTCCGCCAGTGAAAAACAAGCCAGCAAGCCGCTTTCAAAAAGCGATTATGTTATTACCGACACATTTGCCTTTGCCCGCGGCACATATGACACAGGCTTCAAAGGAGTCATGGATAAAGATGCCAATACGTATCGCGGCAATGCGGCGCATAGTCGAGCGGTGATGTATGTCGAGCGGTTGGGATGGGTAGTCGTTGACCATATTAGAACGGACCGCCCACGGAAGCTGGATGTCTTATGGCGTTTTCATCCGGATTGCCGGGTAAAAAATACAGGGCAAAAAGTATTTACTGCCGATCCGAACAAGGCGAATCTGCTTATCCAGCCGATATCAGCGAATGACTGGGACATCGAACTGGTGAGTGGCCGAATCAAGCCGTCTGTGCAGGGATGGTATAGTGAGACATTCAATGTAAAAGTGCCGAATACAGTGGCGGTTTATTCAAAGCAGGTTCAGGGGGATACGATGTTTGCGTGGCTGCTGAAGCCTGTTAGAAATGATCTTCCAGCCATCGAGGTAAAGAATGTCCAAATGGATGCAGCCAAAGGGCTTTGTCATATTGAATTTTCACAAGAAAGCGGATATGTGCTTAAGATGGACATTCCTGTACTTGGGGGAGTGCCACGTATGGAAAAAACAGCTGAATGAATTGAATACGCTAAGGAAAGCCCGACCATGGTAAATCAAATGTCTCTATCAGGCTACGATTATATAGTTATTGTCTTCTATCTCGCGTTTGTGTTCGCGTTAGGGCCGGTCTATAAAAGTTTCCACAGGACAGCCAGCGATTATTTCAGGGGCGGAGGTAGTATGTTATGGTGGGTGGTCGGAAGTTCGGCTTTTGTGAACAATTTTTCCGCGTGGTCATTTACGGGCGGGGCCGCGAAGGCTTATGAAACCGGCACCTTTTTCTTGCTTATTTTCTACGCCAACGTAATCGCGTATACGTTTATGTATTTCTTTACTGCTGCTCGCTATCGGCAAATGCGGGTTATCACTGCCGTAGAAGGGGTTCGTAAACGTTTTGGCCTTGCGAATGAGCAGGCATTCGCATGGATTTATATTCCTACATATGTTGTATTCGGAAGTATCTGGCTTTATGCGATCGCAATTTTTATGTCTGGTGCGCTCGGGATTAACATGTCTGCTTTGATAATAATCCTTGGAGTTGTGGCTATAGGGATGACAATGGTAGGCGGTTCCTGGGCAGCGACCTCCGGCGACTTTGTTCAAGCCCTGGTGATTTTAACGATTACGGTAATGATGGGAATAATGGTGCTGATTCGCCCTGAAGTTGGCGGGATAAGCGGCCTGATTGAAAAAATTCCAACCCGTCATTACAGGTGGACGGAGTTTTCCAGGCTTGGCATTATTATCTTTTTCGCGGTAACTTTGCTGTTTAATCATGTGATTCAAAACAATAGCCTTTCTTCTGGTGCTGCAAGATTCATATTTGTCAAAAATGGCAGAGATGCCAAAAAAGCTGTTTTAATTCCGCTTTTCGGCTTTCTTTTATTAACCCCAATCTGGATGGTGCCGGCCATGGCAGCTACTTTTTTCTATCCGGATATGTCCACGGTATTCCCACACTTAACCCATCCCAACGAGGGGGCTTATGTTGCTGTGGCGATGACCTTGTTGCCCAAAGGACTGGTTGGCTTGCTCATATGCGCCGTATTTGCTGCCAGCATGACCAGTATGAACGGCCAATTGAATACGGTATCCGGAACATTCGTGCGGAATTTCTATATTCGTGTAGTTAATAAGACGGCCTCCGAGGCCAGGCAGATTTTTATTGGAAGGATATTTATTTTTACTTATGGTGCAATCTGGATTGTGATCGCTTTATCAATGCAGTACCTGAAGCAGGTGGGGCTTTTTAATTTGATGTTACTCGCCTCGGCATGTGTAGGAATTCCCACAGCTATACCGCTATTTTTCGGTATTTTTATAAAGCGAACACCGTCATGGGCCGGATGGAGCACGGTGCTGGTCGGATTATTTTTTTCCGTTACGATGCAAGTCATGCTTACTGCCGATTTTATTAGACAGATTGGCCAGAGGTTTTCCGCAGTGGAATTGAATGTTCTGGAAATAGGCGACCTGAATATCGCCATCACGACTGGCGTTAATATTGCTGTTTGTACAATATGGTTTTTCGCAACAATGCTTTTTTATAAACCAGGAAAGAGCGAGTATAATCAGCAGGTTGATAAGTTTTTTCAGGAAATGAACACGCCGGTAAGTACGGATGAAGAGCATGCCCCTGCCTATCAAAGTGATTATCGGCAGTTGAAGGTAATGGGCAATCTTTGTCTTGTTTACGGTGCTTCCATCTTAGCTATGTTGTTTTTTCCCAATTCGATGACATCACGCATCTATATAGGAATTTGCGGTGGTTTTGTTTCTGGACTGGGAGCGATTATGAGGTTTTCCGCGTACAGACGAGGGGAAAATAGCTCATGTTCTGCGGCTCATATAGCACAACAAAATACTTAAATGGACGAGGCTGAAAAAATACTTACGCGACGATAGCGAGCAATGAAAGAGCTATAAGTGTTTCAGAAAACAAGATATGTTATTCTGTTTACGCTTTTAAGCTGGGCAACTCTTTGTGCCGGTATTCCAACAGTTCCCCAGGGACATCCAAGGGTTTATTTGCTGCCTTCAGATGTTGTTGACATCCGGAATAAAATTACACTTCCAGAATTTCAGGCTATCTGGCAGCAAGTATCAAACAGCTCCCATCCGGCTGCGAGGGCCCTTACGTATCTTATTACTGCAGATGCAATAAAAGGACGCCAGGCAATAGACCAGGCGCTTGCGGATGTCCAGAGTTCATCGGCTTTCAGCCGGTGGTATGATCCTGTCCATTATGCCGCATGTGTATATGACTGGTGCTATGACCTGCTTACTGAGGCCGAAAAACTGGCATTTGTCAACGAGTTTCAAAGAATAGCCAGATTGACTCAGGCGGGCTATCCAGCCGGGGGCAATATTGCTCCGATTGGCTCTGGAGCCGAAGAGGGATGTATTTTAACTGCGCAATTGCCGGCCGGGTTGGCAATTTATGACGAAGTTCCTGAAATGTTTGACGCAGCGGCACAGATGTTTCTCGAGAGCTTCAAGCCCGCTCGCGATTACTACTACCCAGGCCATTCGCATCATCAGGGGGATTCGTATATTGCTCGGCTGGCATACGATATGTTTGCAAGCTGGCTGTTTCGCCGAATGGGAGAGGGAAACGTCCTTTCGGCGGAGCAGCAATATGTTCCATATTCGATTATTTATAATCGCCGGCCGGATTATCGACAGATGCGAAGGGGAGATACTTATGACCTGGTTGGACACTATGGGGATAAAAGGCATCTAAGTATGCTTACAGGTACATACTATGAAGATCCTTATCTGATGCAGATGGCGGATGAAGAAATATCGGCATCGTTCAACGATTTGTCAGAAGTGTTCCATTTAATATTCCGTAAACCCGGCTTGGCCAAAAGCCCGATTTCACAGTTGCCTTTGACAAAGTATTTCGCTGAACCTATCGGAGAGATGGTAATGCGAACAGGCTGGAATATGGGGTGGCCCTCCAACGATGCGATGATATTTATGCGGCTGGGCGGAACATATTTCCACGGCCACCAGCACCGGGACATGGGGACATTTCAGATTTATTATAAAGGGCCGCTTGCAACGGTCAGCGGCGTCTACCAGAGCGGGGATACCGGGGCAGGTTCGGAACACTGGGAGGATTACTATCACCAGACGCTTTCGCATAATGGATTGCTGATTTTTGACCCGAATGAAGCCGTTCAGCCAACTTATCATAAGGTTAATGACGGGGGCCAGAGGATGCCAAACAATGGTTTTTATCCCAGGTCTTATAATCTGGATTCCCTCTATAAATTAGGCGAAGTTAAAAGCAGAGATTTTGGTCCTGATGCCAATGACCCTGACTACGGCTACCTCTCTGGCAATATCACAAATGCCTATACCGAAAAAGTTAGTTTAGTGACACGCTCCATGGTAGCAATGAATCTGCGAGATAGTACTTATCCAGCGGCGATTATTACTTTTGACAGAATTAAATCAACCCGTCCCGAGTTTAAAAAAACGTGGCTGCTGCATTCGCATCAGGAGCCGCTGATTGATGGCAAAACAATAACAATTGTGAACAATCAATCGTTCAATATGTTTGATGGTGCGTGGTCCGAACAGAATTGGTCGGGCAAGGTGGTAGCCGAATCTCTGTTGCCGCATGATGCTGAGATTGTTTCGATTGGCGGCCCTGGTTATGAATTTTGGGTTGAAAGTGTACGACGTAATTATGCGGTTTCATGGTATGAAAACGATGAACCAGGTGCTTGGCGGGTTGAAGTTTCACCTTCGTCGCAGCAAACATGGGATAATTTCTTGCATGTTATGACTGTGATGGACCAGACAACAGCACATGGCCCCGATGTCGAATTGATTGAGAACGACAAAATTGCCGGAATAATGCTGTTGAACAGAGCTGTAATTTTCAGCAAATCGGATGAAGTGCTGGATGCGGTGAGTTTTCCTCTTCCGAGTGACGGCATAACACACGTGTTGGTCTGCGATTTAAAACCCGGTCCATGGACTGTTAGAAGGGGGGACGACGTTATTTTTTGCGCGGACGTTGGTGAGGATGAAAATGTGCTGTATTTCCAAACCGATACAGCAGAGGAAGGAACCTCGGCAATTTACAACCTTGAGTATGGTACATATCATTCTGAGGTGGCAAAAGTTGATTTCAACTTGGACTTCAAAATTGATTTTTTCGACTTAGCTTTCATGTTAAATCAATGGCTTAATTCCCCTCCATTGCCGCATCCGGAGACTCAAAAAACCCCGGACCCTGTTGCAGATGGCAGAGTGGATTTTCAGGATTTTGCTTTTTTAGCCCTCTACTGGTTGTATGCCCCGCAACCAGTTACATATGAATTAGTTGCCGACCCAGCCACGAGAGAAGTTTATTCCAGCAGTGTCGTAGTGGAAAGGATAGATTCAAAATGGCATCTTGACTGGACGGACCCAGACACCGGAATTAATTCAGATGGAGTGCTCGTAATGGCATTTCGGCTTCCGGAAAAGCCATTTGGGACGGAAGTGAAAAATGCCAATCTCATGTTTTATGTGGGATATGATCGCCAAACAGGATATTCGATTGACTTGTACACCCTGCCGGTTGTTTCAGCTTGTACCCCCCAGGAGCAGGTGGTTTCACCCGATAATTGGTATCAGGGAGCGTGGGATATGGATGCCGGCGCCACTGCTATCCAGCAGGAAATTCTTGATATTTCCTGGCCAAAATATATATGGCAGCAGACCAATGAGCCAGGTCGAGCAAACTTAGCCAGCTATTTGCGGCAAATATATGATAATGGTGCAATGCCTGGTGATTATCTTTTGCTGCGAATGAATTCTTCGGAAAAATATGCTTGGTATGTCAATCATGAGATAGGTAGCATTTACGAATATCGTGATGGGCAGTGGTTATTCTCCAACGAGCATGCCCCCAGATTGACACTGGAATTTTGCCCTGAAGTTGAGATGGATTAGAATATTCCCTTGCGTCCTTTTATTATTGATGAACTTATCCCGGCTTCGCCGGGGACTTTTTAATATTCCAGCATAAGGCATTTTCAACTCTTCTCTCGACCCGTTTTGCCATTTCGGTTATGGTTGTTTACAGAGAACAGCCATGGAAGGCATCGACAAAAACATATTCAAGCAGATTTTCTACGATCAATGGGATGCGTTTAAGCAGTTCCATCCACGATTTGACGACTCGGACTACAACCAATGCTACTCTGCGAAGTAGCGACTTCGCTACGAAGCACGAGTCAATAAAAGGTTACATTCCTTTTTCCCCGGTATGGTGTCCCCAGATTTTCTGCACTGTTTTCGTTTTCTCAAAATTACCGCACCAAGGCCGAACAGTAAAAGTGTAGTCGGTTCGGGGACGAGGCAATACGGAAACCGACAAAGTTCAAGTCCTCGTAGTGCTGGGCTATGTAATACAGCGAGGACGACGCGAGGGTGGAGGTCGCAGAATCGATGGGGCAGTACGAAACACAGCGATAGACAACTGCAGAACTGGAAATATGAGTTTCGGTCAATTACCAGACATTAACCATCATATCAAAAGTTACGTTCTGCTCTTGCGTGACGGGAACTACATTACAAGGTACAACGACAGCATTATTATAAGTAGCGATAACTACCGTCGTTAGTCCAGTAATAATACCACTGTAAAACCATCTTAAACACGGCTCTGAAAAACAGGGTGTATTATATTGTTCACAACTTAATCATATCTTTCAATCTTAAATCCCTTGACGAAGTGCCTGCGAGTATTTCGAATTCACCCGGCTCGGCTGTCCATTGTCTCTTTTCGGGATGGTAGAATTGAAAAGCACGATTCTCTAATTTTATTTCAACTGTTTTAGTTTCGCCTGGCATCAAATTGACTTTTGAAAATCCTTTCAATTCCTTTACAGGACGTTCCACTGAACTTTTTTTCTGGCTGACATAAAGCTGAATTACTTCCTGGCCTGCCGCTTTGCCGGTGTTTTTCACGTCTATACTTACGAGGTAAGTCATATCGCCGGTTTTTTGAACTTTCAGATTGCCGTATTCAAACGTGGTATAGGATAAGCCATAACCGAATGGAAATAATGGCTCAATGTGGTTCTTGTCGTAATAACGGTAACCCACGAAAACGCCTTCACTGTAATGGACTTTAAGGCCGGGGTCTTTATATCCTTTGAAAGCCGGCGACTGACCGCGTTCCTGGATGTAAGTAAAAGGAAGCTTGCCTGAAGGGTTCACTTTGCCGAAAAGGATTTGAGATATCGCATTTCCGCCTTCCTGTCCGGGATACATGGCGACAATCACAGCTTTTACATTATTCAGCCAATTTTTCATCAGCACAGGCACACCGCCATATACCACAACTACAGTATTGGGGTTGGCTTTCGCAACAGCCTGTACCAGCTTGTCTTGGTCGCCGACCATTTTGAAATCCGCCACGTCGCTGCCTTCTCCTTCGTAATCCGCAGTATTTCCTACGCAAAGAACAACGACATCGGCGTTTTTGGCGACCTGGACGGCTTCTTCAATAGTCGGTTCGCGGGTCTTGTCGGTCGGGTCTTTCCAGCCCAAACGTATCACGGCATTGCCGCCGTTCTCGTTAAACTCGATTTTAATGTCGTATGCTTTGCCGGCTTCCATCCTCATTTTACAGGCTTTAAGTTTTTCGCTGAGATTTCCCCAATTATCCACCGCCAGTTTACCATTGATATAAAGGCGCGAACCATCATTGCTGCTGACGCTCAAATGATAGGTTTGAGTGGCCGGAGGGATAAATTTCCCTGTCCAGCGTATCGAAAAATTGTCGGGGTTAATTCTCGGGTCGGGGCTGCCGGCTTTATAGTCGAAGTTAATATTCGAATCGACACGGATAAACACCGCCTTGCCTTCAAGCCGCGGATTATTATAATATTCACCAAGTAAACCATTCGCTTGACCATCGGGGGTTCTAAGATATTTTGACGGAATGGATGCGGCCTTAACCGTGTCAATGCGAGCGCCTTCGGCAAATTTAATTTTTACATTATCGCCGAGTAAATTGATCAATCCTTCGTAAGGACTTACCGCTTTCCACGGCCGTACTCTTGAACTTCCGCCGCCGCCGGTGCGGGCTGTTTTGGCACTCGGCCCGATTAACGCAATGGTTTTTATTTTGTCTTCTGCGAGGGGAAGTATATTGTCGTTCTTTAAGAGAATGATGCTTTTCTGGGCTATTTCAAGAGCCAGATTCTGATGCGATTCGCTTTGAATAATCGACTCATCTTCTTTGGGCGAGGGATTTTCAAATAACCCGGTTTCCAGACGAACGCGCAAATGACGGTGAACCTTGTCGTCAATAACGTTTTGGGAAACCTGTCCGCTTTTGACCGCGGCCAGCAGCACATCTTTGAACCATTTAGGTCGCGGCATCTCAAGGTCTAAGCCGTTGTTGGCGGCCTTGTCGGCGCTATAGACCGACACCCAGTCGGACATGACTATGCCTTTGAAATTCCAGTCGTTTTTCAGTATGTCGGTTAATAAATGCTTGTTTTCGCTGCAATGCTCGCCGTTTACGATGTTATAAGCCGACATCACCGCCCGGACATTGGCTTCTTTTACTGCATATTCAAAGGCGGGAAGCTGAATTTCGCGCAAGGTGCGCTCATCCACCACGACATCGTAGTTGTTGCGTTCCCATTCCTGGTCATTACAGACATAGTGTTTTATGGTGGCGATGACATTCTGGCTTTGTACGCCTTTGATAACATTGACCGCCATCCTGGCCGCCAGATACGGGTCCTCCCCAAAACTTTCAAAATTACGACCGTTTAAGGGGAAGCGATGAATCCCCACACAGGGGCCTAAAATGCAGTTTTTGCCTTTGGCCTTTGTTTCTTCACCCAGGGCGACACCGTAGCGATAAATCAGAGCCGTGTCCCAGCTTGCGGCCATATTGACCGAGGCCGGGAATGCCGTGGCCTCGCCGGTTCTTACGCCTACCGGGCCGTCTGACATGCGAATGGGCGGGATGCCCAGCCGCTGAACACCGCAGCCATTAAAACGAGTGTCATCGCCGCCCAGAAGCGTGATTTTTTCCTCGAGGGTCATTTGTTTTAAGATATCTTCAATGCGATTTTCAACCGAAAGTTTCATATCTTTAGACCCCATGATGGGTTTGTTACAGGAAGTAAGTATTATGACCGCCAAGAATAAGCCGTTAAAGAAATATATCCTTTTTTTCAACATCGGATTTTCCCTTTCATCTGGGATTTCCCGTATAACCCTGTATATTATTGCTCAGCTACGCCGCTGATCCTCATTTCCAATAGAATATCTAACCTATCTTGAAAAATCAAAAACTTTAGCTTTTTCTTCTCAACAACACCGCACTGAGGCCAAGCAGTAAAAGCGTGGCGGGTTCGGGGATGCCTACTTATTAATCAAGTTAAACAATTTGTTTGCCAGTTCAGCGTCCAAGGTTTTTAAGATTTTGTATTCTTCAAGGGCTGAACCTTTGTCGCCAGTTAAGAAATAGGCACTGCCAAGATTAGAGTGCGCATCTGCATCATCCGGCTTGATTCTGATGGCCTGCTTATAGGCTTCTATCGCATCTTGATAGCGGCCAAGTCCGCCATAGGTTACCCCAAGCATATAGTGTGCATCGGCATAATCCGGCTTGATTCTAATTGCCTGTTTATAGGCTTCTACCGCATCCTGATGACGGCCAAGTTCGCCGTAGGCAATGCCAAGATTATAGTGCGCCTCGGCATAATCCGGCTTGATTCTGATTGCCTGTTTATAGGCTTCTACCGCATCCTGATGACGGCCAAGTTTGCTGTAGGCAACGCCAAGATTACTTTGCGCTTCGGCATAATCCGGCTTGATTCTGATTGCCTGTTTATAGGCTTCTACCGCATCCTGATGACGGCCAAGTTCGCCGTAGACAATGCCAAGATTATAGTGCGCCTCGGCATAATCCGGCTTGATTCTTATGGCCTGCTTGTATGCTTCTATCTCATCTTGATAGCGGCCAAGGCTGCCGTAGGCAACGCCACGATTATAGTGTGCCTCGACGAAATCCGGCTTGATTCTGATGGCCTGCTTATAGGTTTCTATCGCATCTTGATGACGGCCAAGGCTGCCGTAGGCAATGCCAAGATTATTGTACGCAAGATAATTGTTTTGCGTTACCTCGATGGCATGCAAAAAGAGAGCAGTGCTGTTATTCCAATAGCTTACCTGCCTGTGTGCGCATATTCCGAGGGTTGTCAGTACTATTACCATCGATATGCCGAGAGCGATTTTTCGCTGCGGCCATTTCGAAAGAAGTTCCGGCAGACCCCACGCAATTATTATGAACAGGCCTATATACGGGATATAAGTGTAACGGTCGGCATAGGCCTGCGAACCGACCTGAACAATGCCGATGACGGGTATGAGTGTTCCGACAAACCAGAACCAGCCGAAAAAAAGATACTTTTGTTTTCGCCCGAATCGAATGGCTAAAACGGATACAACAATCATCAGCAAAGCACAAGGCACCACCTGCCAGGACTGAATGGTGCGGGCATCAAGAGGATAAAATACCGCAAGGTCTTGAGGCCAGAACATTTTGTCAATGTATCTGGTATACGACAAAAAAGCATTGGCAACCCTGCTTTGTAAAGAAAGGGTATTGATATCTGGCGCCGCCCCGCTGCCCTTTTGAACTATAAACGTAATTACACTTGAGACAGCCGCAAGAGCAAAGAAAGGAATTTTTTCGATTATTATTCGATACAAAGTTCGTCGCCTGTCGGGAATGGCGGCGGTCTTGACGGCCCGGGGTGCGGCAAATCGATCCAGCGGCCAATAGTCAAGAAGCAGGAGTACGAACGGCAGCGTAACAAGCATCGGTTTGACCATAAGGCCAATAGCAAAAAGTACCAAACTTATAAGGTATCGAAATATAGACGGTCGTTTTACATAACTAACATAGGCGGCCAATGTAAGCAGCCAGAACAGGGTGCTCAAGACATCCTTGCGCTCGGCTATCCAGGCGACCGATTCGACGTGCATCGGATGAATCGCAAAGGCCGCTGCAACAAATGCGCTCGGCCAGAGGGAGCCGGTTATTTTTCTAAGAACCGCAAAGAGCAGCAAGGTATTTGCAAGGTGGAGAAACAAATTTACAAGATGCATCCAGCCCGCATTAGTACCGAATAATTGACAATCGAGCATAAGCGAAAGCCACGTCAGGGGATGCCAGTTGGATGCGTGACCGGTTGTAAAAGCCCAGATAATGCCATCCTGGGTCAGGCCGCTCAAAACGTGCTGATTTTCGGTTACGTACAGATTGTCATCGTAGTTGGTAAAATCAAAATTACGGACCTGCCAGAAGACCAGCAAAGTACTCAATGTCAAAACAGAGTAAACGGAAATGACGAGAAAATTCTTCACAAATTTAGACCTAACTTATCCTAAAGTGGCAGCTAAAACATATTATCTGGGATTTCCCATATAACCCTGTATATTCTTGCTCAGCTACACCGCTGGGCCTCTTTTCTAATAGATAGAATGTCAAACCTGTCCTGAAAAATCAAGATTTTTAACTTTATCTCGAAGATATTTTAGATAGCAGATTTGAGATTTGACAGGAAGAATTGAAATTGCCGCGTTGCCGGTAAGTCCTGAGACCATTGCCTGCGATAATGCAATTACTTCTGGTTCCCTGCCGGCCGGCAGGCAGGTGTTCTTGGAAATCTTGCCATTTTAAAAATCCTTTGCTACTCTGCGAAGTAGCGACTTCGCTACGAAGCACGAGTCAATAAAAAGTTAACTATCATCTACTATTGTCTACTGCCTACCGATCTATTAACTCATTTTTTTTAAAAAACGTGCAAAAACCGAATATTGTCTTAAAATACTGTAAATTTTGACGAAAAAGGAGATTTTATGGCAAAAGGACTTGTAATTTATTACTCCAAAAGCGGCAACACCAAACAAATGGCTGAGATAATTGCTAACTCTATGAATGAAGCGGACTTAGCGACAGACTGCAAAGCGGTCGAAAAGAGAAAAGTCGATGATTTGCTCGCCGCCGACATCTGCTATCGTGCTAACAAGAAAAATGGGACTCTTCCTTCTACGTATAAGAACAACTCACTGGAAGAAATACTTGATGATCTGAATTTGGTCCGGTTCGAATTAAAAAACAGGTAGCCTCCAGGCAATGAAAATTATTGTAGCAACAGATTCATTCAAAGGCAGTCTGGATGCCCAGACAGTCTGTGGAATTATCGCAGATACAATTTCCGAATATCAGCCTGATATTCAGGTCATAATAAAACCTATGGCCGACGGCGGCGAAGGAACTGCCAAAGCAATGGTTGCCGCCTGCAACGGCCGGTGGATACCCCAAAAAGTTATGGGGCCATTGCCGAATATGGAAGTAGAAGCTGGATTTGCCTGGTTTGGAAAATCCTGTACCGCGTTGGTTGAAATGGCTTGTGCCAGCGGCATTACATTATTATCCAACAAGCAGCTTAGTCCACTCAAAACTACTACATATGGAACAGGTCAGTTAATAACAGCAGCATTAAAAAAAGAGCCTAATGAAATATTAATAGCAATTGGAGGCAGTGCTACCATTGATATGGGGACAGGTGCTGCTATGGCAATGGGGTGGAAATTTTTGGACGAGAAAGGAAATTCTATAGGCCTCGGCGGAGAATATCTTGAAAGAATAAAAAATATCATTCCTCCCTTCAAATCACTTGGCTGTAAGGTCAGGGTTTTAAGTGACGTTAAGAATCCTCTTTATGGTCCGAATGGAGCTGCCGAAATTTTTGGTCCTCAAAAGGGGGCAGACCCTCAAACTATTAAAAGGCTGGATACGGCAATTGAACATCTTTCAGGACTGATTAAAGATAAATTAAAAATTGATGTTTCCAATATTCCCGGAGCCGGTGCAGCCGGCGGGTTAGGCGCTGGTGCAGTGGCCTTTATGAATGCTGAAATTACTTCAGGAATAGAAACAATTATAAATGCCGTGAACCTGAAAAACGACTTATTAGATACCGATTGGATAATCACAGGTGAAGGTAAATTTGATACACAGTCTTTTCAGGGAAAAGTAATTTCGGGCATTGTTCAGGCAGCACAACAAACAAAAACAAAGGTTGTGGTGATTGCCGGCGATATTCAATTAAGCAAATCAGAATATGGTAAGTTTGGCATTATTGATGCAATTGGCTTGAAAAAAAAAGATATGTCAACTGAATATGCAATGCAAAATTCTAAAAAACTGCTAAAAAGTGCCAGCTATGAATTCATACAAAAATATATAACGAAACAATGAAATAAAAGAAAGGATAGATTTAATTGGTAAATCTCAAAGTACCAAAATTGCGTAAGACCACATTTGAAACGGCAATAATAGAACGCTACCGCCGTCGTGAGGCTTCTGTGGAAGAGGCGTTAATAGAGATGTATCTTGCGGGGGTATCGGGCAAATGGGTGATGAGTGTGAATCATTGTTGTACATGTTTATGTGTTTTGATGAGTTGTATTAAACTGTAAGGATGAAATATATCATGATTAAGAACCCCAATATTATTTTGATTAGCTGCCATGATATCGGGCAACATTTAGGCTGTTACGGTATTGAAACAATTCATACTCCAGTACTTGACCAGTTTGCTGCTGAGGGTTGCAGATTTGAAAGCAGTTTTTGTGCTGCGCCACAATGCAGCCCAAGTCGAGCATCTATTTATACAGGAAGGTATCCACACAACAATGGAGTAATGGGCCTGATACATGACAATTTTGCCTGGGACTTAAATCCCAGAGAGCAACATTTGGCAGATATTTTGCAGAGTGCTGGATATCGAACCGGCTTGATTGGCATTCAGCATGAAACACTTCATCCCGAAAAGCATGGGTTCACTGATTTGAAGCAAAAATGGGAACCGTGTGAAAAAGTTGCTCAAACTTCGGTAAAATATTTGAATGAGATAAGCAAAACTTCTCAACCATTTTATCTTCAAGTTGGATTCTGGGAGCCTCATCGAAAATTTGACTGGGGCGGTGCAACTCCAGATGACAGTAAAGGGATAACGGTTCCTCCTTATCTTGTTGACTCTCCGTCAGCCCGCCGTGAATTTGCAGAGTTTCAAGGAATAATTCGTAAGGTTGATAGAGCAATTGGGACGATTTTAAAGGCTATCGACGACAATGGTTTAGTAGAAAACACAATTACTATTTTCACTGCAGATCATGGTATTCCATTTCCGAAAGCAAAGTGTTCCCTATATGATCCAGGAATTGAAGTTGCTTTTATTATTCGTTGGCCAGACAGAGGATGGGGGGGTAATCGAACTTTCAGTGAGTTAATATCTAACGTGGACTATCTGCCAACTTTGTTGGAGGCGGCTGGGATTCCAATTCCCGAAAACGTCCAAGGTAATAGCTTGGTATCGTTATTGGATGGAAAAGAATATAGACCTCGAGAAGAGATATTTGCTGAAATGACATACCACGATTATTATGACCCTCGCCGTTGCATAAGAACTTCAGACTATAAGCTCATTGTAAACTTTTCAACTGCACCTTTTTTTCAGAATCCAAGCCAAACATGGAGACCTGCAACAATTACTGTTAAGCCTGAGGACCCAACTTATGCGTATCATCCCCACATTGAATTATATGATCTCAATAAAGATCCCTTGGAATTTAATAACGTGGAAAATCAGCCAGAATATGAAGAACATAAGCAACGTCTTACGGAAAAGCTGTATAACTGGATGAACACAACACATGACCCACTACTGTTTGGGATTCCAGTATCGCCACATCATAAGAGAGCAATAGAGATTCTCAGTTCTGCTGGTAAAAGATCAATGTCGTAATTAGTGAACTTTCGCAGTTTTGATAATTGATTATGCTGCCGCAGCTACGGCTTCAATAAAGAACTCGATAATTCGTGCAGGTACGGTATGATTGCCGAACATTATAATAATTCGTTTCCGCCACAGCACCCTTCGCAATGCGGCCAACGCATCCTGAAAGCTCGGATGGGTCTTGGCGGAATACCACGGCATGATCGGGGTACTGCTTTTCCGATAGCCATACTGGGTATATCACGCCCACACCACCGAATACAGCCACAGACTTATCACCGCCGCACGCTCCGGCCATTGGCCTTTCCACGTCTGCGGCTCCTCGCTGCCCAGCGACTGCTTGGTATTCTTGAACGTATCCTCGATGCTCCAGCGACCGGTGGTGAATAGCATCGAAAATGGAGCCGGTGTGCGCAACGAATTTTGGTCGAGTTTGATATGCACGAGGACTTTTGATCACTGACACCTGCAGGTTTATTTATTTTTCAAAGAGCGAACGTTGAAATTTCAGCCGTTTTGCGGCGGTCCTACGAATGCTTGACAATCGCTACCAAAACGTAAACGCTGACAGCAATCCAGATTTGCGTCTTCACCGCATTCTCGGTTGTGCCGAACAGGATTGGTTTGAATCACAGCCCAACCAGAACCTTCGGCACCCGGAATCACCCCGATTTTAAGGCAAGTTTCAAGGAGCGACACCATTCAGCCAGTTGTCAGCAAATTCATTGAGGTCGAGGAAATTAACAAAGTTATCGCCGACTGGCGGAGCGATGTCAGCAGAAGGTGTTCCAGGCACCTTCCGCCATTGAGAGGCAAGAATCGCAAAATCTTTGAAATCCACATCACCATCATCGTTGATGTCGGCTGCATTGAGATCTAATTCCACCTCGTGTGTTCCCGAAGGAATATATACCTGCACCCAGTCTACTCCTGAGCTGATGATTGAAAGCGGTGAGCTATTTAATAACACGCCACTAACAGACGGATAATAGAAGGTAACATTTGTGCCCGGTGAGACGATTCTGCCGTAAATATTCTGCATATAAATACTGACGCCGCTTACGGAATCGAAGCCGACTCGAGGTGATACACCATTATTGAAAGTTAAACCTTTACGGACGAAATATGAAGTTACTAAGCCGCTATCCTTCCTGTACCAGGTTGCCGGCCCCCGGAAAGAAACCCCGCTATAGGTAATGGTGCTGGTTCCTGCAGATTCGAGAGCAATATCCACAATTCCCTGTGTGATGCTTGCGCCAGTGTAACCTGTACCTGTAATTCTTGCCATAGCAGCCTTTAAGTGAGTGCTGTCACTTGGGTAAAGGACAGTAACGACATTTTTTACACCGTTGGCGTCTGTATTGTAGTTTGAGCGCAGGTATTTGCCCGTAAAAGAACTATTATCCATGTGCGCCAATACCCCATTATCGATGCTTATCGAAGCCGGAGGTGTTCCGAGGAACATCGATATATAGACCGGATGGCTGGTGGTGAAGAGTAGGTCGCTGATTGTTGACTTATATTCGGTGTTGCTGTCGATCATTAACATATTGCTGGCGTTTGGATGCAAAAGGATATTTGCCTGAGTTGAACTGGTGGCATCGAATTCATCGAAAAGAATCCAGTAGCCGTTGGCGTCAGCGCTTGGGTGTATGAACAAAAGATTTCGATAATGCGAGCCGTTTGAAATGGCAGGTCCGGAGTCGCTGCAGGCATAATCAAAGCCCAAGTTCGGTGCAACGAAACCCTCAATAATTCCATTCCCGTATTTTTGGGCGTGGTCAGTATAATTTATTAGAGCAGTACTGTTTGAATACGCCTGGTCATGAACATAAGTCCAGTAACCGGTAGGCAAATTCCAGCCGGCATAACCCGAGTTACGAATTACGTGTTCGCCGTAAGCGGCCATATGGACGGCGCTGACATCCTTGTGAGAATGACTCTCATATGACATCGGATTCCACAGTGCAGCAGACAAGGCACGGGTATTAAGGCCCGCTTCAACAAACCAGGCGCCACCATCAGGGAAAATACGACTTGGACCCCTTTCCTGGCTCATCAGAGGTTGGTCCATTAGTACATAATGCAGGAGGCGATTGTATGGGGCAAGACCATTATTTATCCATGCTGCGTACCTGCCTGCTTTATCAGAAAATCGATGTGCCCTGAAGGTAGATGCGCCCCCGTCATGATAGTGGCGGTTAGGACCGCTATCTCCGAAGGTATAATCTTCTCTAAATGGTGTAGTCCCGTACCCGTAAAGCCATTCCATAAGGTTTATAGCGACGGGGTCGGTGTAGTAGGTGTCTTCGCCGGTAAATTCAAGAACGTCCATGAAATTGCCTTTCGATTCACGTTCCTGGCTTAATCGAACACCGGCATATCCGGGGCCCATATTCGCTACGCCATCTGTGGTTGTCTCCTCATTGAAAAGTTCATCGCGATAACCTGCCTTTGCCAGGTCTATCTTCGTTCGGTCATTGATATAAAGAGCCCATATCCCGCGACACGCATATAAGTTCAACTCCCAAGAAGTATTCGCTGAATTGTACCAGTTTGCTACAAGCTGGAACTCAGTTTCTATATTGCTTCTCTGTGGGGAGTTAAGGTCATTATACATAATGTCCAGCGCAAGCACCGAATTAAAATACGATATACCCGGCAAGACAGTGTTCTCGAAGGAACCCGCGTTTAAACCCGGTCTTAGGTATGTGGGCCAGGCGGTCATAGCCGTATTATAAAACTTGTTGAGATATGTGGCACGGTTGGCGGTGTTGGTGTCAAGGATATATGCGAGAGCGCAGGTGCTGGCGATATCGTCCATTTGATGCGTCTGAGTTTTATAATCGGCACTTGTATTAAAAACGAGAGTCTTACAATTGCTGCAGGCCTGAGATTTCATGGTGCTCCAGGGCGAGGCCGCAGCGCGTGATTGCAGTTGGGTGTAGTTAGCTTCTGTGACAATTAAGAACGGATGAGCGGCTTGAAGAATGGCAGGAGTTGCTCCCAGGACAAGTAACATTACTATTGCTAACCGGTTGCTATTTTTCATACACCCACCGGTTGCAGTTGACATACTACCTTCCTTACTTTTGTGCTCCAAGACCCTTTTACCTGTCCTCAAAAGTATCCCAGCGAAAGACACCAAATAAAACAACCGTACCCAAACTGGGATTTCCCATATAACCCTGTATATTCTTGCTCAGCTACACCGCTGAGCCTCATTTCCAATAGTATATCAAACCTATCTTAAAAAATCAGGCCGTCCAGCCAATGCTCAACGAAGATTTCAAGGTCGTAAAAATCGACCGTACCATCAGCAGGCTGATCTAAGTCTGCACCGCCGCACCAGTCAGGCGAACTGCAACCTGTTTCAAGCCAGTGTGCGGCAAATTTCGCAAAGTCCAGTAAATCAACTATTCCATCGCCATTCAAATCGCCCATAATCCACGTTGTCTCTGAGGCAGCAGTCGAATATGCAGTTTCATTGTGACTCGACGATTGATCTCGTGCCTTGACCTGATAGGTATATAAAGTATTTGGACTCAAGTTAGTATCCGTCCATGTTGTCCCGGCCTGCCAGCCGCTGTCATGACCTGTTATGGTCGTGTTATGGAAGAAGTATTCAACGCCGCTCGTGTCTGTCGCTGTCGTGGCCGTCATCGCTATCATTGTCGAGCCTATAGCTGCAGGCGCCGAAGACCACTCCATCGGATTCGGGTCAGGGGGCGTAGTGTCGGGGGCATACTCAATGCTAAATGTATCAATCACAGTGCCGTCCGATGCTTTGATAGCCTGGAAGACCAGCGAATCGCCAACGATGTCCACTTTGCAGAACTCAAGCGTATTTGCCACAGTAACTACCACATACGGCTGGCCTGACAGAGGTGTGTGGAACGGTGCGCCGGCGGCGCCGGTGGTTATGTGTTGAATGCCGTCGACAACCGCGCGGGCATAGTAATGGTTATGACCGCCGAAAACAATCTGCACGTCATACTGCACGCAGAGCGGCTGAATGACACTCTGTACGGTGACATTATTGACATGACCACCTGCAGCACTCCAGCCGGGTGCGTGGAGCACGATAAACTTCCACGGTTTGGTGCTGCTGCTCAAATCGTTTACCAGCCAGTTATACTGATTTGAATCGACGGTGTAAGCGGTGTACTGGTCAAGCACAGTAATATGGACAGGGCCATAATCGAACGACCAGTAGCGTGCTGCAACATAAGGATACGGCCAGTATTTCATGTAAACAGTACCGGCACCTTCATGATTACCCATACAACCGTTGATAGCCACAGTTGCCTGCGTCTGCAGCGCATCCGCAGAGGGTGCCACTCTGTAGGAACGATTGAAAAATTCCAGAAGCCAGTTGTCTTCCGTGTCGGCGGCAACCCAGTCTCCGACATGCAGCAGCATGGTTTGATAAGCTGCGTCGGCGGCGATGGCCGAATTTATTCCCGCACAGACCGAGTTGTGTTTGTCAGCACTGCTTCGGGTATCGCCATAGGCTAAGAACTTTACACTTGTCGCATCTGCTGCGGGAGCCGTTCGGAAAGAACCCGTGCTCTGGATGGCACCTGCCGTAACCAGATAATAATACTTTGTGCCCGCCGTAAGGTCGGTGATGGTGTATTTATGCTGGTAGTCACTGCCATACTCGGTTGTGTTGGCACTGCCCGTCGAATATGACGTATCAAGGCCCCAGGCAAGTGTGCAGGTGCTGGTGCTGTCCAACTGCCACAGCACTGTCATTTGAGTGTTGTTGCCCGGATAAATTAAATAAGGCCCCTTCCTCACCGCCAGCGCTGACGCATTATCAACCATACCCAGCAGGCCCAGCAGGAAAACAAGGGAAATTAAACACACACATTTCTTATACATAATCTCCTTTAAATTTTAAGTTAAATACGCATCTTTCATTTAACAAACAGCAAATATTTTTTCGTCCTGTCTTTCTGCCCCCTTATCTTTTTCGCACAACGCAAGATTCAAGATTGAAATGTTTCAGTTTCGGTTACCGGAGCGGTTCGTCCGACTCCACGATATATATAAAAATCGACAGGGTCTTTTATCCAGAATCTTATGCGGTTTGCTCTCGTTAAGACTAGGCCGTTGTCTCCGAAAATACACCTATACTTGACAACACATGGTCTGCGAAAATGATCTTTTTCCCTTCGTTTGATGGCGTGTAAACTAAAAGATGTGTCTTTTAACATCAAATACCTATCTCTTAAATTTTCAATTCACCAATTCACATTAATAAAATGTCTCGTTCATACAACTTTACTATAGCAACTATAGCAGTTTTCATAACCCGAAAAAATAGAATGTCTTCGCATTTTCATAGAATATATGAACTTCCAATATTTTTTGTAAACGGCGGAGTAAAAGTGTACCACCCGCTCTATAATATAGCCAGAACCGCCCCGGCTGTCAATATTCAATCCTACTCCGTTGTCTTCTTCCGTCTGGCTAAGCGCTTGTGGCTCTGCTCAAGACGATAACTCTGCCCGTTGGCCTCAATAATATGAACCTTATGCATCAGCCTGTCCAGCATCGCACCAGTCAATCGTTCAGACCCGCACAAAGGCTGGTTTTCGAAAATTCCTTTTCCTCCTCAGATCCAAATCAAATCTTTACAAGAACCGACATTGCCATTAATCCCTGTACTCCTTTTGGGTTTAATAGTTGGCGTTTTAGGGGGTTTTATGGGAATTGGAGGCGGCGTGATTTTATTGCCTGCCCTGATATATATGATTGGCCAAAAAGCTTCTAATGCGGCCGGTACAAGTCTGAGGGTAGTATGGTTTTCCACGCTGGTAGGTGTAATAGGGCATATAGAAAGCGGTAACGTCAATCCTTTTTTGCTGACAGCAATGCTGGCCGGCGGCTTGATTGGCATACATTATGGTACTGTTATCGGATTAAAAATGCATGATCATAAATTGCGATTTTATTTTTCGTTTGTTGTGATTGCCGCGGTAATAACAATCTCATGTAAAATAATTTGCGTTACTTTTTAAATAGAATATTAAGGGAAAAGAAAATACCCTGCTGATTAAAACCTTGTACTCAAAATCCAGGTTAATTCGGGCAGTATTTTATCAAAGATTAATTTATAGCTCTGGCAGAAATAGCTTGAGTCTGAAAAGTTATGGTTGGATACCAATCTGTCTTTTAAACAGCCGCCTCGGCATATCGGGCTGTGTCTGCAGACAAAGCATTTATTGGATAACTGTTTTTTTCTTTCTGCAAAATCTTTCTTGACATTGGACGATAACAGTTTTTCAATCGGAGTTTCCATAATATTACCGAGTTTATATTCCGGCTCTACAAAAAAATCGCAGCAATAAGCATCGCCGTTGTGCTCCATAACTATATAATCATCACATAACCATCCAAATGTACAATCAGTATGTTTTTGCTTTAATATATAATGCATCATTGAGTCAAAAAGCCTTATGCTTAATTTGTCCGGACCATAGTTCTTCCAGAGGTCAAATATGCGAATAATAAAATTGCCGTATTGTTCGGGTGTTATGCTAAATGAAGTTATTTTACCTGTCTTAGGGTCATTTTCGACACAAGGGATGAATTGAAGAAACTTAATATTTTGAGAAACGAAAAAATCAAATAAGCCATCCGGGTCGATTACGTTTTTGTCATTAAGCAATACAAGGACATTGAATTCCACTTTATGTTTCCTGCATTTTTCAATAGCCGCCATTACTTTATCAAACGTCCCCTTGCCTGAATGATCGAGTCTGTAATAATCATGATACTTTTTAGGACCATCGAGGCTGATGCCGACCAGAAATTTATATTCATTCAGAAATTTACACCAGTCATCATCTAATAAAATACCATTAGTCTGAAAAGCATTGCTGACAATCTGGCCGTCTCTGCCGTATTGCTTTTGCAGTTCAACGGCTTTCTTATAGAAATCCAGCCCCATCAAGGTTGGTTCGCCACCTTGCCAGGCAAAGCTGCTGATTCCAAGTCCAAGTTTTAAATAATCACAGGTCATCTTCTCCAGTATCGCATTACTCATTCGATGCGGACCTTGTCCAAATAAACAATCCTTAATGGAATAAAAACAATACTTGCAATTAAGATTGCAATCCGGTCCCGCAGGTTTAATCAGCAGTGAAAAAGGCATTTTAAGAGTTCCTTTTATTTTTTTTGAAGACAAGGCATATAAGCAATTATTATTATACCAATTATTATGACAAAAACAAAATACAGTTTAAGTCTTTTACTGTGCCGCTCATATGTACGGCATAAACTTCGGTGGGAAATTATGGGCTGCGGCACATAATGTAAAGTATCCAGGTCTGTTCTATTTTTCTGCATAAAGACGCATTTTATTTATTGACCGACTTGTAAAATAATATAATGCCGGCAGGTAAAAAGATTTTTAAAAAAACAGGCTAAATTGAAAACAAAAACAATACTTGAAAGTAAGGAACCCAACGGTAAAATAGTTATTAAAAGAGCCAAAAGTTCCTCTTAATAAAGAGAGCTTTTGCCTTATAGATGCTGTAAACATACACAATTAGTATAATCTGAAAAGAAAGGATTATAATGGCTGTTAGTCCATACGAGAAATTTCAGAATTTGGAACTGATTTTGAGAGATGAGTTGGCGGTTGATCGAACGATTTTGGCAAATGAGCGGACACTGCTCGCCTATCTTCGTTCTGGGGTTGCCCTGATTATCGCTGGAATCTCGATTGTAAATTTTTCATCGTACGATCATGTGTGGTTCCTGGCTATGGGAGTTATCTGCATTCCTGGCGGACTTATGGCAATCTTGATTGGTTTGTTTAGATATCGAAGAATGAACATTGCCATTTCAGTTATCCGGAAGAAACTGACGCCCAGTCAGGTGAAAAAAGAATCTACTGAACCGAAAAGTTGAATGTAGAAATAAAATTTGTACCTCGCGAAATGATTGAAAGAAGGTGAGACCGCTGTGGGTTATTGTTCTTATCTCTCGGCGAACGACCAGTTTCATTTATCGAAATACAGGATGTTACAATAAAGCTGCGGCTTTGTTGAGTCTAAGACGCCATTATATATTCGAGCGGCGTGATTTGCCGAAACTGCGAGACGGTCTTGGCATATACCGTGTCAAGCAGCTACAACCATTTTATAATCAAAAGATGCGATTGGCTGTATAAGCAGAATGGTTAAAATAATTTTGTTATGGGTGTGCTTCCGAAAGAACAAAAGACCTGATTTGATATAATACAACCCTACTACAACAAAAGGCCTTGATATCTGCTAATTTTACAAAAATATGTGTTTTGTAACTCTTTTCATATCAAGCAGTTACAAAAATTTAAAAAATGTCTACCATTTTATATATCCGATAGCAGCTGTTCAGCACTCTCGGCTGTTAGCATCCACCCAACTGCCTTGCCTTTAGCCGGAAGTTGTTTGGGGAAGGAAGTTACACAAAGAGTTACACAAATCGACATTTTTGCACGAAGAGAAGGTTTGACAATATCTTGGTAGTTCTTGTAGAATATAGTTTTAGGGAAGATTTTTGCGGGCGTAATTCAGCGGTAGAATGCCAGCTTCCCAAGCTGGACGTCGCCGGTTCGAATCCGGTCGCCCGCTTTTGTTTTTGCGTTATGTTCGTTTGAAGCGATAGATTATGAAAAGGCAATTTGGGTTTACCCCCGCACCAATTTGTATTGTGACGACAAGGCTTAAAAAAACACCTAAAAATGTTTTGACCGGTTTTCAGGGTGCTCAGCCAAAGTGTAAATTGGTGAGGGGGTTTACCCTTGTTGAAGTTCTTGTAGTGATGGCAATAATAGCGGTGTTGATAGCTATCTTGCTGCCTGCTCTGGCTTATTCGCGGCAGGCGGCATACCGGATTACATGCCTTAATAATTTGAAACAGCTCGGTGTTGCAGCTGAAACTTATGTTCAAAGTTATAAATTTTATCCTGTCTGCGTATCGGATGTTAGTGAAAGGTGGAGTGATTTTTTAGCTGACAAGACTATCGCTGCCGGAAAGATGCTCGGCGTTCCTGTTTCACTTTGGCCTTTTCACCAGACTGCAGCACTGTATAATTGTCCGATTTTAAGCAGAGCGGGCTGCGATGTGAGTTATTGCTACAACTGGCTTGCAGGCAGGAAACTTGCCGCAGACGAAGATTTGCCGATAGTCGGTCCTTCTGATATCCCACCTGTTCCTGTTGAACCGAAGGAAGTCAGATTTCACCTTTTGAGTCCCGAAAAGGTTAAGTCGCCGGCGATGTTTGTGCTGTTATACGACCTGCCTGTAAAACCCGCGCAGGCAACAACAAATCCTGCCGAGTATGACCTTTATAAAGATATTGACCCTGATGATTTCGTAAGCGACCGAAACGAGCCTAATGAAGCAGGGCATTTGTGGCATTACAACAGTTCAGATGCGGTCGGCCCGCATAATGAAGGTGATGATATTTTGTTTGCCGACGGCCATATAAAATGGTATAAGAAATGGTCTGCCTCTTCAATGAGCAGAAATCCTTCTGAGTAATTTTTGCTGTCAACTTGACGCTTCTGGCCGGTATGAGTTGCCAAAACTGGCAAATTGAACTGAGTGTGCAGGAGACAATTCTTTTTAGATTGGTTCTATAAGTCTTTTACGCAAAAAGACTTGCTTTATATAAAAACTTTTATTGGTTTTTGTTTTTGAAACTGGTATTTTCTTTGCAGACAAATCCCGTTAGAGAGAGGCCGCCCTTGTCGGCCGTCAGCCTTATGTTTGTCTCTAACGGGACAAATACGGCAATTAAGGCTTGGATTCCGCCTACGGCGGATAAAATTGTTTTTATTTCGTGACCTTTATGTAGAAGGAGTGAACGGATTATGGCAGCAAAACAATTGGTTTTTAATGCTAATGCGAGGGCAGCTCTGTTGAAGGGCGTTGAGAAGCTGGCCCTGGCGGTGCGATCGACTCTCGGTCCCCGCGGCAGGAATGCCATCATTGACAAAGGCTGGGGCAGCCCGACGGTTACAAAAGACGGCGTAACTGTGGCTGAGGAGATTGAGTTGATTGACAAGACCGAGAATATGGGCGCAAAGCTTGTTCGTGAGGCTGCGAGCAAGACGAGCAAGGTTGCAGGCGACGGCACGACGACAGCAACGGTTCTTGCTGAGGCGATTTTTAAAGGGGCATATCGCAACATTGCAGCCGGTGCAGATGCAATGGCTATTAACAGGGGCGTTCAGCAGGCGGTGGAGGCTGTAACAGATGCGCTGAAGAAACTTGCCAAGCCGATTGATGTTACCAAGCGCGATGACATTACCAACATTGCGGCGATTTCAGCCAATAATGATTTTGAAATCGGCAAGATAATGGCCGATGCCTTTATGAAGCTCGGCAAGGACGGCGTTATTACTGTTGAAGAAGGCAAGAGTCTCGATACGACGCTTGATTTTGTCGAAGGTATGCAGTTTGACAGAGGGTATCTGTCTCCGAATTTTGTAACAGATGTAGATAATATGGTCTGCGAACTTGAAAAGCCGTACATTCTTGTTTTCGAAGATAAAATAAGCAGTGTGCAGAAACTTGTGCCGCTGCTCGAGGCAACGGCAAAGAGTAAACGGCCATTGCTTATTATCGCAGAGGACATTGAAGGCGAGGCGCTTGCCACGCTGGTGGTCAACAAACTTCGCGGTGTCATTCAAGTCTGTGCCGTTAAAGCTCCAGGCTATGGCGACAGGCGCAAGGCAATGCTGCAGGACGTAGCGATTCTTACCGGAGCCGAGCCGATATTCAAGGATTTAGGCATTGAGCTTGATAAAGTAAAACTTTCTCAGCTCGGAAGAGCCAGGAAGGTTACCGTTGATAGTGACAATACAATAATAGTTGAAGGCGCAGGCTCGAAGGAAGCTATTGCCGGCAGGATAAAGGAGATTCGCAGCGAGATTGACTCGACAACCAGTGATTATGACCGTGAGAAATTACAGGAGAGACTTGCCAAGCTTACCGGCGGCGTAGCACAGATAAATGTTGGCGCTGCGAGCGAGGCGGAGATGAAGGAGAAGAAGGCTCGCATCGAGGATGCGCTTCATGCAACAAGAGCCGCAATTGAAGAAGGCGTCGTGCCGGGCGGCGGCGTGGCTCTTATTCGCTGCATTGATGTTGTTAAGAAGCTTAAAGTCAGGGGCGATGAAAAGACCGGCGTTGATATTGTGGCCGATGCCCTTAAGATGCCGTGCTATTACATTGCGGATAATGCCGGAGCGGTAGGCAACTTAGTAGTGAACAAAGTTTCTGAGGGTCAGGGCGGTTTTGGCTATAATGCTGATACCGGCAAATACGAAGACCTTTCAGCCAGCGGCGTTATTGACCCTGTGAAGGTAACGAGGATTGCTTTGCAGAACGCTGCTTCTGTTGCAGGCCTGCTTCTTACCTGCGATTGTGTTGTTACGGAGAAACCTGAGAAGAAGAAGGGCGGGGCTGGTATGCCTGGCGGCGGTATGGGAGGAATGGGCGGCATGGATGATATGGACATGTAATAAGAAAAAATAATCGGAAATTTTTTATTTATGGAGATAAGAAAATGAAACTCAGACCTTTGGATGACAGGGTAGTGGTAAAGCCCCAGCAGGCGGAAGAGAAGACGGCAGGCGGCATAGTTCTGCCGGACACAGCAAAGGAAAAGCCGCTGATGGGCAAGGTTATTTCGGTCGGCCCAGGCAAACTGCTGGACAACGGCAAACGCGTGGAAGTTGCCGTAAAGAAAAACGACATGGTTCTTTTCGGCAAATACGGCGGAAACGATATAAAGATTGACGGCGTGGAATATAAAATTCTGCGTGAAAGTGATATTCTCGGAATAGTTGAGAGTTAGTTTCAATCTATGATTTTATAAGCTGGAGGTAAATAAAACATGGCAAAGCAAATGATGTTCGATGATGTGGCAAGGACACATCTTAAACAGGGCCTGTCAACACTGGCCTCTGCCGTCAAGATAACGCTTGGTCCGACGGGTAAAAGCGTTCTGTTGCACAAGAGTTATGGTTCGCCCAAGATAACCAAGGACGGCGTATCGGTCAGCAAGGAAATCGAGCTGCCGGAGCCGTTCAAGAATATGGGCGCAAAGATGGTCAACCAGGTTGCCAGCAAGACGAGCGATGTCGTCGGCGACGGCACAACGACGGCCACGGTTCTTGCCGAAGCGATTTACAACGAAGGGCTCAAGAATGTAACAGCCGGCGCAAATCCGATGGCGATAAAGCGCGGCATAGACAAGGCTGTTGAGGTAGTTGTGAATTTTATTGCCTCTCAAAGCCAGAAGGTAAAAGGCCACGATGATATCGCCAAGGTAGCGACCATAAGCGCCAATAATGATTCTGAAGTCGGAAAGATTCTTGCTGATGCGATGGACAAGGTCGGCGAAGAGGGCGTCATTCAGGTTGAAGAGGGCAAGAGTCTGGCAACTGAGCTTGAGGTTGTCGAGGGTATGCAGTTTGACCGCGGCTATATCTCGCCGTATTTTATTACAAATACTCAGAGCCTCGAAGCTGTGCTCGAGGATGCTTATATTCTGCTTTATGAAAAGAAACTTTCCAGCATTGCGGAGTTAATACCGCTTCTGGAAAAGACGGCTCATATCGGTTCGCCTCTGCTTATAGTGACTGAGGATGTCGAGGGCGAAGCCCTTGCCGCTCTTGTAATCAATAAGCTACAGGGCGTTCTGAAGGTTTGTGCGGTCAAGGCACCTGGCTTTGGCGACAGGCGAAAAGCGATGCTCGCCGATTTAGGCGTTCTTATAGGCGGACAGGTTATAACCGAGGATTTAGGCATCAAGCTTGAGAAAATTGAACTCTCACAGCTCGGCAGGGCGAAAAAGATAGTTATTGCCAAGGAAAACACGACGATTATTGAAGGAGCAGGCGCAAAGAAGGATATCAACGCTCGTTGTGACCAGATTCGAAAGCAAATTGAGGCGACCACCAGTGATTATGACCGTGAAAAGCTTCAGGAGCGTCTTGCCAAGCTGACCGGCGGCGTAGCTGTAATCAAGGCCGGCGCTGCGACGGAGACCGAGATGAAGGAAAGAAAAGACCTTCTTGAAGACGCGCTGCACGCTACCAAGGCCGCTGCCGAAGAAGGGGTGATTGCCGGCGGCGGTGTAATTTTTCTGCGGGCGATTGAGAAGGTCCGCCAGGCAAAGTCAAAGGCTGAGGACGATGAAAAAATCGGTTTTGATGTTGTCGCTCGTGCCCTCAGGTCGCCGACGAGGCAGATAGTTGAAAATGGCGGCGGCGACGGCGATGTGGTTGTTGAAAAACTGCTCGAACAGGCCGGCAATATCGGCTACGATGCCAACAGTGGCGAGTTTGTCGATATGGTCCAGGCTGGTATAATCGACCCTGCAAAGGTTGCGAGATGTGCTTTACAGAATGCCGCCTCCGTTGCAGGTCTTATGCTTACGACGAATGTACTGATTACTGAGCTGAAGGAAGACGAGCAGGACAAGCCGCAGATTGAAGGTTCTGTGAGATAAAAGTAATAATGGCCAAACGCGACTATTATGAAGTTTTAGGGGTGGATAAAAGTGCCGGCCCTGACGATATCAAGCGGGCGTATCGTCGGCTGGCGATAAAATATCATCCCGACAAGAATCCCGGCGACAAGGGTGCCGAGGCAAAGTTCAAGGAATGTGCCGAGGCATACGAGGTTTTAAGCGACCCCGATAAGCGTTCAAGGTATGACCAGTTTGGCCATGCGGGTTTGCAGGGTGCAGGAGTGCATGATTTTTCGAGGATGAACGTTGAGGACATGTTAGGCGCACTTAATCTCGAAGATTTGTTTGGCGACTTTTTTGGTTTTTCCGGCAGGTCCCGTCGTTCGGCTCGCACAGGTCCTCACAGAGGTTATGACCTCGAGACGGTGGTTCAGTTGACATTGAATGAAGTGGCCGTCGAAACTGAAAAGAGCATCGAGTTCACGCGTCAGGATATCTGTGAGGATTGCAGCGGCTCCGGCAGTGCCAAAGGCAGCAGACCTTCGAAATGTTCGACCTGCGGCGGCAGCGGGCAGGTAGCTCAGGCCGGTCTTGGCGGTTTTTTCCAGATGGTCTCGACCTGTCCTGCCTGCAGGGGCAGCGGTACGGTGATAACCAGCCCTTGTAAGAAATGCAGAGGCAGCGGAAGAGTTCCGAAAAAGCGTCTTGTGACGGTTAAGATTCCTGCCGGTGTCCATGAGAGCCAGAGCGTCCGGATTGGCGGCGAAGGTGAGCCCGGCTTTAACGGCGGCCCTCGCGGCGATTTGTACTGCTATGTAAAAATAAAGGAGCATCCGTTTCTCGAGCGTCAGGGCGCGAATCTTATAGCGACTGTGCCTGTAAGTTTCACGCAGGCCGCTCTCGGCGGATTGATTCAAGTGCCGAGCCTTAATGGTCCGAAGGAATTGAAGATTCCTGCCGGCACGCAGAGCGGTGATGTATTCAGGATAAAGGGTCAGGGTCTTGTGGACATCAGAACTAAGCGCAATGGTGATGAACTGGTGCAGATAATTGTCGAGATACCCAAAAAGCTCAACAGCCAGCAGGAAGAGCTGCTCAGAAAATTTGCCGAAACGGAGAGTGAAACTATCCTGCCGAAATCGAAGGGTTTTTTTGAGAAACTCAAACAGTATTTCAATAACAGGCAGTGATTATGTGTAATGAGCCTGTAAAAGAACCGATTGAGCAGCAGCATCAGCAGGAGGATACTGCCGACAGTAGCGTTCACAAAGAGCGCAAGAAGGAAAAACTCCATAGACTCCATGAGCAGATAGACAAATTGCAGGCGGAAAAAGATGAGCTTTTTGCCAAGCTTCAGCGGGTAAGTGCCGACTATATAAATTATCAGAAGCGTTCAGCCAGGCAGATTTATGAATCAATCGCCTATGAGAAAGAAATGATAATAAAATCTCTTTTGCCTGTTCTCGATAATTTTGAGCATACTCTTAACGGTGCCGAAGGCGTAGAGGACATCGAAAGCTTTCGTAAGGGCGTAAAAATTATTTATGACCAGATGCTTTCGATTTTGAAAAGTCATGGCGTTGAACAGATTGGTTCTGTTGGTCAAAAATTTGACCCGTCCTATCATCAGGCAATGATGCAGAGAACTGAATCTGACAAGGAGGATGGAATTATTCTGGAGGAGTTTCAGAAGGGTTATCGGCTTGGCGAAAAGGTTCTCAGGCCCGGCAGAGTAGTTGTGAACAAAAGACCTGCCGATGAAGAAGGTTTGACAGAACAACAAAAGGCTGTTGAAGGTGATGAAGATTATTCTGATGAAGATAGGGAATAGCTGATGCCGACGTATGAATATCAGTGTGCTGATTGCGGCTTTGAGTTTGAGAAATTTCAGTCAATGACCGCATCGTCCCTTCGCAAATGTCCTCAGTGCGGCAAATTGTCTCTTCGCAGGCTTATAGGCACCGGGGCCGGCATAATCTTCAAGGGCAGCGGATTTTACGAGACTGATTATCGCAGCGAATCCTACAAAAATGCCGCAAAAAGTGATAGCGGCACCGGCAGCGAAAAGGTTGAGAAAAAGGATACCCAAGCAGAGACAAAGACCGGCTCAGGCTGCAAGAAGCCTGTTGTAAAGCCGAAGAACGAGAAGAAATCCGCCTGATAGCGGGGGAAGTGTGGGGATTATTTGCTGATAACAATTATTGTAAGTGTTGCGTTTTTAATGTCATTTGAGGGCTGACCTGCAGTTTGAGTTTTTTCTGTTGATGTAAGTGCGGGTTTTTGGGTGACGAGCAAATCATAGTCGATATCCACAGCGGCATACAGTCTGTCGATAATGGCTGGTGTCGTGAGTTTGTTAATGATGGCAAGGTCGTTAGCCATTCGCAGCCGCTGTCCAAAGTTTTCGGCTTTGCAGATTTCCATTACCTGCCGGGCGCTGATATTGTTAACGGTTATGTATTTTCCTGCCTGTTCTGTGCCGATGTCTATTTTTGTGTCGGTGCATTGCGGCCAGATAAAGCTTAATTCCTGTATGAGGCTGATGAGCGATTGATTGTTGCAGTTTATGACATATCTAACGGCCCCTGATTGTCTGTCTATGGCAGCGGTCTGGTTGAACAGGTCCGTAGTGGTCAGAGCCTTTGCAACGAGCCAGTCAACCTCGATGGGATTGTTTGTTTTTAGTGCAAGGATGACAACGAGAGGCACATCATAGGAATTTTGGGGCACGATTTTTATATCTTCCTGCTGTTTAGTATCGGCAAACGGCTTTTCATACAGAACCTGTTTGATTGTCTTTTTTCTCAGTGCGTTGGACAGGAGCTGTTGTCTGCTTGATTTTGGCACAAAGATGTCAAATATGACGACGAAAAGAACTGCTGCCAGGGCGATTACAGCCGCTGCTGTCATAAGCCGCCGTGCCATCAGATGTCTTCTTCCGGCCTTCAGTGAATAGATTTGCGTATCTGCAAGGAGAACTTCTCTTTCGAGATGAGCGGTTATATTGTCGCACAGACCTTCCGGTGCAGGCACCTGGCAGACGGTGTCCATAAGATTTTTATATCGTTTCAGGGAGTCGTAAAGACTGTGGATTTGGCTGTCGTTGTCTATAAGTCTTTTTACTTCGTTGCTCTTTCTCTCGTCGAGTTCGCCGTCGATGTAGCAGTTGAGCATTTCTTCGATTAGTTCCATATCTTTCATTGTATTGCCGCCTCAAGAATTTCTCTGAGGTTTTTTCTGCCTCTTGCAATTCTGCTTTTTACCGTTCCGATTTCGATATCGAGCGTTTCAGCTATTTCCGTATAATTCATCTGTTCGATATCCCTTAGCACAATTACAGCTCTCTGGTCTGCGTCGAGTTTTTCCAGAGCCTTTAGAATCAGGCCGTGCAGCTCTTTTGTTGCAGCGATTTGAGGCGGCTGCGGCGTAGTTTTATCTATCAGATAATCCTTCAACTGGTGCTTGAGCTCTTCATCCGGTTCGCTCTGCAGCGGCTGAAAGCTGACCCTTGAATTTTTTTTGCAGAAATTCAGCGTCAGATTAACCGCAATTCTGAACAGCCAGGTATAGAAGCTGCTCTGTCCTTTGAAGTTTTTAATGTTCTGTATAACCCTGACGAAGGTGTCCTGTGTCAGTTCTGCCGCATCGTCGTTATTGCCGCACATCTTCAGTATCGTGTTATAGACTCTTTGCTGATATTTGAGTATGAGTCTTTCGACCGAGTCCATATTTCCGGCTTTTGCCTGTGCGACCAGAGCAGCTTCGTCAATCGAGATATTAGCGTCGGTGTTTTTCAGTTGTTCCTGTATAGATTTGACCATGTCAGCCTGAAAAAGTTCCCTTTGTTTTTTCAAAAAAACACTCAAATTTTGTAACTATAATTGCATAAGCGGCTTATAAAAGCAAGTATGTTTGTTTTTGCTGTCAGATAACAGGACTTGTTTTATCCTTAACTGGCCGAAATTTTTATGCAGACTCTTTTCTCATCTGGCGATTTGGGACAAAAAAGTCTGTTTTGCCTTCCACAATATCTTTTGTAATAAGGTATTTACCCGGCTTTGGTTCTTCCGGCAGATGATACATCAGGTCTATCATAAGTTCTTCGGTGATAGCTCTAAGTGCTCTTGCACCTGTATCTCGTTTGAGTGCTTTTTTGGCCAGAGCTGTTAAGGCGTCGTCTGTGAACTCCAGTTCAGCATCTTCCATTTTGAAGAAGGCCTTGTATTGTCTGATAAGGGCGTTTCTGGGCTTTGTCAGGATATCGACAAGTGCCGTCTCATCGAGCGCGTTGAGAGTTGTAATGACGGGCAGTCTGCCGACCATTTCAGGAATCATGCCGAACTCGATAATATCTTCCGGTACAACCTGTTCGATGACGCCTGAATAATCAGCCTTCGGGTCGTCGATTTTTTGTTTTTCTGAACTGAAGCCTATCATTTTTCTTCCGAGTCGTTTTTTGATGATATTTTCGAGGCTGACGAAGGTTCCGCCGCAGATGAACAGGATATGCGTGGTGTCCAACTGGATGTAGGACTGTTCCGGATGTTTTCTTCCCCCTTGGGGCGGGATGTTTGCGATGGTTCCTTCGAGCATTTTTAACAGAGCCTGCTGAACGCCTTCGCCTGAGACATCACGGGTTATTGAGATATTCTGGCTTGTTTTCCCGATTTTGTCGATTTCGTCGATGTAAACTATTCCTCGCTGAGCTGCTTCGAGGTCGTAATCGGCGTTTTGGAGCAATTTAAGCAGGAAGTTCTCAACATCTTCTCCGACGTAACCGGCTTCTGTAACTGTGGTGGCGTCGCAGATGGCAAATGGGACATTCAATTGTCTTGCGAGGGTTTTTGCAAGCAGGGTTTTTCCTGAGCCGGTGGGCCCAATCAGCAGTACATTTGATTTATCTATTTCGATATCGCCTTTTTCGCTGTCGGTGTGTACGAGCCGTTTGTAGTGGTTGTGCACGGCGACGGAAAGTATTTTTTTTGCCTTTTCCTGTCCGATGACATAGAGGTCGAGAAATTCTTTTATCTGTCTTGGCTTCGGCAAATCTTCAAGCACAAAACCTGAGTGTCTCAGCCGTCTCCTTTCCTGTCTGACGATGTTATAGCACAGCTCAACACATTCGGGGCAGATATAAACACTGCCCGGTCCTTCGACGAAGGCGTCGACCTGTTTTTTTGCTCTGCCGCAAAAACTACACGTTTCCTTCTTTTTGTAGTTATCTGGACCTTTGGCCATCAGGACTCCAAATTTATTGGTTTTTTGTAGTTTAGCAGGTTATTCGGCTTTCTTCAAGCATTAAGGTGTCTGATTGGTTAAGTTTAGTAGTTTTTTTCGCCAGAATTGAGGTATGTCTTTTTCGCTGTTTAGGAGTACTTCAGCGGCATGGCCGGCTTTTTGGCTGTCCTTTTCGGATATTTTTGAAAGGCACAGGAGCTGATAATATTTTGCCGGCCAGAAATCGGGATTGCGGCTCTGTGCCGGCACAAGTTCCGACCACAACTCGCAGGCCTTTTTAAAGTCGCCAATTTTTGTGTTAAATCTTGCATAGAGCCGTAAGAAATCGCGGTTTTTCGGGTCGATTTGTTCTCTGAGTTGTTCTATTTGTGTTTTTAAGGCCTGGGGGCAGTTGCCGTCAGTTTCGACTATTTGAAGTTCCAGAATTAAAATTTCTGAGGCATTTAGTCTGGCTGCAAGATGTATGCAGTCTTTGAGAAGATTTTTACCGCAGGTCTCGACCAGTTCGTCGAGATTTGCTTTGATATCCTCAAGAACAGTTGCGCAGAAATTTGCATCCTCGGCGGTTAAAGTTTCTGCTTTAGTAAGTTCAGAGATTGTTTGTTGTTTTTCTTCAAGCATCCAGTGTGCTCGTGCCTTAAGTATCGGCATATTTTTGTCCGACAGTATTTCTGAAACCTTCTGTGCGTTTCCCCTGCCGCCGCGATTAAGCAGGACCTTACAGTATGTTTCAAGTGCCTGGTCGTACAATTCATCCTTGTCTGATTGTATTTTCTGCAAAAACTCATAAAGTTCTTCTGTTACTGCCGGATAATTCTGTTCAGATTCGAGTTTTAGCAGGATGATTTCGTATTCTGCCTGTAGTGCAAGCGGGCCTTTTCTTTCTGCGATTTGTTCAAAAACCTTAACTGAGTCGGTTTTTCTGTCACAGTTTTTTAATACAAACCCGTAGCAGTAAAGAATATTGTCGTCATCGGCGTTAGTCTGGCTGAGATAATTTTCGAAGACCCTTGCGGTTTTGCTGCAGTCGAGGTTTTTTTCATTGAAGAGATTATATGCCAACGCTGCAGCCCTTTGAGCAGCGTCGTTGGCAAAGGTAGTTTCTTTATCTTTACCTGCATCGGTGAAAAGTTCTATCGCTTTCAGTGGTTTGTCTTTTTCGACAGCCAGGCCGGCAGCATAAAAAACGACAGGTAATTGCTCTGTATTTGTCAGTTTTAAAAGGATATCTGCGTACTTTTCAGGATTATTTTTAATTGCTGTCTCGGCAGCAAGCTCAGCTTCTGTGACTGTTATTTTTGAATAATCATCAAGAAGGCTTAATTTTTCGAGAGCAAGTTTTCCGAGCAGTTCTCTGCCTGCCGGCCATTTGGCAATTGTTTTTTTCAGATGCTCGTCGGAACCTGCCTTTAATTGGGCAAAGGCAAACTTGACATCGGTTTCAAAATCATCGCTATAAGCGTCTTGTTCGGCCTGATTCTGGTCAATTTTAAAATATTCGTTCTTTGATATGGCCGAATAGCGACCGGTAGCGAGCAGCCTCATTTGGCTGTTTAAGATATCGGTTTTTAACCTGTTCCACAGACCGTTTGAGCCGAATCGCACCTCCCAGTCGTCTGCTGTATAATCCTCAATCTGTTTTTTGCATTGAAGCTGTTCTGCCAATATCTGTTCGAGTGTTTCTGTGCATTTTTGTGCGGTTTCGCCAAGTTCTGTTTTGTGTCGGTCGGACAATCGTCCGTCATTGTATTCGAGGCTCAGCCGCTGATAAAGTGTTTCGGAAAGAAAACTGAGAAAACAATTTTTTGATTTATCTGCCAGTTCGGCAATCGTATTTCCATCCGGGCAATTACCGTCTGCCAAACAGGGCAATGCGAGCAAGAGCAGGGCAAAAAAGATTTTCAGGGTTAACCGGTTCATTGAATTTCAGTATTTAGTCTGAAGGTAATATCGTTTGCCCCAAGCCCGTATAAAAGGTTGTAAATCTTTGCGACGTAATCCCATTGAACTTCGTCGTCAAAGACCAGAACAAGCGGGTCTGATAGCGCTCTTTTTTGTTTTTTTAGTATATCAGCGAACTTTTCAACGAAATCGGCCAAATCCTTTTCGCCTGTTTCGGCGGTTATATTTATGGTTTCTTCCGCAATCTGTATTTCGCATCCGTTGCTGCTGCCCAGGACATATACGGTCAGCGGCTCAACAGCGGTCGCCAGGCTGTCCGCTTGTGCGGTTGGCAGGCCGAGCGGGAGGGCGGCTTCTTCGGGTCTGAACTGTGCCGAGATGAAGAAAAAAATCAGAAGCTGAAAGATAACGTCGATAAGCGGTGCAAGTCTGATACCGAGGTTTGTGAGGGTCTTTTTATTATTTATGATGTCATCGAGAACCAGTTCTTCGATTTTGCCTGACGGAGTCATATTAAATCGTAACCTGTTCTGAATGCGCTTTCGTTTATATAGTACAGGCCTTTTTTCCCCTTGTAGAAAGCGCGTTTCATACCGTTAATGACTGACTGCGGCTTTAAAATGCCGGTCTTTTTAATCATAGTTCCGAGCATTATAATGTTTGCGACCTTTATATTGCCCATTTTTATGGCGAGGTTTGTTGCATCGACGCCGACGATATCGAGATTGTTTTTTTTGACTCTGGTCAGGTCAATCATTGAAGAATTTATAATTACCGGCGAGCCCGGCCGGATAGTGTCGATATATTTAATGAATGACGGGGCGTTCATTATGATTGCCAGGTTTGGGCTTTCGATGATGGGCGAATCTATTTCGTGGTCTGCGATGGATATAAGAGCCTTTGCGGTGCCGCCTCGCACTTCTGCACCGTAAGAAGCCATAGCACAGACGTTTTTCCCCGCGTCAATACAGGCGTAGGCAAGCACATTGCCGGCCAATATTACTCCCTGACCTCCGAATCCCGCTATAAGTATGTTTGTTTCCTTATCAGGCCTTTTTGTTTTTAATCAACCACGAATTAACACGAATAAACATAAATTTTATTAAAAAAATATTTCTCTGTGTTCTCTGTGTTCTCTGTGGCTTTTTTTCTTTTTTTATTCGGTATCTTTATAAACTCCCAGCGGGAAGCAGTTAATCATCTGTTCTTCGATAAACTGAGTGGCCTCTTTTGGCGAAACTTTCCATCCGACCGGACACATGGAGAGTATCTCGACCAGAGAAAAGCCTATGCCGTTTAGCTGATTTTGAAATACTTTTCTTATAGCCGCCTTTGTTTTGTTTATATTTCTGACTGAATGTATGCTTGTTCTTTCGAGGTATTTAGTCTCTTCGAGCGTTGCGAGCAGTTCGCATACCCTTATCGGTTTTCCCATTCCCTTTATGGTTCTGCCGAGCGGGCTGGTGGTGGTTTTTTGTCCGATGAGTGTGGTTGGCGCCATTTGTCCGCCGGTCATTCCATAAATAGCATTGTTTACGAAGATAACCGACATATTCTCGCCCCGGTTCGCTGCGTGTATTATCTCTGCGGTTCCGATTGCAGCCAGGTCTCCGTCTCCCTGATAAATCAGAACGAACTTGTCCGGATGCACCCTCTTTATAGCGGTGCCGACCGCAGGCGCTCTGCCGTGAGCGCATTCGATGACGTCGCAGAAGATATAATCGTAAAGTATAACCGCACAGCCGACAGGCGCCGTGAGAATCATTCTTTCTCTTATGCCGAGCTCGTCAACGACTTCACCGATGAGCCTCAGCACAATCCCGTGTCCGCATCCCGGGCAGTATTTTGTGGATTCTGTCGTAATGGATTTTGGCTGTGTTTTAACGATGTTCATTCGGCAAGGACCTCTGCAATCTTTTCATAAATCATATCAGGGGTTGGATTCCATCCGCCTCCCATACCGTAGAACAGGATATCTTTTTTCGGCACAACATCCATAAGAGAAAGCAGAACGTCTTCGAGCATTTGTCCTGTGCTCATTTCGATAACGAGAAATTTAATATCTTTATTTTTCCGGGCAATTTCGACGAGCTCGACATCAGGCCACGGCCAAAGCGTTTTAAGTCTGAACAAGCCGACCTTTTTGCCGTTGTCGTTATGTCTTTTTATTGCGGATTTTGCAATTCTGCTTGTGGCGCCGTATGCAATGATAATCAAATCAGCTTTGTCGCAGTTGAACAGTTCAGCCCATCGAAGTTCGGCGTGTATTTTTTTATATCTTTCATCGAGTTTGCGGTTGAGTTGTTCGAGTCCGTCCGGCGGCTTTAAATATAGTGTTCTGACTACGTTCGGGTCTCTTCCTGCGCATCCGGTAAGTGCCCAGTTCTTGCTCGGCAGTTTTTCGAACATCGGCTTATACGGATGCATCTCAAAAGGCTCTACGAGCTGGCCGATAATGCCGTCGTTCTGGATGATTACCGGTACTCTGTAGAAATCTGCCAGGTCGAAGGCGTTCATAGTCATATCGTAGCATTCCTGCACGGAATTTGGTGCAAGTACGATACATCTGTAATCGCCGTGTCCGCCGCCTCTGGTGGACTGAAAATAATCTGCCTGTGATGCTTCGATATTTCCCAGACCCGGTCCGCCGCGAACGACATTGATTATTACGCACGGCAATTCTGCCCCTGCGATATAGCTTATGCCTTCCTGTTTAAGGCTTATTCCCGGCGAAGAAGACGATGTCATCACACGGGCGCCGGCAGCAGAAGCTCCGAAGACCATATTGATGGCGGCGATTTCGCTTTCAGCCTGCAGGAAAATTCGATTTTCCTCCTCCATTCTGCGAGACAGGTATTCCGGTGTTTCAGTCTGGGGAGTTATGGGATATGCGAAATAGCACAGGCAGCCTGCTTTGATGGCAGCTTCTCCGACGGCCTCATTGCCTTTCATCAGAACTCTTCGGATTTGTGAACCTGTGTTGTTATTTTCAGCCATTTAAGCCTTATCTTCCGGAACCGACGGTTTCAATTATGGTGAAACAGCAGTCTGGACATATTATATAGCATGCTCCACAGCCGTTGCACAATTGGAAGTCCACTTCGATGTAGTCATAACCTTTTTTGTTGCTTATGCCGCTTTTGCGTATCGCCGCCTTTGGACAGACATCAATACACAAATCGCAGCCTTTGCATTTTTCGAGATTTATTTGAGTCTTCTTTGCCATATAGTTTTTTAATGGACTCAAGATTACCTTACCACAACAAAGGTCCGTTTGCAACAAAACTTAAGATATTGTTGAATAAGGGCTTGTGTTGTTAGATTTTGCGGCAGTATCTTCTTAACCGGGCGGTCTGTATTTATTTTGTTTTAGCGATAAATTCGCCGATTTTTTTGTCTGTTTCTGCAATATGATTTTCCAGCCAGCCTTTGAGGAAAATCGCCATATCGAGACTCAGTATCTTTTGTCCTGTCTGGAGTTTTTCTGCATATTGGCTGACCCTTTCTGTCAGTCTTTCATGCATTCGTCTGTGGAGTTCGAGTTGCGGATAATTGTGCTTTTTCATCAGGTTTTCTTCATCAGAGAAGTGCGTTCTTACATAATAAGTCAAGTTTCCAACGGCTTTTCGTATAGCCGTTTCGTCATTGCCTTTGTTTACAGCCTCATAAAAATCATTGATGAGGCCTATCAGTCGCTTGTGCTGGGAGTCAATCAGTTCATTCTTTACCGAAAGCTCATCGGTCCATTCAAAAAAAGCCATAATTTCATTCCCTTAAAAAGAACCCCATTTGATTTTTGTTATAATATTGACTTTTAATAAGAGAATGATTATTTTAAGGATTAAGAAATATTTATTGATAGTGACGAAAAGGAGTCTTTTATGTTTGGATTAAAGCCAAAAATGCCGCATGACGGCCATGAAATGCACTTGTGCTACCTTGCGAATCTCGGCTATCAGGCGCAGGATACTGAAGATTACAGAAAACTTGTGCGTGAAGCCAAGTATATTTGCCAGGGTTGCGGCAGAGCGGCTGCGGATAAGATAAATCTTTGCCGGCCAAAGAAACTGTAAATAATCAAAATAAATTTGCCCTACTTCGCCCCCAAGGGGCTACGAAGGGCATTCTGCATAGCCCTTTGGGCGACGCAGAATGGAGATGAAGGGAATCGAACCCTCATTTCCGCGATGCGACCGCGGCGTGCTCCCGTTGCACCACATCCCCGAATTAGAAAATCGAAAGTTGAAAGTTGAAAAATATTTTTTCCTTTTTCTTTCCTT
>Ga0315291_10000308_pt1 | contig 63014 bp, 53 predicted proteins | sample YL17G12_20_MG_FD_203070 | JGI IMG/M metagenome (GOLD analysis project Ga0315291, IMG submission 203070) | Sediment microbial communities from Yellowstone Lake, YNP, Wyoming, USA - YL17G12_20 | ecosystem: Environmental > Aquatic > Freshwater > Lake > Sediment | place: USA: Wyoming | collected... | reverse complement strand
TATAGAAGACGCGCTGTGGGGCTTCGCCCCTCTGCACGCCCCTACGGGATACCCTCAATCCTGTAGGGTGGGTAAAGTGCAGCGAAACCCACCGGTATGTCAATGTGAGGTCATTGTCTGTCATGGCTCAGCTGTCGCGTCCGTTCGCTGCGTTCGTTGCGTCACGCCATCTCGTTCTGGCCATGACGGAGCATTGCCCCCCAATTCCCCTCTTCTCCATCCCTCATGTGTTTGGGATCATAGGGGGTTGATGAAGCATGATCTGGGGTGGGTGAGAGTGTCTTGGACTGGCGGGTTCCGTTTCGCTACGCTGGCCGTGCCGTGCTGCGCGGTGGGGCTTTGGCTGCCGCCACTATTCCATACAATGCGATTCCCGGTATGAGCCTGGTGACTTTGATCTGCTCAAAGCCGCTGTCTCTCAAGAGAGACGTCACATCGTCCAGGGCCGGAAGCGGCGTGCAGCCCTCTGTTAAGCTGGTGACCAGATTGAGGTGCGACGAGCTGACATCCTTGGGTTCGCCTCGCACGTTGGAGGCCAGGGCTATTCTGCCGCCGGGCGAGAGAATCGACTGCACGTAGCGGAAGAGGGCGGGACGCTCCTCGGTCTTGAAGTAGTAGATCATGTTGTACATGGTGATCAGATCGAAAGTCCCGGAAAGCCCGGTGGGGGGAACTCGAATGTCGCCGTAAACAATGGTGAACTTGTCGCTGATACCCCACCCCGCCAGGTTCCGCCGCGCCTGTTCCACCACTGCCCGATCCATGTCGATGCCTGTGCCGGACACGCTGGAATTGGCTTCGTAGGCGTCGTGGAGGTATATCCCTGAACCGCACCCGATGTCCAGAATCCGCAAAGCCCCCTTCCCCGCCACGGTATCGCTGACGAAGCTCTGGAAGAAGGGCGCGTAGATCTTGGAGGCTCTGGCCACGGTGTCGCCGATCTCGCCGAGGCGGTTGTCTGAAGGGACGCCGCGCATTCTCGAGGCGAGATTCAAGTAGGACGAATTGTGGTGGTTGAGGCTGGCCTGGTATAACGCGGCCACCGGATCGCCTTTCTCCCCGGTCACCGCCAGTGAACGTTTCCCTTTCACCCGGTAGACGCCATTCCGGCAGGAGAGTTCGCCGACCGAGACCCCCACATTGAGGAGCGCTTCGAGCAGCTCTGGGCGCCTGGCATCAAGCTTCCGGACCAGGTCGTCCTTGGTGGCAGGAGTTTTGAGGGCAGCGAGCAGGCCGGAGTCGATGGCGGCGTACAGGAACTGCACCCTTATGAGCGTCTGCACGTCACGCGCGAACCGCAGAAGGTCCAGCAGATTATAGGCGCGTAGTGCGGCGATCAAGGTCTTCAGCTTCATAGAAGTGAGCTACTCTCCGGTGACATCCGGGTATCCTCTAGCGCTGATAAGGAGCGGTGGGCTTGGACACGTATCGCCTCGCCTGCCTGGTTCCTGGCGGTGATTGGCCGGATAGAACCAGTCCTGAGCGACATCATACCCCGTAACCCAGCCTTTGTGCAAAGTGGGGATCATGGAGAGCAGGGTGGATTCCCGCGTGCGCGGAGAGGATGCGTTGGAGGGGCAGGAGACGATTCACTGCAGAGGTCCGATAATGCCGGTGCCACCCATCGAGTGTGTGCAGAGGGGCAAAGCCCCTTGACGGTGTAGCCAATCTCCTTTATCTACCCCCAAGATCGAAGATCCGCCTCAGGAGGAATGGGGGCCAGGGGTTTGAAACACCCTGCACTACTGCCTCTTATACATGCGGAAGAGGCAGGCAAAGGAGAGGACAGAAGCAATACAGCCTGCGATGCCCCAAAGCAAGTTGAATGTCCAGTAAAGGATGGGGGCCAACACCGAATCCGTGGCGATGTTGTCGAAGTCCAGGACAATGCCACCATATCCGATGAAGAACGCCACATTGTAGATTTGCAGTGCGCCGCACACACCGAGCAGGACGAGGGCTTGCGCCTCGCGGCCGCGCCACAACTGTACCAGACCTGCAACCACAAGGGCACTTACCACCCAGAAAGAGACTTCGGCCAGTATCCAGAAGCGTGTCATCTCCCCATAATCGAGATCAGATGAGTGATAGCCCCACCAGAATATGTAGTAGGGCAAATGGGCCTGCGTTTGCTCAACCCCCTCGAACACAGATCTGAAGATTACCGGAGGCATCTGCCAGATGATATTGAAGAACAAGGCCAGGCAGAACCACTGCACAATATACCCACGCCAGCGCACCTCCTTTGGGTAGCGCAGCAACAGCGGGGAGAATATGCCGATGATGACAAAGGGCAAGGCAGTAAGCATCGCTGCGCGTGCTGTGAAGATGACATCGATATCAAGTACCCGCGAAAGGACCGCCCAAACGGCCAGTACGAGTGGAACCCCGCCCAAAATGGCCATAGCCTGTATCTGCCGTGATCGCCGCAGATGACGGGCGGCAAGCTTAAGGTCGGAGTCTGTGGTGAACATGCGGCGTGGCTTCTCGATAGATGAGGGCTGCTCATTACCAAGAGTGTTTTCCATGATACCCTCCTACTGAGATGTCTACGCAAGGAGCGGCAATCTCGCTTGTTGCCGTAGTTGTACCACTTCTTGGGAACTATTGCCAGTGCCGCAGCGTGGGTTGAGTTTCAATGTACCCGCCCTGCACTCTGACAGCCACGACAGGGTCCCTGGGGGCCTGCAGAGGGGCTTCGCCCCTCTGCGCTCTCTCCATCCCCCCAAGGATGGGGGTCAAGGGGGTTGATGGCGCGGTTCTAGGAGGCAGGGTTACCCGGCCACGACGAAGCGTGGCCCTCCAGGGACCGTCCTGGATTCCCGCCCCCCGTTTCCGCGAGGACAAGCTGCGCGGGGATGATGCGCCGGAGATGCAGGAGGAGACCTCCTGCCGGGGCTTGGGGTGTCCCCAATTTCCTCTATCTACCCCCAAGATCGAAGATCCGTCTCAGGCGGAATGGGGGCCGGGGGGTTGACTACAACCCTTGTTGGACGCGGCGCCGGCGAATTCCGCAGCCATGACGGAGCATGGCTCTCCTGGGTGTCCTCGTGTGCGGGAAGGACACGAATCTGTGAGTTTCAGGTCTCTGACGTGACCTACGGATGGCATGACGCCTAGGCGTCAGGTCAGGGGGTGATCCGCACGCCGAACAGAATCTTCAGCAGGTAGACGATGGTGGGGAACAGAGCCGAGGCCCCCAGACGCAGGAGGATGTTGCCGCTGTACGGCCATTCCTGGGCTTCGTGAACGCGCCGCTCGTATGTCCCCCAGGCGGCCACCGCCGAGTACAGCTTCTCGATACCGTCCGCCGAGCCCTGGGCCGTCTTTTCCTTCAGTTCGCGGAGCGCCGCTCCCAGGTGCTCCCTGGCCAGGGACAGTTCACCCCTCTTGGCTCTGAGCATGGCGACATGCGTGCTCCACAGGGAGATGAAGAAGATCAGGATGGTCACGGAAATCAGCACGGCATAGATGACAATCGTCTGCCAATTCATGAGACTCTCCGTGGGCTGGAAGGCGACCGAGATGGTGATGCCCCCGACGAAAGCAAAGGAGAAGCCCAGACTCCATTGTGCCACCGGTGCCATCAACCCCGGATTGCTGATGTCCAACTTGACGTGGCGGTTCAACCTGGTGAGCTGGCGGGTGTCGCTCAGACCGCCATAGATCAACCATCCCAGCATGCCGAACATCAGCATCTGAATGGCCAACCCGTAGATGTCCAGCCAGTCTTCCGCCCATCTCCAGGGCTGGCTGAGGGCTATCCAGAAGGATACGCCCAGGATCACGGCCAGCCATTCCAAGCGGTGATTCGCTCTGTTGAGTCCTTCTATCATCTCGTCGCGAGATCTGTTGTTGAGATCGAGCAGTGGCGTCAACGCTTTGACCGCCCGGTCCCACAGCCGTTGCATGAAGGGGTAGATCACCAGGATGTAGGTGATGATAACCGGCGGCTGCAGGGCGCCGCGCCAGACATCCCAGTCAAACGGGCGGGAGAAGACGCCATCCAGGTATGCGGCCAATACCACGGACAGAGACAGCACGGCCGTAATCAGGGCCGTCGCCCCGTACCAGGGGAGGCGCGTCCGCCGGAGAAGCTCTTCCAGCAAGTCGTTGTGGCGGGGCTTTTCGCTCATGACCGCCCTCCGATCACCCAGGAAAGCTCCCTAAAGGTACCCGAAAGGGTGTCCGAGGTTCAAGTCTGGGTGCGCTGGCCGGCGTGGTTGCTGGATAGCAGGGCGAACTACCGTCATAGCGTATGTGCGGAAGCATCAATGGCTCTGGAAGTATAGGCGAGCATGATCACATAGATCATGAACAGGCCAACCGATATCCACTCGCCGAAGTAGACATCGCCAAAGACAGCCATGAGAATGGCTCCATTCACGAAATTGAACGCAGCGGTCAGGAAACCGTAGTATGCCACCCATCTGGCGAAAGCCGGATGTCTCAAGAGCGAGGTGGCCGAGAAGGTCAGGAAGAACCCCAGCAGCACAAAGAGCATCATCGACCAGAAACGGTGCATGTCTGTCTGGGTGCCCAGCGGAAAGACGGCAGTAAGGATCAAGGCCAAAGCGGAGAAGCCGCCCGCGATCTGGGCTACAATCATGAGGATCTTCATCTTCCTGTCTCCCGTGTTCCACCGAGTCAGCCCGGCATAGAATGCCAGAAGGCAGACGGCGGTGAGACCGCAACCTAGTCTGTAGAAGACCGCACCGGATGGATTCTCCATGGGATTGCCCAGGTCACTCAGCCAGTTCCTGAGCGGTCCATATGCCTCTGGATAGAGAAGGTAGGCGGTAACGGCAAAGGCCAGATAGACGACCACTGCTGCGACTGCAGCACCTACAATGATCAGTGACCTTCTCGTTCTGCGGCTCCGTGGTGAGGCCATTTGCCCAACGTCTCCTGCTCTTCTTCTGGCTCAGCCTTGTCTGTCCCTGCCGCCCCGCCCCTGTTTCTCCGCCCGCTGCTTAATGCCCAGCAGCATCTTGCGCACCATGAGGAACTCACCCGGCAGCATTATGGGTAGGGAGAGAAGCAGCAGAGGCGACATAGCCAGGCGGTTCCTTACCCGCAGGATGAGGCGCGTTTGCCGGTCACCGATCTCATCGAGCATGAAGCACCAGGTGACCTCGACGCCGGGCTCCTTGACGACGGTGAGCAGCATCCGGTTGGGCTCAATGGCCTTCACCGGCCAACTGGGGGGCTTTCCCATCGGGATGATCCGGTTGGCGCTGGGTTGGTCCAGGATACCCAGACGCTGGTCTATCCAATCATAGCTGTACATGCCGCCCCGCCGGTACCCCATCTGAACCAGCCAGGGCCAGATGTCGGCGGCCCTGGCTTTGACGGTAACCGCGCGCGTGGTGACCTGCATGGGTCGCTTCACTTCGTCGTCGCCTGGCATGGGGCGGGCGGCTTCTGCTTCCGTTGCTCCCCATTTCCGCCAGGGCCCGCTCATCAAATTGCCCATTTACCTCCTCTGGCAGCCTCACCCCGACAATTGCGGAAGGTGAGATGCCACTCCGTCATCATACCGGCACGCGGCGCGCCATATCAAGGCATACCGCCGGCGTCAGAAGGCATAGCTTTCTGGATTCCCGCCTGCGCGGGAATGACAGGCTATAGGGCGTGCAGAGGAGCTTCGCCCCTCTGCACTTTTTCCATCCCCCCAAGAGTGGGGGTTCAGGGGGTTGACAGGAAGTCTCGGACCTTGCGCTGTTGGCAATGACAGAATTGAGTCGGGCGTTGTGATTGGCGGGTTCGGTTTCACTGTACCCACCCCGCACTACTGCTGTACTATAGGTGTACTAACTGGCGAACGGGGGTGGCATGGAAGACTGCGTTTTCTGCAAGATGTTTACCGGTGAGTTGGAGGCCAGGAAGGTCTATGAGGGCAGAGACGTCATAGGTGTCCTGGATGTCGCACCGCGATTTGCCCAAGGACAGTGTGTGGTGGCACACAGGCGGCATGCACCCCAATTCTATGACTTGGAGGATGAGGAACTGGCCCAGCTATTTGTGGGAGTCAAAGCCGTGGCCAAGAAGATTGGGGCGGCGTTTGATACCCCTATTGTCTCCATATTCAGCCGTGGCATAACTGTCCCGACTCATAATCACGTCCTCGTCTTTCCGGCGACTGGTGAAGGCCCGATCGACAGGGTGCTGGTTGCCTTCTTGGCTGCTGAGATAGTCCGACAAACCACCCCGGATCAATTGGACGAAATCGCGGAGAAGATCAGGACAGCCTGAGGTTTTACAGAGGGGTGGTGGAAAGATCATGAGAGCGAGGTGATGGCGTTGGACAATAGGCCCGGAAGCGCTGCTGATTCGAAGCTGGAGAGTCTTTCCAGAGGCGAGCTGATTGACCTGGTGAAGTTGTCGTCGAGGATGATACTGGCTTTGGACGGCTTCTGGTATCTATCAGTTAAGGAACTGGCCGGCAACGACAAAGCCCTGGACCGTGACAACTGGGTGTGGGACAAGGTCATGAAGTTCTATCTGAGCGAACTGGCTAGGCTCCTGGGCGTTCAGGGAAGGGATGTCGCTGACTACATGAAGGTGATGGGCCCCAGGCCGGAGGGTCTCGTTCTCGAGGAAAAGGTAGAGGTATTGAACCGGAATGATGCCATTCGAACGGTCACCCACTGCCCCACGATAGCGGCGCTGGAGAAGGAAGGGGAGGGAAGAGACGCCGTTCACTGCAGTGCGACTTGCTCGGCGATGCGAGTGAAGCATTCGAAGCTATTCAATCCGGCGATCAAGGTTACCTGTCTGAAGATACCGCCGCGGAAGAGCAAAGACGACATCTTCTGCCAATTCGAGTACAGGATTCAGTGGACCCCAGTAAGGGGACGAGCTCCTCGGGAATGAAAGGTCATGGGGCGTGCAGAGGGGCGAGGCCCCATTGGCGTCGGGCCAAATCCCAAATCCGAAACCCCAAGAGGGTGCAGGGACTCGTCCCTGCCGAGGGTTTGGGGGTGTCCCCCAATTCTCTCTATTCTTCCCCCAAGAGTGGGGGATCAAGGGGGTTGAAATCAACCATAAGGACAACACTGACGGGAGTCGAGGGGATACCAGGAGGTGGGCACAGCCCACACTACGGCTGGCCTTCAGTCCGGCAACTTTGACTATGGAAGTAATACAGCTATTCGGGGCAGCCTAATATCAATCACCTCCGTGGTGCCAAAGAGGTGACCTAAGCGACGCTTCCCGTACAGAATCGCCTTTTCTCCTCCCAGACTGTAGAATTCGGGCATAGCAGTTGCCTGCGTCCTGCGGGGACGAGAACGAGACTGCGAGGGAGGTAGCCAGTGTCTGACGCTAGAATCATCGTGGAGACGGCCAATGGCATAGCGAAAGTGACCATCAACAGGCCGGAGAAGCACAACGCCATGGACTTGCATTTCTTCCGCGAGTTTGGCCCGCGTATCGATGAGCTAAGCCATGAACCTGAGGTCAGAGCCATTATTCTGACCGGTGCGGGACGCTCTTTCTGTTCTGGGATAGACATAGTTGGCCTCGCCGAGGTTGCCCGGGAGTCGGCTTCCGTAACCGTGCTGGGATCCAGCCTTGGCGAGCCGTTCGGTCCTCTTCAGAGTGTGGTCAGGTCCCTCCGCGCCTGCCGCAAACCGGTCATCGCGGCGGTCAACGGCTTTGCCTCCGGAATGGGCGTCTCGTTGCTGTGCCTCTGTGATCACCGCATTGCCTCGGAGCAAGCGTCGTTCGCCCCCGGATTCATCAGAATGGGTCTTGCTGGAGAATTCGGGATTACCTATATCCTGCCGCGCCTCATCGGTTTCCCACTCGCCTTGAAGTTCCTGAGTACGAGTGAGACCAGAGACGCCCGGTGGGCGGAGAAGGCGGGATTCGTGGACGAGGTGGTATCCCCGGAGAACCTGATGGAGACCGCCCAGGCCCTGGCGGCGAAGTTGGCTGAGATGCCGCCCTTGGCCCTGGGAATGGTCAAGGAGTTGCTTTACCAGGGGTTGGAGAGCAACTTCGATTATCAGCTTCAGTCGGAGGCCTATGCGGCATCCATACTACTCAGGACAGAGGACTTCCAGGAGGCAGCGCGGGCCTTCCTGGAAAAGAGGTCTCCGACATTCAAAGGGAGGTAGGCTGGCACAACCGTCGGGGCAGGTCAAGCTGCCAAAAGGGAATCCTGGCCGGCTATGGTTGTGCTTTGAAGGTCTTGCCGTCCTTCTGGCAGATGCGCCGGATGATCGTCTTTCCTGAGCTGGCATTATGGGCCAGAGAACCCATCGCGGTGGCCCAAATTCCTACGAAGTAGAAATTGGACAGCCCCGGCAGCGTTGTTTTGAATTTCCTATCCGAAAGATCTTTTCTCATGCTGAAATCAAGCTTCCGGTTCGGCAGATTGAACCATCCCTGAGTCCCGCCCATGTAACGCTCCCAGGTCATCAAGGTGGAGACATCGATAACCTCGACCTGGTTCTTTATGCCGTGGAAGTGACTTTCCAGAATGTCGATCACCTGTTCGGCCACTCTCTGTTTTTCCTGCTTGTACTTCTCTCTATCGGCATTGAAGAGCTCCTTCCAGTAGGCGTAGCTACCCGTAAGCTCGACCTTGATGGTGCCCTTGCCCACCGGCGCCATGCTCTTGTCGAAACCGTATAGCTGCGCCTCCATGCTCTCATATTTGCGGTTGGCTATCGTCACCGGCCGATCAAGCAGCAACACCAATGACGAAGGCTCGCCGGAGAGGTCCCGGTTGACTCCAAGGAAAACATCCACAGCAAAGGGGGTCTCATCCGGCATCGGAGCGCAGTAGCCGCGCACGGTCTCATTCATGTACTTGCCATCCAGCATGTTCAAGATCGTCTTGCGCCCGTCCGCGTTGGAAATGATGATGTCCGCCCGGTGCTCACTCCCGTCGGCGAGTTTGATCCCTACCGCCTTGTCGTTCTCCACGAGGATCTTCTCGACCCGGCTGCGGTAATGTACCTTTCCTCCTAGAGACAGGTAGCGCCTCTCAATAGACTTGGCGAATTCGTCCGCTCCACCCACCGGCCATTGGATGTCACCGTTCATTCCGCCAGCATGCCTCATGAAATGAAAGAAGAGGGGGCCATCCTGATTCGAATATACGAGCTCGGCAAATGCTCTTCTAAGAAACGGATCGGAGAACCGTTCGGCAAAAGTGCGCATATTCATCTTCATCCATTTCCCGTTTGATAGCATCCAAGGAAAGACCGTGATCATCTTCCAGAATGAGCCACTGCTTATCGCATCATCGATCTTGCCCTTGGCAAAGGCCTTGATAGCCCCAATATACTGTTCGATCATCTTTGAGTCTGCCGGAGACAGTTTGAGTAACGTTTCTTTCAGCCTCTCGAGATCATAGTAATCCACGAACATCTTCCCGACCTGAGAGGCGACGGCCGTGCACTCTTCGATGTCCACCAGTTCTCGGGGCAATGCACCAAGCTCATGCCAAATCTGGTTTACACTGGAGCCTGATTTGCAGCCGAAGAAGTGGTGAATGCAAGGATCGAAAGTGTAGCCCTTGCGCTTCCACGATGTACATTGCCCGCCCGGTTTTGTATGCATCTCGAAGATCTGCGTTTCGTAGCCGTTCATCTGACCGTAGATACCGGCGGCCATGCCGCCCATGCCGGCTCCGATAATGATTATCGACCTGGCCATCAGTCTTCCTCCTGGACTCTATGTTTTGGCGACCACTATCCCTTCTTCAGTTTGGCAGCCAGTTCCCTGGCATACTCCTTGGTCCGCTCGACTTCGCCTTCTTGAAGCGGTCCCTTCCACCCCAGCACCACAGCTTTCAGCACTGGCAGCAGTTGGTTCATCTGCTTCTCTTTGAGCTTTTCCGCAATCTTCTCAGCCGCGCTCCAATTCTTGTTCTGGATGCGCGCCTGCTCAATGTTCTCTGGATTCTCAGTGTCGAAGGCGGCGAAAGGCTTGTTCATCCATTCTTGGCTTTTCACCTTGCCCAAGAAGCCTCTGACGGTGAAGCTCATGGTACCAGCTTTGGTTGGGGAACCGAGAACCAGGAAATCATAATCCTTGGCGCTTAGCTTCTTCACTTTCTTCACGTAGAAGAGATCAGCCTCAAGTCCGGACTCTTTCAGTGTTTCCGCGATTGTCTCGCCGATTTTCCTGGTGTTTCCGTAGGAAGTGTCATAGATAACTATGCCCTTCATCTGCAAACCTCCCTTGTTGTTGCTTGATCATCTGCCGCCCTGACCTGCCGCCAATTGTTGTACCACTCCTCAGGTTACTGCTGCAAGATTTGAGGTTTCAGGAGTCGGGGGGCCATAGCGGACTCGAACCAAGCCTGATCATAGACTGGCACCTCTCTCGCCACGCTCAGTTGACGGACGATGTCGTCATCCCGGGCGACCGAGGAGACAAGACCAACTGGAGCCGAGGGACACGCGGAGGTGGGCACAGCCCACTCTGCGGCTTTCTGCGATTTCAATAGATATTGATCTTTCTTTACAGCCACCGTATCTTCACCCTGTTGCAGTATTCATCCCAGGCGGCGCCAAAAGTCTTTGAGAGTGTCCTTTCTTCTTCAGGCGCGAATAGTCTGGAGCCAACATACAGGGCGATTCCGATCAGGACTCCCAACCATGTGTTAAGCAGAAAGCCGATCCATGGAAGCACAAGGAAAGCCACAGCCGTATACAGCGGGTGCTTAACAAGGGAGTAGGGTCCGTTGGTTATCAGCTCTTGCCTGGGCACTCTTGTCAGGATCAGGACTACCGACCATATCCAGATGGCGACCCCGGGAATCAGAATGACTATGGAAAGCACCTTCAGGGCAACTGGCGGACCACCGACACTGAACCAGGACGGAGACATGATGTTCAGAATCAAACCGATTATCAAGAACGGGAAGGTGAGCAACATAATTCTGTGTCCACTTCCAACAAGTACCTTCAGTTTCATGTTCCTTCCTCCAACATTCTGACCTTCCGGTTACCTGTACAGTCAGGCCGCAGACATGACCCGGGAATTGGCCAGGCTCTCTTACGCCGGGGCATCAGGGGAGGATGGGATCTGGGATGCAAAGGCTTCCACTTTCTTTTGCCAGCCCTCCTCCAGCGGCCCTTTGAGGCCGGTCACCAGGATCCTGCCCTCGGCGACCTTGACCAGGCCCTTTTCCTGCAGCATCTGGTTCATGACGGGAATCATGCGCTGACACTTGCCCAGCTCCTCTTCGGTGGGCACCCGTCCGGTCTTCTTGTCTGGCCCGGGTTGCAGCTCAGTGGTCAGGATGCCGTACTTCGTTCCCGATGGCAACCTGGCCTCCTTCAGGAAACGGCGCATGTCTCCGATGGGCTTTCCAAAGCGCCCCGGCGAGCTGAACAGGTACAGATCAGCCGGCGGCATCTCCTTTGGCTTCGAATCCCGGACGTGATGGACGTTGACAGTGACCCCCTTGGCGGCCATCTGCTTCTTGAACTCCTCTGCGACCATGGCTCCATTTCCGTACTTCGAGGCATGAAAATACTCGATATTCATGGCAAACCCCCTGTCTGGTTCAACTCCAACCCTTCGACTTCAGTTTGGACTGTTTCTGTCTCCTTCGCGGGCCGGCGTCATGATTGAAGTCTGTCCAGCACCTTCTCGTTCTGGCCGGTGGTGGCATAGGTCTCTCAGAGAAGAACGTGTCCCCCATGCCTGGATTGGCTTGATCTTCAGATTCTCTGCCAACCTCATCCCTACCAGGATAGACTGCTGGACCTGTCGCCAATTGTTTTACCACTTTTCAGGCTAGGGCGGAAACACGCTGGCTTCTTCTGCATCCAAGCTGAACCTGCCCCCAAAATAGGGACTAAGGTCCCAAGACAACAGGCTGTCAGACGTGGAATACTGGTCATGCAATTAGGGAGAGATGAGGAGGAAGCTGAAATGAACAGACTCGTGAGCAAGTTCGGTAAATACAACGTAGCTGCATTTATCATAATGGGTGTTGGACTAATCCTTTTCTTACTTGCCCCAACAGGTTGGGGTGTAGGTTTTGATTCAGATGTGCTGGGATTTTTTATCTTTCTAATTGGACTACTGATGTGTGGTGTGGGACTAAGTCGTAGGAAATCTGGCAGAGTCAAGTTGGCCTTAATTGCACTTGCTTCAGTCCTGAGTATATTTATCTTGACTCTCGTTGTAGCATCGATTTTCGACTGGAATCTATGGTAAATTGACCTGTTACCAATTGTTGTACCACTCCTCAGGTTACTGCTGCAAGATTTGAGGTTTCAGGAGCCGGTGGGCCATAGCGGACGATGTGCAGAACCGGACCCTTCGAACTGGCCTTCAGTCTGTAAAACCAGTGAAATTGAAACCCTGAACGGCACAGCCTGCTTGGCCCAAATGCTTGCGTGGTTTGACCGGTTCGACCAGGACGTCATCCTGGAAGGAGAGGCGATGAAGCTACTATTTGAATCGAAAGTCTGCTAGAATTGGCGCCGAGCATGCCACAAGATGGCTAGGACCAAGTCAGACAGGCAGTACTACATCGACTGGCTCAGGGTGGGAGCCATGTTAGTGCTGATCTTCTATCACACGGGCCGCCTGTTTGATGAAGAAACCTGGCACATCAAGAACGAGCAGTTGAGCTCCGGCATTAACACCCTCAACCGTTTCCTGGACATCTGGATGATGCCGCTGTTCTTCATTTTGGCCGGAGCCTCTGTGTGGTATGCCCTGGGCAGCCGAACTCCGGGCGGGTTCGCCAAAGAGAGAGTCCAGCGTCTCTTGGTCCCGTTGATCTTCGGCATGCTGATAATCGTCCCGCCTCAGGTATATTTACAGCGAGTCTTCGACGGCGATTTCACTGGTTCGTTTCTTGCTTGGTACCCCAACACCTTTCACGGAACATACAGCATGGATGATCCGTCTGCTGGGAATCTGAGCTGGCATCATCTCTGGTTTCTGGTTTACCTCTTCGTCTTCTCACTGATTCTCCTGCCCGCATTCTGGTATTTCAGAAAAGAGAAGAGAAAGCCGCTTATTTCGAGCATTGCCCGGTTCATGGAAAGGCCCGGAGCCATACTCTTGCCTGCGATTCCGCTAATAGTCATCAACATAGCCCTTCGGCCAACATTTGGCTGGGGTAACCAGAACCTAATATGGGATTGGGCCAACTTCCTGTACTACATGTCCGTATTCTTCTACGGCTTTCTTGTCGTGTCTGACGGCAGGATACTTCAGGTTGTCAAACGTAGCGGCTTCATAGCTCTGGTTGCGGCCGCCATCCTCTCCTCAGTCATTATGTTGAGCCGACTCGACAAGCTGTCATTGCCCAATCCGGTATACCTGGCTTTGAATGCCGCCGCCTGCTGGTGCTGGCTTATGGCCCTCATCGGCATTGGAAGCCGGCTTCTGAACTTCACTAACCGAGTGCTCCGATACGCCACTGATGCGGTCTTGCCGGTCTACATCCTGCACCAAACCATCATCGTCACACTGGGGTTCTACGTCGTCAAGTGGGACACAGGCATAGCGCCCAAGTACTCCCTAATTGCAGTTGCGACGCTTGTTCTCTCCCTGGCCATCTATGAAGTCGTACGGAGAACCATCGTTACTCGGTTCCTCTTCGGCATCAAGAACAGGAAGCGCCCTGTCTCGGCTCAGCCAGCATCTTAGATCGAGGCGTCAGACAACCGTGGCAGCAGCCTGTCTCGAACCCGCAGCAAGTGATTTGTTTCGCTCTAGCTACACTTTGCAGGCAGTGGGCGACTGTGGGCTCGAACTAGTTCTGATCATAGACTGGCCCCTCTCTCACCACCTCCAGTTGACGGACACGGCAGCAAGACATCTCTCAGCCGGGTCATGAGGGGCTCTGGATTCGGGGAGATAAGGGTTCATGTCCTCTGATGGACAGGTGTCAACGAATACGAGGGCGGAATGGCCCCCTTTTCTGCCGGCGCTTCACAAAGTTAGAACTTGAGTCTCTTCTTGGCTGCCTCTAAGAGACTCTCTCTAAACTTGGGATGTGCAATTTCGATTAGAGCGAGGGCACGCTCTCTTTCATTCAATGGCGCAAGATTCGCAATCCCCCACTCCGTAACCACATACTGCGCATAGTGCCTGGGCACGGTCACCCGGGCTCCTGGTGTCAGGTATGGCACGATGCGAGATATCGTCCCTTTGCGTGCAGTGCTGGGCATTATGTTGATGGCCCTTCCCCCTTCCGACCAGTAAGAGCCGATCATAAAGTCAAGCTGTCCGCCTGTACCGGAGCGCATCGAATCGCCGAAAGACTCGGAGGCGATGGTTCCTACAAGGTCAATCTCTACGGAGCCATTGATCGCCACCACGTTCTTCTCCTGGCTCAGCAGGGGGATGGAGTTGGAATATGAAGCACAATAGAACTCAACCATAGGGTTGTTACCCAGGTAGTCGTAAAGCTCCTTGTCGCCAATGCTGAAGGCCGTGATTATCTTGTTCGGATGGGTCCTCTTGTATTTGCACGTGACGATGCCCTTCTCGACGAGCAAGTGGGTGCCCTGGGGGGCCATCTCCGTGTGAATTCCCAAGTCTTTGAGATCACTGTCCGCAAGAAGCTTGGATATCTGGCCGGGGACTGCGCCTATCCCCACCTGAATGCAGTCCCTATCCCTGAGCAAGGTCAGGACGTTTGCGGCAATCTTCTTGTGTACCTCCGATGGTTCCGGCAGCGGAGGCGAAAAGAGGGGTTCATCTACCTCGACGAATTTCTCGAACCTGCTGACGTGGTAGTGCGAATTGCCGTAGGTGTGAGGCATCTTCGGGTTAACCTCAGCGACAATCACTGCACCCTGGTCAATAATGTCCGGTGTGAAGAATAGATCAAGACCGAGCGACACATAACCGTGGTCGTCCGGGGGACTTACCTGGCACAGGATAACCGTCCTCCGTGGGTCAATCTCATTTCTCCTTTTTTGCCAAGCACCCACCGTGGAACTCTGTATCGGGACGAAAGTTGAAATGCCTTGTTCATGCTGACTCATGGTGAGTACGTTGTAGAAGCCGCACATCATATCGAAGCACTCTTTGTATTCAGGTGCAAAGATTTTGTAGGGATGGAATACCAGTGCTGACAGATACTGAACGTTCCTAAGCTCGTCTTTTCGGTCCGCGACTGCGTCCATCATGGCCGTCGAGGGCTCACCCAGGCCAAGAGGATTTGCCATCCTGTCACCCGATTTCACGACCTTCGCCGCCTCTTTGTGACTGCATAGCTTCGATCTGTACTCATCTCTCCAATTCATTTCGCCCTCCCTTTCCGGCAATAGAACCGCACCTCAGGCATGATCCCCCCGCACAATCGAGCCATCTCAGCACCAACGGCGATTGAGAAATGGCTGACCTGGGCCAGTTATACCACTTCCGGGGGCACAGTTGCCAGAGTTGAGGCTTCGGGAGCCGGTGGGCAGTGCTGGACGATAGACAGAACCGCAACCTTCGAACTGGCTTTCGGTCTAGCGTAGTCATGCGCACCTTCTCTGGTTCCTCAGGCTGAAATCGGCGGTTTCCGATTAGCCCAGGGGCGCGCCGCTTCAAGCTGAGCCGCCAGGCGGAACAAGGTCGCCTCGTCCCCAAAGCGAGCCACAAAATGGGTACCTATCGGCAAACCGTCAGCATTCCAGAAAAGTGGCACCGACATGCCAGGCTGCCCCGTGAAGTTACAGACAGGTGTGAAAGGCATAAGGGACGACATCCGAAGCAACCCTTGCAGGGGATTCTCCGGAGTAGAGTCAAACGATCCTAGCGGTACCGGTGGCTCGGTGAGAACGGGTGTCAACCATATGTCGTAGTTCAGGAAGAACCGGCCGATGTCGCGGGCGATTCTCCTCAGCTCTTCCACCGCCAGCAAATATGCCGGTGCGCGGTGCTGACGCCCCATCTCGTACATAGCCCACGTAACTGGCTCGAAATACTCCGGGGCAGGCTTCTGCCCAGTCAGTCTTGCATAACCGTCTACTGCCGAAGCCATGCTTGATGACACTGCCGTTACGAATGCCTGCGTGATGCGTTCAGCGTCTACAGGGAGGGACGCCTCCGTTACTTCATGGCCTAGGTCAGCGCAAAGTGCGGCGGCCTCCCTCACAGCCATGACACAGTCTGCATGAACAGGCACTCCGGTGGGTGCGACAGTAGTGAAGGCTATGCGCAGATTCCCCGGGTCGGTGGCTACTTCCTTGATGAAGGGTCGAGCCGGTGGTGGCGCCCAATACGGGTCTCCTATGTCAGGGCCTGCCGTAGCATCGAGCAAGGCAGCGCTATCCCTTACCGAGCGCGTGAGAGCATGCTGGACTGCAAGTCCACCCCAGAGCTCCGCATGGTCTGGTCCTGCGGGAGTGCGCGCCCTGGTAGGCTTAAGACCAAAAACTCCGCAGCAGGCCCCTGGAATGCGAATGGAGCCGCCACCGTCGCCCCCGTGAGCCATGGGCACCAAACCAGCAGCCACGGCGGCCGCAGATCCCCCGCTTGATCCGCCGGTTGAACGCTCCGTGTTCCATGGGTTGCGACATGCTCCGAAGAGGCGTGGCTCAGTAGTAATCATGATGCCAAACTCCGGAACGTTGGTCTTACCCAAGGTGATTAGACCGGAACGTTTCAGCCTTGTCACCAGTTCGCTATCGCTGTCTGGCACATAGTTGCGTAGAAAGGCTGACCCCTCTGTCATCCGAACCCCTGCGTAGGATGCACCAATGTCCTTTAGGAGGAAGGGAACACCAGCAAAAGGCCCCTTGGGTACTTTCCTGGCTGCTGCCCGTGCCTGTTCAAACATCGGCGTGACCACAGCATTAATGGCAGGGTTGATCCTTTCGATACGTTCTATGGCAGCATCCACAAGCTCGATGGGTTTGACCTTCCTCTTGCGCACGAGTTCGGCCTGTTCTGTGGCATCTAGTGAAGCAAATGCGTCGGTCTCAGCCATGACTTCCACCTCCTGCCAGCGTGCAGATGTGACCTGTCCCAGCGAAATGGTACGACCTGAAGAGTCAGAGTTGCAAGGGCATGGCTCCCACGCGGAGGCACAGGGCGTGCAGAGGGGCGCAGCCCCTTGATGGTCTGTGTAATCTCCAAATCCGAAATCCTAAGAGGGTGCAGGGAATCGTCCCTGCCGAGGGTTTGGTCGTAGACTCGCCTCAGGAGGAGTGGAGGATAAAGGGGGTTGAAGGCAACCATGGAGACAGAACTAACGGGAGCCGAGGGGATATCAGGAGGTGGGCGCGGCCCATCGTACGGCCTAATCGGGAGCGGGACGACGGTCTCGCCAGAGTTATGGTCTGCCCACGCTCAGATGGCAGTGACGCCCGGGCCTGAGGTTAGACTGGGGCAACCTTGAAGTCCCAAGGGGCTGGCAGTGTGAGAGTCAACCCTGCGAGGACTTGGCCGTTCCGCGTGGCAGTCTGTGAGTTTTCGGCCGTTTGCCTTTGACAGGCAGGGTGAAGAGGAAAGCAGTACCTTGGCCGGGACTGGACTCCAACCAGATTCTGCCACCGTGTGCTTCCACCAGCCTCCGGCATACCAGCAGTCCCAAACCCGTTCCTTTGATAGCATCCGATTGGTCCCTTCTTATCCGTTGAAAAGGCTGGAACAACTTGGCCTGGTCCTCGGGACTTATGCCAGGTCCCTGGTCACGAACCTCGACAACCAGATTCTCTCCTTCCTGTCTGGCAGATACCCGAACCTCGCCGCCGGGTGAGTATTTGACCGCATTCTCTACCAGGTTGTGAAGGATCCGCTCCATCCTTATTCGGTCAGCGCGAACCGCAGGCAGCGTCTTCGGCAGGTCCATGACGAACCGGTGCGTTGAAGAATAACGTCTCGCCCCGCCGATAGTCTTCTTGACCACGTCTTCAAGCATGAGTGGCTCAAGTTGGAGAGTCAGCCGGTCCGCCTGCGACCTGGAGAGTTCTAGCAAATTCTCCAAGATGTTCGACAGCAAGTCTGCTTCAGACGCTGCATCCTGGAGTAGCCTGCGCGTCTCGCGCGGCTGCAGACGTGATCCTTCGGACAGGGCCGTGTTTACCGCCCCGATGATCACAGTCAAGGGAGTGCGGAGTTCGTGAGACACCAGGCCGATGAATTGATCCTTGAGCTGGTCCACCTTATTCCGTTCTTCCATGTCCCGGACATAGACCAGGATCTGAAAGTCGTCCTGTTTCTTGCGCTTCAGTTCCACGATCTTGACCCACACCGGGATCTTGTGGCCATTGCGTTGCACCATCTCCATCTCTGCTTCTGCAGCGCCATGCCGGTCCATCTGCGTCCTGAAGGCCATCTGCTTTGCCAGTGCCTCTTTGGTGACCACCTGGCGGAGATCGGCACCAGCAAGCTCTTCTCTGGCATACCCCAGCAACCTGCAGATGCCCGTGTTGCAGTCGACGATGTATCCCTTGGAATCGACAGAGAGGACGCCATCTGGTGAAGACTCCACCAGGGTGCGGTACTTCTTCTCCGAAAGTTGCAGTGCCTCCTCGGCTTGCCTGCGGCGCGAGACATCCACCAGCACCCCCTGGAATCCGACTATCCTGCCGTCCCTGTGAACAGGCCGGTTGTGCCCCTGCACCCAGTAGATCTGACCGGATCCAGGCAAGACGATGCGGCATTCCCACGGTTCGCTCAGGGCTCCTGACATCACTTTGCGGAAGTTCTCCATCGAGGCCGCGAAGTCCTCGGGGTGGATGAAGTCGGCGAACTTCTTCCCGATCAATTCCGCGGGGTTAGTTCCGAAGAGTGTCTCGAATATGGGGCTGATGTAGGTACTGACGCCATTCTCGTCCACAGAGTATATGACCGCATTGATGTTCTCCACCAACTGCCGGTATCTCTCCTCCGATTCGCGCAGACTGTCTTCAGCCATCTTGCGATGAGTGACGTCCGTAGCGAAGACTATGGTGGTGGCCTTGCCACCGATGCTGGCCGCGACTCCGCTGACTTCCGCTGTGGCCACGGTCCCGTCGCGCCTCAACATCTTTGCCTCGAAGGTATGGGGTATCTCCTCTCCTCTTTGCCTGCTCACGTATCGGCCAACTGCCTGCGGCACACTGTCGGGATGAATGAGGTCGAAAATGGTCTTGCCGAGGAGTTCACCTTCGGTGTATCCGAGGGCTTCCGATGTTGCCTGATTGGCAAAGACAATCACTCCCCGCCTTCCGCCGGTGTCTTGGAGAAGGATTATTCCATGACCCGACTGACTGGCGGCCTGTATCAACAGCTTGCAGCTGTCTGCGAAATCGGCGATGGATTGCCTCTGGGATGACGCACATGAAAATGCATCCGTTCCGGCCAGTCCTCCGGTGACCGCCTCCTTCCCTGATGCCGGCCTTCCCCGCGAATTCCCATCTGATGCACTTCTGGACTTCTTCATCCTGGGCCTCCCCACGGCTTGTTGATGCACAGGCTGGTCGTCTGCCCACGTACGGCACCGGTTCCACCCGCTGCCATTCTGCCATTGCCGGACCCTTTCTGCAAGCCGACCTGAAGCTTTGCCGACCTGAGCCCGGAAGTGAAGCGCAGCCACGACAAAGGGAGGCCCTCCGAGGGACGTTCTGGATTCCCGCCTCCGCGGGAATGACAGGGACTCATTTTCTCCCGTCGATGGAGAAGAGGTCTCTCCCTCCTCTGGTGGGAGGGAGCTAGAGGGAGGGGGTACGAGGGCACGGCAAGCCGTGCCCCTACGGTAACGTGGTGGCGGGTTTCTATCGGGCGAACACAAGGTTCGCCCCTACGATGCGACGGATTCGACTACGGGGCGTGCAGAGGGGCGAAGCCCCATTGGCGTCGGGCTAAATGCCAAATCCGAAATCCTGAGAGGGTGCAGGGAATCATCCCTGCCGAGGGTTTGGGGGTGTCCCCCAATTCTCTTTCTTCTTCCCCCAAGAATGGGGGACCAAGGGGGCTGACACGGCCACGACGAAGCGCGGCCCTCCAAGGGACGCTCTGGATTCCCGCCTCCGCGGGAATGACAGGACGAGTGCAGAGATTGCCGCGCCTTCTCCTTGCCTGGCTCGGAGAATGGCTCGCAATGACAGGTCATGGGGCGTGCAGAGGGGCAAAGCCCCTCTGCGTTTCTTCATAATCCCCCAAGATCGCAGATCCGCCTTAGGAGGAGTGGGGGACAAAGGGGGTTGATGACAAGTCCCCGGACCTGCACTGCTGCAACGACAGAATTGGCTCGGGCATTCGGATTGGCGGGTTCAGTTTCACCGCAGACACCGTACATTGCTGGCGCGATCATTGACCGATGTGGTCCTGGGGTGCAGACTCGGCTGCCAGCGGGCTATACTGGGGCCATGGACAGCCAGACAGTCGCAGAGCTGGCGCAATCCGCGCGCATGGGCGTTGCCCTCGCACGCGCCTGTGCAACATACGGCCCGTGGAGGCTGCGCCACGGCCGAGAAAACCTGAAGGGCCATGTAGAGGTGGATGACATCTGTATCTATTACCGCTGCTACGGGCGGGGTGAGCCGGTGCTGCTGCTGCACGGTGGTTTCATGTGTGCCGAGGCCTGGGTGGGGCAGATACCGGCGCTGGCGCGGGATTACCGTGTCATAGCTACTGACTCGCGCGGCCATGGCCGCACCACCCTCGGTGAAGGGCCTGTCACCTACCGCCGCATGGCCGGGGATGCGGCCGAATTGATACGGCGCCTCGGGCTTGGCCGGGTGCACCTCATCGGCTCGAGCGACGGCGGCTGCACGGGCCTGGCCCTGGCTCTCGAACGGCCGGAACTAGTGCGCAGCCTGACCCTTCTGGGCACGCCGTACAGCACGGACAATTACACCGATGGGGCGAGGAGGAAGATGGAGAGGCTCCTGCGCCCGTCCTCCATATCCATGTTGGCACTGAGGGCCCTGCGCCGCCTTCTCACGCCTGAACCCGAACGGGGCCGGGAATTCCTGGGGGTGATGACACGTATGTGGACCGAACTTCCGGATTTCACCCGGGAAGAACTGGGCCGCGTTGAGGCTCCAGTGCTGGTAATCGGCTGTGACCGCGACGAGTTCCTCTCCCTCACTCCTGATCCCCTGCAGGTCTTCAGGGAGACCGCGGAGGCCATACCCGGGGCCAGGATGGAGGTGGTGAAAGGGGGTACTCACAACGTCCACCTCGAGCGGCCGGGTGCCGTCAACCGCCTCATCCTCGATTTCCTGCGGGAGGTACGGTGACCGCGGCGGGTGGCGTGATCTCGAGCGAATGCAGAGATTGCCGCGCCTTCTCCTCGCGCGGTTCGGAGAATGGCTCGCAATGACAGGGTCGCACCCTCTCCCCCGGATCAGGTCCGGGGCAGGCTTCGTCCTCTCCCATCGAGGGAGAGGAGATCCGTGCGCGTCCTATACATCGGGGCGTGCAGAGGGGCGAAGCCCCTCTGCGTCTTTTCTCACCCCCCTTTGTCGAAGATCCGTCTCAGGCGGACCAAAGGGGGATTAAGGGGGATTGGCCCGGGGTAGGAAGTGGGGGTGAGCACGGCCCATGCTTCGAATTGGCCTTCAGTCTGGCGACCGTGACCTAGGAAGTGGTACAACTAAGGGGCAGGTCATAGTCGAGATCTTAGGAGGGGTTTGAAATGAATGCAGCAGAGAGTTCTCGTTCGGGGCAATCCAAAGTGTGCCTGGTAACTGGAGGAGCCGGGATGCTGGGGCGAGCCATTGTCTCTCAACTCCTGGAGAGGGGCAGAAGCGTCCGCATCATAGACATCGAACCGGCAAAGAATGACCGGGCCGAGATCATAGTGGGTGATGTCCGGGATGCCGCAGCCGTCAGAAGAGCCTGCGAAGGTGTGGACACGGTCTTCCATACAGCGGCAGCCGTATGGGACCCCAAGTTGCCGCCAGGTATCTATGAAGAGACCAACGTGAAGGGTACCCAGATCATAATCGACACGTGCCTCCAGCTGGGGATACCGCGGCTGGTATATAGCAGCACCCTGGATGTTGTTCTGGATGGCAAACATGGTCACTGTCTGGCTGATGAGTCTGCGCCCTATCCCGCCGACGTGAAGAAGATGAATCGATATGCTTACAGCAAGATGATCGGAGAACAGGCTGTGATCAAAGCCAACGGGCCCACCTTCTCCACTTGTTCCTTGCGCATTGTGGGAATGTATGGTCCCGGCGACAAGTATCACCTGCCTAATGTGATAAAGATCGCCAAGAACGGTATCCGCCTGCGCCTGGGAAGCGGAAAGGCCCAGTTCAGCCACGTCTTCTCCGGGAATGCCGCTCATGCTCACATAATGGCTGCCGAACATCTGGGGCCTGGTTCACCGGCAGCAGGACAGGTCTACTTCATCACCGATCATGACACGGGCAACTTCTTCACCTTCATGGATCCGTTCCTGGAAGCGTTAGGTATACGCGGGCCCAAGATAGCCATACCTTACGGTCTGGCGAACGCTCTCGCGTGGCTGGTGGAAAGATTCACCAGCAAGTCCAACTTCAACAGGTTCTCGGTCTATTCTACCTGCGTGGACTCCACCTTCGTACATCACAGAGCGACACGTGATTTCGGCTACCAACCCCGTTTTTCGGCAGAGGAAGCCTTCAAGATAACTCTCGAGTGGTTGAAGACCCAGGAGTTCTAGAGACTCCGCTGATCCCTGCATTAGCAGAGGAACTGGTCATAGTTGGTTGAGTTGGGCCGGATCTCGCCGGCATTCCTGCCAACGAAGGCGCGCAGTCAGCGTTCGACTCATGTATGAAGACTACGGCTGGCCCCTGGCGAACCTGTGTGGATGGTGTCGATTCACTGTTGACTCGAACGAGGTCGGACCATTGGCGGGTTCTGCTACACTGTACAACTGGAGTCCTGCTTTCGCAGGAATGACACGGTGGGAGGAAGGGCAGGCACGGGGGCCTGCCCCTACAGCGCAGGAATGACACGGTCGATGGCGGGTTTCGCTTCGCTCTACCTGCTGCGTTTCCCACCCTCTCCTTCGTCCTCTCCCATCGGGGGATAGGGGATCCGTGCGCGTCCCATACATCGGGGCGTGCAGAGAGGTGAAACCCCGCTGCGTCTTTTCTCACCCCCCTTTGTCGAAGATCCGTCTCAGGCGGACCAAAGGGGGTTCAGGGGGATTGGCCCGAGGGATGAGGCGGAGGTGAGCACGGCCCGCGCTTCGGACTGGCATTCAGTCTGGCAACTGTAACCTGGGAAGTGGTACCATTTCCGGGGGCAGGGCAGACCATAAGGAGGTTCCTCAGCCATGAAAGACAAGTTCTCGAAGATACATCCGGAACTGCAACAAGCTGCAAGAAGGTTCCCAGCGCTCACTGTCAGCAAGAATAACCTTTGGCTTGCTAGATTGTCCCTGCGTTTGATGCGCACACCCAGGACTCCTGAAGTCCTCGTTAAGAACGTCCATGTCCCGGGTCAGGATGACCGAACAAGAGTCCGTTTGCGAGTCTACAGGCTAAAATCGGTTACCCCGCCAACGCCCGCATTACTCTGGTTGCATGGCGGCGGATACGTGGCTGGAAGACCGGAAATAAACGACGTTAGTTGTGGCCAGTATGTTCGCGAATTGGGCATCACTGTTGTTTCGGTAGACTACCGTTGTGCCCCGGAACACCCATTTCCCGCAGCCTTGGAAGACAGCTACTCGGCCCTGAAGTGGGTGGAGTCCCATTCCCAAGAACTTGGCGTTGACGCAAAGCGTATTGCGATCGGGGGTGAGAGCGCCGGGGGTGGGTTGACGGCTTCCCTCGCTCAACTAGCGCATGATCGGCAGGAGGTCAAACCAGTCTTTCAACTGCTTATCTACCCCATGCTGGATGACAGGACGGTTCTCCGCACCGATGTTGATGACAGCAGTAGCGTCACATGGAACCAGAAGAGCAATCGGTTTGGGTGGGAGTCGTATCTGGGAAAGAAATGCGGAGCGGGAGATGTGCCGGAGTATGCTGTGCCCGCGCGCCGGGAGAACCTTTCAGGTCTGCCCCAGGCTTGGATCGGAGTAGGAACAGTGGACGTATTTCACGACGAAGACATGGCATATGCTGAGAGATTGAGGGGCTGTGGCGTCGAATGTGAAGTCTGTAAGGTTCCAGGTGCATTTCACGGTTTCGACGAATTCGCTCCCAAAGCACCAGTATCCCGGGATTTCCGAAAGTCGCAAATATCAGCGTTGAAGAGAAGCCTGTTCCCCTGAATTTGACCAGCTCCCAATACTTGCACCACTTCTTAAGGTTACGGTTGCCAGAGGAGCATGGCTCTCCTGGATTCCTGCCTGCGCGGGAATGACTGGGCAGGCACGGAGATTGCCGCGCCTTCTCCTCGCTTGGCCCGGAGAATGGCTCGCAATGACAGGCTATGGGGTGTGCAGAAGGGCGAAGCCCCGCTGCGTTCTTTTATCACAGCAACCCGCTGTTTACGCTGATCGACTGCCCGGTGATCATCGCGGCCCGGTCGGAAGCCAGGAAGGCGATGGCCTCAGCCACCTCGTTCGAATCGGGGAACCTTCCCAGCGGGTAGTGGCGGGCATAGTGCCCTGCCAGGCCTTCCTGCCCCGGGGTGCTCACCAGCGCGGCGTTGACCACGTTGATGCGCACACGGGACGATCCCACTTCCTTGGCCAGGCAGGTCGTGAAGGTCATGATCGCGGACTTGGATGCGGCGTACATGCTCTCTCCGCGGGGCATCATCCGGGCGGAATCCGACCCCATGCAGACGATGCTGCCGCTCCGCTGCGCCAACATGGGCTTGAGCGCGGCCTTGATAGCGTTCAGCGTGCCCCAGAAGGTGACATCGACCACGTGGTGAAGATTATCCATGCTGCTTTCGGCGAAAGCCCCGGAGCCCATGTAGGCGGGTATGGTGACCAGGATGTCGACCCGCTTGAATTCGGACAGCGCCTTGTCCACCATGGCGGTGCAATCTTTGAAGCTGGCCACATCGGCATAGGTGGCGATGGACCTGGACCCCATACCGACCACCTGCTTGGCCACCCTGTCCGCCCAGGCCCGGTCGATGTCGTTGGCCACAACGGTGGCCCCCTCGCCGGCCAGCCCGTACGCCACGCTGGTGCCGATCCCGCCGCCGCCCGCCCCGGTAACTATGGCCACTTTGGCCTTAAGGTTCAGATCCATGCTGCCCTCCTGCCGTTGATAGCTTTCTGGGGCGGCTGCGCCAGCCGCCCCATTAACAGGATAGGCGTTCCGCCCTGGGGCTGACAAACCTGCCCTTCAATGGTTCCCAGGCGGGTTTGAAACCCGCCTCTACGGATTTGACCACGGGGCGTGCATGGAACATCCGTCTCAGGCGGACCAAAGGGGGATCAAGGGGGATTGGCCCGGGGGTGAGGCGGAGGTGGGCTACGACTGGATTCGTACTTCCGCAGGAATGACAGGGTGGCCGGCGGGTTTCGCTTCGCTCTACCCGCCCTACAGTGGTGCGCTCCACGCACGGGGCATGCATGGAACATCCGTCTCAGGCGGAGAGGGGCGCAGCCCCTCTCCGTTTCTACTCGTCCCCTTTTGTCGAAGATCCGTCTCAGGCGGACCAAAGGGGGACCAAGGGGGATTGGTCCGGGGGATGCAGTGGAGGTGGGCACAGCCCACCCTGCGGCCCTATATCACGTTAGGGAAGTCCGGCACCTGGCACATCGACTTGTACTGCCTCGATCATGCCGCTGGCCTTGGCGCGAAGCTTCTCAGGGATGTCGGATTCGGCTGTGCAAACAAAGAGAGTGCGGCCGTCAAGCCCCCCCAACATGCACGCAAAGGCTGGATTCTTGGGCCTGACACGATGGGTTACCTTGCCGCCTTCGCAGCATCTTAGTACTTCTCCTGTCATCGGGTTAGCCACCCAGATTGCATTTTCCTGATCGAGGCAAATACCATCAGGTGTACATTCAGAGATTTGTGCCCAAACCCGGCGACCCGTTAGATTGCCGTCAACCTCAATATTGAAGGCGGTAAGCCTTTGCGCAAATGTCTCAGCCACAATGAGTGTCTTTCCGTCAGGAGTAATGACCGTTCCATTCGGGAAAGAAAGATCTTCTGCCACAATGCGTGTTTCCCCTTCGGGACTGACTAAGATCATTGCGGCGGGAGCAAATGGTTCCTTCAAGTAGTCGAATCCATAGTTGCCGACGTAAGCATTGCCTCTCGCATCGACTACCATGTCATTGCAGTCATAGGCAGCATATTTGTTTAAGTCACTGACCTCCACCAGTCCCTCCGGGTCAAGTAGTAGAAGGCGACGGCGTTTCATTGAGACTACAAGCAGACGGCCATCGGGCAGCCAGCCCAGCCCGCCCGGCAGCCCGGGGACCTCAACAATTGCCTCGAGGTTACCCTTAAGGTCCAAAGTCATCACACGCTCGGCCACCATGTCAGAAAACCACAATCTGCCATTGCGCCAACGGGGGCATTCAGGACACCACAAGCCGTCTACGATAACCGACGTTGTAAGCATTCGGATTCACCTCCCTATAGCGTCATTCAAGATTCTTCTTGATCCGTTGGTGTCAGGTCTCCTGACCTGACCCGGCGTCGGGTCGGCGACCCGAGAGCCACGGTTGGCTCAGTTGGTCTATTTGACCATGGCTTGTGCCCAGACGAAGGCTGACCCAAGAAGAGGAGCCAAACCCTTGGTCACGGACACCCCGCCTTGAGGTTTCCATCCCTCTTTTATTGCGTTGTTCACTTCTCTGACCAGATCCGTCATTTTGCTTTCGTTGATGACTCGATATTCCATAGTTGCTGTTCCCTCCATCGTCCACATTCTACCCCTTCAGGGCCACACGGTCACAGGCCCCTTTGCCTCGGAGTTCATTGTGGAGGTGATGGTGAAGGGGCTTCAGTCCTTCGATGGTTTCGGGGCCGGGGAACTGGCGGCGATTGAACGGGGCAATGCCGCGCGAATGTTCCCCATCTGCAGGCGGTGAGGCAGTCCGGTAGGGTGGGTTGTAGTCCGCCTCAGGCGGGCGAAACCCACCACGAATTGATTCGGGCATTCCGATCGGTGGGTTCAGTTTCACTGTACCCACCCTTGGCAACGGTGACCTGGAGTCAGGTCTAAGTCTGTGATTCAAGAATGGTCTTCAAGCTGATGAGAGCCTTCTTCAATGCCTTGCGAGTCGAGCACACTATCATCGGTGAGAACAACATCATGAATCCGCCGACCTTCATGTCATAGACAATGGTGAACCTCGTGCCTTCCGCTGCGGGTTCATAGGTGTTGTGCTGTTGATTGGTGATGGCTCCACTGATAATGCTCTTGCCAAACTTCCTATTTGCCTCGTATTCCGTGGCTTTTGCCGTCCACTTCATAGTAAGGCCCATCATGTGGATCGACCCGCGGAACGTCGTGCCGATTCCCACGGGACCCTGGGACGTCTGCTCCGCTTCCGGGAAAGTCGATTGCCAGTTCGTCCAGGTCTTCGCGTCGGTAGTATAGGCGAACACCTTGTCAGCCGGACGCTTTATTTCAATGCTCTCTTCGATTCTTGCCATCTGGGCCACCTCCTTCACCTACGTAGAATGATATGTGATATCCACCTGACAATTGCCTAGTAATACCTCTCCAATCTTTCACCTCCATAATCAGTGTTGCGCTGCCTTGGCTGTGATCATCGAGAAACGCGGGTGTCGGTTTCGCTTCGGACAATACCACCAGAGAAAGAGGGCCGTCAACCCCAGCTTGATATCCGTAACACTGGTTGGTGGATGCCGCAACAAGACACCTCTCAGCCAGGTCATGGGGCGTGCAGAGGGGCGAAACCCCTCTGCGTTGTTGCTTGATCCCCTTTGTCGAAGATCCGTCTCAGGCGGACCAAAGGGGGATCAAGGGGGATTGGTTTGGGGGATAGGTTGAGGTGGGCTACGGCTGGATTCCTGCTTCCGCAGGAATGACAGGGTCTGAAGGTGTCATTGCGAGGAGCGGAGCGACGAAGCAATCTCGGGGTAGCGTGGTCCGATCTCAGGCGGTCGTAGAGATTGCCGCGCCTTCTCCTCGCGCGGCAGAGAGAATGGCTCGCAATGACAGGGTCTCACCCTCTCCTTCGTCCTCTTCCATCCAGGGAGAGGATATCGGGGCATCCGGCCCCCTCCGTGAGGCGAACACAAGGTTCGCCCCTACACCGCTGAAATGCCACGCCTTCGATATGGGGCGTGCAGAGGGGCGAAGCCCCTCTGCGTTTTTGCTCGTCCCCCTTTGTCGAAGATCCGTCTCAGGCGGACCAAAGGGGGACCCAGGGGGATTGGCCTAGGGGCGATAAACGGGAGGTGGGCGCAGCCCACCCTACGACTCTGGTTGAAGTGAAGGGTATTCGTAGGTGCAACAGAGACGATATCCCGATGCACATGTGGTATTGGCCGGGCTTCCGCCTTCAGTACGATCTACCAGGTTCAGTATGTCCTAGCTAGATGCCATCTGCAACAACAGGCTTCCTTTTGGGGATTAGTATGTTGGTTTCCCAGATCGCTACGGGCTCCCCTTTCTGGTTACGCACCGTACTGACAAATCCAGCGACCCCACGATCCGGTTTGGTGCGTGACTCACGCTTGTGGACGCATTCGCATGTGAGAGTAAGGGAATCATTTGGACGAACGGGAACGGGAAACCGTATTTTCCAATCGGATGCACCAATGACGGCAATCATTGGCTCCAGTTGGTTTGATAGCGCGGCAGCCACGGCCACGGTGTACGTTGCCGAGGCAATCAAGCCCCGGTGGTGAGGGGATGCTTCTGCAGCCTCCCGATCAGTGTGGATAGGCTGAGGATCCCATTTCTTAGCAAAGGCGACCATTTCAGCCTCCGGTACAACGTATGCCTTGCTCGTCCTTGAGGAGTTCACCGGAATGTCATCAAAATACCACTTTCCCATTTAGCCTCGCCCTTCTTCGTTGAGTAGATGTGCAGTGAAGTTCGCCTGATCCACGTTCTGTATGTCTTCCTGGGGAGAGTATCGCGGCAAAGATATATCGGTTCGTTCTGTGAACCACGTTCTTCCCCATTGGGGGAGTGTCTGTCCTTGATTGGATATTGTATCAATGCGATCAGGGAATGTGAAACGCTAGGGGAAATGGGACAGATTGAAGGCATGAAACGATGGATGCCTTGGGGATGTCTTTTGCTCGAGGCGTAGAGGAGCTAGCTCATTCTTGGATGCGTTGTTGTTTTGGGTTGTGGCATTATTGACACAACTGGTCCAGTACGAGGGTATTCGTAGGTGCAAAAGAGATGATATGCCGATGTTCGTTCATCGGTAACGAATCGGCACGGAACGGGAACCGGCGGCCATTGAACGGGGTAACGCCGCGCGAATGTTCCCCAAGTGCAGGCGGTGAAGGTGGCCAATTGTGGTTTCGTACATGCTCAGGGCTCACAAGTGACCCAAGCAACTGGGTGGTAAAATCGTTTTGGGTTGGGCAACGGCATCTCCATGACAGGTGATCTAGGAGATGTGAGGCCGTCGGTTGGCCGGAGTGGAGACAATGCAGTGGCCGATTTCATGAGTAGCGAACAAAGAAGCTCGCTCATGTCCAAGGTTCATGGGAAGGATACCGAAATAGAGAGGTGCCTGCGATCACTGCTCCACCGAAGGGGGTTCCGTTTCAGGAAAAATGTGAAAGGCCTCCCGGGCCGCCCCGATATCGTACTCGCAAAACACAAAGCGGCCATCTTCGTACACGGGTGCTTCTGGCACTGCCACTCGGGTTGCAGAAGAAGCCGTCTTCCTACCACGCGAGCCGAGTTCTGGCACGACAAGGCTAGAGCCAACCAGGAGCGGGATAGTCGGAAGATCACCGACTTGTCTGGGGCCGGATGGCGAGTCGCGGTAGTCTGGGAATGTGCCCTTGTTGACACAAATCAACTACCGCGAACCGTTGACGCTCTGTGTGAGTGGATAGTGTCCAGAGAGAAGTGGTTTGAGATTCCGTGTGAGAAACTCAGCCCGAGGCAATGAATCGATTGCCCAAGATCACGTAGCCCACCGCTTGCGACGCGCCATGTACGGAGCGAGAGGGACAAAGGTGCACTTCAGGATTGGAGCAGGCCTGTGAACTGAGGCACCGTCCTACTCTGGCGCTGACCCATCTCCTTCAATACTCTGGATTAGCCTCTGCACACGACCGGCTTCCTCCGTCTTCTTGAGGAAGGCTTCGTATGCTCGATAGGCGTCTTCAATAAGCTGCTGATAGGTGACGACACGGACGTGTCTCGTATCCAGCATCTTTCTCGAGGCTTCCTCGTTCTTCTCGTCTACCCAATCGCTGCATTTCTTGCCTACCAAACAGACAACCTCAATAGGCTCATGCGCCTTTCCCGCCATCTTGAGTTCTTTCTCCAGCGCGGCATAGTACTTAGTGACCTGCTTCCCAAGGTCAAAACTGTTGACCGTCCGCTCTGCACGTTTCAGTTCAATGATTATGTGTTTTCCCGAGGTGGTCTTGTACTTGATGTCAAACCTGCCCAACTTCTCTTCATCCGAGAGTTTGGCGTCAAGCTCGTCGAAGGCCTTCTTGACCTGCTGCTCCAGCAGAGGCGTTTCTGTTGCTCTGTCCCATGATGGATCGAGCAACCAAAGGTGGTCGTATAGATGCTGCTGGACAACTTTCTCGAGCGCGTTCTCCTTGGTCTTGACTTGAAGCGTCTTTATAACCTGCAGTCTCTCCTTCACGATCTGGTAGTACAGTGTCGCCTCAATATCGTCTAGCTCTGCGAACACCTCTGTTATGGCTTGGATGTTCTCTGGCGCGACCTTGTCAAGGGCATCAAGATTCCTTTTGTACTTGAAGCTTTCGAAGGCCAACACGCCGTGTTTGAACAACTCTCTTCTCTGATCGTCCGAATCCACAGCAAGCTGGTTTATCTTCCCGAACAAGGACTTCGCTCGGCTCTTGTCGTCCTTGCCAAGTTCGCTGAACCACTGGTTGATCGCCGGAATAATAAGCGCCTGCTGTGTTCCACCTTCGTTCCGAAGGCCTGTCCAAGAGCTCTGGACGAATTTCAATTCGCCCTTCACCCATTCTTTCAGGGCAACGTACCTTGGGTCATCCTTCATGATCTCTTGTCGGCTGCTTGTGGCACTGTCATCCTTATCGTTGACATCAAGGAAATCGGCGTGTATCTCACCGATCAGATACTTGGTGTATAGGCCGCCCTCCCCAAACTCCTGTAGTATGTCCTCCTGCGCCAGCTTCCCTCTGACTATGATGACGATCTTGTTCAGGTTGTCCTCGCCGTCCTGCAGATCCCCCGATTTTTCTGCGGTTCCAATCCAGCCGGATACCACGTAGTCGGTCCCGTCTATTTTGGCATCTCTCTCCAGTTTCTGAGCGAGCTTGCCTTTCTTGCAGTAACCCTCGTATTTCGCACTGTCCTTGCCGTAGTACCACAGATACTGAAGCTTATGAAAGTAGTCACGATCATCTACGCTTATCGGCGTGCCATCCACTTTAACAAGGAACTTGTACTCACTTCCGATGATGCTGAAACGACGAGCGAGTCGTTTTCTAAGCTTGGCCGCTGTCTCTCCCGTTCCCTTCTTGAGTTCGCTCAGAGTTATCTGGGTTCCATGTGAGTTCAACTGGATCTCAGACTCCGATATTGGATCGGGATGGTACGGAGAGTTGTCTTGGCCCTCCAGTTGTTCCTTGATCTTCTTAGCGGACATTAGGAACCCGCTCTTCTGTCCGTCTTTCATCGTCCGAACCTCAATCATATCGGCGATCGAGAACAACGACAGTTTGCCTATGCCCTTTCGTCCCATGACGGGCCTGTGATGGTTCGGCGTGGTCTCGCGCCCCTTCTCTTTTCGCCTCTCGTATCCTACCAACAGATACTTCTCGTTGATGTCCTTCTCCGTCATTCCATGGCCATCGTCAGTGACAACAATCTTCCCATCGGCGATCGAGACATCAACATTCTCGGCATCGGCATCCCAAGCGTTTGCCACTACCTCCGACAGGACGGCAGGAATGTTGCTGTACAGCCCGAGCCCAAGGTGGTTCAGCACATTCAAGCCGAGAGTCATCGTGTACTTCTCATCGGTCATGTCGAACACTCTCCAAATGTCTCAGTATGCTCTCACCGATGACCACCCCTAGACGAACGGGAACGGCGTTACCGATATGCATACCGATGCGTTTAAACGAAGGCGGTACCCCTGGTTCGAGGAACTCGTAGTAATCGGGGAAGGTTTGTAGGAGCGCGCCCTCTCTCAACGATAGGGCTCTGTCTTGCTCGGGGTGCCCGAACCGTCCGGTCCCAAAAGAGTAGAACTGCGTCGTCACCGTTGGCGCCGGAGCGTCCCACATCATCCGTGCATAGACGGCACTATAGGACTTGCCAGAATCCCTTCTGTGACAAGGAGCCCGCAGATTCTCATCCCAGTCACTCCAAGTCCCACCAGGACGTGACTGGCGAATACGCGCCCTATTCAGTGATGATAGGCGGTATGCCCTATGCAAGGGATCTCCCCGGCTGACTTCACCGTCGCCGATGGGCTCAAGCGTCTTTATCGCGTCCCTAGCAGTTGGGTAGTGCATACGGTCGTGCGTCCTGGGGATAATCTCAATCTTGCCCAGTTTGGAGGCTAGGAGGACCAAACGCGTGCGCGTCTGGGGGATTCCGTAGTTTGGGCAGTAGATTGACTTGTGCCAAACGTGGTAACCGAGAGTCTCAAGTGTCGCGACAAAGTCGGTGAACACTGCATGTTTTGCGGTCTCAGGGACGTTCTCCATCGAGACAATGTCAGGCGATACATCACTTACCAACCTGGCGAAGAAATACAACAATCTCCACTTGGAGTCTTCTGTTCGGTCCTTGTTCTTTTGAGTATGCCTTGAGAACGGCTGGCAGGGTGCACAACCGACGAGTACTCTGATTTCGCCATTGCGGTAGAGCTTCAGCACTTCGGCCGCAGTGAGGTTCCTGATGTCCGCCTGGATGAAGCGAGAGCAGTTGTTCTTCTCGTAGGCGTAGCGGCAGCGTTCATCAACGTCAATGCCGGCAACAACTGGTATTCCGGCCTTCGCCAGACCATGAGTTAAACCGCCGATGCCGCAGAACAAGTCTACTGCTGATACTGACGTGCTCATCTTCGTTGGCTGATAGTATATACCACAATCTGAGGCTGCTACTACCACCACTTGTGGTAGCTGCGGGATGTGCGGGCCATCTTGTGCGAAACCATCCTGAGCCGATTCGCAGGCCCGGCTAGCTGCCAGACGACGTCTCTCTCCTATTACCGGTGCTTTGACATCCTCCCCTCCCGCCGATATGATCGGTGGCGTTTGGCAGCCTGAAAGGGCCACATAGACTCGGCACCAAGGGGGCAACATGAAGACAGCTACCAAGACCGACACACTGCAGCACCTGACGGCCATCACCGGCACCCTGGAGAACGACGAGGTCCGCCAGTGGAAGAAGCAGGGCGGCAAGGTCATGGGCTACCTGTGCTCCACCATCCCGGAGGAGATGTTCACCGCCGCCGGCCTCCTGCCCTTCCGCCTGCGGGGCACCGGCAGCACCAGCACCGAGAAGGCCGATGTCTTCTTCTCCAGCATCAACTGCAGCTTCTCCCGCCACTGCTTCAACCAGGTCCTGCGGGGAGAGTACGCCTTTCTCGACGGCCTGGTCCTGGGGAACAGTTGCGACAACGTCCGCCGCATCTATGACCACTGGACGCGCCAGAACATCACCCCCTTCGTGCACTTCATGAGCCTGCCCCGGAGGCCGGAGGAAGCGCAGGTGGACTGGTACCACCATGAGCTGCTGACGCTCAAGGCCAAGATGGAACAGGGCTTCGGAGTTGACATAACAGATAACCGCCTGCGGGAAGCCATCCGCGTGCACAACGAATCGAGGCGGCTGCAGCGCGATCTGTACAGCCTGCGCAAAGCCAAGGCCCCGCCCATCACCGGCGCGGAGTCGCTGGCGGTGACTGTGGCCGGCACCGCCATGCCCAAGCCGCGGTTCAATGATTACCTGAAGGCCCTGCTGGCGGAACTGCGCGGCGCTCCCGGGCACAGCGGCCACCGGGCGCGGCTGATGCTCATCGGCGGGATACTGGACGGCCCGGCCTACCTGGAGGTGATCGAGGAGCGCGGCGGCCTCATCGTGGCCGACTCCACCTGCTTCGGCTCCCGCCTGTTCTGGCAGGACGTGGATGAAGAGGCGGATGATCCCCTGATGGCCCTGGCGCGCTACTACGTGGCGGACCGCCCCTCGTGCCCCCGCGTGTTCGACGCGTACGAGGGCCGGGCGGCGTACATCCGGCAGATGATCGAGGATTTCGCCGTGGACGGGGTGATCCTGGAAAGGCTGATGTTCTGCGACACCTGGGGCCTGGAGCAGTTCCGGCTCTGCAACGACTTCAAGGAGTGGAATGTCCCGCTCCTGATGCTGGACCGGGAGTACGCGCCGGGCGCGCAGGGGCAGTTGCGGACGCGGGTGCAGGCGTTCCTGGAGACGATGGGCAGGTAGGCGTTGGACGCGAAGAACGAGAAGCGCCTCTCGCGCATCCGCGAGGAGTACGAGCTCTGCAGCCTGATCGAAGCCGGCCTGGCTCTCAGCCCCGGCGAGATGACCCACATCCACCTGCCGCCGATCCGCAACATCCTGAGGATGCACAAGAGGACCATGGAGTGCGTCGAGACCGGCGAGCCTTTCCTGGCCAGCGCCTTCAGCAACCCGCCGGAGATCCTGACGGCCATGGGCGTCCACTGGTATTTCGTTTTCGGCCAGGCGTTCGCCGGCGGACTCCTGAACCAGCACATCGACGAGGACCTGGTGGCGCTGGACAAGATGCCGGTGCCCGGCGATGTCTGCAGCCTCATCCGGCTGGGACTCTACTATTTGGATGCGGGGCTGCTGCCGCTGCCGGCGGCCTACCTCGGCCTGACCGAGCCGTGCGACGGCCTGGCCGGCGTGCACGAGGCGCTGCGGACCCACCAGGAATGGCGGAAAGCGCCGGCGTTTGCCATCGACCCGCCGTACTGGAATGACGACCACAGCATCGATTACGTGGCCGGCGAGCTGAAGCGGATGGTGGAGTTCGTCACCAGTCACACGGGCAAGACGCTTGACATAAACCGCCTGCGGGAGGTGATCACCGAGTCCAACGAGCACTACCGGCTGTGGCAGGAGTACAACGACCTGCGGCGGTGCAAGCCCTCGCCGCACAACTACCTGCTGCCGCAGTCGTGCTTCCTGATGACGAACTTCGAGGGGGCGGGGCGCCCGGAGCACACGCCGTGGTTCCGGGATCTGGTGGCCGACGCCGAGAGGCGGGTGCGGGAGAACAAGCCCGAGGTGCCGAACCAGAGAATCCGGGTGCTTTGGTTCGACCTGCAGCCGATCTACTTCAACCTGGTGGCGCCGTGGATGGAGCAGGAGTGGGGCGTCAGCTTGGTGATGGACATGGTGAGCTACTGCCCGTACACGCTGATCGACACGTCCACCGAGGACAGCATGTTCCGGGGCTTGGCCAAGCGGCTGATCATGGACCCGCCGATGATCCGCCAGGCCCGGGGGCTGGCGGACAACTTCCTGGCGGACATCAACCGCATCGTGCGGGACTACCAGATCGACTGCGTGATCTGGCCCGGGCATGTCGGCCACAAGGACGGGGCGGCCAGCGTCAGCCTGATGCGGGAGCTGTGCCGGGAGTTGAATGTTCCCTTCCTGAACATCGGGATGGATCAGTTCGACAAGCGGTACACCAGCCCCGACCTGATTAAGGAGCGGATATCGCATTTCTTCACGGCCACGGGGCTGGGGGAGAAGAAGGGGGCAAGCTGATTTCCTGGATTGGCGATGGGCTTCTCACCCTCTCCATCATCCTCTCCCATCGAGGGAGAGGAGAGTAGTCTTCAGCAAGGGGCGTGCAGAGGGCCGAAGGCCCTCTGCGTTACTATCTATTTCCCCCTTTACCAAAGGGGGGTCCAGGGGGATTGGCTCGGGGGTGGAGGGGAGGTGATGGGGCGACGGGATCCGGTCGATCTCTAACCTTCAGAATCCTCGGTGATCTCCTGAGTCTCCTCGACTCTCCATGCGTGTCCGCAGTCTTGGCATTCCCATTTGCCTTTCATGAACGGGAGCGGGAACTGCAGTATCAACCACGAGAGGAAGAGCCAGCGCTTGGCAAACCTCTCATAATGGATGTTGAGCGAGCCACACTTTGGGCATTTCTCATCCTCACGCGCCTTGCCGAACTCCTCTTCTATCCACTCCGCTGGTTCCGCCTTGAGGTTGAGGATTTCCAGGGCTCTCTCTGCATCTTCCTCCCTCACCTGGAGTTTGGCACCGCCGATCGCGGTTGAATACAGCCAGTTGGTGGTGATCATATCCGCGTCAGCTACGAACGACGAAATACCTTCGGCTTCCAATCTCGACTTCGGAACGTAGGCTTCGGTGGGATGGCTGAACGTGGCGATAGTCACCAAGTCGTCGTGGGACGGTTGAGCTCTGGCGAGTATCCTGCGGGTCTGGTGTTGTGGAGCAGGGATGGGAGGCAGCTCTGCTACCAGAGCCACCTGGCAATCTGGGCACGTCTTTGCCCAGTCCTGGAACTCGTCACGGCATTTGGGACATAATGGCATCTTCGCTGCGACCCGGAACGATCTCCCACGACATTATAGCAGCAAGACGTCAGGTTGGATACAGAACAACTCTGGATTCCTGCCTGCGCGGGAATGACAGGGCGGGCGGCGGGTGCCGTCTTTCAAAAGGAGGGACTCTGGCCACCCCTAGTGGCTATCGCCTGAGGTGGACCCTGTAGTGGCAGATGGCCGCGCCATTTCGCAGCGGACTGCCGATCACCTCGGCCTTGGCAACGGGCTTGCTGGTAGCAGCCCCTATCATTCGGCCCGCCAGCCTGGCGCCACTGTCGCAACACTGAGGCAGTGGCGCCGTGATTCCGAGTTGAACGAGCGGGCAGTGGCACCTTGGCCTCCCATCCTCTCCGATGGAGCAGTCATATACCAGGTCATACACGCCCGCTGTGTGAGTGACAGTCCAGGGGCCGACTGGTGCAGGCAGCTCGTGGAGGAATCCTACGTATTCTTCCCAACTCATTCCGGGTCGGATTCCTACCGCACCACCCATTGCCAAGTCCTCGCACGTGACACACATGCGGCGCAAGAGGCTATCCCGGTGTTCCGCTGGAAGCTCCCTGATCGCTTCCAGCGTCGCCGTCATGAGGACAGGCAGCCAGGTGCGATACATCAATCCCTTGATGTCTTCAGATATTGGCAAGGTCATCTACTCGCCCCCCTTTCCCAGATAATCGAGAACCCTTTCACAGATGGGGAATGCCAGCTGAAAACACTTGTCAGACATGGGAGTGCCTATGGAACGGATGGAGTCTCCCGCGAAGTAGAGCCCTTTGACGTTCGGTGATTGGACGTCGATCTCTTGGGGCACTACGGCATAGGCATATCTGGTGAAGTTGAGCTGCAGGTTAATGCCCTCAAATTCAATGGCATCGTTGAAACCAGGGAACGCCTTTTCTACAGCATCCTTCCACCTTCCGTGTGCTTCCTTCACCTTCTCCATGCGAGCCGGGATGCCGAAATAAGTAGCCTCCGAGGAGCCATAGATGAGAGAGCACACCAGCTGTTTCCCTTTTGGCACGTTGGTGGCATTGACGAATGTGCCCAGGCTCAGGTCTCCGACGTAGGTGGGGATGCCATAGTCGGTATCGAAGAAATGGAAGTAGCCGAGACCATCGCGGGGCACCACATCCTTCCGCAGAAGATAGAACCCTGACAGGTCATACACGGCGAGCTTCTCGTATTGCTTCACGACCTGAGCCCAGTCCTTTGTCAGAAACCTGCGTCCAAGGACGTTGTTGGACACCGCTTCGAATATCGGTACAGCGCATATGACAACAGGGGCACTGTACTCTTCCAGCATGAAGGAGTTCTGATCGTCTGATACAAGCACCCCCTTTGCCTGCCCCTTTTCTATGACGATGCTTCTGACTGTCCTCTTGGTGATGACCTTCCCACCGTGCCTAGCGTAGTAGTCTGTCAGAGGGTCTATCACCGCACTCTCCAAGGTCCCGTTCTTGGGGTACCAGAGCAGAGGGGCGCCAGCGCGGTTGAATGTGCCGAAGGCGTTGGCAAACATGCCGAAGTTGACATCCTTTGGCGGAGCGCCGATGATGGGCCCCAGGTTCTGAAGCACCATCTGGGCCATAGGGTCTCTAACACTCCTCTCGATCCAGTCGGAGAAACGAATGTTCACTGACTTGCGGCATTCTTCCTCAGACATGGCCTCGCAGAGGTCAGTGATCCTTTGGAGTTCCTTCTTGGTCGAATCCTCCATCTCGATGCCTGTGGCGAAGGCGAAAAACGCGAAGAAGTTCGCTGCCCCGAGCTTCGGGTCCATGGCGAAGAAGTCCATTTTGCCAGGCTTGTCTCGGCTGACTTTGGCCATGGGCCAGGGTACGGTCTTGTATTCCAAGGGGAGTCCAAGGTGATAGAACAGTCTATACACATAAGTTCTCTCTACAGCGCCATCCAGTGACACCGGGATATGAACAGCACAGTCTACGCGGGCCCCATGGAAGTCAACGGAGCGATACCGCCCGCCGAGAGAGGGGTCTCTCTCTATGATCGCTGAGGACACCCCTTCATGAGCCAGCATGCTTCCCGCTGCGAGCCCACCCGGACCTCCCCCAATGATGATGACGTCGAAGTGTTTCTTGCCAGCCAGTGCCTTTGTTCCCATGGCTGTACCTCCCCCTTGAGAAGTCTTGCGATGGCTTGTGTCTGCTATGAAGACATGTATCTCTGGGAATTGCCTCGGACGATACCACCAGAGAAGGAAGGTGTCAACCTCAGCTCGAATACGAAGGGCGGTAGTTCCGCAGGGTGGTTAGAGCACAGCGAAACCCACCGTCACGTCCACGTCAATCGGAGGGGCGGCCACGACGAAGCGTGGCCCTCAAGTGATTTGACGGGCAGACCACCGCCAAGTATGATGGCGACGAATCGCTGGCAAACTGCTTCCTTCTCACCTTTTCCGGATTGGCAGCCGTATTGGACCAGGAGGCTTGAACATGCCAGATAACACCATTCAGCAGTTGAAAGACGCGATGCTGGCGCTGGACATGGATGCCGCGCTGAAGGCCACGAATGACGTGGTCAAGTCGCAGAGCAAGCCGGCGGTGAAAGAGGCGGTCGACGCAGTCACCCAGGCCCTGGGGGTGGTGGGGAAGAGGTTCCAGGAAGGGGAGTGGTTCCTCTCTGAGCTGGTCTATGCCGGCGAGGTGGCCAAAGAGGTCATGGCGCTGCTGTCGCCGCTGATGCAGGCCGAGGCCTCCCAGTCACGGGGCACCGTCGTCATCGGCACGGTGGCCGGCGACCTGCACGACCTGGGCAAGAACATCTTTATCAACTATGCCCGCAGCGCGGGCTTCAAGGTGATTGATCTTGGAGTTGACGTGCCGACGGCCAAGTTCGCCAGCGCGGTGAAGGAGCATAAGCCTCTGGCCCTGGGCATGTCCTGCCTGCTGACCTCCACCGAGAAGGAGCTGGGGAAGGTCATCGAGGAGCTGAAGAAGCAGGGCATCAGAGACACGGTCAAAGTGATCATCGGCGGGGCGGCGCTGTCGGAGAGAACGGCCAAGGACGTGGCGGCGGATGCCTTCGCTTCGGATGCCATAACCGGCCTGGACATCATCAGGAAATGGAGCGCCGCAAGATGAACTTCAAGGAACGCTTTCTGACGGCGATGAACCATGAGGAGCCGGACCAGGTCCCGGTGATGGGTTTGATCATGGACCCGGCCACGGTGAACAAGATCCTGGGCAAGAAGCCCGTCGACTTGATAGGGATGCTGCAGAAGCCGGTGCTGGGGAACCAGATCAAGAACCTGCTCAGCTCCAACCGCTTCTGGGCCAACATGTTCTACAGCAATTTCTCAGGGGCAATGGACGCCGCTATCAAACTCGGCTTCGATGCCAACTGGGCCGTATACGCTCTCATGAAGCTGACCAGGGACCCGCAGGCTACTGTGGGCTGGTCATGGTACGACCCCTACGGCCGGGTCTGGGATCTTAATACCGACGAAGAGGGCAACATCAGCGTCAACTACAGCCGCGCCCTGTGCGACACAGAAGAGAAATGGGAGAAGTGGGTGGAAGAGAAAGCTCCCCTCTTCGAGACGATGCTGCGGAACGTGGCCGCTTTCCACAGGAAGCTGGTGAAGAACCACGGAGATCACATCTACTCCATCGGCTACGCGGCGCCGGGCCCATTCGAGAATAGCTGGCAGCCGATCGGGTTTGTGAACTTCACACGGCTGATCTACCAGAAGCCGGAGTTTGTGAAGAAGGTGATCGCCTTCCAGACCGATCTGTGCCTCAGGAACCTGGAGGCGGTCATGAAGTCCGACCTGGAGGTGGTGCTGGGAGGTGACGACCTAGGGCAGAAGACCGGGCCGCTCATGCGCCCCGAGTTGATCGAGAAGCTCTACGGCGAAAGCTACCGGCGCATGGCCGACCTGGTGCACCAGCACAAGAAGAAGTTCGTCTTTCATAGCTGCGGAAACATCTACGCCCTGCTGAACAAGTTCGTGGAGTGGGGCTTCGACGGTATTATCACCATGGAGCCCACGGCGGGCATGGACCTGGGCAAGGTCCGGGAGCAAGTCGGGCACAAGCTGGTCCTGATCGGCAATCTGGATGTGTCTTATCTGGTGGTGAAAGGCACGCAGCAGGAAGTAGAAGACGCGGTCAAGAAGGCAATCCGCGATGCCGCCCGCGGCGGGGGATACATTCTGTCGACGTCGCACTGCCATCCGGCAGTGGACCCGGTGCGGCTGAAGTGGATGGTTGATGCGGCCCACAAGTATGGGAAGTATCCCATAGCGGTGTGAGCACTCACTGTCATTCCCGCGAAAGCGGGAATCCAGCCGTGGCCGATCTCCGCCTCCTCCCGCAGACCAATCCCCTTAGTCCCCCTTTGGGAAAGGGGGATGAGAGAATACGCAGAGGGGCTTCGCCCCTCTGCGCCTGAGACGGATGTTCCATGCACGCCCCGTGCGTGGAGCGCAACTACGGAGCGCCGGGGATGGGGGTGCCAAAGGTGACAGTGAATTCTGGCAGCAGTGGCACGGGATCAGGCCACCTTAAATGGGCCGGAGGGTTGAGAGTAAAGGTTGATGCAGGACAGTTGCTTCCTGAATCCCCGCTTTCGCGGGAATGATATGAGGGGGCAGGGATGAAACCGCCGGAACGAAAGGCTGAGCACCGGGTTGAATTCGAGCCCTTAGGAAAGGTGGCGATGTGCCCCGCGGGCGAGTCGCTCATGGACACGGCCCGCCGCGTGGGCCTGGAGATCACCAGCATCTGCGGGGGCAAAGGGAATTGCCACCGCTGCAGGGTGCAGATGGTCAGCGGGCGAGTGTCTCCGGCTACTGAGGACGAGGCTCAGGCCCTCAGCCCACGTGAGCTCGGGGACGGGTACCGCCTGGCCTGCCAGGCCCGGCCGCTGACAGACTGCCGGGTGCGAGTGCCGGCCGAGTCCCTGTCAGCGCCGCGCCGGGCGCAGGTCGAGAGCCTCGAATGCGCCGTGGTCCCGGATCCTCCGGTGCGGGCCTACGATCTCGACCTGACCTCTATGCTCCTGGCGGACGCCAGCGCCGACGCCGAGGCCTTGCTCCAGATGGTGATCGACCAGCACCACATTGACTGCCGCACCATTGACCCCGAAGCGGTGCGGCAGCTCTCGCAACAGGCCCCGCGGCCGAGGCACGTGCGGGCTTCGGTGCGGGGTGGTGAGTTGGTGGCCTTCGGGTCCTGGCCCAGCGCGCAATTGGGACTGGCGTTTGATATCGGCACCACCAAGATCGCCGGGTATCTCGTCGATCTGGACCGCGGCGCCACGCTGGCCGCCCGCGGCATGATGAATCCGCAGGCGGCCTACGGAGAAGACATCATCACGCGGCTAGTTAGTGCCAGAGAGCGGTCCCTCCACGGGAAGCTCCAGGAGGTGGTGATCGGGGCGCTGAACCAACTTGCGGCCGGTCTTTGCGGTGAGGCCGGAGCCAATCTAGAAGACGTCGTCGAGGCAGTGATGGTCGGTAACACGGCCATGCACCACCTGGCCCTGCATCTGCCCATCGACCAGCTCCTGCGGCCGCCCTTCGTCCCGGCCGCAACGGGGGCGCTGGACGTGAAGGCGCGCGACCTGGGCCTCGCGATCGCGCCCGGCGCCTACGCCCACTTCCTTCCCAACGTCGCCGGCTTCGCCGGCGCCGACCACGTGGCCATGCTACTGGCTACGAAGTCTATCTGGACGGGAAGAGTGGCGCTGGCCATCGACATCGGCACCAACACGGAAGTCTCTCTCATCAGCCATGGGCAGATGGCCTGTGTCTCCTGCGCCTCCGGCCCGGCCTTCGAAGGCGGTCACATCATGCACGGCATGACCGCCGGCCCCGGAGCCATCGAAAGGCTTATTATCACGAATGACAAGGTGGAGTACCAGACCGTGGGCGGAACACCGCCAGCGGGGATATGCGGTTCCGGAATCATCGACGCCGTGGCCCAGCTCCATTCGGCCGGCATCGTGGATGCCAGCGGTCGGATGCAGGAGCATCCGCGGGTGCGGGTCACGGAAGGCCAGCGCGAGTTCGTGCTGGTGAGCGAAGAGGAGCGCGGCACAGCGCCGGACATCACGATCACCCAGCACGACGTCCGGGAAATACAGTTGGCCAAGGCGGCCATCCGCACCGGCATACAGGTGCTGCTGCAATCTAAGGGAGTGGCCGAGAAGGATGTCGAACAGGTGATCCTGGCCGGAGCCTTCGGTACCTACCTGGACGTGGCCAGTGCAATGGCCATCGGTATGCTGCCGCCTCTGCCGCTGGACCGCTTCCGGCAGGTGGGGAACGCGGCGGGTGGGGGGGCCAGGATGGCGCTAGTGTCGAAGGTCCAGCGCCGGGATGCGGAAGACCTGGCGCGCCGCATCGAGTATATTGAATTGGCGACCGTGCCCCGGTTCATGCAGATCTTCGCCCGGGCCACCCAAATCGGACCGCTGAAATGGAATGATTGATGGAAACGAGGGTATCATCCGCCACGAAGGAAGTCGTGATCAGCGACAGCCGCCCCACCGTGCTCATCGGTGAGCGCCTCAACCCCACGGGCAAGGCCAAGCTGGCTGACGCGCTGCAGGCCGGCGACATGCAGGTGGTGCAGGCCGAAGCGCTGGCCCAGGTGCAGGCCGGGGCCGATGTGCTGGACGTCAACGTGGGCGCGCCGGGCGTGGATGAGGTGAGCCTGCTGCCCCGGGCGGTGCAGGCGGTCATGGAGGTGGTGGATGTGCCACTGTGCCTGGACAGCCATAATATCAAAGCCCTGGAGGCGGCGCTCAAGGTCTACCGGGGAAAGCCTCTGGTCAACTCGGTCAACGGGGAGGAGGCTTCGCTGAACGAACTCCTGCCCCTGATCAAGAGGCGCGGCGCGGCGGTCATCGGGCTGACCATGGACGAGAAGGGCATCCCGGGCGACGCGGAGGGGCGGTTGGACATCGCCCGCCGCATCGTGCAGCGGGCCGAGGTGCTGGGTATACCGCGGGAGGATGTGGTCATCGACTGCCTGGCCATGGCCGTCGGCGTCGACAGCCGGGCCGGAATGCTGACCCTGGAGACCATCCGGCGGGTGAAGGCCGAACTTGGAGTGAACATGACGTTCGGGGGCAGCAACATCTCCTTCGGCATGCCGGACCGGCCTTTGCTGAACGGAGCGTTCATGGCCATGGCGATTGCAGCCGGGATCACCTGCCCCATCGTGAACGTGAGCCAAATCCGCCCGGCGGTGCTGGCCATCGACCTGGCTTTAGGGCGGGACCGGCAGGCCGCCCGCTACATCAAGGCCTACCGGCAGCGGCAGAAAAGCTAGTTGTTGCCGGTGGGTTTCGCTTCGCTCTACCCGCCCTACAATCCGGCTGGGGACTCCCCGGTTCCTGTGCCTTTCCAGGCGGTTTTGAAACGCGCCTCTACGCCAGCGGCCGCAGGGAGTGCAGAGGGGCAGTCCGCCTCAGGCGGGCCGGGCGTTTGGTCGTAGACTGGCCTCAGGATGAGGGGTGTCCTCCCGAAAGCGAACACAAGGTTCGCCCCTACGAGGCCTTGCTGTCATGGTGTCCGCCTGAGGCGGACACCGTTCTATGTCATTCCCGCGAAGGCGGGAATCCAGATGTAGGGTGGGTAGAGCGAAGCGAAACCCGCCATCATTGTTCTCAACCTCTCAGCACGCGCCGATGAGTCGCGCAATTCGGGCTACTCGAGCTTGAGGTCCCACTCGCAGTCAATGTCATCGTATTCGTTGCGTGACGGCACCCGCAATGGCGTCACCTTAATCTTGGGATTGACCAGGTACTTCTGCAGGATCGGCGCTCCGCCCTGGTGGTACATGGGCGGCGTTCTCTGCAGCACGGCGTTCTCCATGTAGTCCGGCCATCTCCCTTTGCCGATCTTCATGACGACGTGGTTGGAGCTCTTGATGTCGTATTTGGCCGGCAAGAAGCCCATGGTGCTGTCCATGGCCAGTTGCAGGACCTTGAGGGAGTCGGTGACGGTGTTCAGCTTGAACTCGCCCACTGGCGCATACCGCTTGTTGGTCTTCTCAGCGAGTCGGAGCCACGCCGCCATTTCGCATTCGTCGGCCAGCTTCTGGCCGAACCTCCTCATGACGGCGAAGTAGTAGCCCTCGTTCATGACCAGCCAGGCATACTGCCAGGCAGTCATCATCCTGAGCAAGAAGGCCTTAGAGAAATTGGCGTGGGTCAGGTGCGGATAGTAGGGGCCGCTCATATCGTCTATCTCTGGCGGGCTGGTGGTCTCATCCACCACCTCCTCCTTGCTCTTGACTTTGGCTCCCTTCGGTGCCTGCAGGCTGTACACCCACTGGCAGGCGATTTCTTCGGCACTCTTGCGCGGCGGCAGCCTGGTGGCGGCCACCATGACGTCGGTGTTGACCTTGTACCAGTGGATCAGGTGCGGCTCCATGATGACGCACATGGGCACCACCCTCTCCGGGGCGCTCCTCTCGCAGAACTCGAGGCTGGGGCACTTCTGGACGGTGATCACGGCGTAGTTCTCATTCCTGATCTCATGCGTGGTCGGATAGACGGCTCCCATGGTGTTGTCGAGGGGCAACTGCAGGACCTTGAGGCAATCCACGGCGTTCTTCAGTGGAATCTTGGCGATCTTGGCGTACCGGGTGTTGCAGCGCTCGGCGCAGCGGAGCCACATCTCCAGGTCGCAGCCGTGGGCGATGTCCTGGCCGACTTTCTCCTTCAGGTTCTCAAACCAGGCAGCGTCCATCTGCAACCAGGACCACTGCCAGATGCGGATCACCTTGAGCAGGAAGTCCTTGGAGAGATCATTTAGGGTGAGATTGGGATTGAAGGGACCGCTGTAGTCATTGAGTTCTGCCATTCGGATGCCTCCTATTCATGATTGGTCCATCAGAAGATGCGACGGGGACCGCACCCAGTTCTGCGAGGGGCTGTGGTCAACCCCCTTAATCCCCCACTCCTCCTGAGGCGTTCGCCCGAGGCGGATTGGGGGATAGGAAGAAACGCAGAGGGGCTTCGCCCCTCTGCGCGCCCATCGGGCGACCGTGTAGGGGCGCATTGCGATGCGCCCAGGGATCGTTGTCGCGTAAGGTGGGCTGTGTGCACCAATCACTCTTTGGGGATGGAAGAAAAGAGAGTATCTGAGGGACACCCTCAGCCTCCCGGTCCGCGTGAGACGGGTCAGTCCGGCGGAGGCGGGAATCCAGGCTCATGGATCTTGCCCCAGCAAACCCCGCTGCTCCAGGTCATCGGCGACGTCCTTCAACCCCAGGCTCTCCAGAGGCTGCCGGGTCTGCAAACCCGTGGCGATATCCCAGCCCCTGATCCGGTAGTAATCGTCTTTCATCCTCTCGAATTCCTGCCGGTCCACCACCTCTCCCACCCGCGAGACCGGCTGTCCGTTCTTGCCCGGCACCAGGCAATCAGGGTCCATCACCCCCCTCTTCAAGGGCTCGGTGTGCCAGTCCTCCGGGAGTCTATCATCTCCTCTGCCCTGGCGGCCATCCCGGATGAGCGCCGCCCGCTGCAGATTGAAGATCCTCTCTCCCATCCGGTACAGCGATGCCTCGTCGATCTCAATGCCGGTCACCGCCGAGAACAGCCGGCTTTCCAGGGTGGGATCGCCGACGTGGTCTTGGCTATGCTTGTTGTCTGATATCGGGTATATCCAATCGCAGAGTATCAGGCTCTCCTTAGCGTACTGCCGATCCTGTATCATCCTGGCGGCCAGCGGCTTGCCCTCGGCAGTGGTGAAATCGGCGGCAGCCTCGCTGCCCCAGAATCGCTTGGCGATGGCCCGAACCACTTCACTAGTCACATGCGTCTTCCCGGTTTCCTTGACGCCGGTGGTCCACTGGGCCAGCGGATAGCCTATCTCGTGAAGCGCCTGAATGGGCTCCCGGGGCTCTGTGGCCCACAGGAGCGCCGTTGTCAGATAGAGCCTGGGTTCGTACGGGTCAGGGTGCTTGATCAGAGATGGTGCTTGGCCACCCAGAGCGCCGGCCGCTTGGGCCAGCCCGCGGGCCAGCACATCGCCGAAGCCTTGGCGCAGGGAAATCATCTTGACCAAGCTCTCGATGAACTCCACGCTGCCCAGCTTGGACATGGGCAACCCCAATCTTTCGTCGATAGCGATACCGGCCCGGTGGCACCGGTACAGCCAGGCCAGCATCTGCTCGAGAGACCAGGTGTCCAGACCGTAGTCGTCGCAGATCCGGTTGGCCTGGAAGGCGGCCTCATTCTGCTGTCCGTAGTATCGCCAGGCCCACTGTTGATAGAACAAGGCTGACTGGCACATGAACTTTCCAGTGGTGCCATTATCCGCGGTGTACTTGATGCGGAGGCAGTTGCCCAGGCAGCCGAAGCACGGGTCCTTCTTTGTCTTGGGGCCGCTGGTCACGAAATCCGTACCCCAGGCGGTGAAGACGCCGCGATCGAGGCTGCGGAGGTAGTCGGTGAGCTGCCGCAGTCTCTCGGGATGGGCCACCGCCACCTTTCTGCGGGTGCCTTTCACGGCGACCGCTTTCAGGTGCTTGGAGCCCATGACGGCACCGAGTCCAGCCGAGCCGCTGGCGTCGGCGTCGGCCAGAAGGCCGCCGGCGGAGACCAGGTTCTCGCCGGCGGGCCCGATGGCCACAACGCGGACATCGCTGCCGAGGTCGCTCTTCAGTAGTTCCCGAGTTCGAGCGGCTCCTTTGCCCCACAGGGCGGAGGCGTCCTTGAACTCCACAGTGCCGTCGTGCACCAGCAAGTACACAGGCCTGTCCGCCTGACCCCGAATCACCAGGCCGTCGTATCCGGCGAACTTGAGTTCAGCGCCCCAGCGCCCACCCAGGTTGCTGTGGTTGAACGTCTCGGGTGCGGTGGCCGGGGATTTGCCGTAGACGCCCCACCTCGATCCCCCGATCACTGGGATTCCAGCCAGAGGGCCAACGGCAAAGATGAGCCTGTTGTCCTCGCTGAACGCGGTGGACTCCGGGGCTACCTCTTCCCAGTAGAGCCTCGCGCCCAGCCCTCGCCCACCGATGAAGCGAGCATAGTCCTCGGACGGCACTGTTCTCGATGTCCTCGAAGACAGGTCTATCTTCAGGATTTGTCCGGCGTATCCGTATGTCTGTGCCATGACGACTGGCTCTGGCAACGACCTCTCCGAAGGTTGGAGCGGAGTCGCGCCTCGTGCTGTGGACACATTGTACCACCGGTGTGCAGGCAAGCGATCGATAGACCGTGGACAGAGGCCTGCTATGTCTGCCTGACGGTTGGTGGTAGTCCGGCAGAAGCTGGCTTGTCCGATACTCCCGATTCCGCTCTCTGAGGCGAGATGAGTCCTTCCCGGCGATCTCCTATGGAACCCCGATCACAAAAGCGCTCGCGGGAGGCAGCGCCTACTGGCCTAGCTTGAACTCCCACTGGCAGCAGCAGTCTCTGTATTCCGTCCGGGGAGGCACTTTGAGCGGAGTGACCGTTATCCGTGGATTGAAGAAGCCGGCTTGAATGCCCATCAGCTTCGGCTCCAGTTCCTGGCAGATGCGCTTCTCTCGGCCCGCCCCTTCCTTCTCGAGGGAGATCAGTGTGGGGCAATTGGTGATCGTCAGCAAAGCATGGTTGTGGCTCTTCAGGTCGATGTTGAAGGTGTAGATCCACATCCAGGGACTGACCTGGACGTACTTCATCAGCGTCTCCACATCGTCGCCGTGGATGTTGAGCAGGCTGCTTATCGTCCGCATCTCCCAAAGCTGCGCCTTTTCCCAGACCTTGACATCACAGTCGAAGGCCTCGTCGTTGCCCCATTTCTTCATGACCGTAAGGTACCAGTAACCGTCTATCCTCAGCATGTAGTCGTTGTAGGCCCTGAGGAGCTTCAGCAGGGTCTCCTTTCTCAGCTTCTCTTGGCTGAAAGCTGGATCGAATCCGCCGCTGTAGTCTACAAGTTCCGTCATTCTTCGAGCTCCTCCGTGTCAAATGTTGTGATCTGCCTGAAGGGAGTCCTTTGGAGGCTTCCCCACAGCCTTCTTTCAACCCCCTGTGTCCCCCAATCTTGGGGGACAGAAGAAACGCAGAGGGGCGAAGCCCCTCTGCACGCCCATTGGCCGATTGTGGAGAGGCGGGTGGCCTAGCTGCATTAGAGCCTTTGACTCACTGTTAGAAGAAGTGCCCCCTCAGGATTTCCCTGGTGCAAATCTTGCTGTACTCCCAGAACTGCCGCCGCACGCTCCTATAGTCCATCGTCGTAATGCTGCTGGCCAGCATTCCCATGGGCAAGGCCTGTGGGATGAATCCCCGGGCGTATTCGAGCAGCCAGTTACCTGACTTCATCATGCAACCTTTGTCTGTGCCTCTGGGAAGGGTCGCCATGTCGCCGGGCTGGTACACCGTCGGTCTGATCTGGCCCAGGGTGTAGGTCTGATGTTCCCCCTCGATGACGACGTCGTATATCAGAGGCGCGAACCGTCCGGAATAGCCCTCAGTGCCCACCGGGAAGCCGACGATGAGGAGGTACTCCGAAAGCGACCCATAGAGCAGGGTCAACTGCCCGGCGACCCCGCCGGCAATGGTGAACGCCCACTTCTTCTTGGTGCAAATCCTGTTCGGATAGGTCTTGTCGATACCGGCGATGATGGCATCCAGTCGCTCCTCCAGTGGCAGGTTGAGATTCTTCTTCACAATGTCCTGCAGCATGTTGGGATCGAAGACGTAACTCATGGTGCCTCCTCTTCTGCGGCCATCGTGGCCTGTGCACTATCCGGTGTTGCTCATGCCGCGAGACGGCAATGCGTCCGGTCAGTCTTCTTTGGCCCGGAATATGGAGTAGGTTCCGCTCGCTTTGGCCACGAGCCGTCCGTCACAGGTTATCTCTGACTCCAGGGCGGCTACCCTCCTGCCTCTGCTGACGATCCTGGTGTCGCAGATGAGAGAGCCCTCTTTGATGGCTTTGAAGTAGGTGATCTTGATTTCGATGGTGGCGCAAAGTTCATCCTTCTCCATCACGGTGTACACGGCCCCGCCCATCCCTGTGTCCGCCATCGAGTACAGAACCCCGCCATGGACGACTTTGTGCGGGTTCAAGAGCCTCTGGTCCACTTTCAAGACGCACTGGCTCTGCCCGCCTTCGCGCTTGACGAACTGCAGGCCTATCAGGTCGCCAAACGGGTGGAAGCCCGAGAAATCCGCCGGAACTTCTTTTGCCATTACGCCACTCCGCTTCACGGCCAGGTGACGGCGCGTATTCCCAGGATGTCTCGGCCCACGATCAGCTTCTGCATCTGTGTGGTGCCGTCGGGTATGGTCAAAGTCCGGGCGTCTCTGAAGTACCGCTCCACGGGATACTCGTCGGAAAGGCCCATGGCGCCGTGGATCTGGATGGCCTTTGAGGTCGTTCGCACGGCAGCCTCGGTGGCGTAGGACTTGGCCAGCGATGCCTGCCAGCGGGACTTCTGCCCTGTGTCCAGCAGATCGAGGGCTCGATAGGCCAGCAGGCGACCGGCCTCGGTCTCCGCGACCATATCCACGATCATCTCCTGGATCATCTGGAAGCTGCCGATGGGCCGGCCGAACTGCATCCTCTCCTGGGCGTATTTCACGGAGGCATCGATGGAGGCTTGAGCAATGCCCGTCACCATGGCGGCGACCATGGCCCGAGAGACGTCGAAGAAGGCCATGGTGCGCTTGTAGCCGGTGCCCGGATCAAGCAGGTTCTCTTTGGGCACTTTGCAGTCGGAGAATGACAGTTCAGACGTGGGGAAGCACCTGAGTCCCAGCTTATGCAACTCTCTTGATTCGAAAGGAGACTGGTTCTTCTCCACGAGGAAGAACGACATGCCCAGAGCACCCAGGGTTTTGTCCGTGGTGGCCAGAACGAAAGCGGCATCGGCGATGGTGCCGTTGGAGATCCAGGTCTTGGTTCCGTTCATGACATAATGCTGCCCGCTGAGCGTGGCCGTGGTCTTTACGCCGGACACGTCGGAGCCCACGTCGGGCTCGGTTATGGCCAGGCAGCCGATGTACTCTCCCGAGGCGGCCAGGGGCATCAGCCTCTTCTTCTGGTCAGGGTTCCCGGCTTCGTTCAGCAGCCAGAAGAAGCCGGCGGCGATGAAGATCGTCCCGGCGAGGCTGGCCCACACCCGCCCCAGTTCCTCCACCAGGATGCCGTTGGTCTTGGCCTCCAATCCTGAGCCGCCGCAGTCCTCCGGGAGGAAGCCCAGCAGGTAGCCGAAGGGCATCAGTTGCTGGATGAAGGCTGTCGTCTCTTCCTTGGTCAGCGGCCCTTTCTTCTCGTGCTCGTCCACGACAGGCGCGATCTGGGTGTCGAGAAACTTGCGGACGTTCGATTTGAGCATCTGCTGCTCTTCAGTGAAAGAGAAGTTCATGGCTTGCTCCTTTCATGGTCATGGGAGATGAGTCTTTCAACCCCCTATGTCCCCCATTCTTGGGGGAAGGTTATGAAGGATTGGGGGACACCCCCAATCCCCCGGCAGCATCCTGCTGCATCGTCATGGGACTGATTCAGTTCCGCACGTCCCCCAATCTTGGGGGGATTACGAACAAAGCAGAGGGGCTTCGCCCCTCTGCACGCCCCAGCCATGTAGGGGCGAACTTCATGTTCGCCCTCGGACTAGTGCCCGACGATGCAGACGCTGACCACGTTGACCGCCGGGATGCCGCCCATGTTGTGGGTCAGGCCGATCTTGGGATTCTTGATCTGCCGCGGCCCGGCCTTCCCCTGAAGCTGCTTGTACATCTCGTACATCATACGCAGACCGCTGGCCCCGATAGGATGGCCGAAGCACTTCAGCCCGCCGTCGGGCTGGCAGGGGATCTTGCCGTCCAGGTCGAAGAACCCTGCCTGGACATCCTCTTTAGCCTTGCCGCGCGGCGAGATGCCCAGGTCCTCGTAGGTGACCAGCTCGGTGATGGAGAAACAGTCATGGACCTCCATCATACTGATCTCCTCGCGGGGATTCTTGATGCCCGCCTCGCGATAGGCCCGCTGCGAAGCGTACACGCCACCCTCTACATGCGCCATGTCATAGTCCGTGTACGCCATCTCCTCTCCCGAACTGGCCGCGATCTGCAACGATTTCACAAATATCGGATCGGGCCGGAGCTTCTTGGCCAGATCGGCCCGCGCTACTATGGCGCAGGCGGAGCCGTCGCTGACGCCGCAGCAGTCGAACAGCCCCAAAGGCCAGGCCACTATCGGGGCATTCATCACCTCTTCGACAGTCACTTCGCGGCGGAGGTGGGCCTTGGGGTTCTTGGCTCCGTTCTTGTGGCTTTTCACGGTGATCCTGGCCAGCGCCTGCTTGCCGTCCTGGGGGCTGAGTCCGTATTTGGCGAAATACCTGGTTCCCATGAGGGCGAAACCTCCCGGTGGCGTGAAATTGGGGAACACCAACCGGAGCCTGGTTCCGAACTGCAGTTCGTTTTGAGGCAGTCCGCCGTAGCCGACGTCCTTCAGCTTCTCCACTCCGATGGCCAAGGCTATGTCACAAGCGCCGGCGGCCACGGCATAGCAGGCGCCCCGCAGCGCCTCCGACCCAGTGGCGCAGAAGTTCTCCACCCTAGTGGCCGGAATGAAGGGCAGCTTCAGCGAGACAGCGGTGGGAATGGCGGATTTCCCCACCGAGACCTCTTCGTAGCAGGTGCCGGTCCAGGCCGCGCCGATATCCTTCTTCTCAATGCCGGCATCATCCAAAGCCTCCTTGAAGGCCTCCACCATCAGGGACTCCGGACTCCTGTCCCAAAGTTCCCCGAACTTGGTGCATCCCATGCCGATTATGGCGACTTTGTCCTTTATTCCTTCAGCCATGTTGCCTCCCTTCAGCTCAGCGTGATCTCGCCTGTGAGGATGTGAGAGAACGTTTTCAACCCCCTATGTCCCCCATTCTTGGGGGAAGAACAGGTATGGGACCGAGGGACACCCTCGGACTCCCGGTTCGCCTGAGGCGGACCTGAGGCGGACTGCACCCTCTTCTCTACTGACATCGTATCGGTGTCGCTTTCCAGAAGTAACCGTGTATGCCGCGAGCTTGGTCGTAGTACTTCCGGCGGAAGCTAAACTCTACAGGCATGCCAACCTGCAATGCCTCCAGTTCGCAGTCATTCAGGTCGAAGAGCCACCGCCCGCCGCCTTCGAAGTCGACGAAGCCGTAGATGGCCGGCGGACTCATACTGAAGGCCAGCAGGTCGCCGGTGTAAGTGAACAGTGTCCCCCGCCGGTGCGAGAAGCGGTAGCTGTCCATCTCCTTGATGGCGCCGCAGCCCGGCTTGACGCACATCTCCTGTGGCGGGTACTGCACCGTGCCACACTGGCGGCACTTGGAGCCGACCAGGCCCAGCACCATCCGGCGATCCCGCCAAAGCGTCGATAGCTGCGTGGGCGCAATCTCATCTCCCCGTCCGCCTGTATCGATATTGAGCATCCGGCGGTAGGTGGCGTACTTCTCGTAGCTGCCCAGGTCTTTCTTGGCCGCCAGGTGCTTCTTGATGCCGCGCCTGTTCTTGACCTTCTCGATCTCCGGCGTCACCTGGAGCAACAGGGCATCGCTACCATTTCCGTAGCTGGCGACGATGATCTTGTCGCCGGCCTTGGCGTTTTCCAGCGCCCCCACCAGTATCATCAGCGGGTACGCTGTTCCCGTGTGGCCGGTAGTGGTGAACATATGGTCCTGCAACTGGGCAGGGGTGAATCCCATCTTCGTGCCTATGTCCGTGTGGGCTCTGATGTAGTGGCAGGGGAAGACCACCTTGGCAACATCTTTGGGGCTGAGCTTGCACTTGGCCATCAGTCCGGTGATGGACTCAGTGATGAATTTACCGTAGCCCTCATCCCTGATCCACCTGTCCTCCCAGGTACGGTTGTACTTATCCTCGTCGGTCCTCCAGTGATCGACGAAGTCGTAGCTCACCGAATGGCTGCCCTCGATAGTGGCTATCACTCCGCTGTCGCCCAGCAACAGCGCCGCGCCACCATCCCCGTAAATTTCCTCCAGATACCCGCCGGGCTTGCCCAGGCGGCAGTCTCCGGAGCAGACCAGGACGCTCTTGGCTGATCCGGACTTCAAGGCATCGCTGGCTGAAATCAGGGCGCCGAGGCCGGCCTTGGTGGAACCGGTGAGGTCAGAGGTCCGCGCTTCCGCCCGGAGGTCAAGCGCGGCAGCGACAATCCCGGCGTTCTGGCGCTCGCGGTATGGTGGAGTGGTCGTGGCAAAGTAGACCGCGTCGATCTTGTCGCGATCCATCCCGGTCAGGCAGTCGATGGACGCGGCCACCGCCATGGTCAGACCGTCCTCGTCGTAGTTAGCGACCGCCTTCTCACCGGGCAGAAGAGATGCCGGATTCAGCCAGCCCAGTGCTCCCCAGATGGTCATCCGGTTGATGCGGTACAGAGGAATGTAAGCGCCGTAGGAAGTGATTCCAGTCATGGTCTCGTCCTCCTTGTCTGTTGCATATCATGCTCTGCTGTCAGTGAGATAGACTGAGGTTACTTGCTGACTCTCTTTCAACTCCCTGGCCCCCATTCTTGGGGGATAGACATAGAAGTTGGGGACACCCCGGACCCTCGGTCCGCCTCAGGCGGACACTCTCCTCAATCTCAAAGACTAGTATTTGACGGACTTGCCGTACTTCTTTCTCAGCTCGGTCTTGAGTACCTTGCCCGCCGCGTTCCGCGGCAGGGCGTCCACAAAATCCACCGACTTCGGTTTCTTGTAGCTGGCCAGGTGCAGCTTGCAGTGATCTATAACCTCCTCTTCAGTCAGTTGCTCTCCCTGCTTGCGCACCACCACGGCCTTGACGGACTCACCCCACTGGTCATCGTGGACTCCGATGACGGCGCATTCCACAATCTTGGGATGCCGGTAGATGATCTCCTCCACCTCGGCGGGGTAGATGTTCTCGCCGCCGCTGATGATCATGTCCTTCTTGCGGTCGACCACATAGAGGAATCCATCCTTGTCGAACCTGAACAGGTCGGTGGAGTGGAACCAGCCATGGCGCATAGAGTTGGCGGTGGCCTCCCGGTCCTTGTAGTACTCTTGCATCACTGTTGGCCCGCGGTAGGCAGCCTCGCCGACGGCTCCTGCCGGCACCTCGTTGTCGTTCTCATCCACAATGCGCACCTCGACGAAGGGGATAGGCTTGCCTACCGATCCCTCGTGTCCGGCAGCCTCGCTGGGGCGGAGGCCACAAGTGACCGGGCTCATCTCCGTCTGGCCGAAGAGGTCGAACAGCTTCACGTTGGGGAAGTGCTGCTTGATCTGCTTGCGGGTCTCCGTGGGCAGTATGGCCGCCCCCGATACCCACAGCTTCAGTGAGCTGGTGTCGTACTTGCCCAGGTCGGGGAGAAGCAGAATGAAGAATGACATGGCCGGCACCAGGATGATGGCGGCAATCTTCTCCTCTTGGATGGTCTTCATGATGTATTCCGGATTGAAAACCTCTGTGGGCAGCACGACCGTGGCTCCGGTGAACAGGGTGAACTGGCAGTAGGCCCAGGCCGCCAGATGGAACACGGGTGGAGCGGCGAAGGCCTTGAAGTTGTCTGAGAAATCCAGTATCTCGGCCATCCCTGGCTCGCTGCGCATGAACATGCCCATGAGCATCCAGTGCACCATTTCGTTCTTGTGTGTCAGCACGGCTCCCTTGGGCTTGCCCGTGGTGCCTGCCGTATACATGATGAACGCGGGGTCCTCTTCTTCGACCAGGATCAGAGGCTCGCTATCGGTGTACTTGGCGATCCAGGATTCAAAGTGCAGCATGCCCTCGACCGGCTTCTCAGAGACCGAGATGTAGGTTTTCACCCGCGGCAGATCCTTTCGGATGCCCTTCACGTTCTCCACAAAGGCCTCGCCCAGGATGAGAGCCTCCGACTCAGAATGATTGACTATGTACTTGATCTCCTCGACGCCCAGGCGGAAGTTGAGGGGCACTCCCACGGCGCCTATCTTGGCCAGGGCGAAGTAAGCCTCCAGGAATTCATTGCAGTTATACAGGAGTATGGAGACCTTGGTGCCCTTCTTGATATTCAACGCCAGCAGCGCATGGGCTAGCTGATTGATGCGGGCGTTGAACTGTCTGTAGGTGAAGCGTTTCCGGCCGTAGACCACGGCCTCCCTGTTGGAGAACAGCCGGCTGTTGCGGGCGATGACCTCCCCCAGTAAGAGCCGCCTGCCCAGGATCTCTTCGATTGACTGGCTTCGTTCCATCTTGCACCCCTCCTCGCGTACTGCAAAGTAGCTTCAGCGTGCATGCCGTGCGGTCCCCACCCGAACGATAACGTTAGACGACGGACATCACCCTTATGCCGCGGTTTGTGGAATGTCTCCGCGAGCTCGGCTCCGTTCGTCGCAACCCCCCTTGGCCAACGAGCAAGACGGACCTGTGATGGTTTTGTAATTGTTGCCCCTTGATTTACCACATTCCGTTTCGGATTGTCAAATGGGTTTGTGGTACTCCATTCTGGCATGGGAGGGCATGGGAGGGTTTGAAATCTTGACGACCGGTGGTACACTGGCGATTGTTGGGGGTGGAGGTGTGGGGCATCCTGGTTGGAGTGCAGAGGGGCGAAGCCCCTTTGCCGGGGGTTTGGGGGTGTCCCCCAATTCTCCTAATCTCCCCCATGAATGGGGGACAAGGGGGTTGATCCACAATCATAACTGAGGAGGTGCAAATATGGGACAGAGACTGAAGGGGAAGGTCGCTATTGTCACGGGGGCGGGGCGTGGGCTGGGGCGGGCGGAGGCCCTGCTGCTGGCCAGCGAAGGCGCCAAGGTAGTCGTTAATGATCTTGGTGGCGCTCGCGATGGCGCAGGCGGTGCCCACTCGCCGGCCGACGCCGTGGTCAAGGAGATCAAGGACAAGGGTGGGGAGGCAGTAGCCAACTACGACAGCGTGGCTACCACAGAAGGCGGCGAGAATATCATCAAGACGGCCACGAGCACTTTTGGCCGCCTGGATATCCTGGTCAACAACGCCGGCATCTTGCGGGACCGCATGATTTTCAACACGAGTCCAGAGGACTGGGACCTGGTGATCAAGGTTCACCTCTACGGGACCTTCAACTGCACCCGGCCGGCCTGTGCCGTATTCCGCCAGCAGAGAAGTGGACGTATCATCAACACCTCGTCTCCGGCTGGCCTTGGCAACGTGGGTCAAGCCAACTACAGCGCGGCCAAAGAGGGGATAATAGGATTCACCCGGACGGTGGCGCGGGACATGGGGCGTTACGGCGTGACCTGCAATGCTATCAGACCGCTTGCAGCCACGCGCCTGACGCTCTCTGCTGAGGTTGCCGAGGCTATCGAGAAGGCCAGTGCCGAGGGCAAGCCCCTGCCGGTAGGTCCGGAAATCACCGGACTGCTGCCTCCGCCGCAGGACATCGCTCCCTTTGTCGTCTACCTCGCGACCGATGAGGCGGCCAACATAAATGGGTGCACCTTCTTCTTGGCTGGAAACCAGATAGCTCTCTACTCCGAGCCGCAGCCTGCCAAGACGATCTACAACAAGGCTGGCGCGTTCACCCTGGATGACTTGCTGGCCGTAGTGCCGATCACCTTGGCTGCCTTTCTTGCTAACCCGTCTCCGCCTCAGCCATCCAAGTGATGACGGCAGCCGGCGGCGAGTCCTGGCCCGAAACGCCTGACGGGATGTGACCCAGTCGACACAGAGTGCTATGATAATGCCAGTGTGTGGTGAGGACGCAGTAGTCCAATGCGGGCAGACATTGAATCGTACTCGTACTTGAATGCGCACGGTGCGGAAGCCGGATGGCCCTGAGGGGGCATCTCGCGCAGATGAGGAGGTAGGAGATGGCACAGTTCAAAGCTATCGTTCCGGGAGTAGAAGTCTGTGGAGCTGCGGTGCTGTCAGTCGTTGAAGGAATGGATCTGTCCCAGACCATGGCGCTCCGCATCTTGAAGGCCCACGGTATCACGGATCCGACGAAGGAGAGCTGGCACCTGCAACAGGCATGGCTCGATGCCTTCAAGGAGATTTCGGAGAAGGTGGGCCCGGCCACTCTGCGGCGGATTGGGACCAAGATTCCCGAGACGGCTTTGTGGCCGCCTACAGTCCGTACGGTTGAAGACGCTCTGGCTTCGATAGATGTGGCCTATCACATGAACCATCGGGGGGGCGAGATCGGGCACTACAACTTCGAGAAAGCCGGAGGGAGATCGGGCAAGATGGTTTGTGGCAATCCGTATCCCTGCGAGTTCGATTTCGGGATTGTTGAGTCCACTGCCAGAAAGTTCGCGCCTCCGGGGGCGGCAACCTCCGTGAAACACGACGACTCCCAACCGTGCCGACGGAAGGGCTCGGACAGCTGCACCTATCGGATCACCTGGTGAGACAGCACTGCCGTATCCTCCGGCGACGCCGGCAAGATACTCCATGGCAGGACAGTCTGGATCACCAACGGCAGTGATCGGGTTATCGGTGGCCAACACCGGCTGATTCTCATGGATCCTGACGGTTCAGGCCAAAAGCAGTTGATCCTGGATGACAGGCGCACCGGTACACTGGGGTACTTTGATTGGTAGGTGTGTCAGGGAATGCTGACATCTGATTAAGTTGCCATGGTCTTCAATCTTGACAGAGGATTATCAGCATGGAAGGTTGGACTGAAGAGGAGTTCCGAAACAAGAACCTGATGGCGCCTTGTGGGCTCTATTGTGGTACGTGTGGCGTCTACCTGGCTACTCGTGACCGAAACGAGAGATTCAAAGCTGTGATGGCCAACCTTTATGGAACAAAGGTGGAAGAGACCGAATGTCTGGGATGCATGCAATCTGACTCAGCGGAGAAGATCTATATTTCTTGTGCATTGTGTGGAATACGAGATTGCGTGAAGTCAAAAGGGTTCTATTCGTGCCATCAATGCGAGACATGGCCGTGCGGAATGATCCACGATTTCGGTTTTGCCACAGGCATTCGCGTCATGACACGGACCATTCCTATCTGGAGGGCGAAAGTTGCGGTCCTTGGGGATGAAGAAGGGAGTTTGGAGTGGGCCCGCGCAGAATGTGAAAGATATCACTGTGCTTCCTGCGGCAAACCGCTGTTTAGAGGTGCGCAGCGTTGCAGAGCCTGCAGGAAAGAAGTGGCTCAGGAGCTGGATGGTTCTCTATGACACAGGGGCGGGTGGGGTTGTCCGAATCTCCGTCACTCTTCAACAGCGAGTCCCGTCAGGCGGTGGCGGTAGCCAGGCAGTCCAAATCGAAAGTCTGCACCGTCCAGTCTGCACCGTCCAGTCTACAGCGCGTAGATCTCCCGGCCGAAGGTGCGGACCCAGTTCTTCTTCAGGACGTTGATGGCTTCCTGGGTCTTGTCCACAGCGATGATGATGATGGCCTGGCCACTCTCCCCCCTCCCGAGGTAGGGATAGAGGTAGATCACGTTGATCTTGGCGGCCTTCAGGGGCTTGAGCACGGCCAGGAGGCCGCCCGGATGGTCAGGCACTTCCACCGCGATGACTTCGGTCTCCACGACGGCATAGCCGTGGCTGCGCAGAACATTGACGGTCTTGGCCGGGTTGTCGGTGACGAATCGGACGGCGCTGGTCTTGTCAGTCTCGGCGACCGAGATGGCCCGGATGTTGATACCCTCGATTCCCAGGCGCTCGCTGATGTCCATGAGTGTGCCCGGGACGTTTTCCAGATTCACTGAGATTTGCTTGATAGACATTCTCTACTCCTGACCCGATGCCTGCCTTCAGTCACGTCAAACTGACGAAGTGCGTGCAGAAGCATCACCCTGCCTCTTGGGCAAAGCCAAATCATACCCCGCCATTAGAGCCTTCTTGTTAATGGCAATCAGCTTGGTCTTCGTCTTGAAAGTCTCTTTCAATGTCTCAAAGATGGTGTCCATCGACACCAGGTTGGTCTTCTTGATGAATGCGCCCAGCATGATCATGTTGGCCGATCTGGGATTGCCCATCTCTTCCGCCAAGCGCATCGCCGGCACGGCCAGCAATTCGATGTCGCCCCTCGGGATGTCGATCTTAACCAGGGAAGAGTTGTAGAAGAGAACGCCCCCGGACTCCACCTGGTTCTGGAACCTGGCCAGAGAAGGCTGGCTCATGACCACCAGGAACTCCGGTGACGAGGCCACCGGCGAAGCGATGTCTTCGGTGGATATGGCCACTGTGCAGTTGGCCGTTCCGCCGCGGACCTCGGCACCGTAGGAAGGCAGATAGGTGACGTGCTTCCCTTCGATCATGGCTGCCTGCGCCAGGTTGAGGCCCATGGAAAGGACACCCTGACCGCCGAATCCGGCGAAGACCGTCTTAATGAGCATAGCGATCTCCCGTCGTGTCCTTGAGTATCCCCAGAGGGAACACCTTGACCATCTCCTTGTCCACCCATTGCCAGGATTCCAGTACGCCCATCTTCCAGTTGACGGGGCAGGGAGACAGTATCTCGATCATGGCGTAACCGAGGTCATCCATCTGTATCCGGAACGCCTTCTCGATGGCCTTCTTGGTCTTCCGGATGCCCGCCGGAGAAGTGACCGCCGTGCGCTCGATGTAGACGACGCCATCGAGAAGGGCCAGCATCTCGGTGATCTTGAGGGGATGTCCCTCTATCTTGGCGTCGCGCCCGAAGGGACTGGTAGTGGTGGTCTGGCCCAGCAGCGTGGTGGGCGCCATCTGCCCGCCGGTCATGCCGTAGACGGCGTTGTTGACGAAGATGTTGGTGATGCGCTCGCCCCTGTTGGCGGCGTGGATGGTCTCGGCCGTGCCGATGGCAGCCAGATCGCCGTCGCCCTGGTAGTTCAGCACTATAGCCTCCGGATAGGCTCTCTTCAGACCGGTGGACACCGCGGCCCCGCGGCCGTGGGCCGACTCGGCGAAGTCTATGTCTATGTAGTCATAGGCGAAGACCGAACAGCCGCATGGTGCGACTCCGACGGTCTTCTCCCTGATGCCCATCTCGTCAATCAATTCGGCCACCAGGCGGTGAATGATGGAGTGGCCGCATCCGGCGCAGTGGTGGAATGCCTTTCTCTTCAGTAGTGCGGGCCGACTGTATACTTTGTTCATGCCCTGCTGCAGCCTCTCTGATAGTAGTGTCGCGCGATGACCCGGAGGACTTCGGCCGGTGTAGAGACCACCCCGCCCGGCCGGCCGTAGAAGAAGACGTCGGCCTTGCTCCCCAGCGACAGTTGCACATCTTCCAGCATCTGACCCATGTTCAACTCGAAGACCAGGAAGTTCTTCGTCCTCTCGGACAGAGCCTGCAGTGCTTCCGAGGGGAAGGGCCAAAGGGTGATGGGACGGAAGAGTCCCACCTTCAGGCCGTAGCTGCGGGCGTTCTTGACCGCGCCCGTGGCGATGCGGGCGCCGATGCCGAAGGCCACCACGACCAACTCGGCGTCGTCCACCAGGAAGGACTCACTCGTGGTCTCTTCCTCGGCTATCAACTGATATCTTCTATACAGGCTCCAGTTAAGCTCCTCCACATCCCGCGGGTTGGAGGACAAGATCTTGACGATCTTGCTGGGCCGCCCCTTGGCACCCCTCAGGGCGTCGGATCTGACGGGTGGCACCTCGGGGGCTTCGTGCTTGAATTCCACCGGTTCCATCATCTGCCCCAGCATGGCGTCTCCCAGAATGAGCACCGGGATGCGGTACTTGTCGGCCAGATCAAAGGCCCTGTGAGTGAGATCGGCCAGTTCCTGACCGGTTGAAGGCGCCAGGACTATGGTGCGGTAGTCGCCGTGACCGCCCCCGCGGGTGGCCTGGAAATAATCGGCCTGGGAGGCGCAGATGCTGCCCAGCCCCGGCCCGCCGCGGCTCACGTTGACGATGACCGCGGGAAGCTCGCACGCCGCCAGGTACGAGATCCCCTCCTGCTTCAGGCTGATGCCCGGGCTGGAGGAGGAAGTCATGGTTCTGACACCGGCCAGGCTGGCGCCGTAGACCATGTTGATGGCGGCGATCTCGCTTTCGGCCTGGATGAAAGTGCATCCCTTCTTCCGGCCCAGGTTGGAGGCCATGTACTCGGTGAGCTCGTTCTGCGGGGTAATGGGGTAGCCGAAGTAGCATTGGCAGCCGGCGCGGATAGCGGCCTCGCCGACGACGCTGTTGCCATCCATGAGGACCTTACTCACGATACACCTCTATGGCGGCTTCCGGGCATACCACGGCGCAGATGGCGCAGCCGGTGCATTCGCCTCCATCGTTGAAAGCGGCGGGGAAGTAGCCGGCGGCGTTGATCTTGTCGGAAACCGACATCGACTTCTTGGGGCAGAAAGCGATGCAAATCTCGCAGCCCTTGCACATCACCTGATCGATTTCAATATATCCCTTAGCAGCCATCTCTCGTCATCCTACAGACATGATCTACAATTCTATTCCTAAATCGTGTTTGTTTTCAACTTTTTCACTCTTACCAGCATCCTTGGCCATGAGGAAGGGGCTTGTCGCACAGGGTGTCTTGATGTTGCCTTCAACCCCCTAGCCCCCACTCTTGGGGGAAGGAGGAGAAACCTGGGGACACCCCTCATCCTGAGGCGAGTCCACGACCAAACCCCCGGTCCGCCTCAGGCGGACACCGTCTTCACGTCTGCCTGATTCAGGGGCAATGAACTGGGGACACACTGAGCGCTGGGAGCATTCTGCTGCATCATGGCGTCTACCTGGGTCAACCTCCTTGATCCCCCAGTCCTCCTGAGGCGTCCTCCTGAGGCGGATTGGGGGATGGAAAGAACGCAGAGGGGCTTCGCCCCTCTGCACGCCCCCGTGGGAGAACGGGTGAAGCGAAGCTTGCGCGTGATGCGTGGGCACCCTCAGACTCCCGGTCCGCCTCAGGAGGACACCGTCACGGGACAGGGCCTGTAGGGGCGCATTGCGATGCGCCCAGAATGCCCCCAAACACAGTGCAACCCCTTAGCGCGAATCCAGATGTAGGGCGGGTTCCGCTTCCCTCTACTCACACAAGCGGAGTCGAGTTGAAATCCAAACCCTGGCCTAGGAGATGCGGCGGTAGCGGTTCACCGCCAGCGTCAGAAAGACCGCCAGTATCCCACCGATCCAAGCCAGCGACTTCCACAGAGGGGGCCATATCGGCCCGCCTATCCCCTCGCCCAAGCTGAGTGCTCGCATCGCATCGGTGGTAACCGTCACCGGGTTGATCTTGGCGAAGGCTTGCAGCCAACCGGGCATGCTATCCACCGGCACGAACATGGAGCTGGCGAAGACGATGGGGAAGACCCAAACGAAGCCGGCGACCTGGGCGGTCTCCACGTCTTTGACTGACATCCCGATGAAGGCGGAAATCCAACTGAAGGCGAAGCCGAACAGGACTGACAGCATGATGGCGGCGACGGCGAAAGGGAAGCCGTTCTGGAACCTGAAGCCGATGGCGTATCCAACCCCCACCATGAGCACTGCCAGGAAGGCGTACCGGAAGGTGTCTGCCAGCGTGCGGCCGGCAAGCACGGCGGCGCGGGACATGGGCAGAGAGCGGAAGCGGTCGA